>OLFY01001939.1_pt1 | contig 23093 bp, 16 predicted proteins | sample 1605611 | NCBI WGS metagenome assembly OLFY01 (sample SAMEA3888923, study PRJEB22519) | human gut metagenome | biome: human gut; feature: human-associated habitat; material: faeces | place: Denmark | collected 2011
TGCCTACCAATGTATACGTCCGTAAATAGCGAAGGATTTCCCCAAACAACTCCAACATGAGCGCAGCCGTCATCTTCTCATCCGTCACCACTCCGCCATACGTCAGTCCACGGTGGCTGCAAAACTCCGTTGCCGTACAGTGTGCGGGTAGCAAAGCATGCAGCCGTCCGTCCCTGTAAGCCATAAGGGAGAAGTCTGCGAAACGGTCGGCATGATAATCCATATAACCACGCATGAAAAGGAAAGTCCCGTTACGGGAATCCCGTACGAAATCGTCCCATTCATCCTTACAACCATCGCTATACCGCTTTATTTCCCATCTGCTTTCCATCTCCACACCCCCATCTATTCATGAATCATACGCAGAAACTCTTCGTAAGAGTTGATATACATCTCAGGCCGGTAAGGCTGGGAAGACAAGACCAACAACACAGCATCTTCAGAGAAATGCAGCAACTCGTTCCACGTCAGCGGCGGAATGAGCAACCCCTTGTCCGGTGCGTCGAGCACATACGTCCGCCGTCCGTCCTTGTCTTCCAAGGTAATTGTCACGCATCCTCTCACGGCCACCAGATACTGATAGGTGATACGGTTAGCGTGCTTGCCGCGTTCATGCCCCTCGGGTACACCGTAAATCCAGTATGCCCGCTTTACTTCAAAAGGCAAATCCTTTCCGGTTTCAGCCACGGTAAGGCTGCCACGTTCATCGGTAAAAGTCTTCAAACGCTTCATTACAATCCTAACTTCTCGGAGATTTCCAACATTCTGTGAATCGGTTTGACAGCCTTTTCCGCCACTTCCGCATCCACTACGATTTCCGGCCACTCATATTTCAAGGTATTATAGAGTTTTTCCAACGTAATCAACCTCATGTAATTACATTCGTTGCAGGCACACGTACTGTCGTCCGGAGGAGCCGGAATGAAAGTTTTCTCCGGGCAAGCCTTCTGCATCTCGTGTAATATGCCGCTTTCCGTAGCCACTATAAATTCCTTTCCTTCATGGCAGATGGCATATTTCAGCAATGCTGCGGTAGAACCTACCACGTCCGCCAGTTTCAACACAGCTCCTTTACATTCCGGATGAGCCAGCACCTTAGCCTCGGGATGGGATTTTTTAAGTTCCAATATTTTCTCTACGGAGAATTTTTCATGCACGTGGCAAGCTCCGTCCCATAATAACATATCACGTCCTGTGATACTGTTTATATAGTTACCCAAATTTTTATCGGGTCCGAATATGATCTTCTCGTCGGCAGGGAAACTCTCTACGATTTGACGGGCATTCGACGAAGTGACTACCACATCAGTATAAGCCTTTACCGCCGCAGATGTATTTACATAAGATATGACTTTATAGCCGGGGTGAGCTTTTACGAATTCGGCAAAAGCATCGGCCGGACAACTGTCTGCCAAAGAACACCCGGCATTCATGTCGGGTATCAGTACTTTCTTGTCGGGACAAATAATTTTGGCGGTCTCGCCCATAAAATGAACACCGCAAAGCACCAATATGGAAGCATCTGTTTCCGCAGCCCATTGAGCCAAAGCCAAAGAATCTCCCACATAATCGGCTATATCCTGTAAATTTCCCGATTGGTAGTAATGAGCGAGAACGACAGCATTTTTCTCCCGCTTCATTCTCTCTATCTCGGACACTAAGTCTATCCCTTCGGGAACGGGCATATCCACATAACCTTTGGAGATATCTACATCGAACATATAATATATTCTTTTTATTTTTTAATTTTAAAATCTTTATTGTTGATGATAATAGACTGTTGATAGTAATGATAACTTCTTGTTAAAATACTTGTTATTTAGAGTTTCAACTGACTATGAAAATATATTCTTACTTTATCAACGTTTTTATCTTTTCTATATGAGCTCTTTATCTTCTTTATCAACTATCTGTTTACAATATGCAAAGTTAATAACTTTATTCTATTTGCATGATTGATAAATAGATATTTTAGGTGGATATATGAACTAAAAACTTGATGAGTTATTATTTGCTTTATTGACATGCAGTGCTGTATAGATATATGATTTTTAAAAGCAATATTTTTATTACTTTTTTGTGCAAGTATTTTATAACGGTTTATACACATTTAATAACAACTTATGCACATAGCGTTGCATCCGTGGGGCAGATAGGAGATTGTTGGATATAAGATGGGTGTATTTTTATATTTATCGAAAATGTGAGAATCGTCTGTACTTCGACATGGCTCTATATGGTTGTTTTTGCGCTCGGCTTATATTATCTTTGTACAAAATGGAAATTAGACTCTTATAAAGATGATCGTTTATGAAGAAAAAGAGTGTATTGGATTTGAAAAGAATTTCACAAGAAGAGTTCAAACGGGTTGAAAAAATATCGCTGACCGTTATTTTGGATAATGTGAGGAGTCTCAATAATATAGGTTCTGTATTTCGCACGGCCGATGCTTTCAGAGTGGAGTGTATTTATTTGTGCGGAATAACGGCTACACCGCCTCATACTGATATTCATAAGACAGCTTTGGGAGCCGAGGACAGTGTCGACTGGGTTTATTTTCAAGACACTTGCGAGGCTGTTGATAACTTGTTGGCAGCCGGATATGAGGTATATGCCATAGAACAAGTAGAAGGCAGTATAAGTCTGACAGACATAAAATTGGATAAGAATAAAAAATATGCCGTCGTGTTGGGTAATGAAGTGAAAGGTGTACAACAGTCGGTGGTCGATAAGTGTACGGGAAGTATAGAAATACCTCAATTCGGTACTAAACATTCATTGAATGTGTCGGTAACGGCGGGACTGGTAATTTGGGATTTCTTTAAACAGCTAGGAATATAACTTTGTAAAAAAAATAACTTATTAAAATTAAGTGCTTTATAAATAAAAAATATGTTTTAGAATCGATATACTATAAAGAACCTTGTTCCACTAATATACAGATTCTTTCTATTGTTTTATCTTCGCCTTCCGGATCCCAATCGGTTTTAAGGGAAGCTCCGAATATTTTTCCAAAGAATTGCCAGAAGTTGGCTCTGAAACTGCCTAAGAATGCTTTGATTAGTTCGTATGAAGATTGGTTACATTCCCGGTTAATAAGTTTGATGAGCATTTTACCCTGCGATAGGGTAAATTTTTTCAATACCGGTTTATATTGTTGAAAAACTTCTTTTTCCATTTTCTTCATGTGTTCTTCTCGAGCTTTATCGTCGGGAAGAGTTTCCATATATTCATAGGTTTCAATAAGTATGGAGTAGATGAGTTTGGCATAGGGTAGGGTCTTTTTCACATCGCGCACGGTTTTCCAGTAAAATTTTTCTTGTTTTTTGTCTTTGAATTTTTCGGGAGGAAATACATGAAACGTACGTAATTCTATTATCAATACGGTATCGTTGTCTATAACAGCATGATAAAAATGTTTATATGCCGGGTGTGATTCCTGTACAATTTGGGATTTTGTACGGGGAATAAACAGGAAAAGAAAAAGAAACAATATGAATATGGTTCTCTTCATAGGGTACAAATGTAAATCTTTCGATATTCATAAGCGCTACGTTTTTGCAATAATTATATTATTCACATGTGTTTATATCTATTGTGGATAAATTGTCGATATACTGTTTATTTATAAGTATATAATATTATAAATATTTGATTAATAATATATTATAATTTGTTTATAACTATAAGACCTTATCAGTTGAAATCTCGTTGATAACTTGTTTATAGTCTATAAATAGCTAACCGTTCGTTTCTATTATCATTTTTGAGTTGATAATCTGTTTATATGAATGTGAATAGAATAGTTATTATACTGGAAATAAATTAATTATAGTTATAAACACAATGTTTATAATAGATAATGATATGAAGAATTGAGTAAGATTTCCATTGAATATGGAGCAATAATTTATAAACTTTGTTTTTATGGAATAAGGAATATAATTCGACATAGGTAGATTCAGAAATGAGATTTACGTTTGCCTCTACTCCCGGCTTTCATTATATTTGTAACTGTAAAAAGGTAAAACTATGCAGACAGTATTGTTTCACGAAATCATATTCGGTCCCATACACAGTCGTCGGTTGGGAATATCGCTGGGTGTCAACCTGCTCCCGGTGGACGGTAAGTTGTGTTCATTCGATTGTGTGTATTGCGAATGCGGTTATAATGCACAAGGAGTGGGGAAGAGCGGATTGCCTTCGTCCGATAGGGTAGAGGAGGAGTTAAAATCTCGTTTACAATCCATGCACGAGGCAGGGGAGAAGCTCGATGTGATAACTTTTGCCGGGAACGGAGAACCTACTCTACACCCTGAATTCGAGAAAATCATAGATACCACGCTTTATCTTCGGGATCACTATTATCCCGAAGCCAAGATAAGTGTACTATCCAACGCTACCCGCATTCACGACGAATCGGTGTTCAGGGCATTGAATAGGGTAGATAATAATATACTTAAACTCGATTCGCTTCGTCCCGAAACAGTCGTGTTGATAGATAATCCGAACGATCCGCATTTCGATGTGAATAAGGTAGTGGATAATTTAAAACGTTTTTCGGGTAATGTCATTATCCAAACAATGTTTTTGCGAGGGTGGCACGACGGCAAGCGTATTGACAATACGGTCGAGGAGGAGCTGAAACCGTGGTTGGAGACTTTACAGCGCATTTCTCCTCGTTCGGTAATGGTTTATACCATCGATAGGAAAACGCCGGAGGAATCGCTCGAAAAAGTGTCTCGTGAGGAGTTGGAACAGATAGCCGACAGAGCGAGAGCGTTGGGCTTCGAAGTTTCCGTGTCGGCTTGATGGAAATAGGGTTGTACCATGTAATATGAAAAATCCCGTTGTAAAGAATCTACAACGGGATTTTTTCTAAAATGAAGATCGGCTTATTCCACAACTATTTTTTTACTTTGTGTGGATTGTGCATTACGAACTTTCACTATATAAATTCCTCGGGTTGCATCGATGGTTTTTTCTTGATAAATATTACCTTCCCAAACTAATGCACCGCTCGTCGAATAGACTTGGACATGGGCATTTTCGGCATTTACTCTTATAATTCCCGGAGTGCTCCATATCTTCATTCCCGAATTTTCTATCTCGGTTATGCTTGAACCTTCGTCGAAAGCAGCCGTTACGACCGAGGCCATTTTGACTACAAATTCTCCATTGGTGACGCTTACGCCATTTACCCAAACATTTTTCAGATAGAAACCTTCATCGGGATTACCTTTTACGGTAACTGTCGTATTTTTTATTACTTTACTACCCGAATTAACGATTTCGTTGTCGCTGTTCCGCAATTCCAAAGTTCCGTTTTCGGTAGGCTCGATAGTTATGTAAGCTTCGTTACAACCACTGCCATCTCCATCGACAGAAACTTTCCAACCTTTTTTAGTAGCCATAGAGGTTTCGCTACCTTCCGCTTCGTTGGGGTTGTTGATTCCTGCGATGAACATATTTACATTGGTGGGTGTCGTTGAACATTTGGGTAGATTGTAATACAAGTCGTTCAAAGCGCAGGCGGACATTCCGTTACCGGAACATTCGAGATAGTTGAGTTTCGTGTTATTACTCAGGTCGAGAGAAGTCAATTGATTTCCGTCGCAGAACAGGCGTTCGAGCAATGTATTTTTCGATAGATCGAGAGTGGTAAGTTTATTGTTCGAACAGATGAGTTTTACCAACTTCGTATTATAGGTGACATCTAGGGTCGTAAGACCGGTGTAGGAACATTGAAGTTCTTCCAGATCGGTTAACATACTGGCATCGATAGATTTTAGTTGCTCGTTGTTCTGCACGTCTAGTAATAGTAGTTTTGTATTCGAGGAAACAGTCAGCGATGTCAGTTCGTTATTTTTAACAACAGCCTCTTCCAATTCGGTATTGTTAGACAAATCGAGGGAACCGAGTTCGCAGTTATAGCAAGAGAGTGAGAACAATGCTTTGTTGTTGGACAAATCGAGAGTTCCGATACTGTTGTAGGAACAGTTGAGTTTACCCAATGCAGTGTTTTTCGATAGATCGAGAGCGGTGATACCGGTCCAATAACAATCGAGTGTAGCGAGAATGGCGTTATGAGATACATCGAGAGATTTCAAATCATTTTCCGAACAATCGAAATAGTCGATCAGTCCGTTGATACGAACGGTCGTACCTTTTGAATTACCGTCGATACGGGTAATAGATTCGTTGTCGATAGTCATAGTCTGCCATTCTCCGTTACCCCAATCTATTTCTACTTCTGTTTCGGGGTCTATGCCGCTTATGCCGAATGAAAGCGAAGCATTGCTTTCTACTCCCATTTCTATGTAATTGTTAGAGGCGGTAGGAACGAATACAGCCGATACGGTGACATTTTCGGTAGTTGCAAATATGGAACCGTTTATGCGTTCTCCGTTTATTTCGTAGTAACGCACCTGATAATTTTCAATGGGAGTCGCGGTTATGTATACCGGTACGCCGGCTTCCAAAGTATTGTTTTCTATCGGATGCAATTCGTGGGAAACAAGATCCGGTTGAGATAATGAAATGGTTCCGAATTCCGAAGTTTCGATCGTTGCCGTTACATCTTTACATACGGCACTGCCGTCGCCTGTTACGTCTACTGTCCATTTTGATTCGGTAGCAATACTTGTAGAAGAAGTTTCGGCATTGCTTCCTTCTAGGAATAAATTCACATACGGACTTGCACTTTCGAGACCGGAAAGGGTCTGATACATAAAATTGAGACTGCAAGGGGTCATTCTTGGGTTATTGCGAATATCGATCGTATTCAACCCCTGATTATAATAGAAATCAAGGAATGAGAATAAGTTGTTTTGCCCCCAGAATTTTTGAAGGTGGAGGTTTTTGCTAAGATCTATCTCTTCCAACTGGTTATCACTGCATTTCAACGATTTCAAACGTGGCATGTTGGAGACTGTAATTTTTTTCAATAGGTTGCCATCGCAAGACAGGTTAGTGATATTGATGTTTGCCGTTAAATCCAGATTGCTTATTTGGTTGTTGGAACATACCAAGTCCATCAATTCGGTATTGGCGAATACATTCAATTCGGTCAGGGCGTTATCGTCGCAGTAGAGTTTTTCCAAAGCTGTATTTTTCGATACGTCTAAGTTCGAAATATGGTTTTTACGAATATCGAGTTTGCTCAATTTCGTTAAATTCGATACATTTATGTCCATCAGAGCATTTCCTTCCAAGTTGATGTAACGCAAATTGGGACAACCCGAAAAATCGATACTGCTTATGTCATTATTATAGGCAGTTATATTTTCCAATTCACTTCCTTCGCTGGGCAAGATGATGGTTGTAATACCTCCTTTATCGTCTGGATCCGATGTGTTGCTTTTGTCGTGTCGGCAGTCGAGTGTTGTTAATTTTTTATGAGCCGATAGATTGAGGAATAGCAGCTTGGGATTGTTGTAACAGTTTAGAGTTTCCAAATTCAAAGCCCCTGAAATATCGAGGTTGGTACGCTCTATTTCGTTTTTATAGCAATCCAGTAAAGTCAAATCAGGTTCATCGATAATGGTGACCGAAGTTACATGGGCATCGGAACAATCGAATGTCTGCATGGGAGAAAATATTCGGATTGTGTCGCCCACTTGGGTTCCGTTCACGCTTTTGTTCCACATTCCATCTACGGTATATTCTTTTTTGGTTCCGTCTCCCCAATCGACGATTACTTTACCGTCGGATGCTACCGGCTTGGGGTAAAAGGTAAAATCACTACCGAGTTCCAGCGATGTAGTAAGTTTTATTTCGCTTTGTACTTCCGAGAACCCGAGTACGATACATAGAGAAATTAGAAAACTTGTAATTTTTTTCATACGCTTTGTTTTGTTTTTATGTTTTGTGTTGTATATTTCTTTCAGATTGAAGATTAATATTACAAAAATGAAAAAAATATATGTACATAGCAGCATAGAAAGCGTTGCTATTTAAAAATAAATACACTTTGATTATCAGCGAGTTATTTATTGAAACGTTGCAATTTAACGTTTTGAAAGATTTTCTTCTCCTAAAATGACGATACCCAATCCCTGAGAGAGAAAGTTTTGAGGAATTTTTTTTCGGATGCGTGTCCGTTGGGAACGTATGGTTTCGCTGCTGATACCCCGACAAGCTGCACACTCTTTCGTCGAAAAACCGAGTTGCAACAATGCACATAGAAAAGCGTCGTTGTCGGTTAGCGGTACTATGCTCGAAACTTGTTGCAAATAGGTATCGAACTCTTTCAATATAGTCGTTTGGAACGATTTCTGCTCGTTATAACTCAACGATTCTTTATCGGAGTTTATCTTTTTGTATAAATCGGTATAGATATTGCTTTCTTTGAAATGTTTGCTACATGTTTCTCCTGCTTTTCTGATAATATCTATAATTTGTAATTCCCGGTTTTCGTTTTCTTGGGCGCGGGCTTCTTGTCTTTCCCATTTGTGGGCGAAGATTCGTTCGTTGCGGCGTTTCAGATGTTTCCGATAAATGAAGAATACCACGATCGATAACAGCAGAACGACGATTATGCTAACGGTTATCGATACAATGAGCCGTATATGATTTTGCTCTTTCAGGTCGGAAGTTATCCGTATTTGCTCTTGTCGATCTATCTGGTGAGAAACGGCCATGTTTTCAATCGAATCGGACAGGCGATAAGCCTCCTGTAAATAACGATATTTCATGGAGTCTGTTATACCCGACTTTTCGGGTAGATCGGCCAGTTTGAAATAGGCCGAGGCCTTTACCGATTTTTCTTCGCTGTGGCTGGCTTGTTCGAGATAAAACAAAGCCGAATCGTATTGCATTTGCATGGCGAATAATTGTCCCCGTACGGCATAGTTGCGCAATCGTTTTACTTCGTCGTTGGTCAGCGACAACGCTTTCGCATTACATTCCAATGCCGATTTTATATCGTTTTTCAATTTATAGGCGCTTGTCAGATTATTATAGACCGAGGAACGTTCTTCCCGATTTTTTATTTCCGGGAAAAATCCGATCGGTTTTTCGAAATAGTAAAAGGCGCTGTCACGGTCTTTATAGAGAAAATGGTATTTCCCTATGCCCCGATAGGCGTGGGAAAGATTGCTCTTGTCCGCCAATTCTTTCGAAACATATAGAGCTTGTTGGTAGGCGCTTCGAGCGGTTTCGTAAATGTTGTGTTCCAGAAGAAGGTCCCCGAGTTGATTGTATATTTTACTCTTTAACTCGTTGTCGTTCGATTCGTCGAGTCGTTTTAATGCTTTATGATAGAAAATGACGGCTGAATCGGGCATATAACGCTTTTCCATCTCCACACCGTTTTGATAGAGGATTTCAGCTTTTTCGGTGTCATGATGGTTACATGAGCCGAGTAATATCGATAATAATATAGTGTATATAAAACCCCGTTTCATGACCGATAGAAAATAGAATAGCTCCCAAAGATACGAAAAGGTGAAAGCAGAGACAAACGGAAAACCTGTTTCCGGTTTGGCTACGCCGAACAGCATCTTATCTTCGTAGTGACAAAGATAGCGAAAGGTGAGTGTAGATACAAACGGAAGTTTCATTTCCGATTTGGTTGTACCAAACCGCATCCTATCTTCGTAGTGACAAAGATAGAAATAATTCGCTATTTGGGAAATACAATTTTTCAGTCATCTCGATGACGACATGCCGCAGCTTCCGGGTAGGGGTATAAAAAAACTATCCCGGAAACCCGGGATAGTTTTCAAGATATGAACTTAGGATTTTTTAGTCTTTCAGTTTAGCGCAAATGAACTCGCGGTTCAAACGGGCGATGTTCGTCAACGAAATGTTTTTAGGACATTCGGCGGCACAAGCACCGGTGTTGGTACAGTTACCGAATCCCAATTCGTCCATCTTGGCAACCATAGCACGAGCGCGTTCGGCAGCCTCTACGCGGCCTTGCGGCAGCAGAGCGAATTGGCTTACCTTAGCCGAAACGAACAACATGGCCGAACCGTTTTTACAAGCTGCTACGCAAGCTCCGCAACCGATACAAGTAGCCGAGTCCATAGCCTCGTCGGCATCGATTTTAGAGATAGGAATTGCGTTGGCATCTTGTGCACCGCCCGTGTTTACCGAGATATATCCTCCGGCTTGCTGTATTTTGTCGAATGCACGACGGTCTACCATCAAGTCGCGAATAACGGGGAATCCGGCCGAACGCCACGGTTCTACGGTGATTACGTCTCCGTCGTTGAATTTACGCATGTGCAATTGGCAAGTGGTAACGCTGGTGTCGGGCCCGTGGGGGTGTCCGTTGATATAGAGCGAACACATACCGCAAATACCTTCGCGGCAATCGTGGTCGAATACTACAGGCTCTTTGCCTTCGTTAATCAGTTGCTCGTTGAGCAAGTCGAGCATTTCGAGGAAAGAGCTGTCGGTAGATACACCATTAAGTTTATATTCCTCAAATCTACCTTTTTCTTTGGGACCTTTCTGGCGCCAAACTTTGAGTGTTATATTTATTGTTTTTTCCATAACTTTATCGTGTTATACCGGAATTAAAACGGCGATTAAACAAATTATTTCTTGTAGTTACGTTGTTGAACTTTGATAGCTTCGTATTTCAGTTCTTCTTTCAATAATTCGGGCTTTTTGTCTTCGCCTTGATATTTCCAGCAGCTTACATACATAAAGTGTTCATCGTCACGTTTTGCTTCTCCTTCTTCTGTTTGATATTCTTCACGGAAGTGTCCGCCGCAAGATTCTTCGCGGTTGAGAGCATCGAGGGCCATCAATTTGCCTATTTCGAGGAAGTCTTCCACGCGCAAAGCCTTTTCGAGCTCTACGTTCAGTGTATTGGCTTCGCCGGGAATATGCACGTTGGTGTAGAATTCTTTCTTCACCTCTTCGATTTTTTCGAGAGCAGTTTCCAATCCGGCTTTGTTACGTCCCATGCCCACATAGTCTACCATGATACGTCCCAACTCTTTGTGTATGGAGTCTACCGAACGTTTCCCCTTGATATTCATCAAACGGGCGATACGAGCTTTTACCGCTTTTTCGGCTTCTACAAATTCGGGCAGATCGGTCGAGAAACGGGGAACTTGGATTTGGTCGGACAAATAGTTTTGAATCGTATAGGGAAGTACGAAATAACCGTCGGCAAGACCTTGCATCAAAGCCGAAGCACCCAAACGGTTGGCTCCGTGGTCCGAGAAGTTGGCTTCACCGATAGCGAACAGACCGGGAATGGAAGTCATCAATTCGTAGTCCACCCAGATACCGCCCATCGTGTAGTGCGATGCGGGATAAATCATCATAGGAGTCTCATAGGGATTATCATCGACGATTTTTTCATACATCTGGAAGAGGTTTCCATAACGGCTGGCTACGGCTTCTTTTCCTTTTATTTGGATAGCGGCTTGTTCTCCGCCCAAACTTTCGATCACGTGGTGGTCGAGACCTTGTATAGCTTGTTTACCCAAGCGTTCGATACTTTCTTTGAAATCGAGGTAAACGGCATAACCCGTAGCTCCTACGCCATAACCGGCATCGCAACGTTCTTTGGCTGCGCGAGAAGCTACGTCGCGAGGAACAAGGTTACCGAAGGCCGGATAACGACGTTCCAAGTAGTAGTCGCGATCTTCTTCTTTGATATCGGTCGGTTTCAATTTGCCGGCACGGATAGCTTCGGCATCTTCTTTTTTCTTCGGAACCCAGATACGACCGTCGTTACGCAACGACTCCGACATCAAAGTCAGTTTCGATTGGAACTCGCCGTGTGCAGGAATACAAGTGGGGTGAATCTGAGCGTAAGCCGGGTTGGCGAAATAAGCACCTTTATGATAACATTGAACGGCTACCGAGCCATTCGATGCCATAGCGTTGGTCGAAAGGAAATAAACGTTTCCATATCCGCCGGTAGCGATAACGACAGCGTGTGCCGCGAATCTTTCAATCTCTCCGGTAACCAGATTACGGGCGATGATACCGCGTGCACGACCGTCGATAATCACGAGGTCGAGCATCTCGTAACGTGTAAATTGTTTTACCGTACCTTTTTTCACCTGACGGTTGAGCGATGCATATGCACCTAACAACAGCTGTTGTCCGGTCTGGCCTTTGGCATAGAATGTACGAGATACCTGAGCGCCACCGAAAGAACGGTTAGCCAATTGACCCCCATATTCGCGGGCAAAGGGAACGCCTTGTGCCACGCATTGGTCTATGATGTTGTTCGATACTTCGGCCAGACGGTAAACGTTGGCTTCGCGGGCACGATAGTCGCCACCTTTGATGGTGTCGTAGAATAAACGATATACCGAGTCTCCGTCGTTTTGATAGTTTTTGGCGGCGTTGATACCTCCCTGAGCGGCGATAGAGTGGGCACGACGAGGTGAATCTTGAATGCAGAAGTTCAATACATTGAAACCCAACTCGCCGAGAGTGGCGGCAGCAGAGCCACCGGCAAGCCCCGTACCTACGACGATAATGTCAAGACGGCGTTTGTTGGCCGGGTTCACCAATTTTTGGTGAGCTTTATAATTGGTCCACTTTTCGGCCAATGGGCCTTCGGGTATTTTAGAATCTATGGTAGACATAACAATTGTTTTTCTGTGAATAAATAGTTTGGTTTATTAAAGGGTGCAAGTTCCGCAACCGGTCAGGCTCATCACATAGAAAGAGATGGCAACGGCGGCAAAGCCCAAGCAGATGATTGTTGCGAAAATGTTGGAGATACATTTCCAGCGGTTGAACCATACGTGGTTGTTGATACCGATGGTTTGCATGGCACTCCAAAATCCATGAGTGAGATGGAACCACAAAGCAACGAACCAAATGAGATAAATAACTACATAGATCGGGCAACCGAATGTTTCGCGGATCAAGGCGATTCCGTCGTGAGGATTTACTTCGGGCAAATGACCGACGATTTCGTTGAGCTGCATTTTGTACCAAAAGTTGAAGAGGTGCAAAACCAGTCCCAACAAAACGATGATACCCAAAACGAGCATGTTTTGAGATGCCCATTCTACGGTTTGCGGGCGAGTGTTCACCAAATAACGGTCGTTACCGCGCGCCTTCCGGTTTTGCAAGGTCAACCAAAATGCGTAGACAATGTGAAGAACGGCTCCGGCAGCGAGAATGACAGTTCCTGCCAAAGCATACCAGTTGGCTCCCAAAAATTGGCAAACGGCATTGTAGCCGGCAGGGCTGATTAACGCCACTAAGTTCATACACATGTGAAACGTTAGAAATAGGACGAGAAAGAGTCCGGTAATACTCATGACTACTTTTCGTCCTATGGACGAGTTACTTAACCACATAGGATTTGAATTTAAGTTATTATTTGTTGTAAATGAAATTTATGCAAATTTACACCATGCAAAATTAAATGAAGTATGCGGAATAAACAAGCTAATAAGGAAATATTTCTTTAATGTATAGTCTGTTGCCGGGGAAGTTCCCGAATGCTTAAAGAAAGTAAATCGTGTGTTTTTTCTTAAAATATATCTATCTTTGCAATAAGCGCGAAAATAGGCTACACTCGGCTTGATCGGACAAACTCGCCGTTGTTTTCGTTTTGCGTCGTTTTTTTACAATTATCAATAAAAATAAATATGAAGAACAGTAATTTTTTCTTATTGGCCGTTACGGCTGCAACGGTTGTGTCTTGTGGTACGCATCCGTCGATACAACGTTGAACGGAAATAAAGTTTATTTGACCGATATGGCATCCCGTAATGTATTGGATAGCGCGGTGATTGCCAATGGTAAGTTTACATTTACCGGTAAAGCGGATACCGCATTGATTTGCCAGATACAATCACGTCCGTATCGTATGGAGTTGGTTCTTGAAAACGGCGATATCGCTGTTGAAATGGGAGAGACCGATAAACGTTCGGGTACTCCTCTGAACGATAGTTTCGCTTTGTTTATGTCCGATATGGATTCTTTGCAGAATACGATTATCGCCAAACAACAGGAAATTATGCAGAAAGGATTGTCCGAAGAAGAGCTTCGCGAGGCTTGGCAAGACTTCCAAACGAATACTATTATGCCCGAATTTAACCGAGTAATGTCCGAGAATTTCGATAGAAATAAAGATAATGCCGTAGGTGCATGGGCTATTGCCAACTGGAATTTGGAACCGGCTCAATTCGATTCCGTGCTCAATCTCGCCGGCGAAACTTTGAAGGCCAATCCGCTTATAAAAATGATGATTCAGCAACAGGAGATATTGAAAAAGACGGCCGAAGGCGCTATGTTTACCGATTTCACGATCGAGCAACCGGACGGCAGCAAGGTTTCGCTTTCTGATTATGTAGGAAAAGGAAAATATGTTTTGGTAGACTTCTGGGCATCTTGGTGTGGTCCTTGTCGAGCCGAAATTCCTAATATCAAGGAGTTGTACGATAAATATCATAGTAAAGGACTCGATGTCTTGGGCGTAGCCGTTTGGGATAAAGTAGAAGATACTCAAAAAGCTATAAAGGAACTGGGAATCGTTTGGCCTCAGATTATTAATGCACAGCAGATTCCTACCGAATTATACGGTATTCAAGGAATCCCTCACATCATTTTGTTTGCTCCCGACGGTACGATTGTCGCTCGCGATTTGCGCGAAGAGGCAATGAAGGAAAAGGTGGCAGAAGTTATGAAGAAATAATAGATTTCCTATCGTAAGGGTTAAAGGAGTGGCGATTGCCACTCCTTTTTTTGTGTGTTTGTGTTTCATTTCTTTTTCTTTTATGTTTCATTTTTGATTCAAATAGAAAATTATAGAATTTAGAAAGAAAGTAAACGAAATACTTTGTATATAAATAAAAAAATATTATACTTGCACAAAAATAATTATTTCATTTCTTGTCAATTCTAAAAAGTGTTATTATGAAAAACAAATTACTTTTAGTGAGCTGTGCTCTATTTTTGTTTTCGGGTACGGCTTTTGCCGAAAATTTATTAGTGACCAAAACATCAGGAGGTGCAGACGAAGAAGGAACTCTCCCTTATGTCGTGGCTAATGCACCGGGCGGGTCGGTCATCGAGCTGTCTATCGGTGATGAGACCACCGTTACGATTCCCGAAACGATTTTGATAGACAAAAACCTGACTATCGACGGTAAAGGAAAAACGATTTCTGTGGCCGAGCCGGGAGTCTCTAATTATCGTATTTTTAAAATCGGGCTTTACGAACCCGAAGATGGAGCGGAATTAATATCGCTTACGTTGAAAAACTGTACGCTCTACGGTGGTGACGGTACGGCTTTGGTCGATACGGAAACGACTATGGCTACTTGGTCGGCTACTATTTTGGTAGGTGCAAACGGTACGCTTACCGGTGAGAATCTGCTTTTCGATAAGGCGAAAAACGGTTATGCTGCCGGTATTATGGCATGCGGCGATATTACGCTTACGAACTGTACTTTTCAAAACCTATCGGGAACGAAAGCCGGAGGTGCATTATATACCAATAAAGGTGTAACAGGTCGTTTTACTAATTGTACATTTACGAATAATACTAGTGAAGCTCATGGTGGAGCTGTTTGTTGCTCGGGCAGTACGAACTATTTTACCGACTGTGTTTTCACCGGTAACACTTCTACTGGAAAATCTACGAACGGAGGGGCTATATTTTTGCAGAATGCAGGAGCTTCGGCAGAAATAATAAATTGTACATTTACCGAAAATACAGCGACAAATTATGGTGGAGCAGTAGAACAGAATAATAATGTAACCGATGGCGCTTTGAAAATCGTCAACACGACATTTACGAATAATACGGCTAAGGGAGGCGGTGCATTATTGACTTGGATGGGGGATATTACCGTTGAGCATTGTTCTTTCGAGCATAATGAAGCTACGGGTACTTCTGGCGGTGCATGGTATGCTTCGTTAAAGACGGCGGTTACCTATAAGGTTGCTGGCTGTTATTTCGGGGAGAATTTATCGGCAGCACATGGTGGAGCTATCCTATCTACTTCTAAAAATGCTACGTTTACCAACTGTACTTTTTATAAAAATGAAATTACAGGAGCAAATAATGGTGGAGGAGCTTTGGCCTTACAAGGAGATGCTACTATTTATAATTGTACTTTTGTAGATAACAAGGGTGTGCATGAAACCTATGGGTCGGGAATCCATATAGCTTCCAAAGCAATCGTTCAAATCTATAATTCTATTCTTGTAAGAGGTATCGGTGGCCCCGATATTTATACTCATAACGATTGTGTTATTTCGGGTACTCACAATATATATGGTACGGCTTTGGAAGGTACACCTGTGACCACCGACGAATTTGTGGATAATGTAGTTTATACCGATCAGAAACTGTTTGCGGAAGATGAACCTATTCCGGCTCTCAATGAGGGTACGACCAAAAATATCGCTATTGCAGCCGACGGTATCGCAGCCGGAGCCGGTATTGTGGTAGAAGGTGTTCCCACAGTGGACCAACGCGGCAAATCTCGTTCGGCGACTAATCCGGCCATCGGCTCCTATGAAGTGGAGAAAGCCACGTCGATAGAGCGTGTAGCTGTTGAGAAATTGTTTTGGCCTAATCCTGCGCAAGGCAATATCAACTTGACGGAAGGTGTTTTGAATATCACTATTTATGATTTGCAAGGCAGCTTGGTAAAAGAGGTTGCTATGCCTGCACAATCTGTTTCTGTGGAAGGTTTGAATCCCGGAATCTATCTGATTCGTATCACTCTAAACGGCAACGAACACAACCATCGCTTGGTTATTAAATAATAGAATTCATCATGTGTTTAAAAACGGGAGCTTCGCGAAGTTCCCGTTTTTTTTGTGAAAAGAGTAGAGGGTAAGCCGGTGTACCTGAGCTGTGAGTTCAGTAGAGAATCCGAGGGGTAGACATGTATTTTAGCTATGGAATTTTTGTAGATAACCGCGTACCGAACTTTTGGGGAGAGTTTGATTCTTGTTTAAATTTCTATACAGAGTGTATTACTCCTTCTCCCCTATATTTTGCTCAAAACACAAGGGAGAAGTGTGAATGCTTTCGATAACAGGAATAGGGTAGTGTATCTCCCTCTTCCCTTTGCCGTGCCCCGTAGCATTACGGGGTGTTCCTGTAAGGAATATAGGAGGAGTGCCCACAGGGCGAGGGGGTTGAACTCTACAATCAAATGATCTTTTTCAACCCCTCTCCTTAGAAACGATAGTTTCTAAGGAGTCTCCTCTATATGGCTAATATAATGCCCCGCAATACTATGGGGCACGGCAGGGAGAGAAGCTGAGATGTATTTTCGTCTTCGCTCCTGCTTCGATTTACGTGCGATTCCTTCGTAATATCACGAGCCACCACGGCAAGAGGAGAGGACTAAGATGCTGCTTCGAATATTCTTTTATCTCTATCCGCGAACACAAGAGAGAATTTGAAAGACGATTCCCTTTGATTTCTATTGAGTCGATATCCTCACTAATTATAGGCTGAACCGAGTTATGAGGTAACGTTGTCGTCGGGGCAGATAAAGGACAGATGCATTTTAAATTCCTTCATTGAGGGTGGCGGGATTGTAGTCGATAGATTTTTGGAATCTCATTCAAGGCCTGTATATGGCCGTGCGTTGTTTATGTTATTTTTGCATATAATGTCGTCGTTCTTCGGGCGAGAATTTTTCAATGGCGTAGCGAAGCATGGTTCGAGGCATATCGCGATAACGGGTGTCGAGGAAAGTACAGAGCCGGATTTTATCTTTTTCCCCGACCTCTCGCAGCATCCAGCCTACGGCTTTGCGGATTAGGTCATGTTTGTTGTACAAGAGAATATCGGCAATAGCGAGCGTATCGTCGAAGCGGCCTTTGCGGATCCATTGCCAAGTGGAGACAATCGAAATGCGCTGTTCCCAGATGAGGCTGCTTTGGGCCAGCCGATAGAGTGGGGTGTGGTCTTGTTCTTCGAGATAGCCTCCGACGATTTGTGCTGCGGATAAATCGACCAAATCCCAGTTGTTGATATATGCGGTATTGGATAAATAGGTGTGGTATATCGCTTCTCGACGGTTGGCATCGGCTTTTTTGAATTGTTCGACCATACATAACAAGGCGGCCATGCGCAACTCGTGAATCGGGTTGTGTAACAGGATTTCGAGTTGGTCGAGCGGGGTATCTAAGTATTGTTTGACGATACTGCGCGTCATGGGAACGGGGATGCCGATGAATATGTCTTGCTCGCCATATTCTCCTTTTCCGGTTTTAAAGAATCCAGAGAGAGTTTTTACTTTGTCGGGGTTGGCTTCCGCCCGAATCGCTTGCTCTATGTCTTGTGCTGTGTGCATGATTGAAGATGCTTGATTTTTTACAAAGATAAAAATTGCATGTAGCGGAATCAAATTTTTCTTTTGTTCAAATTTAATTTTTAATATAAGGTTGTGGGTGTGGATTTTAATTTGTTGAAATAAAGTTAAAAATAATGTGTAAATTATTGGCTGAAATTTTCTCTTTCGGTTTTATGATAATAGTTGTTTTTGACAATGTTTTTAGATGTTAATTTTAAAGGACTCTGTTGAAAAATTTGCGGATAGGCGGCAAGGTGATGGAAAATATTCGATTCTCAGGAAGATAAAATTTGAATAAATGATTGATATATAGTTGTATATGATAAAAATTGGAATGCGGGAATCAGGAAGAAATAGAATTGTCGGTTCTTTGGGTTGGGTGTAAATCCTTTTTTGGGGAAAGAAAAAGAGTTGGTTTGCTTAAAATGACTATTTTTGTAGTGAAGCTGCGAAACATAGATTACGTGTTGTCATCGTCAAGTAAATTTGTTTTTACTCAGGGTTTGTGCTATGTTCGTTTTTTAGAAAGATAATTTGAAAACAGTCTCGGCATGGTTCTCAATTACATTTGGATCGCATTTTTCGTTATTGCCTTTGTGGTGGCGGTGGTACAGACTTTCGTATATGGAAACACGGGAATCTGGACCGATATTATGAATGCTTCGTTTTCCTCGGCTCGTAGCGCGTTCGATATTTCTTTGGGTTTGACAGGTGTTCTTACGTTGTGGCTCGGACTTATGAAAATAGGGGAGCGGGGTGGGGTAGTCGCTGTTTTGTCGCGTTGGATCAGTCCGTTGTTTTCCCGACTTTTCCCGGGAGTTCCCAAAGGGCATCCGGCTTTGGGGTCGATGTTCATGAATGTTTCTGCCAATATGTTGGGGTTGGACAATGCTGCTACTCCATTGGGATTGAAGGCGATGAGAGAGTTGCAAGAGTTGAATCCCAAGAAGGACACGGCGACCGATGCCATGCTGATGTTCTTGGTTTTGAACGCTTCGGGGTTGACCTTGATTCCTATCGGGGTGATGACTTATCGGGCACAGATGGGGGCTGCCAATCCTTCGGACGTTTTCTTGCCCATTTTAATCGCCACGTTTATGGCGACGTTCGTGGGGCTTTTGGCATTGTGTATCAAACAGCGAATCAATATATTCGACCGGGTAATTCTGCTATGGGGATTGGGGCTTACCGCTTTTGTGGGCGGGGTATTTTATTATTTCTCCTCTTTGCCGGAAGAGAAGATTTCGTCTTATTCGGCTTTTGCAGCCAACAGTATTCTGTTTACGATTATCGTAATTTTTATCGTGGCGGGGTTTGTCAAACGAATCAATGTTTATGATGCTTTTATAGAGGGCGCGAAAGAGGGTTTTAAGACGGCGGTTATGATCATACCCTATTTAGTGGCTATTCTCGTGGCTATCGGGATATTTCGGGCATCGGGAGCGATGGATTATATCGTCGAGGGTTTTGCTACGGTTTTCGGTTGGTTGGGAATAGATACCGAATTTGTAGGAGCATTGCCTACGGCTTTGATGAAGTCGTTGAGTGGTAGCGGTTCGCGAGGTATGATGGTCGATGCGATGTCGGCTTATGGTGTAGACTCCTTTGTGGGTAGGGTAGCTTGTACCGTGCAAGGATCGACCGACACGACCTTTTATATCTTGGCGGTCTATTTCGGTAGCGTAGGGGTGCGTAAGACCCGCTATGCGGTCGGCTACGCTTTGCTGGCCGATGTGATAGGGGCTATTTCGGCTATTACGGTTTCTTATTTCTTCTTCAAGTAATTCTTATTCGCAGAATTGCACTATCTTTGCAGAGTATGCGGAAATGGGTTCGTACCTCGTATAACCGAGGATTCGGCCTCCGTAGCTGTGCGTTGCGAGTGTTTTATAAGATAAAAGAGATAAAGTCATGGCTGTGAGTTATTTTGCCGAAGACGTCAAGATGCCGGCGATAAAAAAGAGAGAAACGACCGATTGGATACGTCGTGTCGCTTCGGGGTATGGGAAGAAATGCGGCGATATAGCCTATATCTTTTGTTCCGATGAGAAGATTCTCGAAGTGAATAAGGCTTATTTGCAGCATGACTATTATACCGATGTGATTACGTTTGACTATACCGAGGGCGATAAAATAGGCGGTGATATATTTATCAGCGTGGATACTGTCCGTTCCAATGCGGAACAGTTCGGAACCGATTATGACGAAGAGCTTCATCGGATTATCATACACGGTGTTTTGCATTTGTGCGGTATCAACGATAAAGGCCCGGGTGAGCGTGAGATGATGACTCGTCATGAGAACGAGGCTTTGAAGCTGAGGTGATTGAATATATTTCTGATTTCTATGTAGCGGGGGAGGGTTCTTTCCCGATAAAAGTCATGGAGAAATAAGATACGATGGATTTTAATTACGATGTGATAGTGGTGGGTGCAGGGCATGCCGGGTGTGAAGCGGCGTGTGCTTCGGCCAATCTTGGTTCGAAAACCCTGCTTATTACTATGGATATGAATAAGATAGCTCAGATGAGCTGTAATCCTGCGGTCGGTGGTATCGCCAAAGGGCAGATTGTTCGTGAGATTGATGCGTTAGGCGGATTCATGGGGATTGTGACCGATGAGACGGCGATACAATTCAGAATGCTGAACCGCTCGAAAGGTCCGGCCATGTGGAGTCCTCGTTCGCAGAGCGACCGAACCAAGTTTATTGCTACTTGGCGCTCTATTTTGGAAAATACGGAGAATCTATATATATGGCAAGATTCTGTTAATCAGATTCTTGTAAAAGATGGACGCGTGACGGGCGTGATGACGGATATGAACGTGACGTTTACGGCGAAATGCGTGGTGTTGACGACCGGTACTTTTATGAACGGTTTGATGCATATCGGTCGTACCCGACTGCAAGGGGGGCGTATCTCGGAGCCGGCATCACACAGTATTACCGAACAGCTCGTGGAGCTGGGTTTTACCGCCGGACGCATGAAAACGGGAACACCGGTTCGAATCGATGGCCGGAGTATTCATTTCGAGGAGGCGACCGAGCAGAGGGGAGAGGACGATTTTCACAAGTTTTCTTTCCTCGATTTCCAGCCTCGTCCGTTGAAACAACGTAGCTGTTGGACTATTTATACGAATGAACAAGTACACGATATATTGCGTGCAGGTCTGCCCGATTCGCCTTTGTATAACGGTCAGATACAAAGTATCGGACCTCGCTATTGTCCCAGTATAGAGACAAAAATAGTGACATTTCCCGATAAAACGGAACACCAGTTGTTTCTCGAACCAGAAGGGGAGACTACGCAGGAATATTATTTGAACGGTTTTTCTTCTTCGTTGCCTTTGGATATTCAGGTAAAGGCTTTGCAAGAAATTCCGGCATTGCGAGATGTGCGTATATATCGTCCCGGTTATGCGATCGAATATGATTATTTCGATCCTACACAATTAAATCATAATTTGGAAACTAAACAGATTTCCAATCTTTTCTTTGCGGGACAAATCAATGGTACGACGGGGTATGAAGAGGCCGGAGGACAGGGGCTTATCGCCGGAATAAACGCTCATATCAATTGTCACGGAGGCGCTCCGTTTACATTGGGGCGGGACGAAGCCTATATAGGGGTTTTGATCGACGATTTGGTGACAAAAGGTGTCGATGAACCTTATCGTATGTTCACTTCGAGAGCCGAATATCGTATTTTGTTGCGTCAGGACGATGCAGATATGCGCCTTACCGAGCGAGCTTATCGGTTAGGGTTGGCGAAACGGGAGCGATATGATTTGTTGACGGCGAAACGGGATAGCGTTGACCGGTTGATTCGGTTTGCGCAAAACTATTCTATAAAACCGGCCTATATAAACGAAGGTTTGGAAGCTCTGGGAACAGCTCCCTTGAAACAGGGGGTGCGATTGATCGATTTGATATTACGTCCCCAGTTGGATATGGCCAAACTTTCGACATTGGTTCCTGCGTTGAAACAAGAAATTTCTGTTATAAAGAATCGCAGAGAAGAAATTGTGGAGGCTGCCGAGATTAAGATGAAGTATCAAGGTTATATCGATAGGGAGAAAATGATTGCCGATAAAATTTCTCGTTTGGAACATATTCGCATACGAGGGAAATTCGATTATAGCCAGATACATGCATTATCGACCGAAGCTCGTCAGAAATTGGAAAGAATAGATCCCGAGACCATAGCGCAGGCTTCGCGCATACCGGGTATTTCGCCGAGCGATATAAATATATTGCTGCTGTTGGTGGGACGTTAATGTTTCACGTGAAACAAATCGCTAGAAAGCCTTTAAATAAAGGGATAGAACGAATAAAACAATAAAAATAAAATGAGTGTAGAGATTATTAAAAGTAAGATTCGCGATGTTGTTGACTTCCCTCAAAAGGGAATTGTTTTTAGAGATTTGACAACAGTTTTCAAAGATGCGGATTGTTTGAGGGAATTGTCGGATATGCTTACTGCCATATATGCCGAAAAGGGTATTACGAAAGTAGTGGGTATAGAGTCTCGCGGTTTTATTATGGGGCCTATATTAGCGACGCGTATCGGAGCCGGATTCGTGCCTATGCGCAAACCGGGAAAGCTTCCTGCTGAAACTTGGCAGGAAAGTTATACCAAAGAGTATGGCGTAGATGTCATAGAGATTCACAAGGATGCCCTTTGTGAAAATGATGTTGTTTTATTGCACGATGATTTGTTGGCGACAGGTGGGACTATGTTGGCCGCTTATAATTTGGTAAAACGATTCAACCCGAAGAAAGTCTATGTCAATTTTCTCGTTGAATTGGAGTTTTTGAAAGGACGGA
>OLFY01001957.1_pt1 | contig 22905 bp, 16 predicted proteins | sample 1605611 | NCBI WGS metagenome assembly OLFY01 (sample SAMEA3888923, study PRJEB22519) | human gut metagenome | biome: human gut; feature: human-associated habitat; material: faeces | place: Denmark | collected 2011
AGCAGGTCGCTGCTGCCATAGGCATCCACCATGCGTTTAAAATATTCATACGGACGGTGACCAATCTTGTCGCGCACCGCAGTGATTTCATACAGGTCAAAAAACTTTTTGAGGTCCTCCTCGCTGCGGGACCAGTGTACGGTGACCCCTTTGCGGGCAGCCAGACGGATGTTGTAGCGGGTCTTTTCGCTGAAGTGCGGCATCAGCTCATCAAAGGAGGGCTCATCCAGATTCAGAATCATATTGTACCGCGGCTGAATCAAATCGTACTTGTCGCAGCCGTCGTTGCGCACCTTCAGTCCCATCTTGCGGTACTCCTCCTCCAGCTGCGGCAGGCGCGGCAGCTCCGGGTCAAAGCGCAGTACAAAGGCGCGGTATTTTTTAGCCAACGGCTTTGCTTCGTCCAGCAAGCGCTTAACCAGCTGGGTATCGGAAAAATCACAGATTGGCGCACGCGGAGCGTACATCAGCGAAAATCCGGCAAAGGCTCTGCGGATAATCAGCGACATCGCCGCGATGATTTTTCCGTCCTCCTCCAGATACACCTGTTCTCCAATCCACCCTTCCTTCACCTTTTCCCATCCAAGGTCCTGGGTAGCGTTGGCAAACGGGGAGGTGCGGACAAAGTTCTGGTATTCTTCGACCTTTTTCAGGTCGTTGTGATTTAAAATCGGCATCTTCTGTTCACCCCTGTTCTATCATACCGAAAGCAATCGTTTGGCGATTGCAAGGTCGGATTCATAATATACATATTCTCCCCGCACCTTCTGATATACCTCCTCACCCTTGGCAGCCAGAACGATGACGTCGCCCTTCTGCGCTGTGGTGATGGCTTTTTCCACCGCCTGTGCGCGGTCCTCGATGATCTCATAGGGTGTACCGTAAGGCTTTACAAAGGAAGCAATCTCCTCGCAGATGGAGCGGACATCCTCAAACTGCGGGTCCTCCGCTGTCAGATACAGGTAGTCCGCATTCTGTCCCGAAAGGGTGCCGATGTCCCGACGGCGCAGTTGTGCCTTGCCTCCCGGACATCCGACCACCACCACAATCCGCTGCCCCGGGTAATCGGCTTTGAGCGATTCATACAGCTTCTGGAAGCTCAAAAAGTTGTGGGCATAATCGACCAGAACGGTCACGCCGTCCTTTTCAAACAGGTTCATTCTGCCCTGGACCTCGTTTTGCAGCAGACCCTCCCGAATGGACTGGTCATCGACGCCCAGCGCCTTGGCAGCCAGAATGGCAGCCAGCGCATTTTCCACATTAAAACGTCCTGCCATGCGGATGCGCCAGCTGTCCTGTGCCAGTCCATGGCTGGTGGTAAAGGTAAAGCCTTGCTCCTCCTTCTGGATGTCCCGCAAAATCCAGCAGTCGTCATCATCCAAATCGGCAGTTTCCAATTTGCCAAAGGTCAGCACCCGCTGTGCGTGGGCGCGTGCGTGCTCCAGCACCCGCTGTGCGTGGTCCATCTCCCGGTTGACGATTGCGGTGCGGCAGTGCTCCATCAGCTGCAATTTGCAGGAAAAATAATCCTCAAAATCGGTGTGTTCCAGCGGACCGATGTGGTCCTCGCCGATATTCAAAAACATCCCGATGTCAAAATCCATCCCGTAAACCCTGCTGAGCTTGTACGCCTGAGAGGAAACCTCCATTGTCAAAAACGGCAGACCGCTGTCGCGGGTCTGGGCAAAATACCGCTGCAAATCAGGAGATTCCGGTGTGGTCAGGTGTGCCTCGTGATGCTCAATGCCGGTATCCACCTCCACTGTGGAAAGCACCGCACTCTTCTGTGCTGCACACAGCTGCGGATTGCGGCGGCAGAAGGCGTCCAGAATATTTTTCATAAAATAGGTGGTGGTGGTCTTGCCTTTGGTTCCGGTCAGACCGACCACGCGGAAGTTCCGGTATGCCTTTTGGTAAAAGGCGATAGAAACCAGGCTCATCGCCTTGCGGATGTCGCTGACCAAAATGTGCGGGCAGTCCACCCCTTCATAAAGCGACTGCGCCAGGTAGACCCCTGCGCCCTTTGCGATGGCATCCCGCAGGTACTCCTCCTTAAAGGTTGCACCCTTGCAGATAAAAAAGGTGTCCGGCGTCACATCTGCCGAGCTGTAGGACAGATGGGAAAAGCGGTGCTCCAGCAGCTGCGGCGGACAATCGTATCCCACCAGCAGTCCGTCCTGCTCCAGCAGCTCAACAGCTTGTTTTATCGAAATAGAATCATTCATTTTAAAAAGGTCCTCTCCTCTTTTTTCAACGATACATCTTTATTATTATAACATTTACCTTTCCTAAAACAAGTCTGGAAGGATAAAAATTGTCATCACTTTTGTAAATATTTTACCCGACCTTTCCGCCGCGCCCGCACAGACGACCCTGGTTGACAGCAAACACCCGTCCAAACCGTCGGCGGCATCTCGCACGAAACCCCGACCGGCGACATTCATCACAGGTCGGGGTTGTTTGGCTCTTTGCCGGGCAAACACCCTTTTGCGGTCTATTCAATCGATTTAAGCGATTCTGCCATGTTGATTTTATCCAGCTTTTGAAACATCACCAGATTGACGATGAAGGCAAACAGGAAGGTCAGCAGCAGGCTGTACCCATAGCTGAGCGGCAGCACCGTATGCGGAAAGCTGACCATATCGATGTTGATTTGTTCCATCACAAACCAGTGCAGCAGCTTGCCCAGCAGCAATCCCGCGCTGCCGCCGATGGCAGTCAGGAACAGATTCTCCCGAAAGACATAGGCTGCCGTTTCCATCGGGTAGAAGCCCAGCACCTTGATGGTGGCAATCTCCCGGATGCGCTCGGTGATGTTGATGTTGGTCAGGTTGTACAGAACGATGAACGCCAGCGAACCTGCACAGATGATGATGACCAGAACGATGTAGTCCAAGCTGCTCATCATGCTGTCAAAGCGGTCCAACGTATCCTGATTGACCGTCACGCTGCTGACTGCATCCAATTTCATCAGCCTTGCCAGCAGCCGGTGTTCGTCCGATACGCCCTCGGTGTTGATATAAACCGAACGGCAGTCGGGCGCTTCCCCGTTCTGGCTTTCCCAGCTGTCTGCCGTCAGGTACAGGTAATTATACACATAATTTTCGCTCAGACCGATGATGCGCAGGGTCAGACGGTTGCCGTCCTCATCACTGAGAGAAACGGTGTTCCCCTCCTTGATGCCCTGGCGGCGGGCAAATTCCGCTGTCAGGATGGCTTCCCCCTGTTTTGGGAAGGGGATGGGCTCTCCGCTTTCGGTGTGCAAATCCCAGTAATCGCCAAAGCGCGCGGTGTCCTCCGGGATTACCACCGTCACTGACTTGGTTTTTCCATCGGCAAGGTCGAGGTCCATCGAGCGCTCCGATGCGCGGGTGTATCCCCTGCCCTCCTCGCGCAGATAGTCCTCCAACTCTTCCCACTCTCCCTGCGAATAGTTTTCCTGCATCAGCAGGCTCATCCCGTAGGTCTGCACACTGCCGAACTGCTGTCCGGCGATGTTGGCAATCGAGTCCTTGACTCCAAAACCGGTGACCAGCAGAGCGGTGCATCCGCTGATGCCGATTACCATCATACAAAAGCGCTTTTTATAGCGCAGCACGTTGCGGATGTACACCTTGACCAAAAAGGACAGGCGGTTCCACACAAAGGTGATGCGCTCGAGCAGGATGCGTTTGCCTGCCTTGGGCGCTTTGGGACGCATCAGCTGCGCCGGCACACTCATCAGCTCATACCGGCAGCTGAGGTAGGTGGTGCCCATCGAGCAGAGCATCGACGCTGCCAGAGATACCAGTCCCAGCCGCAGGTCGAACACAAAGCAGATGCCGCCCATCCGATACATGATGGCATACGCCTGCCAGATGACGTAGGGGAACAGAATCGAGCCGCCAAAAAATCCAATCAAACAGCCCAATCCTGCTGCGCTGCCCGAGTAGAACAGGTATTTGCCCATGATGCTGCCCTCGCTGTAGCCCAGCGCCTTGAGCACACCGATCTGGGTGCGCTGCTCCTCCACCATGCGGTTCATGGTGGTGACACAGACCAGCGCCGCGACCAGAAAGAAGAAGATGGGAAAAACGTTGGCGATTCCATTGACGATGGAGGAGTCGTTATCAAAGCTGGCATAGCCGATATTGGTATCCCTGCTCAGTAGGTAGACATCCGGCTCTTCCAGTTCGTCCAGCTCGTCCTGCGCTTCATCCAGCTGCTGGTTTGCCTCATCCACACCCTCTGATAGCCGGCGGCTGCCTTCCTTGTATTGCAGCAGTCCCGCATCGTATTCCCGTTGGGCTGCCTCCAACTCGGTCTGGGAGTTTTGCAGCTGCTGCTCCTGCAGTTCCAGTTCACTTTGGGCAAGCTCCAGCTGGTCCAGACCGCTTTCCACCTGTCGCAGACCGTCCTCCACCTGGGTCAGTGATGCCTGTAACTGCTGCTCCTGCGCCTGTGCCTGCGCATTGGCTTGTGCCAGATAAGCATTGCCTGCCGTCTGACTCTTGGCAGTCCGCGCCTGATTGAGTCCCTGCAAAATCTGCTGCCGTTGGGCTTGCAGCTGCGCCTGCTGCTGTAAAAGCTGCTGCCGTTGGGCTTGCAGCTGCGCTTTGCCTGAAATCAGCTGACTTTTTCCGATTTCCAACTGTGCTTTGCCGTCGGCAATCGTGCCTTCTGCCCGGCTGAGCTGTTGGCGGGAGGCTTCCAGCTCCAGCTGATTCTTTTGCGTTTGGCTCAAAAGCTGCTGGCGGGAGGCATACAGCTCCTCCTCCCCGTCCGCCTTTAGCCTCTGGTAGCGTTCGTCCGCCTTCTGCTGGGCAAAATCCTCCAACCAGCTCTCCACCTCGTCAATCTGCGCATCATACTCCTCCGAATAGATGGCAGCTCCTTCGGTGTTGAGCCGGACAAAGATTTCGGTATCATAATCGCAGTCAAAGGCATCCTTTAGCACCAACATGAACCCGCGGATGGTTCCGTTGCCCAGCGAGGTGGTTCCGCGCTCATAATTTGCATAGTAAGGGGAGTTCACCGTTCCCACCACATGAAACTGCTTGTGGGCAAATAGTTCCTCGGTGTCCTCCTCGTTATTTTCCGACAGGGTAAGCATCGTCCCGACCGCATCCTTGCCAAACGCCTGCGCATCGACGACACACTCCTGCGCATTTTGGGGCAACCTGCCGCTGACCAGCACCGGCAGGTTCTGCTGGTCCAGCAGGCTGTACACCTTCAATGCAGATTCTTTGCCCTGCGCATCCAGCAGGAGGGCATCGGTGGAAACGGCTCCCTGTGCATCCAGCACCTTTTCCCGTCGGGAAAGCTGTTTGGCAACGTCGGTGTCAAAGCCGACGGTGGAAAGCAGGCTGATGTCATACAGCTGACGCTCCTCAAAGTACTGCTGCGCACTTTTTACCATGACATCCCGCGTCACCTTTAGCCCGCAGAACAGTCCCACGCCCAAAGCGACAATCGCCATGATGGCAAGGTACCGTCCCAAACTCTGCCGGATTTCCCGCAGGGTGGTCTTCATCATGGAAGAACCCATCTTTCCACCTCCTTTTCTCTTGCTTGCGCCTTTACCATTCGATCTGCTCGACCGGGATAATCTTTGTATTCTTCTTTTCGCTGACCACCGTTCCGCTGCGGACGGTGATAATGCGGTCTGCCATCGCAGTGATTGCCTGGTTGTGGGTGATGACAATGACCGTCACCCCGCTGTTGCGGCAGGTGTCCTGCAAAAGCTTGAGTACCGCCTTGCCGGTGTTGTAGTCGAGCGCACCGGTCGGCTCGTCACACAGCAGCAACTTGGGATTTTTTGCAAGGGCGCGCGCGATTGCCACCCTCTGCTGCTCGCCGCCGGAAAGCTGTGCCGGAAAGTTGGACATTCGCTCCTTCAGTCCCACCGCCTCCAAAACCGACGCTGCCGGCAGCGGGTCCTTGCAGATCTGCGCTGCCAATTCCACATTCTCCAAAGCAGTCAGATTCTGCACCAGGTTGTAAAACTGAAAAACAAAGCCGATGTCGAACCGGCGGTATTCGGTCAGCTGCCGCTTGTTGTAGGAGGAAATCTCCTTTCCGTCCAGCCAGACCGAACCTTCGCTTAAAGTGTCCATCCCGCCCAGGATATTCAAAATGGTGGTCTTTCCTGCGCCCGAAGCGCCGACCACCACACAGAACTCCCCTTTTTCCACCTCAAAATTGACATCCCGAAGCGCTTCGATGCGCACCTGTCCCATCTGATACACCTTTTTGACGTCATGGAATTCCACAAATGCCACGTTTTTTCCCCCTTGTCCGTACCGGCTGATCCTTTACTCTTTATTATAACACTGTTAAAAAGCGGCGGCAATAGACAAAAATCCCCTTCCGGCAAAATCGTTCTAACCAGTTTCTTGTCAGTTATCATCCCAAAATTGCCGTTTTGCTCAACGAACGGATAAAATCTCCCTCAGATACGCCAAAAGCGGCGGTAAAATTACCGCCGCTTTCTGTTTGGCTTTGATTTATTTGAGAAGTTGTGCAATCTCTTCCTTGTCCAGCCAGTCGGACAAACCAAAGACATGGTGGTCCTGATAGCCGGTCATCTCATGTGCGCAGACCATGCTGTCCAGCACCGCTTCCTCTGCACACTCTGCAATCGCGCGGAACGCGCGGTCGATCTGTCCTTCCGGGATAACCTCGCGGGTGCAGATCTCCTGCTCGTCGTAGCGTACGCGGGTCGCAGTGGAAAATCCAATCATGATTTCCCCGCTGCCGTGACCGACAAAGCTGCCCAGTCTTGCCAGACCCACGCTGGCACGCTTGAGGATGCGGTGCAGTTGACGCTCGCTGACCGGAAGGTCGGTGGCTGCAATCATGATGATGCTGCCCTTATCGCACTCTTCCTTCTGCTCTGCAATCTTCTGTGCAATCACCTTGCCGATATTCTTTCCTGCAATGTTCATATCGGACATCCTGCCGTGGTTGGACTGCACCATAAAGCCCATCGTGTACTCCTTGCCGCCGATTTCGATGACGCGGGAAGCAGAACCGATGCCGCCCTTAAAGCCGTGGCAGATGGTGCCCTTGCCGGCTCCCACATCTCCCAGCTCAAAGTCTTCGCAGGCATTTTCCACTGCCTGAAGCAGATGCTCCTGGTTGACTGCACGCTGGCAGATGTTGTTCAGGTAGCTGTCGTTGCACTCGCCCACCACCGGGTTGATGCTCTTCATCGGCACCTCGTCCTGCTGGCAGCGTCTGACCATGTACTCCACCAGTCCGTCGTGTACCAGTCCGACGTTGAGGGTGTTGGTCAGCGCAATCGGTGTTTCCAGTGTGCCCAGCTCTTCAATCTGAACCAATCCGGCAGTCTTGCCAAAGCCGTTCCAGACAAAGCTGGATGCCAGCATCTTGTTTGCAAAGATGTTGTCCTCACACGGCAGCACGACGGTCACGCCGGTCTTGTGCTCCGGGGTATCCACTGTGCAATGACCTACCTTGACTCCTTTGACATCGGTGATTTTGTTGTATCTGCCGGTCGGCAGCTCACCGATACAAACGCCATAATCTCTGATTCTTTTCTGTTGCATCTTGTTACCCTCTCTCTTGTTTATTTTCAGCTGTTGGCTGCCCTCGAAAGGCTTCTGGCAGGGCGGCTCTCCTGTTGGTCGGTCCGCTGTGCCTGCCGCTTTGTGCCTGCGGTAAAATAGGAGGAGGCTGCCAGCTCTCCGGGCGCGCTGTTATCCTCAATCCGATAGTTTTTTGCATAGCTGCTGCCCGCCAAAAACCACGGGGAATCGCTTGCCCTGCCGTTGGCATCGTCCCAGGTCACATCCACCAGATAGTAAGCGCCGTCGAGCCAGACATAATTCCACGCGTGCGGTTCATCTCCATAATAGCCGGTGACAATCCAACACGGAATCTGCGCTTGGTCGCACAAAAGCTTAAAGGCATAGGCATATCCCTGACAGACCGACTTTCCTTTCATCAGCGCTCCGTAGGCGTGAAAGGAGGTCGGATAGTGGTCCGAATCGCTTTTTGCCGCAGTCATGTCATATTCGACACGACGACAGAGGGTCTCCTGGAAGTATTGCAGCAGCTGCACTGTGTTGCTGCACTGCTTTTTCCCCTGTCTGACGATTTTTTCCACCTCATCGGTCATAGATTGCTTTTGCTGGTCGCTGAGTTTGAGGTAGCCCAGCTGATATACCACACGGTAATAACCGTTTTGGTTGTAATAATAGGTAAAATCGGTGTGATTGTCCAAAAAGCTTTCTGGATAATCTCTGCGCACCTGTGTGAGAGCCTGTCTGCACAGCTCTAAAAAGCGCGTCTGGCTTTTGATTGGCTGAGAAAGGCTCAGGTCCAGCTCGGTCTTTCCCTGCTGCACTGCCTGGCTGAGCGGCTGATAAATCTCTCGCTCGATGCCCTGTGTCCCGTACAGCGTACCCGCCTGCTCGGGCATCGGTTCAATTCGCACCGCAGCACATGGCATTGCCGCACCCATCACCGCAGCGGCTGCCAGCAGCGCGCACAGCAGACGCTTTGTTTTTCTTTTATCCGTTCGTTCCTGCAAATGAAAACATCCTTCCCTTATCTGGATTTTCAGTCGTTTTCCGGTCGTGCAGTTTCCAACTTGTGTCATTTCCATTGCCGGATACTGCCAGTATACCATGTTCCGCACTCAAATTCCAGTGAAGGAAGGATGTTTTGTAAAAGTTTACATTCTAGAATTTTTGCCTTATCGCTCAACTGCCGCATCGCTGACCGAAACGATTCCGTGCAGGTCGCTCTCTTTTCCTGTGCCGAGCATCGCGTAAATGCCTTCCAGCATCTTTTCCTTGTCATACGGCAGGGTACCGGTGACCATCACCGGGTTGGTGACATGGCTGGTGGAAAATCCGGTCGGTGTTGTGACATCCAGCTCCTCCAGCAGATATGCCAGCTCCTCGATGCGTTCTCTGCCGCTTGCCTGGATAAAGCTGCCGTCGCGGCACCACTTTTCCAGCTCGGTGTCGGGAAAAACGGTCAGGTTCATCATAATGATGTTTGCCGAACGCACCTGGTTGAGCATCCTTGCGCTTGCCTGTGCGTTTTCTTTGGCGGTCCCTGCGCCGCCCAGACCATAAATCAGGATGGAGTTAAACGGAATCTGCGCCTCGTTGAGCTTTTTCAGCTGCTCGACCGCTTCGGCGCAGGTGTGACCCTTTTTCATCTGCTGCAAAATGCGGTCACTTCCGCTTTCCAGCCCGATGTACAAAAAGCCCAGTCCCAGCCGGTGCAGCTCCTTGAGCTGTTCGACCGACTTATCCCGCAGATTTTTGATGGAGGCGTACATCGACACACAGGCGCAGTAGGGCAAATATTTTTTAATCTGCACCAAAATCTCCCGCATCTGCTCAAACGAAAGGCACAGCGGCTCGCCTCCGATGAGGAACACCCGCTCGGTGTACGGATTGTAGCCGGCTGCTTCCCGCAGGTCGGCAATGATCTGCTTGAGCGGAATCAGCTCAAAATCGACCGTTTTATACATATTGCAGAAAGCACACTGGTTGTAGGAACATCCGCAGCTGACCTGCAGCAGCAGAGAATGTCGCTCAAACGGCGGATAATAGATAATCTGATCGTACCTCATAAAAACTCCTCCCTTTTTCTCCTCGTTTGACCTTGTCCGGTCTTACTGTTGGTTCAGGTATTGCTCGGAACAGGCAAGCATCTGCTGCCACTGCTGCTCCATCTGCTCCACCAGGGTGAACTGGGTGCGGGCGCGGTCCAGATTGTGCTGCTCCCGCTCAATCTTAAAATAGGTGTCCCCTTGCAGGTAATCGGTCAAAAAGCGAATCCCACATTCGAGGGTCATCAGTCTGGCTCCCCACGGCAGGGTCAAAATCTCCTGCTCGGTCAACGCCGGACCTGCCTGGCTTAAAAATCCCTGTACACACACCTGATACAGCGGCAGCAGAAAATGCACCCGGCTCTGGTCCTGCTCATCCTCCCGGCAGTCATTGGCTCCAAAGCGGACGGTATCGCCAAAATCGTTTGCCGCCAGTCCCGGCATCACCGTATCCAAATCAATCACACACAGTCCCTGCATCGTCGTGCTGTCCAGCAGCACATTGTTGAGCTTGGTATCGTTGTGGGTCACCCGCAGCGGCAGCTTTCCGTCTGCCAACATCCCGACCATCACCGCGCAGTCCTCTTTTCGGCTGCGCACAAACTCGATTTCCCGCTGTACGCTCTGCGCACGTCCCAGCAGGTCCTGCTGCACTGCCTGCTCAAAGTCACGCAGGCGTTTGGGTGTGTCGTGGAAGTGCGGAATGGTTTCGCTCAGCTGCTCTGCGTCAAAGTCCTCCAGCTGACGCTGGAACTTTCCAAACGCTGCGGCACACTCGTACAAATCCTGCTCGTTTCTTGCCTTTTGCAGGCAGATGCTGTCCTCGATGTAGGTAAACATCCGCCAGCAATCGCCCTGACTATCTTTATGATACCACAAACCGCGGTCGGATGGAATCAGGCTCATGCTTTCCCGCTGCACATCTCCGCCGGTTTGTGCTACCTTTCTGCTGATATGTCCGGTCACCAGATGGATATTCTCCATCAGACCCTCCACATCCTGAAAGGTGCGGGTGTTGATGCGCTGAAGGATATACCTTTTCTGATTTTTCGTCTGCACCAGGTAAGTGTCGTTGATATGTCCATTTTCAAAATGCTCTGCCGACTGCACCTCTCCGATGCTGTTCCATGCCGACAGTGCCTGCTCCATTTTGCTCATCGTTCTTTCCTGCCTTTTCTGCTGTTATCATTCCTGCCACAGCGGCTGTGGGTACAGTCCCTGCTCGCTCATTTGTTCAAATGCCTGCACCACCGTCTGCTTGTCCTGCGGATAGGTGACGCCGTACCAGCGGTCGTGGCTGGTCATCACCTTGACCCTTGCTCCGTCCTGTTCAATCATGCTGCTGACCACCGACGGCAGAAAATATTCTGCCTTGAGCGGATTTTCTTTGGCTGCCCGGTTTAAAAAGTCCGGGAAACCGTCCCGAACCTTCTGCAAAAAGCTGCGCGGGAATCCCCAGAAGTTCATCGAAACCAGAACATCGTCCGGCAGTTTGGTAAAGGTTTTTCCCTCGTCCTCACTGAAGGCAATCCCCTGTGCCGAGCTTTCAATCCAGGTGCGCTCGGTCACCTGCCGGAGCAGTCCCTCCGCGCTCACCCGGCAGATGCCGCGGGAAACGTGTCCGTTTTCGGTGACGGTGCTTGCCAGCGGATAAGCCACCATCGCACAGCTGTCTGCATCGCTGCTGAGCAGGTCGAACAACAGCTGATAGCCGCTGGGACCGTAGTAGTCGTCCGCATTGATGACTGCAAACGGCGCGTCGATGCACTCTGCTGCGCACAGCACCGCATGAGCAGTCCCCCAGGGTTTTTCTCTTCCCTGCGGCACTGTGAAGCCCTGTGGCAGAGCCTCCAGCGTCTGAAAAGCATATTTTACCTGCACAAAGCGGCGCAGTCTTTTTCCCACCTGCTCCTCAAATTCCTGCTCCATCTGCGGCTTGATGACAAAAACGACCGTCTCAAAGCCTGCCCGCTTTGCATCATAGACCGAATAGTCCAAAATCTTTTCTCCATATTTTCCCATCGGGTCAATCTGCTTCAAGCCGTGGTACCTGCTGCCCATGCCGGCTGCCAGCACCACCAGTACCGGTTTGTTCATCCTGTTCATGCCTCCCAAAGATTGATAAAAAAATCACTTTTTTACAGTATACCCCTTTTATTCGCCTTTTGTCCACCCTTTTTCTCTGGCTTAGATAATAAAAAAATATCCTCTTACAGCAAAGAGGATATTTTTATTGCAGTCTATTTTGATTTTAACGATTGGCGTTGCTCTTCATCTGCAACTTCAGATTGTCCGCAATCATCGCGATAAATTCTGAGTTGGTCGGTTTTCCACGGCTGTTTCGGATGGTGTATCCAAAGTAAGAGGTCAGCACATCGACATCCCCGCGGTCCCATGCCACTTCGATGGCATGGCGAATCGCACGCTCTACGCGGCTCGAGGTGGTATCGTTCATCTTTGCGATCGTAGGATACAGCTGCTTGGTCACTGCATTGATCATGTTGTGGTCCTTTACCGCCAGCACAATGCCATCCCGCAGGTAATGATAGCCTTTGATATGTGCCGGCACGCCAATCTGATGGATAATTTCTGTTACCATCACCTCCAGATTCTGACCGCCCGCCTGAACAGTTGCCTCTTCTTTATCGGTTCCGGTTCCGGTTAATTGGAATACCCGTTCCGCAACCATCTGCGGGTCAATGGGTTTCAAAAAACAGTATGCCACACCACTGCTGACCAGCTGTCTTTCCAGCAGGGGATTGCTGTAGGTCGAGATGGTCATAAAGATCGGCAGCTTGCTTCCTTTTTCCTTTACATGATTGATCACACCGATTGCATCCAGGTAAGGCATGAACACGTCCATCATGACGACATCCGGTCGGTAGTCCCGAATCATCTCCAGCATCAGCTGTCCATCCCTTGGCGCAACGGTTGTTTCGAACCCACAGCCGCGCAGGATCGATGTGCATCTGGCACAAAATTCTTTGTCATCATCTGAAATCAGGATTCGCAATTTCGATTCCATAAATAAAATCCTCCAGGCTCTTGTATTTTTCCACAATATTCCAGGAAAATGGAAATTTCTGGAAATAAGATTACCATATTTTTCCAGTCATTGCAAGTCCATAACAGGGTTTTTCCATCTAAGAACCGTATATTTTTTGCGTTTTACAGCGTTCTAATAATTTCTATTTGTAGAAATTTGTTTTGATTCTGTGCTTTTTCCCATAATCTGTAATATCCTGTCGAATTGCCATTTTCATCCGCTTTCCCGGCAGTTCCTATTTTTATTCCGACAAAAATCTCTGCTAAAAACAGGAATACATAGAAAAAAGACCGATTCCAGATTGGAACCGGTCTTTTGGAGGCGACACCCAGACTTGAACTGGGGAATAAAGGTTTTGCAGACCTCTGCCTTACCACTTGGCTATGTCGCCGTATGGAGCGGGTTACGAGGCTCGAACTCGCTACCTCCACCTTGGCAAGGTGGCGCTCTACCAGATGAGCTAAACCCGCGAATGGTGCCTTCGGTCGGAATCGAACCAACGACACGAGGATTTTCAGTCCTCTGCTCTACCAACTGAGCTACAGAGGCAAATGGCGACTCGGAAGGGACTTGAACCCTCGACCTCCGGCGTGACAGGCCGGCGTTCTAACCAACTGAACTACCGAGCCAGGTAGTCATGGGATGGGGCCAATGTGGTGGGAACAACAGGGCTCGAACCTGTGACCCCATGCTTGTAAGGCATGTGCTCTACCAGCTGAGCTATGCTCCCCCGGTTTGCTGTCGCTGTCTCACGACGGCTTGCTTATTATACTAAAGTCTTTCCATCTTGTCAACCACTATTTTCACTTTTTTTGCGCAAATTTTGGTTTCCTCTTTTTTGCTGCCCCGGACCAGCAGACAGCAGGCCCACCGGTCCGGAGGCATCCTTATTTCTACATCTTCCGTTCTGCGGGGGCCGGGGACTTCTCCCCCTCCCGGGCGAGCTCCGTACGGAAGAAGTGGAGCAGCATCCCTCCGCTGCACAGGAAGGTGATGAAGTCCGCCACCATCTGGGTCATCTCCAGCCCGGTGAGATCAAACAGCCTGGGCAGCAGGAAGATCAGAGGGATAAAGAACAGCCCCTGCCGGCATACGGCCAGGAAGGAGGCCCTCCAGGAGCACCCCAGCGACTGGAAGAGCATGTTGGCAAAGACCAGCACCGCCCCCAGGGGAAGGCTGACACACTGGAACCGGAAAGCCCGGGCCCCGATGGCGATCCCCTCCGTGTCCTCCCGGAAGAAGTGGATCACTTGGGGTGCGAAAAGAAACCCAATGACGGCCGCCGCAGTCAGCACCAAGGTGCAGGACTTCATGGAGAACTTCACGCTCTCCCGCACCCGGTCCAGCCGCCCCGCACCGTAGTTGAAGCCTACTACAGGCTGAAACCCCTGGCCGAAGCCGATGACGACGGACATGATGAAGGTAAACACCTTGGTCACGATCCCCATGGCGGCCACTGCCGGGTCGCCGTAGAGCCCCGCATTGAGGTTCAGAGACACGGAGGCCACACTGGACATGCCCTGCCGCAGGAAGGATGGCAGACCGCTTTTCAGGATGTCTCCATACACCTTGGCCTCTCGGGCGATGAGCCGGGGGCTGACCCGGATGTCGCTCTGCCCTCGCACAAAGAAGGAGGCCAGGATAGCCAGGCTGACGCACTGGCTGAACAGGGTGGCGATGGCCGCCCCGGAGATGCCCATGTCAAAGGTGAAGATCAGGATGGGGTCCAACACGATGTTCAGCAGTCCGCCGAATCCCAGGCCGATCACCGACCGGTTGGCCTTTCCCTGCCACCGCAGCAAATTGTTGAGGATATAGGCCAAGATCATCACCGGGGCACCGAAGATGATATACCTGGCGTAGTCTAGGGCGTAGGGATAGATGGTGGGGGTGGCCCCCAGCAGCCAGACCAGCTCATCGATCCAGACGAAGCAGACGGACATGAGCAGCAGCCCCAGCACCAGTCCCAGAATGACGGCGCTGGATGCGTACTGGTCCGCCCGCTCTTTCCATCCCTTCCCCAGCAGCCGGGAGGTGATGCTCCCCGCCCCCATCCCCACGGTGAAGCCCACCGCCTGGATGATCGCCATGAGGGAAAAGACGATGCTCACCGCTCCGGAGGCGCTGGTGGCTCCATCCCCCGCGCCGATGTGGGAGACAAAATAGGTGTCCGCCATGTTGTAGATGGAGGTCACCAGCATGCTGATGATGGTGGGCACCGCCAGCCTGCCGATCAGTCCCGGGATGGGGGCCTCCAGCATCTGTTTCCGCTGTTCTTCCGGACTTTCCCGCTTCACTTTTTTCTCCTTTCCGCCTTTCCCGGCTTCTCTCCCTGCCTTCCTCTCTCCGCCGCCCGCCAGCGGTAAAAAAGCGCCCCATCCCTCCGGTCTCTTCCGGGGGGATGGGGCGTCGTTCCTCTTAAAACGGCAGTCCGAGCCCGCCGGTCAGTTTCTGCATGGTGGAAGCCGCATCGTTTTCCGCAGCCCGCAGCGCCTCGTTGACGGCGGCCACGATCATGTCCTGGAGCATCTCCACGTCATCCGGGTCCACCGCCTCAGGATCGATCTCCAGCGCCTTCAGCTCCCGCTTGCCGGTCACAGTGGCAGTCACCACCCCGCCGCCGGCGGCGGCCTCGTACTCCTTCTCCTGGAGCTCCTGCTGCATGCGCATCATATCCTGCTGCATCTTCTGGGCCTGCTTGAGCATGTTGGCGTTCATTCCCATGCCGCCCATGCCGCCGCGGCCTCCAAAGCCCTTTGCCATATCCATCCACTCCTTATTCCGATATAACCATATCACTTGATGATGATATTGTCAAACTGTTCCCCAAACTCCAGCAGGGCGTCCAGGGCGTCCCGCTGTCCAGCTTCCGGGGCCTGCCCCGTGCCCAGGTCCTCCGGAGAGGGCTTCCCGATTTGGAAGGCTACTCTGGCCTGCCCGCCGAACCGCTGCCCGGCGGCCTGTGCCAGCACCTCCGTGATGTTGGGCTTGTTGAGCATCGCCTTGGTGAATGCACTGTCCACCCACAGGGTCAGCACCCCGTTTTTCCAGGTCCCCACCGTCTTTTCCGGGTTCACCAGATAGGGCCCCGCGGAGGGCAGCTTTCGCTTGGCCTCCGCCGCGAAAGCGGGCCAGAAGGAGCTCTCGCCTCCGGCGACGGCCGGCTGGGCAGGCGGGACCGCCGCAGGCCGTCTCTCCGGCTCTTCCAGGGTCCGCTCCTCCTCCGGTTCCTCCGGCAGGGGCGGACGCTCCTCCGTCCAGGGAGGAGCCTCCACGGGCGCCGGCTGAGGCCGGGCGGGCTGCTGCGCCGCCCCGCCGTCCCCCGCCGAACCGGCCGTCTGCCGAGCCGGGACGCCGGAGGCCAACTGCTCCTCCAGCCGGGCGATCCGGGCGCACAGGCGGATGAGGCACAGCTCCGCGTCCGTCCGCCGGCTGCTGCTGCGGGGCAGCAGCGCGGCAGTGTCCTGAAGGCGGTTGAGCATCTGGAGCAGGCGGGGCGCGGTGAGCAGCTCTCCCAGGCCGCGCATGGTGGTCTCGTCATATCCACCGGTCAGCAGGGCACTGCCGCCTCTGGGGGCCGTCTTTCTCATCAGCAGATCCCGGGCCAGGGAGGACAGCTCCCCCAGCACCGCCCCCACGTCCTTTCCCCCAGCGTACAGCCGGGACAGGGTCTCCAGGGCGGCGGCAGTGTCATGCCGGGCGGCCAGCTCCATCAGCCGGGCGGTCTCCAGATTTCCCGCCAGCCCCAGGGTATCCAGCACCGCCTGCTCGTCCACCTTCTGTCCGCCGCCGGAGCACTGGTCCAGCAGGGAAAGGGCGTCCCTCAGGCCGCCATCAGCCAGCCGGGCCAGAAGGGCCGCCCCCTCCGGGGTCAGGTCGATGCCCTCCTGCCCCGCCACATACTCCAGGCGCTGGGCAATCTGTCCGGGCAGGATGCGTTTGAACGCGAACTGCTGACACCGGGAGCGGATGGTAGCCGGCACCTTGTGCAGCTCCGTGGTGGCCAGAATAAACATCAGGTGGGACGGCGGCTCCTCCAGGATCTTCAGCAGCGCATTGAAGGCTGGGGTGGAGAGCATATGGACCTCGTCCACGATATAGACCCGCTTACGGACCGCCGCCGGGGTATAGACCGCCTCATCCCGCAGGGCCCGGACCTGGTCCACGCCGTTGTTGGAGGCGGCATCCAGCTCCAGCACATCCAGGATAGAGCCGTTTTCAATGCCCAGGCAGGCCGGGCACTGGTTGCAGGGGTTGCCGTTCACCGGGCTCTGGCAGTTCACCGCCCGGGACAGGATCTTGGCGCAGGTGGTCTTGCCCGTCCCCCGGGTCCCAGTGAACAGATAGGCGTGGGACAGCCGCCCCCCCGCCACCTGCTGCTTCAAAGTGTCGGTGATATGGCTCTGGCCCACCACATCGTCAAAAGTGCGGGGCCTCCATTTGCGGTACAGGGCCTGATACACGATATCACCTCAAATCCTTTTCTCTGCCCATCCGGGCAAAAAATACTCGATGCAGAGCAAGGCCGCACACCGGCCTTTGAAGCGTACACTATACCCGTTACCTGGACAGCCGGCTCAAGAACAGTAACCCCGCGGCACACGCGGCGGGCCGCTTAGTGCTGCTCGGTTCCCCGCCTGACACGGTTCACGGAGCCGCGTTGCGCGGGACCGGTCTATCATCGCTGCTTATCCAGGTCAGACAGCACAATGCACGTCCGGGGGCCGGGATTCATCCCTGCTGAAGCGGGTTGCAGGAACAGGGCACCGCTATCTCCCCGACTAGTGCGGCCTTGCCCCACACCGAGGTCTGGAACAAAGCTGGGATATATTATACTGCATCCGGCAGAATTTATCAACAGGATTTTTCACGGCCTTTTCCCATCGGAGGGAGCGCCCGGGCCGTCGGTCCGGGGGCGCCCGCCCTCATTGGATGTGCACATGGTCGTTGATATGCTTCATGCAGTAGCAGTAGTAGCCGTTGCATTTGGAACAGTAGCGGAACTCCATGTTGGGGTCGTCCGCGTCGGTGATGCCGCACACGGCGCATTTGTGGAGATAGCCCTTCCGGTTCTGGACTTCCTTCTGAGCCTTTTTGAAGTTGATGGTCTGAGGATCGACCCGGTGAGCAGCCCGGCTGCTCCCCCGGCGGAGGATGGCCATCAGATCGTCCCAGAAGAAGATGAAGTAGTTCAGGATGGCCACAATGGGGACCATTCCCTGGACCCAGTTGCCGTTCATAAAGTAATGACCAATATCAAAGGCAAAGAGGGCCGCATCCACCCAGGCCAGCCACTTCACTTTCAGGGGCAGGATCCCGTAGAGCAGCACCCGCATATCCGGGTACAGGGTGGCGAAGGCAAAAAACATGGACATGTTCACGTAGTACATGCTGGCAGTCTCCAGGAAGGCACCAGAGATCCAGTAAGTCACCATCCCGGTGAAAATGTTCAGCAGGACGCCCACCCCGTAAAACACGGTGAACCGGGTAGACCCCCACTGGTTTTCCAGAGCGTTTCCGATGTAGTAGTAGAACAGGGTGGTCAAGGCAAACCACAGGATGAAACCGCCGCTGGTGGGGACGAAGATAAAGGTGAGCAGCCGCCACACCTGCCCTTCCATGATCAGGGCCGGGTAGAACCGCAGCATAGCGGAGAAGTAGCCGTTGCTGAACATATCCATCAGATAGACCGCTACATTGGCGATGACGATGTACTTCATCAGACCTGGGATGCCGAGCCGGGGATGCTTGTAGCAGAAGCGGTCCAGCCAGCGGGAAATCGCGCCCATACAGGAGCCTCCTAACATTTGTGTCAAATCGTTTTTCATTGTACCCCGGTTTTCGGGAATTGTCCATGACAAATCTGTAAATTATTTGTCTTTGTCTCCCATGGGCCGGAAAGTTTTCTCATTCAGCATTGAATTTGTCTCCGAAACATTGTAAAGTAAAGAAAGAAATTTTTTAGTTTCGCCCATGAAAGGATGGTCTTTATGGAGAATTTCAGCCAGAGCGCCCCTGTCAACATGGCCCCGACCGGCATCGCCACCTTTGCCAAATGTCCCATCTGCCCTGACATCCGCCAGATCCAGGCTGACATCGCTGTCATCGGCGCTCCCTGCGATATGGCTATCCAGGGCCGCCCCGGCGCCCGGCTGGGCCCCCGGGGCATACGTACCCAGTCCACCCGCTTTCGCTTCAGTCCCCAGGGTTCCTATGATCCAGAACGGGACGACTACTACCTGAGCACCGAGAAGTGGTCGGTGATGGACTGCGGCGACATCGACTATGTCCCCGGCGATCTGGAGCAGACCTTCGGCAACATCGAGGCCGCGGTGCGCCTGCTCCGCAGCCGGGGCTGCCTGCCCGTGGTGCTGGGGGGCGACCACTCCATCTCCATCCCGGTCGCCCGGGGGCTGGACCAGTCCGGCCCCTTCCATGTGATCCAGCTGGACGCCCACCTGGACTGGACCGATCAGCTGGGCGGGAACCGGCTCTTCAACGGCCATCCCATGCGCTACATGTCCCAGCTGCCCTATGTGGACCGGATGGCTCACCTGGGCATCCACGGCATCGGCAGCAGCAAGCGCTCCGACTTCCAGGACGCCCGGGCCTATGGGGCAACGATCCTCTCCGCCCGCCAGATCCGGGCCATGGGAGCCCAGAAGGTTCTGGAACAGCTGCCCCAGGGCGGGCGCTACTATGTCACCATCGACATCGACGCTTTCGACTACTCCATCGCCGGCGGCACCGGCTCCCCTATGCTGGGCGGCCTGCTCTATGACGAGGCGGTGGACCTGCTGGAGGGCATCGCCCAGCTGGGCGAGGTCATCTGCGTGGATCTGGTGGAGGTCTCGCCCCCGTATGACGACGCGGCGGGCACCACCTGCTATCTGGCCGCCCGGATCCTGGCCGACTTCCTGGGCTTCATCACCAAGGAGCGGGAACGCAGGGGAGAACGCTGATCCCCATCCCCATCAAATCAAAGGAGCAAATGATATGAGCATCGTGAAAGACCTGTCTCTGTCCCCTTCCGGCCTGCAGAAGATCCAGTGGGTCCGGGACTTCATGCCCGCCCTGGGCGGCATCGAAGAGCGCTTCCGCCGGGAGAAGCCCTTTGAGGGCCTGACCATCGCCGTCTCTGTCCACCTGGAGGCCAAGACCGCCAACCTGGGGCTGGTGCTCCGGGAGGGGGGCGCCCAGGTGTATCTCACCGGCTGCAACCCCCTGTCCACCCAGGACGATGTGGCCGCTGCCATGGCCAGCCTGGGGGTGGAGACCTTCGGTGTCCACGGGGTGGACATGCGGGGCTATGAGGACCTGCTGACCGAGACCCTGAAGTGCCGCCCCCACCTGATCGTGGACGACGGCGGCGACCTGATTTCCCTGCTGGGGGGGCGGTGCGCTCCCTACGGGGACCGGCTGCTGGGAGGCTGTGAGGAGACCACCACCGGCATCCACCGCCTGTACGCCCGGGAGCGGGCGGGCATCCTCCCCTGCCCCATGATGGCGGTAAACGACGCCAAGGCCAAGCACTACTACGACAACAAATACGGCACCGGCCAGTCCACCTGGGACGCCATCATGCACACCACCAACCTGATGGTAGCGGGCAAGACGGTGGTGGTGGCCGGCTACGGCTGGTGCGGCAAGGGCATCGCCATGCGGGCCAAGGGCATGGGGGCCAACGTGATCGTCACCGAGGTGGACCCCTTCAAGGCCCTGGAGGCCACCATGGAGAACTTCCGGGTGATGCCCATGGACGAGGCCGCCAGATACGGCGATATCTTCGTCACCGCCACCGGCTGCAAGGACGTAATCGTGGAGCGCCACTTCCAGGTGATGAAGCACAATGTCCTGCTGTGCAACTCCGGGCACTTTGACTGTGAGGTAGACGTGGCCCGCCTGGGCCAGCTGGCGGAGGAGCGCTTCCCCCGCCGGGCAGGCATCGAGGGCTTCCGCCTGCCCGACGGCCGCGTTCTCAACGTGCTGGCGGAGGGGCGGCTGGTCAACCTGGCCGCCGGAAACGGCCACCCGGCGGAGATCATGGATATGTCCTTCGCCGTCCAGGCCCTTTCCCTGGAGTGGATGGTCAGGCATGCCGGAATGCTGGAGAAGAAGGTCTACAACGTCCCCGAAGAGATCGACGACCAGATCGGCCGGGTGAAGCTGGCCGCCATGGGGCTTTCCATCGATACGCTGACCCAGGAGCAGAAGGATTATCTGGCGGGCTGGGAGGCCTGAACCGGGGCCGGCTGCATCAGCGGGCAGGCTCTCCTGTGGGAGAGCTGCCAGCAGACACATCTTATCGACTGTAAAAAGGAGAGCTGTATGAACGACTTTCAGTACTATACCCCCACTAAGGTGGTATTCGGCAGGGGCACCGAGGAGCAGGCGGGCCAGCTGGTGAAGGAGCAGGGCGGGACCAGGGCGCTGGTCCATTTCGGCGGCCGCAGCGCCAGGGAGAGCGGCCTTCTGGACCGGGTGCTGGCCAGTCTGGACCGGGCCGGCGTGGCCCACGTGGAGCTGGGCGGCGTGGTCCCTAACCCCCGGCTGTCCAAGGTACGGGAGGGGATGGAGCTGTGCCGCCGGGAGGGTGTGGACTTCCTGCTGGCCGTGGGGGGCGGAAGCGTCATTGACTCCGCCAAGGCCATCGCCCTGGGGCTGGCCTACGAGGGGGACGTGTGGGACCTGTTCTCCGGCCAGCCTGCCCAGGACTGCCTCCCGGTGGGGACTGTGCTCACCATCGCCGCCGCCGGCAGTGAGATGAGCAACTCCTGCGTCATCACCAACGAGGACGGCTGGAAAAAGCGGGGGTTGAACACCGACCTGTGCCGCCCCCGCTTTGCCGTGATGGACCCGGAGCTCACCTTCACCCTCCCTGCCTATCAGACTGCCTCCGGCTGCGTGGACATCATCTACCACACCATGGAGCGCTACTTCTCCGGCCCTGAGACGGTGGAGCCCACCGACTCTATGGCGGAGGGGCTGATGCGCTCCATGCTGGAGCTCTCCCGCCGGGTGGTCCGGGACCCCCGGGACTATGATGCCCGTGCCGGCATCATGTGGGCGGGGAGCCTGTCCCATAACAGCCTCACCGGCTGCGGCCGGGGCGGCTGCGGCCGCATCGGGGACTGGGCCAGCCACCAGCTGGAGCACGAGCTGAGCGGCATGTTCGACGTCACCCACGGGGCCGGTCTGGCCGCCGTCTGGGGGGCCTGGTCCCGGTATGTCATGGACGCGGCCCCGGAGCGGTTCGCCCGCTTCGCCCGGGCGGTGATGGGGGTGGATACTCCCGGCTCCGACGAGGAGACCGCGCTGGCCGGCATCCGGGCCTTTGAGCACTTCCTCCGCTCCATCGGCATGCCCACCACCGTGGGGCAGCTGGGCATCACGCTGGACGAGCAGGCCATCGAAAAGCTGGCCTGGATGTGTACCTTTGAGGGCAGGCGCACCATTGGCTCCTTTAAGGTGCTGGGCCTGGAGGAGATCAAGGATATCTACCGGGCGGCCCGATAAGCTGTTCATGAAAAACGCCGTGGCGTATCGTTTCCGATACGCCACGGTGTTTTTATTGAGTGGATGAAATCAGACTCCCCCGGCGGCTTCCAGCGGTCCGCAGGTCATGTTTCAGGTCTCTCCGCTGTTCTCGTCCTCCCCCTCCTCCTTTGACGGATATCCGATCTTCAGCGTCATGCCGTCGTGCCAGATCCCCGCGCTGCGGGTGATGGGCAGCTTCTGCCCCTCGCTGAAGCCGATGGTCTCCCCGTCCCGGAGGGTGACATCCTGCTCCAGCACATAGGAGGCGATGTCCAGCACAAACCCCCGCAGGTCCTCGGGCTCCGCCCGGGTGTCCAGCACCTCCAGCTCGTCCTTGCCGAAGGCGCGCAGCCCCTCGGTGTAGGCGCACAGGCCTCCCTCCCGGCGGTACAGCCCCGGCCACACCAAATTCAGCAGGGGAAGGCTCCCGTCCTCCATCATCTGGGCCGCCTCCAGATAGAACTCCGGCTGGTACACGGTGCCGTTGGCGTAGACACCCAGCGTTCCGCGCTGGCGGCAGGCGGCGCGATCCTCTGCTCCCAGTACCTCGGCAGTCAGAACCTGAAAAAGGCGAAGTGTTCCGCAGAGCAGGTGCTTTTCGTTATGCTCGTCCTTTCCTGTTCGCTGTCGCTTTTATGCCTGATCTTCCGTTTTCCGCTGCTTCGTCTGATTTTCGGCACTGTAGACACGGACGTTATGGCAAACTCCCAGATTTACTTTTTCTTCACACTTTTGTCGTTCCCATTCA
>OLFY01001963.1_pt1 | contig 22858 bp, 30 predicted proteins | sample 1605611 | NCBI WGS metagenome assembly OLFY01 (sample SAMEA3888923, study PRJEB22519) | human gut metagenome | biome: human gut; feature: human-associated habitat; material: faeces | place: Denmark | collected 2011
TGGACTTCAACGCCAAGGGACGTGGCATCGCCATCGTTTCCGAGGACGCCTGGGCCCAGGCCCTGTGCGCGGCGGAGTAAATGTGAAGGGAGGAGCAGCAAGGGAATACATAAAAAGAGTTGACTTTTCATCTTAAGTAAGATAGTAGCCCCCATCATTCAGAGTACCTGCCCCCCCGCGACGAGCGGAAAATCTCCCCACTATCGGGGAGGGGTCGGCAGGTCTTTTTTTATCTAATTAGGAGCTCGTATGTCGGCACCATACGAAAAGCCCGCTCTTACCCCGAAAGAACTTGTTGCACTGCTGCGTGACAAGGGTTTGCTAATTGAGAATGCAGAGCGCGCTGAACGCTATGTAAAAAATATAGGCTATCATCGACTTTCTACGTATTTCTCGCCATTTTCCTCAGCAGAAAACTTCGCTCAGAATACGACGTTTGATGATATTCTATCATTATACATATTTGACCGAAAGCTGAGACTGCTGACGCTTGATCCCATCCAGCGAATTGAAATTGCCGTCCGGGCAGAAATTTCAAATCATATGAGCCTTGAATATGGGGCATTCTGGTTTCTCGACAGCACACTTTTTCAAGACAAGGATGAGCATGCCAGATTCGTAGAGAATGCCAAGAAATGTGCCGGAAAAAGCAGCAAAAAAAGTCCAAAAGCCTGTAGGGATTATCATCTCAGATATGGGGACCACGAGCTGCCGCCAAGCTGGATACTCATTGAAGAACTCCCCATGGGATGCTGGTCAAAAATTTTTTCAAATCTCATACGCAAACAGGATAAGCGAGCCATTGCAGACCAGTTCCACTTCAGCTGGCCCGATTTCCACGGCTGGCTTCACCCGTTGAGCATTTTTCGCAACCTTCTTGCTCACCATCGCCGCTTTTGGAATTGTACCATTCCTGTGAATCCCCCTAAGCTGGAAAAGTATGCCAAAGATTGCGGCCCGATTCAGGGGAGCTATAAAAATTTTGTTGTCATCATGACCATGCTCAAGACATTTATAAATCAGACGCAGTGGCCGAAGCATTTAGCCAAGATTCTTGAAAGTTGCCCTCTCGACATCCATCAGCACATGCACTTTCCGCAAGGGTGGGAAGATATGCCTTTTTGGCAGACAATACACCATTCTCCTCCGATATCGTCATAGATTTTCTGAAAAATCAGATAGAAAAGGGCCATAAGCGTACTGCTCTGGTCCTTTTTTGTGTCTGGACCAATCTGCCTTGTCCCTACCCGACGGGCCTGCCAGCACCCATACATGGCCAGCACAGTGGCCAGATGATGCCGGGTGCTGATTTGTGTCGTGGGCTTGGTCAGCTGATGTACCAGGTATTCCTCGACCAGCTGTCGCACGGTCACTGCCGTGCGCTTTTTCTTGTTCTCTGCCATAGAGACTTCCTTGCAGAGCCCCTATAGCAGTCCTCAGCAGCTATCCGCCATGTCCTGCGAGGGGAGAGTCCAGACCATGCTTCACGCGGTCTCCCTCTTCCGCTCGCTTGGCGTTGTTAAAACGGTCGAGCGTACCCACAAGATAGCCGGTGATGCGGCGTACGCGTTCAAAAGCCACGCCCGCGCCCACCATGCCGTCCTGCACCGGCAGATGGCTTTCCTGATCCCTCTCCCCAGTCATCCTGCACCTCCATGAGACGCTGCGCAGCTCCGGCGGCGTTGTCGCATGGCCACCATTTTTACCTGCCACAGCCAGTGGCGGACCAACCGGCTGTGGCTGTGGCAGGATCAGATCATTTCAGCTTGGCTTCCAGGGCCTCGATGCGCTCCTGCTGCATCTGGATGACCTTCAGCATGGGGGCGATGAGCTCCTCATAGCGCAACATCTGGACACTGTCGGGATCGGCCGGGTCAGCAAGGCACCACAGACCGTTCGCGGCCGGATCTTCTCCCGTATCTTCCAGAGCTGTGCGTACCTCCTGGGCGATGAGGCCGGCATGACGACGCGTCCCGGGAACAGTCCTGATGTCCGTCGGGTTGCCATCCTCGTCAGAGGCCACCACCTCCGTCTTGCCCACCTGCATGGTGAACGTCACGGGCCGCAGGGCTTTAAGCAGGGCAAGGGCTTTGTCCCCGTCCACATCTTCGACAGACGTTTTGAGGCGTTCGTCCGACGTGACCGTGGCGGCATTTTTGAGATAGGCGTTGTCAAACGGATACGTCGCCGTTCCGAGAGAGGCTGTGATACCAGTCCAGGGCAAAATAGCATCAGGGCCGAGCTCATACATGACGACATTCGGAGCTTCCTTGGAAGTCGCCCCCGTGATACGCCCTGACGTGCACGAGATATCGCCACTCCTGGTCGATGCTCCAGTCATCACAGCAAAAGATCCGGTCAGGCCCTGATCTGCCTGTTCCCAGTCCGACGTGTGAAAAGATCCGCGCAACTGCGTCACGATCATGGACACTTTCCCTGTCGCCTGTACCTCGTCCAGGCTCATAGCCTTATTGTCTGCCGTAGTAGCACCAATAAACGCTTTAATTCCAGAGGTCCCTTGCTGGCCTCCCTTTGTCTCACCGAGAAGGTACACATCCCACCCGGAGTGCAAGGCGTTCCTGACAATGCGCGCTGGTCTCAGCAAAGACCAATAAACCGGTGCAACCTCACCAGTAGAACCCAAAAACAGTTGTCCTCCTACGAGTTTGCACAAATTCGGCACATTGGCGTGGGCGTTGGGATCATTGTCGTGCTCAGCGATGTCCACAGCGCCAGTATGCCCGGCGTTACGGATGAGTTGCAGCACCTCCTGGATGACCTCGGCGGAGACATTGAGGTTCTGGATGGCATCGAGCAGTTTTTTGGATTCTTCCGCAGAAAGGGCCATGAGCGTCCTCCTAGATGTTGAGGGTCGTGGCGGCACAACTGGCGAGGGACTCCCCCATCATGTTGTAGCCGGTCTGGTTGTAATGGATACTGTCTGACATGAAGCCGGCGGCAAAAAATGTCGGGGCCAGCCGGAAGGCCATATGCACATATGCCTCGCCCCGGCACAGGGCCTCCTGGGCCTCCTGCACGGCCACATAACCTTCATGCGCAGGGGTGCCGGGAGCGAGCGTCGTCGTAGAAAAGCCGATCTTGGAGATGAACACGTCCAGCGTGGCCTTGCCGGTGATCTCCCGAAAAAAGGCGAACACATCCAGCGTCCCGTCCACGTATTCCTGGGCAGAGACTGTCCCGGCCGCGATGCGGCCACCATCCGTCTCCCCCTGGCACCACAGCAGGCCACCGATCTCGAACGGGAGCTGTTGCCGCTCCAGATGCGCTTTCAGGGCTTTGAACTGAGTTCTGGCTGTGGCGCGCAGCGTGCCATAGCCATTATCGGCCCAGGTATTGGCCGTCGTGTAGCCGCCGTCCGTGACGGCAGCGCCACCCGAGGCCACATTGAGGATGTAGACCTTGTGCCCTGTCAGCTCGAAAAACCTTCGACAGAAGGCGGGCCAGGCACTGCCCTTGACGGACTTGTAGACCGGGTCCTTCAACGGCTTCAGCCGCGCCGGATCTTCATCCCAGGCCCAGAACTGTGCCACATCCGCGGCACTCTCGTAACCACCGTTGGCGTCAGCGCCGTAGCCCACGGCATTGGACTGCCCTGCCACGATGAAAAGATACGGCGTCCGGCCATCCGCAGCGGCAAGCTGGAGCCTGTGCAGACGCAGGTCGCGGACATGACCGTTGATGGCATTGCGGCAGCGTTGCCGCATCTGCACGGCACCGGCCTTGAGACGGCCGATCTGTGCCATCCCGTCGGCGTACCAGTCCCTGTAGCCGAGGATGTCCTGCCGCGCCGAAGCGATCATTTGCGGGGCAAACTGGTTGACCAGAAAAAGGGCATCAAAGGTCTCCTTGCCCATGATGTCTTCATAGGAAGCAAGGATGCCTTCCTTGTACGCAGCTGCTTCATCCGCCGCGCTGATGGCCTCCCGGGCCGCGTTCCTGGCTTCCTCGGCGAACAGGTCACAGCCCTCGCAGCCGCTCCCTTCACCGCCCATATACAGCTGCCGGGAAGCTCCTTCGTCAGAGACGAGCAAGCCTAGTCCGAAAAGCATATCGAGCCGCAGGGACGTGAAGGTACCAATCCTATACGTTCCCACAGGCACGAATACCTGTTTGATTCCCCTGGCATCCGCCGCCTGCTCCGCCCGGAGGAATGCCTCCGTATCGTCTGCCTTGCCATCGCCCATGGCACCGAAATCACGAACGTTCAGTACGTCAGCGCAACGATCCACCAGAGGACGCTGCGTCGTACTGCCGGTAGCGGTGAACGGTATGAAGGGAAATCGCTCGAAACGCTCCTTGAGCCGTTCGAGCTCCAAGCGCGAGGCATAGCCGCTCTCGCTGACGATGATCTGCACCTCGGCCGTGCCGGACATGATGACCGGCACGGAAAGCTCGTGCGTGGTGGCCTGGCCCAGCACGCTTTTGGCCTTGTAGAACGGGGCGTGGTTGCCGTAGGCGAACAGCACGGGCTGGCCACCCTCTTCCAGCGGCTCTGCCCAGATGCCGAACTCGCGTATCCAGAAACCGCCCTCCGTGGCCGGGATGACGATGTGCGCCCAGCAGACGTTGGGGTCCTCCTCATCCTGGCTCAGGCTGTCGATGGGGCGGCGGTAGACCTCGTGCACGAGATCCACGGCATCGTCGGCGGGCACGAGGACCTCGCCGTTACCGTCGCCCACCGCGATGACGCTGAGACGGATGGGCTTGCCGGCGGCATGGGCCGCGGCCTCCAGCACGGCCCCGGCTTTGGTGAGCAGGCAGTAATACTCGGGGGTGTCGGTAGCGACCCCGGGGACGGTCTGGCTATCCTCCAGACCGCCGGGAACAGTGGCTAGGGCTTGGGGCATACGATACTCCGGCTTTGAGAGATGATGGCAAACGCGATGCGCCCGCGCAGATCAAGTACGGACTTGGGCGGGAACCAGAGGCGCACCCGGTTCATGGTCCGCATGATCCCGGCCACAGCGATGCTGACAGGCAGGGGCCGGGTGGTGACGGTCTCCAGACAGTCCAGCCAGCTGCGCGTGTTTTTGTAGTCAAAGATCAGCCGCATGGCGTCGGTCACACCGGTCTCATCCAGACCGGCATCGCTGACATCGAGGCGCACGCGGAAAAAGTATGGCCGCCCCTCATACTCCCACCACTGGCGGATGACCGTGGGCAGGCGCAGGGCCGTCTCCAGCGCCGTGCGCACAGCCCAGGGAGTGCCCCGGCGCCGGTGCAACAGCAGGCTGCCCGCGATGAGCTGGCGCTTGGCGGCTAGATCCACAGCCGCCTCGTAGCCCTCCACATGGAGCTGCCATGCCAGCACGTCCAGCACAGGCTCCGGGAGGCTGGCCAGACCGCCGGACAGCTCCGACAGTCTGGCCAGAGGCGGAAGCATGGCCACGGGCTCCACAAAGCCCGTGTCATGCGCGAGGCGGGCGTACAGCAGCACACCCGGGATGGCGCGCGTCGTCGCATCCAGCACGGTGTCCAGCGCGGCAGCGGCGGCGCGGATGGAGGAATCGCCGCTCAGGGAATCGGGCAGCAGCTCGCGAAAGGGCGTAGATCCAAGTCGGCGGGCCATCACTCATCCTCCAGCCCGCCGAACAGCAGGGAAATATCGGTCTCGCGGGCCACCTGCGTGGCCTCCAGTGCGCGGAAGGCCGGGGCATCCAGCTCCACGCGCTTGGCGCCGGCGGCCTGCACGGCGGCAATGAGCCGCGTGGGATTGATGTCGCGACCGGGCTGGGAGCGCTGCCACAGCCGCCAGTCCTCAACAGCCTGGGCCACGGCGGCCGTCACCCCGGAGAGCAGCACGGCATCGCTGCGGCGGAGATACCAGCGCCCGGACACGGCATAGTCCACGGTCTCAGGCGCGGCCACATCCACCCTGTCGGTGAGGGGCCGCACGGTCTCGTCGGACAGGGCCTCGCGCACCATCGAGATCATGGCCTCGTCAGGCAGCTCGCCACCGGCCAGCACGAAGCGCACGTCCACCACGCCCGGCTCCGGGGAGGTGACGGACACGGCCCCGATGTCGGCGCTCACGGCCAGCACGCGGGCCTCGTAAGCACCGGTGCTGCCCGCCACGGTGTACGTCTCCGGGGCAAGGCGGATGCGCTCGCGCAGGCGCTCATCATCCTCGATGTCGGCTCCCTCCACCGACGTGGTGGTGTTGCTGACACTGACCACATAGGGGATGGGGTCCACCAGCTGCGTCACCTGTCCGGGCACGAGGCCCGTGGCCTGCGCGCCGGAGGTGGTACACAGGGCCGCCACATCCACCTGCAGCTCACCGGCGGCGATCTCGCTGTCCGACACGGTGGCGAAAGCGATCTGGCCGTCCTTGGTGGCCACGCGCGTTCCCTCCGGGATGGGCACGGCAAAGCCCAGGGGCTCGCCCAGCACAAAGCGCAGACTCAGACGGGCGGACTGCGCCGGGATGCGGGCCACGCCCATGAGCGCGCCCAGATGGTCGAGGTGCGCGCCCTGGGCATAGGCCAGCAGGCCCTGCTGCCCGGCCAAGTTGAGCAGCCGGTTCTGGACGGACTGCACATAGGCCAGGGCCTCCAAAAAGAGGCGCACCGGATCGCCGGGCTGGAGGCTCACGCCGGTCAGCCCTTCGTAAGTGGTCAGGATGGATGCCTCGATGTCGGCCGCGGACAGGGGCGCGAAGGTCACGGCAGGCAGGGCGCGCAGATCGACGCTACTGGAAATCGCCACGGTACTCCTCCCTGATCTCGACGGTCACGCGGGGGATGAGCTGGCCCTCCACCGCGTCGTTGCTGGAAAACGAGATGTCCCGCACCCGGATGCGCGGCACATAGCGCTCCAGCTGCTGGCCGATCTCGGCCACCATGTACTGCATGGCCTCGCCCATCGGCCTGTCCACATGATCCCAGCTGAGGCCGAAATCACGATCCAGCGGCACGGAGCCTTTGCGCGTGGCCAGCACCATGCGGATCTCCTGGGCCAGACCGGCCAGACCGGTGGCGCCGATCTGGATGCTCTGGCGCTGCGCCATGTCCACGGTGAGCGTGATGGGGGGCATCAGTTGTACTCCTGCAGGGCCAGCTGGACCTCGGCGGCAAGCGTCACGCCGTAGTGCAGCTGGCGGTGGGTGATCTCGTAACTCTTGAGGACAAACCGCCCGTAATATTTGAGGCCGATGACCAGGGGCATCTCATCGCCGCTGGCCGCCACGCTCTCCAGCAGGCGCAGGCGCAGGCCCACGGTGGAGACGGGCGTCAGGGGCACGATCTGCACGGTCAGCGATACCGGGTCGAGGTTACGGCCCATGTGCTGCAAACAGGGGATGCCGGCCAGCACCCGATGCTCGGCATAGACCTGCTCGCGCGAAAATTTGAGGTCGCGGAAGGTGCAGACCTCTTGCTCCAGCACAGTGAACGGGAACGTGCCCAAAAGCCCCTGATACATCAGTGCGGCTCCCCAGTCTGACCGCCGTGCGGGCAGTCGTGGACGTGATGCAGGAAGGAAACGCCCTCCACGATGATGTCGCCATGCTCCAGCCGGAACGTGCCCTGCATGGTCGCCTGGGTCGTTCCGCCACCGGTGCCGCCCAGCTGCATGGCCGGAGCCATGAGCGTCAGGCTGGCCGCGCTGGAGACGCTGACATCGCCGGTGGCCTCGGCCTGCACGCTGCCGGTTGCCTTTACGGCCACATCGCCCTGCACCTGGGCCGTGAGCTTGTGCGCGGCCCGGTCGTACTCCAGCACCGTGCCGTCCTGAAAACGGCGGTGCCACTTGTCCCCGCTGGCCACCGGCGGGCTGGCCTTGCCGTACATGGCGCCGACAACGAAGCCCTGCTCCAGCCCGTAGGGCAGGAACAGGCACAGCACCTGATCGCCCACGTCGGGCAGGTCATAGACCAGATCGCCGGAGGCCCGCGGACAGAGTACCGGCAGCCATGCGGAGGACAGGGGCTGCGTCACCGTGTCCCGCAGCTCCACCTGCACGCGCATTTTTTCCGGCTGGCGGGCCGTCACAAAGCCCACGCGGATGGTCTGGGCCAGCACGTCCTGCACATCACTCATGGCAGTACCCCCACAATTCCAGCACCAGCCAGCAGCCACCGGCGGCCATGAACAGCAAGCCCGCTGCCAGCAACAGGAAAATGGGCTGCATCTCCCGTCTGATCTGTCGCAGATCCTGATCCATGTCCGCCCCCTAGTAGTCCAGCGCCTTGACCAGCTCCACGCTGGTGCGGTAGCCGCTGTCGCGGCCCAGGTTGTGCGTGGCCTGCTGGATCATGTAGTCCGTGTCAAAATTGCCCCAGCCCGTGAGGCGCAGCACCGTGCCCGCCCGCAGGCGCGTATCCCCCATGCATTCAAAAGATCCGGTCATCTCCTGACAGTTTTTGGCCCGCAGCTCGGCGATGGCCACGCGCTCGGCCTGCGCCGGATGCTCGATGCGTTTGTTGATGGTCAGCACCCGGCCCGTGGTGGGCGGCAGCTCCGGCTGATAGCTTTTCTCCATGGTCTCGGAACTGGCGGCGTCGGTGTAGCCGACCACGCACTGCGTATAGACGCCGTCCAGCGTGCGCTTGAAACCGGCCCGCTCCACGGCCAGTTCGCCGCGCTTGAGTTCCAGGGGCTCCAGCTGGTCGGCCGCCTGCCCGGAGTAGATGACGCAGAGATTTTTCTTCACCGCCACGCGCAGGCCCTGCTCTTTGCAGATGCGCTGGAGGAAGGCTAGGTCGGCTTCCTGCCGCTGCTCCACGCGCCCGAAAACGATCTCCGGGGCTTTGTAGAGCAGATCGAGCCCGGCAGGCCCCACCACGTCCGCCGCTACCGTGGACAGAGGCACGTCCCCCCAGGCCCGCGTTTTTTTCTGCAGCATGAGGCTGGACTTGACCGCCGCCGGCACGCCTTTGATGGTCACCACGTCGCCGCCGTCGCGGCTGGATTCCAGGGTCAATTCGTCTATTTCGAACTCGCCGCAATCCAGTTCTTCCCCCTCTCCGGGGGCGCGGAAATTGCTGGCCACGATAGTCACGCTGATGATGTCGCCGTGCTTGGGCAGCCAGTCGCCCTGCCAGAGCCCCTCGCGGTCTTCCAGCGTGAGCTGGAGATCGTCCAGCTCATCGTCCGCCTTGTCCGTGTAGGAGAGGGACAAGAGGTGCGGCCAAAGATCCATGCTCACGTCCTTGCCCTGGATGCTGATCTCGACGGTGGCGCGACGCATCACATACGCTCCCACGGCGGCAGGCTGCGTACACGCTCGGCAGCGGCCTGCTCCGGCACGCTGACGCGCGTCTCCCCGGAGAGCAGCAGCGCGTCCAGCTCATCCACGTTGATGGCCAGCACATCGCCCATCTGGTGTTCCCCGGAGAGGCGGGACAGAGCGATCTGATCCCATGCCTCGCCCTGTCGGCTGATGTAATCAGGCATAGGCCGTCCTCCTGCGGTCTGAGGCGATCTTGTCCAGCGCCCGACGGATGAGCGCCTCCATGTCCGGTTTGATGCTTTCCAGCACCCGGCGCACCGCACGCGGGTCGGACGACATGAGCGAAAAATTCTGGGTCAGATCCACCATGATCTGGCCGTTGTTCCCGGAAGCCTGGGCTGTATTGCCGCCACGACGGGCCAGACGGGCGGGCGTCTGCGGCAGGGCCGTGGGAATGCCCACGCGACCGGCTGCCTGGGTGGCCGTGCCCGCGGTCGTGGACAGGCTGCTGCCCGTGCGGCTGCCCGCCGGGATGAACAGGGTCTGCACCTGGGAATTGTCCCCGGCCAACGTGACCACAGTGGTGCCGCTGGAAGCGCGTGACCCGCCGCCATTTTTGCCTTTTTTCTTGGCCGCCTCTTCAGCTGCCATAAAATCATTGAAGCTCTGCCGCTGCTGATATTTGGGGGAATCGGCGACCTTGGCCGCGGAACCCTGCGCGGCTTTCTCGGCTGTTTTCGCCGCGTTGTCCGCAGCCTTTTTGTCTCCATCTCCGAAGGCCTTGTTCCAGGCATCAGAGACAGCACCCGTCACGGCGCCCACGGCATCGCCCACCGTTTCGATGGCCGAAAAAATCCACTGGAAATTCTCGCGTAGCCAGTTGAAAAATCCAGCGAATATCCCCGTGATCCCATCAACGATGGATGCAAAAAAGGCCGCGGCCCCAGACCAGATGCCGGCGATACCATTGTAGGCCCAGGACCCGAGCTCCATGACATAGCTCCAGGCCGTCAGTGCACTTTCAGTCACACCTTGCCAAATCACGGAAAAAACAGTGCTGACCGTGCCCCAGACAGACAGGACGGAATCATACGCCCAGTTAAAGGCCCCGATCACACGATCAAGAGCCGGCTGGGCCACCGCTGCCAGGTTGTCGAACAGTGCGGCAAAAAAAATCCGCAGGCGGTCCCAGTTATCCATGACCCAATTGGCCGCGAACCCCAGGCCCACCAACGCTATCCCCGCGCCACTGGCCACCAGCAGGCTGCGCAAGCCGCCGGCCAGGATACGTGCCCCCATCCCGGCAGCCTTGCTGGCCGCCCCGAAGGCCAGGCTGGAAGCCGTGAGCCCGGTCGTACTGGCTGTTGCTGCCACTTGGGATGCGACCAGACGCAGCAGCAATCCACGCCAGGAATTGGTCGTGGTACGCAGCACATTGAGCACAAGCCCCAGCGCAACACTGCCAACAGCAAAGGATGCCACTGCCGCCACGGCCGTCATCACGACAGCCGTCAGTCGCGGGAAGCTGCTCGCAAATTCTCTGGCGCCATTGACCACGACGGTCAGACCACGAGCGACAGCTCCCACAACAGGCAGCATGGTCGCACCGACGGTCGCACCCAGGTTGCGAGTGCTCTGAGTCAGCTGGGATATGGCCGTGGCCGTGGTCTTCATCCGGTTCTCGTACTCCTGCAGCACGGAGCCGGAGACGTCACTGTTGGCGATATCGAACGCTTTGCGCAGCGTGTCGATCTGGGTCAGCAGAGGGGCGATGGCCGCAATGGATTCCTCGCCGAACAGCCGGCTCATAATGGAATTCCGCTCTTCCGGGCGGACCTTTTCCAGGGCTTCCAGGACCCGCATCACGGCGCCCTTGGCATCCTGTTGCAGCTCCTTCTGCAACTTGTTCGGATCGATCTTCAGGTATTTATAGATGGCGGATTTTTCCGGTGTGAGCCCGGCTTCACCGGCGGCCATGACCTTGACGAAATTTTTCATCGCCGTGCCGCTGACTTCGACTTCAGCACCGGCAGCCTTGAAGGCCGTGGCCAGAGCCGCGATATCCTGCGTGGCGAAACCGGTCCCCTTCATAAGGGGGCCCATGCGGGTGAATATCTGGTCGATCTCGCCGGCTTCCGCATTCATGGCGTTGGACAGCGCATTGATCACGTCCGCCGTATGCATGGACTGTTCGGAGGTCAGACCCATAGCGGCCTGCCAGGTGGCCAGAGACTTGCCTGCCTGTTCGGCGCTGACGCCCCAGGCTATGGACATCTTGACCGCCTGATCCGCCACCCCCAAAAGTTGCTCCCGGGTGGTGCCCAGGCCGGCTTGGGCCGCGGCCGTCATGATGGTCACCACATCCTCAAAGCTTTTTCCGGTACGGTTGGACATCTCCTGCGCATCGGAAAAAACTTGCTGCATGACGGATTCCGGCGCGTCCATGACTTTGCGCAGATCAGCGAACGTATCTTCGGCGCTGATGGCCAGTTTGACCGGAAGAGCCACCGAGGCTCCCACGGCCGCAGTACCCAGCAGACGCCCCTGCAGATCGGCACGCTGCGCCTGCAGGGCGCCGGCCTGGCTCCGGTTGGCGGCCATCGCCGTCTGGACTGCCCGGGCACGCTCAAGCTGGGCGGACAGCTGGGCGTAATCCCTGGTCAAGGCACGGACGCTGCCGCTCGTACTGGCAGCCTGAGCCACGGTCTCCCGATAGGTCGCCGTCTGTCGGGACAGGGCCCCGGACAGACGGCGCACCCGGGCTTCGGCCTGTTCTATCTGCCTGGCCATGACCGTGGTCATGGTCCCGGCCTGTGAAGCTCGTTGCCACAGACCATCAAGCTCGCCGCGGGCATCCTTGAGGCTGCCAGAAAGGCCGCGGATCTTTTCCTGCTGGGTGGACATGGCCGCCCCGATCTTGCCCACAGGCGTCCGCTCCATATCGCGGATAGCCTGCGATACGGCTTTCGCCTGGCTGGACGCAGACTGAAAAGCGGCAGTGAACCCGCTTTGCAGTCTGGCCCCCAGGGCAAAGGAAAGGGCGATTTCACGCGCCATGCGACATTTTCTCCACGGCCTCTGCGGCCTCGATATAGGCCCCGAATTCTTCCGGGGTCATGGCCCTCAATTCACTGCGTGACCACTGGCTGATTTTCCCCAGGGCCACCATCCCCCGCCGCAGTTCAGCTAGGCCGGCTGCGACGTCCCAGCTTCCGTCTCCGGAGGCGTAGGGTTTTCCGAGCCACCGTTACCGGTACCATTGAGCGCGTTGAGCGCGTCGCGCAGCTTGCCGTAATCAGCCCCGCGCATACCCCTGATCGCGTCATAGGGCAGGCGGGTAACGATGGAGAGCAGGGAGACCTCGACGGTCACCGGATTGGTGCCCCGCTTCATGTCCACCGCCAGTTGCATGGCGTCTTCCTCATCGCCCACGGTGGACGCGCGCACGACGACTTCAGCAATGGTCTTCCCCCCTACGTTCAGGGGCTCATTCAGCACAACGGTCTTGCTTCTTTTCATGGTCTCTCCCTAGACGTTCAGGCCCATCTGGGCGCGCACCGTGGCCAGCAGGTCCGTACCCTTGACCTTGTGGATGAAGTTGAGCTTGTCGAACAGGAACTCTTCCTCGCCATCGAGCAGCACTTCAAGGCGGGTCACTTCCAGTTCAAGCTCGTTGCCATGTTTTTTGCCCTGCTCCAGCGTGCCGATGGGGAAATTTTTGACACGCCCGAGGATATTGATGCGGTAGGGCACGCTGACGCGCTTGCCGGTGGCATCATCCGTGACCTGCAGGGCGGAGTAGCATTCATACAGAGAGCTCTGTGTCCAATCGAGCGCATTGAAGATCTCGGGGGTCACAGAGGTGAAGGTGAGCTTCACCGACATGGACTCGACCATCCCCAACGTGGGATTCTCGATTTCTCCGGCCACACCGGACCCCGAGATGGTCTCGGTCATGTAGGCAATCTCGGGAAGATCGATGGTGGCCACGCCGATCATGTCCGTACCGTCGTGGTACACTCGATAGGCGATAGTTTGTTCAGGACGTCTGGGCATGCTTCCTCCTTAACCAAACAAAGCGGACAGGTTGTCGGTGTCAAATTCGAAGACGGCTTCAATATCCCGGGCAGCAGGAGGCGGCGTGATACGCAGGTGGAAACGCATGATGCCGTCGATGAGGTCGGTCACGGGGTTCTCGGACTCATCAAAGGTGATGCTGCCGCCCAAGCAGATCTCGCGGGCGGCATAGCCGTCCAACTTGATCTGTTCGCTCTTGAGGAATGTCTGCACCAGACGGCGGGTCAGCGGCTCGTCCACCTTGGCGAAATAGGTCAGGATAAACTGCGCCTGATACCAGTTGAAGAAGCGCCGGATGCTATCCTGCGCGTCCTTGGGGTCGGTATTGGACGGATAGCAGGCCATGCGGCCACCCCAGGTCTTCATGCCGCCATCGAAGTTGCTGACCGTATAAATTCCCTGCCCATTCAGATAGTTTGCCTTGGTCAGGTCGAGCCACAGCTCGTTCCACTGGCCGTCAGCGCCCACATAGCCACTGGAGGTGATGTCCAGACGCTTGTTACTGGGGCTGGCGTAGGGGATGCCGTCATGATCGCCGTCCGTGGCCGCCATGACCCCGGCCAGATGCGTAGCGAGGCCGTACACGTTATCGCCCAGCTTGACCTTGGGCCAGCAGACGACCATCAGACCATCGGTGAGGTTGTGCTTCTCCTTGTAGCCGGGCACGTCACTGTATTTGGTCACGGCGTTGTCGCCGCTGCTGGGGATGTCCACCAGACAGATGGCCTGGAACAGACCGTTGATGCCGTCGCACTTGGCGGCCATAACCACGGCCACAGCCGGGTCTTCGCAGAACTGCGGCGCCAGGACGATGGACGGCACGAGCCGGAAACGCGGGAAGACTTCATCGATGAGCTCAAGACCGGTGCCCTGCCCGCTGGCCGGGTCGATGCCGCCGATCACGTCCTCAGAAGTGACCTTGCTCACGTCCGCGTAAACGTAGCCGGCCTTGACCGTACCACCTTCGGGGATGCTTCCCTCGGCCAGACGGGTCAGCAGGCCGCTGACGGCATCCACGCTGTAGTCGGTGCCCGCCTCATAGGTGGTCTCGCCCAGCTCATCCTTCAATTCCACGGCACAGACGCCGCCGTGAGCCAGCCTGGCGATGTCCTTGTCCAGGACCGACGTGCCGAAGGTCAGACTTTCGTCCGCGACCTCGCTCTTGTGCTTTTCGGGGTCGAAAACGTTGACGCAGACCACGGGCGCGCCGCGGTAGATGGCGAAATGGCTGTAGATCAGCTCTTGCAGGCTGTAGTCGCTGCAATGGTCGGCATCCCAGCCCATCGCCTGCACTGCTTCGTCATAGCTGTAAAAAAGCTGCGGCACGTTGACGGGACGGGCCTTGTCCCCGGCCAGCGTATGCACAGGGGCCGTGCCCACGGCGAAGACGACCGCGCTGTCCACGGTGCGGGCGGGCAGGATGCTGGTGGCCTGCTCGGAGGTGTAGATGCCGTGACGGTATCCGGTGGTTGCCATTATATCCTCCTACTTCTTCCGGGACTTGATGGACGCATCCTGGACGGCGACATACGCCTGATACATGACTGTCCCGCGCATGGTCAGCAGCATGCGCGCCGTGGCCAGATCCCCGTCCACCGGAACGAACAGCGTCCGGAGTTCGGGATGTTCCTCAAAAAGATCCGCCAGGACGGGAAAAACTTCTTCCGGCTTGCCGCGCAGGATCGCATTCCGCATCAGCGGCAGACCGAAAGGCCGGCTGGGGCCAAGATACATACAAGCAGTGGTGCTCATCCGATGGTCTCCACTTCATCTAGGCCGCGGGGCGGCCAGGTATAGTTCCACACACATTCGAGGGTGGCCAGGTGATACTGGTGCCAGCGCTGCTTGGGCGTAGGGATACTGGCTTTCAGCTCTCCCTCGAGCTCAAAACGCTCGGCCAGCAGCCGTGTTTTCCAGAGCTGCCGGCGCAGACAGTCGAGCATCTCTGCCAGGAGCAAGCCCGCCTGTTCCTGATCCGCCGGGCTGTAGACGCCCAGGGCCAGTCCTACGGTGTCATGCAGCATGGTCTTGTGGTCCGGCTCCAGCTCGACCTGTCCCTCTATCCAACGCACGATCACAAAGGGGTAGCAGCCCTCCTGCTGACGCTCGGGCAAACCATGCAGGAACACCTGCACAGGTTGCATCCCCCCACCTTGCGGGGCGGGGAAGGGGTAATCCACAAAAGCCTCCTGCACGAGCTTTACCAGGCATGTCAGCAGCAGACGGGAGGTCATCGTCCTGTCCCCACGATGCCGGACAGGATCACATCCACCTCATGTTGCAGACGCTCCGGGAAAACTTCTTCAGCTCGGGCCACGACCTGCTCCTGGGCGTCTGCCGTCTGCAACGCCTGCACAGGCGATGGACCGTAGAGCATTTCCAGCTGTTGCCCATGACGCACGAACACGCCATAGCCGCCTTGGGGCTTACGGATGATGAAGCTCTTGCTTCCCCCGGCCACATTGGACGTAGCCGGATGTCGAGCCCCCTTTTTCTTGATCTGCACAGAGACCCCCGCGGCAGGGCGTGCTGCCGGAGGTTGCGGCACATCAGGATCAGGCAGGAAATGGATCAGACTCATACCGGGCCGGCCGGTGATATTCAGGGCGCCTTCCAGGTTGCTGCGGTTGGCACGCCTGATCTCCAGATTGGCCCGCAACTCATCATATTGGGCCGTATATGCCGTCTTGGCGATGCGCGTCGCCCTGGTCCCGGCCGCTTGAATGCTGCGATTCAGGGCTCGGGCGATGGCGATGCCAGCCCCCTTGCCGCCCAGGGCTTCCAGCACATCCTGCATCCTGCCCAGGGCCACATCCATTCCTTCTGACGTGATGACGATGCTCATGACCGCTCCCTGTACAATCTGATGGTCCGCATATGCTCATGCGCATCCGCACTCAGCACATACCAGCGCTCGTTGCGGAACGTAGTTGTCCGCCCGGTCTTCAATTCATCCGGAACGTCGACAGCAGCCACATAAATGGTGACACCCTCATAGCTGACGGCACTACGCCCATCACTACTGAGGGGCATTTCCATCTCCAGCGGCTCGTAGACACACGGGACGCCCTCATGTCCGGCAAGCTCCACCTGCTCGCCGAACTCGGCGGGGTTGAAAAAGACCGTGTGCAGATCTTCTTCAAGCTGTCCTTTAAAGCTCATGGGCTACCTCTCGCAGGAGCAATCCCGTTTGATTTCCTGCATCGCTTCCAGCCGGGCCAGGCGCTCGGCATGATCCGCCGTGACGGCATCCAGATCATCCAGACGCTTGTGTGCCCGGTACACGGATGTCTTCGACGCATACACTTCGGACAGGCGATTGATGCTCTCGGCAAGTTCCCTGTGCTGGGCTTTATGGTCTTTCCACCATTCGTAGCCCAGGAAAAGGCTCGTGCCGAACAGCAGGGTATTGGCCCCCAGAAGTATCTCGGTGGTCATCGGTTATCCTCCACCCACTCGATCCAGAGCAGCAGCTCCCCAGCCTCATCAGCGGGCAGATGCAGCCACTGGCCATCCACCTGCGTCAGTCCGCCGTCCTCCGCATACCACCACTCATCCGTCACTATGGCTCCCGGCGTCATCGGCACCGGGGGAAGCGCGCTTGTCGCTGCCCCCGAATTTGCGCATCCACTCACCACCAGGGTCAGCGCGCACAGCATCCGTGCGAGACCGCGCGCGCTCCCGGCGGAAAAAGGCCACCACCGCCACCACCAGCCGCAGGAGCGCCTGTGCCCAGACCGGCATGACATCACAGCCTGCGGCTGGCCGCCGCGTCGTCAGCGTTTTTGGCCTGACCGGCGTTGAAGCCCAGGGCATTCACCACGGTGTAGAGGAAGCGCACCACCACGTTGGCGTCGTCAGCAGGACGAGGCCAGACAGCGGAGATGGCGGCACAGATGGTCACGATGAAAGTGACCCACTGTCCCCAGCTTTCCGGCAGCCAGCCGATGATGGTAGCCACGATGTCGGCGCCGGGGACAGCGGTGTCCGCCTCCGCTGCCAGAGCGAGGCAGGGAAAGAGGCAACAAAGGCAGAGCAGCAAGGGCAGAAGATATTTTTTCATGATTTCCTCCTTAGTCGGGGCAATGGGTACGTTTCATCCAGCCATCCGTGAACTTGCGCTGGCTGGGATTGCGGGCCGCAAGCTCGATGTAGTGCGCGCCTTGCATGCAGTTGAGCGCATGCACAAGGGCTTTTTCATCGGTGCGCCTGGCCAGCAGGGCCGCCAGCGCATCAAGCGTGCGGGGGCCGATGACCCCGTCAACGTTGAGGTCAGCGAACAAGGAGTTTCCGCCCTTCGCACGGTTGAAGGCATTGCAGACAAGCTGCACCTTTTGGCCGGAGCCGCCCTTGCCCAGGTTCACGGACTGCTCGAAGATCTCGTTGGCGAGGTCTTGCGGCAGGGCTGCGAGCCCGAGGCGATCCCACCACTCGCTGCGATACCAGCCGGACACCAGATCGGAGAGGCCGGGCACCGTGGCCAGATGGCGCGTGAACGCGCTGGCTCCGGAGGCGAACGAGCTGTGGTCTTTCTCGCCGTCGATGAGCTTCCAGCCGGGCCAGTCCGGCCAGTAGCGGCGGGCGATGCCCGCGTAGGTCTCGCCGCCGCTGTCCCCCTGGACGTTGCACCAGCCGCCTTCAAAGCCGGCCAGCGGAGCGTAGGCAGTAGCGAAATCGGCCATTACTCGGTCACCCCCGTGAGCACATAGCCGGCGCCGACGAACTGCAGACGCTCATCCGTATTCTGGCGCACGCGGTAGATGGTCCCGCGGGTCTGTTCCTCGCGGTAGCTTTCCGTCGTCAGCAGGCCGGAATCTTCACTCCAGACGAAGGTGCGGCCCAGGCAGGGCTCGCGCAGGTCGGGCCCACCGGAACTCAGGCAGGCAAGCATGACCTTGTTCCGGGGCCACAGGGTCTCGACTTTGAGGTCGCCCCCCTTGGGGCCGCTATTGTAGACGGCGTTGGAGACCAGGATATTGGCCACGCCGAAATAGGCCTTGAGCTGCTCGATGGTCAGCTCGCCGCGCAGGGCGTTGGGATTGCTGTATTTGATGCGATCCATGACCGCATCGCACATGCTGATGTGGCGCAGGATGTCCACATCCAGGACCAGGGCATTGGGCTGCAGGCCGACGGAAAATCGGAAATGGTCCTTGGCCTTGTTGATGTCGGCCAGCGGATCGGCGTCGGCATAGCTGGACCAGGCCTTGGCCACGGCCCCGTTGGGCAGGCCGGCATTGTTGATGGTCGCCTCGACCACACGTTTTTCTTCGTTGCGCAGGATCATGAGGGTGGCACGCTGCACGGCCACCACCTCGGCATCGAAATAGCGCCTGTAGAGCATGGCCTCAGTGTCATCCAGAGGTTCTTCCCAGCCGTATTCGCGGCAGTAATATTCGGCGGATTCGAAGCTGTAATCCCCACGGGCATAGGCGGCACGAGGGGCACGGGCCGTATCCTGCATCTCAAGGATGGCCTCGGCCGGGATCATGGGGTACTGCGCGGCACGCAGATCCGTTTCGAAGACCGGCAGCACCTGACGGCCGATGAAGCCCTGCTGGGCCGCCCCCAGGGAGTATTCGTAGGCCAGGACCCCGAGTTCGGGGCGAAACACACTATTGGTAGTAGGCATGATGTCCTCGCGTTACGCCCCGGCGGCAGCGGAGCGGTCGAAAATGGGCACGATCTGGAGAAAATCGCCATTGTCCGCCGGCGAAAGGGCAATGCCCACCGCCAGGGCGCCATCACTGTGGGGCGCCACCGCGCCGCCTTCAGCCAGCATGACCAGACTGCCGATGGCGATACTGCCGGTGGAGCGGGCCTCGAACGTGCCCTGGGAATTGATGAGGCGCACACAGACATGTTCACCGGCATTCTGCGCCCCCAGCTCGGTAAAGCCGATGGGCGTATCAGCCGCGCCGCAGGCCTTCAGACCATCGGCTTCCAGCTTGACGAAGCTGGCCCTGGCGATGGCTTCAGCAGCGATAAGAGTGACTCGGGAGCTTTCGTAGTACGGCATCACTTGGACTCCTTCTGTACGTTTTTCAGCCAGACGGCGTGGGCTTCGGGATTGTCCCTGGCCACTTCATGCATGGCCTGCCCCTTGGTTTTGCCTTCGGCGACCTTGGCATTCACCAGGGCCATGAAGTCATCCCCTGCGGGCTGGTCCGGCGCGACATCCGCAGGGGAAGCCGCGGCCTTGCCCAAAGCATCCAGGGCGGCCTTGCGATAGGGATCAGGGTCAGCCGGCTGCGCTGTGCCGGCCTTCGCCGCAGGTTGCATCAGCGGCTGCAGGGCCTTGATCTGTTCGACCGTCACCCCCGACTGCACCACCGTTTTCAACGTCTCGGCGGCATCGCCCAGAACAGCGCAGGCCAGTCCGATGAGGCGGGCCTGCTCGTCTTTGGCGCCTTCCGCACGCGCATTTTCAAGGGCGGGCGCCCGGTCTTTTTCCAGTTCCGCCCGCAATTCCTGCTCCAGCTCGGGATGCTGGGCCCTGAGTTCTGCGAGATTCATGGTCCACTCCTGTTTGATCTGTTTGATGAATTCTTCGCGGGAACAGATCCGGTCGATAAGTCCGGCCTTGAGCGCCTCGCCCGCGATAAAAATCTTGCCGTCAGCCATCGCCAGGGTCTTTTCCCGGCTTACGCCGCGCCCCTGTTCCACGGCAGAAAGGAACAGCTCGTAGACGGCATCGATCCCCTCCTGCAGGTAGGCGCGCATCTCATCCGACAGCGGCTCCACCGCATTGCCGGCGGCTTTGTAATGACCGGCAGCGAGGATCGTGTACCTGACGCCCGCGCCTTCCAGAGCTTTGGAAAATTCGCGGTGCATGCTGATGACGCCGATGCTGCCCACCTGGGCCGTAGCCGGCGCAGCTATCCTGCGTGCCCCGGAGGCCATCCAGTACGCCGCCGATGCCATGAGACCATCGGCCCAGGCGTAGAGCGGCTTTGCCGCCGCGGCCGTGCGTACCGCCAGGGCCAGTTCCTCGATACCGTCCACCGTGCCGCCGGGCGAATCCACGTCCAGCAGGATGGCCCGCACACTGGTGTCAGCGGCGACTTCCTTCAGCGCCGCCGCGATCTCGCGCATGGAGAACAGCAGGCGCCAGCCAAAGAACTGGAGCCCATGCTTGCTCATGGCCCCCTGCACGGGGATGACGGCCAGACCGTCTTCCACGGTGTAGAGCGGCGCCTGCTGTTCTTCGCTGCGGCCAGGACCGCGGGCATCAGGGCCCTGGTTCAGCGTATCGGCGAGGGCCGTCAGCGCTTCCGGCTGCATGGCCCACAAGGAGGGGAGGTTGGGGATCGTCATGCGTCAGTTTCCTCTGCCGTTTCTGTGACGGCATCCTTCGTGTCCGGAGACGATGTACCGGACTGAGCACCCAGGCCCAGGTCACGCAGCAGACGCTCTTCACGCTGTCGCTGCCGGGCCAGGGTGGGGAAATCCATACCGCGGGCATGGCAGATGCCCGTGCGGGTCTCGGTGAGATTGGCCAGGGCCAGATCATCGGCCTGACGTTCTTTGACCGGGTCCACCTGGCCCCGGGGCGGACGCGTCCAGATACAGCGGCCCCAGGCGCGCATGATGGCCGGGGACTTCCAGAACGACGGAGCGCCCGCGGGAACCGCCAGCAGGCCGCGCAGCCAGGCTTCTTCCATGACCATCATCCAGCATGGCCGCAGGAAGCTGCGGATCATCCAGTCCTGGTAGAGCGTGTGCAGCTTCCAGACTTCCAGCAGGGCCGCGCGGGCACTGCTGTAGTTGGTCTTGGAAAAATCCTTGGCCACCATCTCGTAGGGCTGGCCGGTGGAGGCCGCCGCCGCGCGCAGGATGCGCTCATAGAAAGCATCGAAGGTAGGCCCGGGGCGGTTGCTGGAAATGATGTGCGGCTTGTGCCCGGGTTGGCCGATGGTCATGGTCCCGGGCTGCATGGGCAGATAGGAGGGCGCCTTGTCCTGGGCCGCACCGTCAAAACCGGCGGCGCCGGCCATGACATCGGCCGGTGCTTCCAAAAAGACCGTGAACGAGGCCGCGATCATGGCGCCCACCAGCTCGTAATCCACATAGTCGGCCAGATCGCGGAACTGCTTCATGGCCGGCGACAGCAGCGAGACACCACGGACCTGTTCGGGCAGGCCGGCATGGAAACAGTGGAAACAGCCCCAGCGGTGCGCCACCTTGCGCCGGGCAAAGAAAAAGTGCGACGAATCCAGGGATTCCAGAGGGGTACCGGTCACGGGATTGGCGATCCAGTAGCCCACAGGCTCCCCGTAGGGGCCCAACTGGACACCGTTGCAGATGTCTGACCGGGAAAAAAGATCGATGGGGGTCCGCAGGCGGGCAGGGTGCAGCGCCTGCAGGCACAGGCCGAACACCCGGTCGGGGGCATCGCGCCAGACCGGCAGCTGCAGGATCTCGCCCGTGACGAACAGCGAGCGGGCCGCCAGATATTGCAGATCCTCGAAGCTGGAGCGGCTGGAGGCGTCCGCTTCCTCGCACCAGAGACGCCAGGCGGTCTCCATGCTCTCGGCAAAAACTTCGGCCTGGTCTTCAGTGATGCCCAGGGCGACATGATCCGGATAGCTCTGCGGCCGCATGCCCGTACCCACCACGTTGAGGGCCAGGGCATCGATGGCGCTGGCCGCATGGCCATCATTGGCCACCAGGGACTCCGCTCGACGCATGGTCACGTCGTAGGCGCGAGTGGCGCTCATCTCCTCCTGCTCGCGCCGGGGCCGCCAGTTTTCCATGGTTCCGTCATGGCCGCCGCTCTGCCTGCGCACCGGCGTCACCCGGCCGGAGGCCAGCGCCATGACCATGCGCGCGTGCATGCGCCGCGCACCGGCCACGGGAGCGAACCAGCCCACCAGCCTGTCCAGCAGGTTGGGCGCAACGGCGGGCAGGGACGGCATCAGAACCTCCTCCCAGGCAGCATGGAGATGAAGCGGGGCAGCCCGCGACCGGCCTGCTCATCCTCCACCGTGGGCTGGGCATCGAGCCATTCCAGCGTCTGGCGGATCTCGGCCAGGTCGGCACGGCGCAGGCGGCGCGCGCCGATGGTGTACTCCTGGCCCAGGGATACCTTGGCCAGGGCATCGGTCCACAAGCCTATCTGACGTGTCTTTTCTGCGCGGGTCAAAACTGCCATAGGAACCATCCTTTGGTTTCCCCAACCTGGAGGAAGGGGTTCCTTTGGCCTGTACACTATTTTTTTGCGGCAGGTGTCCACAATGGATAGAATGGATAAAATAACAACATAGGTTCAAAAATTTTTACTTATATTTATCATATTGAAATAACTATGTATCCAAGTGAATAAACTTGTAAAAACCAATGTAAATAAAAAAATTTTTCCGGCCCTTATCAGGATTTTCTTTTATTAAATAAAATATAATAATTTCATATGATTATATGAAAAGACAAACGATCCCCACAAGCATCATGCCTGTGGGGATCGTTTGTTTTGCTCCTGTATCCGATGGCTACATCTTCCAGCGGGGTGTTTCCAGGGCCACGTCCGGGGCCTGCTGCCGCACCTGCTCCAGCAGGGCCGTGAGCTTGCGGTAGTGGTCTTCCAGCAGGG
>OLFY01001970.1_pt1 | contig 22807 bp, 19 predicted proteins | sample 1605611 | NCBI WGS metagenome assembly OLFY01 (sample SAMEA3888923, study PRJEB22519) | human gut metagenome | biome: human gut; feature: human-associated habitat; material: faeces | place: Denmark | collected 2011
ACCATCCGCAAGCAGCTCGAAATGAACGCCAAATGGTCTGCGGCAGGTCTCAAAGCCTTCAGGATCCTTGCGGGGTGCGCAGCCCCCATTCTCATCCTCATTGTCGCCGCCAAAGGCGCCGGACTCTTTTAACATAAGCACGCTCACGCAGATCCGCCTAACGGCAGAGAACCTCGGTGCGTGAGAACGCTTGTGCCTCTGACAAGCCTTAAAACAACTAGGAATTGCTTCTCCATGTCCACCCATACGCCAGCAACCTGGGGCACGCGCCTCGGCTTCATTCTGGCTTCCGCAGGCTCCGCAGTCGGTCTCGGCGCCATTTGGAAGTTCCCCTATATGGCAGGCACAAACGGCGGCAGCGTCTTTGTCCTGCCTTTCATTCTGCTCACCTTCACCGTCGGTCTTGCACTCCTTATCGCTGAAGTCGTTCTCGGACGTCTCGGCAAGGGCGGCATCGTCACAACCTACCGGCGCTTAGCCGGACCTGCCTTTCTGCCGGCAGGGTATCTGGGCGTTCTGACCGGTTTCTTGGTGCTCTCCTTTTATTCCGCCATCGGCGGCTGGACCTTGTCGTACTTCTGCGAAGCGCTGGTGGGACAGGGACTGATCACCGACCAGTCGCAGCTCGGAGCCCACTTTGGCGAATTCACCGCCAACCCCGTGCTGGCGCTCGGCTTTCAGTGGCTCTTTTTGCTCCTCAACGGTCTGATTGTGGCCTTCGACGTCACAAAGGGCATTGAGCGCGTGAGCAAGGTCCTGATGCCGCTCCTCTTCTTCATGATGCTCATCCTCATCGTGCGCGGCCTCATGCTCCCCGGCGCCATGAAGGGAGTCGAATTCCTCTTCAAGCCCGACCTCTCCGCCTTCACGGGCGAGTCGCTGCTCAACGCGATGGGCTTCGCCTTCTTCTCGCTCTCCGTGGGCTCGGGCTCCCAGATGAACTACGGCAGCTACCTCAGCGACCGCGTTCACCTTCCGTCGTCCGTCTCCTGGATCGTCTTCCTCGCGATTCTCTCGGCCATTCTCGGCGGTCTGATGATCATGCCCGCCGTCTTCGCCTTCGGCCTCTCGCCCGACGCTGGCCCCGGCCTCACCTTCGCGACGATGCCCGCCGTCTTCGCGCAGCTCCCGTTCGGCCACTTCTTCGCGATCACCTTCTACGTGTGCCTCTTCGTTGCGGCCCTCACGTCCTCGATCTCGATTCTGGAGATGTCCGTGCAGTTCCTCCACGACGAGTTCAACATCAGCCGCCCCGCCGGCGTCACGATCACGGGCTCGATCCTCGCCGTTCTCGGCACGCTCTGCGCGCTCAGCTTCGGCACGCTCTCGCACGTGACGATCTTCGGCAAGAGCTTCTTCGACTTCTTCGACTACCTCACGTCCAACATCGGCATGCCGATCGGCGTGATCGGCATCGCCATCGTCACGGCCTGGCTCGCCTGGCCCACGACCGTGAACCAGCTCTCGCTCGTCAAGCCCGTCTCCGGCTTCTTCCTCAAGAGCTACCGCGTGATGGCCGGCATCTTCGCACCGATCCTCATCCTCGTCGTGATGCTCAAGGGCCTCGGCGTCTTCTGAGTCCATTTGACCTCATTTCAATAAATTCCCCGCCGTCAGGCCACCCGATGCGAACGGCGGGCAAAAAGCACAAGATCGGAGTCCAACCCAATGTCTGAAAACCAAACCACCACAAGCTGGGGCTCCCGCCTCGGCTTCATTCTTGCAAGCGCAGGCTCGGCCGTCGGCCTCGGCGCCATCTGGAAGTTCCCGTACATGGCGGGCACGAACGGCGGCTCCGTCTTCATGCTGCCCTACATCTTCTTCACCTTCACCGTCGGCATCTCGCTGCTCGTGGCCGAATTCGCCATGGGCCGCGCCGGACGCGAGGGCCCGATGGCCTCGCTCACCAAGGTCTGCGGCAGGGGCTGGGGCTTCTTCGGCGGCGTCGGCGTCTTCACGGTCTTCCTGATCCTCTCGTTTTACTCGGGCGTGGGCGGCTGGTGCATCAAGTACATGGTCGACGCCGTCATCGGCCGCGGCCTCATCAGCGATCCCGAACTCCTCGGCACGCACTTCGGCGCCTTCGTCTCCGACGGTTCGATGAGCTTCCTCTACATGATGATCTTCCTCGGCATCACATCCGTCGTCGTGCTCCGCGGCATTCAGGGCGGCATCGAACGCGTCGCCAAGGTGCTCATGCCCGCGCTCTTCATCCTGATGCTCATCATCATCGTGCGCGGCCTCACGCTGCCTGGCGGCCTCGCCGGCCTCGAGTACCTCTTCGCGCCCCGCTGGGAGGACTTCAACGCCTCCGCGCTCTTCAACGCGATGGGCTTCTGCTTCTTCTCGCTCTCGCTCGGCGCCGGCACGATGATCACCTACGGCTCCTACCTGAGTCCCAAGGCCGACCTTCCGGGCGCAGTGGGATGGGTCGCCGTCCTCGCCATCATGTCCTCGATTCTCGGCGGTCTAATGGTGCTCCCCGCCGTCTTCGCCTTCGGTCTTGACCCGAGCGCCGGCCCCGGCCTCACCTTCGTGACGATGCCCGCCGTCTTCTCGAAGATGCCGCTCGGCCAGCTCTTCGCCGTCATGTTCTACGTCTGTCTCGTCGTTGCGGCCCTCACCTCGTCCGTCTCGATGCTCGAAGCCTGTACGGCGCTCCTCACCCGCCAGTTCAACATGCGCCGCACGCCGGCCATCCTGCTCACCGTCGCGAGCTGCACGGTCGTGGGCCTTGCCTCCACACTCTCCTTCGGCGTCTGGAGCGACGTCAAGTTCTTCAACAGGACGATCTTCGACATCCTCGACTACGTCACGTCCAACGTCGGCATGCCGCTCTCAACCTTCGGCATCGCCATCGCTGCCGCCTGGGTGGCATGGCCCACGATGAAGCGCGAGCTCACGGCCGCCCGCCCCGTCTCCGAGTCAGGCCTCTGGTTCATCCGCATCATGATCGGCGTCGTCAGCCCGCTCTTCGTGCTTGTCGTCGCCGGCGGCAGCCTCTGATGACCGAGGATTCCGCACGCCGCCTCGTGTACGCGGTGCTCGCACAGGAGTACCGCGCACACAGGTCGCTCTGGATCGGCACCCTGTGCCTCGCGCTCGGCGCCGCCATGATTTCGGGCCTCGTCGTCGACGGGGCCTCCTCACTTCGAAACGCCGCGAGCATCGTCATCGTCCTCGGCGCCCTCTATCTCATGGTCCTCCTCGTACTCCGGCAGGAGCTTTCAGCCCGCTCGGCAGGTCTGCCGCCCGACGAGGCCATCGCCTTCCGCAAAGGCCTCACCTCGGGACTTCTCCGTGCGTGCGCACCCGCCGTCTTGGCTATCATTGTGTGCAGTACGGCGCTTCTCGTCCTCTGATCCTTGGCACCACGGGACGGACGCCGGCTCTCGCCCCCTGTGCGGGAGCCTCACGCAGAGGAATCAGAACCATGTCCCCCAACCGCATCATCGTCGCCCGTTTCTCCCCGACGGGCCGCACCCGCCGCCTTATGAGCATGATCGCCCAGGGCCTTGCAGGCACCGCCCTTCCCGTCGAGGAGCTCGACCTCACCGACCGCAGGGAACGCGAGGAGGCCCGCACCTTCGGCAAAGGCGATCTCGTCTTTCTGGGCGTACCCGTCTACTTCGGCCGCGTGCCCCTTCCGATGCAGTCCCTCGCCAAGTGGACGGGCAACGGTGCGGCTGCAGTGCCCGTCGCCGCCTACGGCTGCCGCGCGCATGAGGACACGCTCCGCGAGCTCGCAGCCGTGCTTCGCGCCGCGGGCTTCGTCGTGCCCGCAGGCGCGGCCTTCCCCGTCGAGCACAGCCAGTTCCCCGAGTTCGGTGCAGGCCGTCCCAACGAAGCCGACCGCTTCTCAGCGGGCGACTTCGCACGCAGGGTGTTCGAGGCGCTCAGGGACGGCACGGCGAGGTTCGCCCCCGAATTTCCGGGCGAAGGGGAGCTCCGTCCCTATCCGAAGACCGGCTTCGTGCCCATGCCCGACCCTGTCTGCCGCATGTGCGGCCGCTGTGCCGAGGTCTGCCCGATGGACATCATCGATCCCTTCAGCATGCGCGTGAAGGATCCCTCGCAGTGCATCGGCTGCCGCGCCTGCATCGACGCCTGCCCCGACAGCCACCGCAACTTCCCCGAGCCCGTCCGAGCCGCCATGGCCCAGGTGCGCGAGCGCATCCGCCCCGCCTGCGAGGCTCCGAAGTTCCCCGAATTCTTCTTCTGACAACGCATTCTCCTCCGATGACGACCAGGCATCTCACCATCACCGACATCGCCTCGACGGGCGCAGGCATCGCCTACGAGGACGGACTCCGCGTCTTCGTGCCGGGGGCGCTCCCCGGCGACGAGGTCACCGCGGAGGTCGATCCGCCCGCACGCGGCACGCGATCGAGCGTCGCCCAGTACGTGAAGATCACCCGGAAGAGCCCCTGGTGGGCCGCCTCCCCGTGTCCCGCCCATGTGGCCAGGCCCGCCTGCGGCGGCTGCGCGCTCGGCAGCCTCACTCCAGAGGGCCAGGCCGTCGTCAAGCGCGGACTGCTCGAAAGGGCGCTCGCCGAATCGGGCGTCGAAGCCCCCGAGCCCCTGCCCCTCGTCGAGGCGCCGCACGACGCCGAGGCGTTCACGCAGGGCTTTCGCAACAAGGCCGTGCTCTATCCGGGCGTCGATCCCGAGGGACGCTGGTACTTCGCGATGTATGCTCAGGGCTCGCACTTTCCCGTGCCCGAATCCTGCTTCTGCCCGCAGACGCCCGAGTGGATGGCCAAGGCCGCCGAAACCGCGGCCCGCATGCTCTCGCTCTCGGACCTCTCTCCCTGGAACGAATCGCACCGCGAGGGCGACGTGCGCACGATCGTCATGAGGGACGGCGTGGATTCAGAGAAGCCGCAGCGCCTCTTCACGCTCTGCGTGCACGGCGAGACGCCCGAAGTCAGGATCTTTGTCGGGAAGCTTGCGAAGAAGCTCATGGAGGAAGGCATCACGAGCGTCTTCCTCAACCTGCACCCGACGCCCGGCAATGCGGTGCTCGGACGCCACAGCCTGCACGTTGCGGGCACGGACGGCATCGAAACGACGATCGGGGGGCTGCGCTTTGCGGTGCGTCCCGAAACCTTCCTGCAGGTCAATCCGGGACAGACGGAGAGGCTCTACGCCATGGCGCTTGAGTGGGTTGCGCCCGAAAAGGACGAGGTCCTGCTCGACCTCTACTGCGGCGTGGGCACGATGACGCTCCTTGCCGCCCGCACCTGCGCGAAGGCCGTGGGCGTCGACATCGTCGCCGCCTCGATCGAGCGCGCCAAACTCAACGCCAAGCGAAACGGCATCGAAAACGCCGTCTTCCACGCGGGTGCGGTCGAGGACGAGCTGCCCCGTCTCATCGCCTCGGGCATCAGGCCCGCCGCGGCCATTCTCGACCCCGCCTTCAAGGGGCTCGAGGAGACGGTGCCCGCCATGCTGACGGCCCTGCCGCTCACGCGATTCGTCTACGTCTCCTGCAACCCGAAGACCTTCGCGCGCGATGCGGCAAAGTTCATCGAGCTCGGCTGGCGCATCGAGAGGCTCGCGCCCGTGGACCTCTTCCCGGGCGCACTCCACGTCGAGACGGTTGCGAAGTTCGTCCGCGACGCTCAGCCTCGGTAAAGACCTTCTCTGAAGCGCTCGGGATTGAGGAAGAACTCTAGCGCCTTCTCCTCCCTGCGCGTGCAGTAGAAGTCGGGCAGGCTGTCGCGCACGACCTTGCCGTAGCCCTTGTTGAGGATGCGAGGGTCGCAGATGACGAGCATGCCCCTGTCGCCTTCCGAGCGGATGAGGCGTCCCGCACCCTGCTTGAGCGTGATGACCGCCTCGGGCAGCGTGATCTCGTCGAAGGGACGCCTGCCCGAAGCCTCGACGGCGCGACTTCGCGCCATCATCACGGGATCGTTGGGCGGCGCGAAGGGAATCTTGTCGATCACGACGAGCGAAAGCGCCTCACCCTTGACGTCGACCCCCTCCCAGAAACTCATCGAGCCCACAAGCACGGCGTTGCCGTGCGCCCTGAACTCTTCGATGAGGCGCATTTTGGGACCGTCGCCCTGAACGAAGAGCGGATAGGGATTCCCGTTGGCCTCGAGCCTCGCCTGAAGCTCGTCCGCCGCGGCCCTCACGGCCGCGAGCGACGTGCAGAGAACGAACGTGCGTCCGCCCGCCGCGTTGATGAGCGGCCAGACCTTTTCAATGACGTTGTGCGTGTGCACCGCCGTGTTGTTCGCGGGCGGCGGCATCTGCGGCAGATAGAAGCACCCCTGTTCCCAGTAGTTGAAGGGGCTCTCCCACGTGCGCTCGACGCATTCGCCGATGCCGAGCCTCTGCTTGAAGAGGTCGAACCTGCCCGCGCTCGAAAGCGTGGCCGACGTGAAGACCCAGGCGCCGCCCTCGCGCTCTCGCATCTCGCGAAATTCCTCCGCAAAGGAAAGCGGCGTCAGGTTGAAGCGGATGCCGTGCTGGCTCACCTCGAGCCAGCGCACCTCTGCGTCCGCTCCGGAAGCCGCACCCGCTTCGGGCCCTGCTTCTCCCCCAACCTCGGCATCTCCGGCGGCTTCACCCTCGGAAGCCTCATCGGCCGCACCGTTGCGGCACTTCACGAAGATGGCCGTCCAAGCCTCCATCTGTTCCATGAGCTCGGCATGACGCTCGGCGAGCGTGTCGAGCTCATTGTCGCGGCCCTCATTGGCCCTCATCGCCTCGCCCATGGCCGCAAAGGCCGCGCGCAGGCGCTCGAAGCCAGGATAAAGCTCGCCGAAGCCCTCGATCTCGTCGACATCGAGCCTCTCGCCCTCGGCAAGACCGATGCGCTGGGCGTCGAGCCTGAACTCGCGCCCCGCCTTGAGCACGCGGTCGTAGAGGATCTCCCACTCGGCGCCGTCGTTGCACTTCGTGCGGCCGAGCCTGCGGGCCTCCATCGAGACGTTCTCGACGTCATAGGTCGAGAAGCTCGTGCCGAAGAAGCTCGAGGCGATGCCGGGCAGCTGGTGCGCCTCGTCGATCACCGTGAGTGCCGCCTGCGGCAGCATGCCGTCGATCGCATCGGACTCGCGCTTGAGGGCCATCGAGCTCAGATAGAGATGGTGGTTCACCACGACGACCTGACTCTGCATGGCGTCCTCGCGGGCCTTCTTGACGAAGCAGTCGTCGTAGTTCGGACAGCGGTCCTTGCCGAGGCAGTTTTCGCGCGTGCTCGTCACGAGGGGCCAGAGGCGGTCGTCCTCGGGCACGTCGGGGAGTTCCGCTCGGTCGCCCGTGCGGCTGACCGCCGCAAAGCGCTGGATCTTCCTGAGCTTCAGATAGGAGTCCTGCTCGGGGAGCCTGCCTTCGGAGGCCGTGAGTTCGAGGCGGAAGTGGCAGACGTAGTTGGCGCGTCCCTTGAGAAGCGCGACCTTGACGGGCACGCCGAGCGCATCGCGCAGGGCGGGAAGGTCCTTGGCGCAGAGCTGGTCCTGAAGCGACTTGCCTGCCGTCGAGATGACGCAGGTCGCGCCTGCAAGAAGCGCGGGCGTCAGATAGGCGAAGGTCTTGCCCGTGCCCGTCCCCGCCTCGGCGACGAGAATGGTCTTCTCCTCGACCGCGCGGGCCGCCTCGACGGCGAACTCGCGCTGCCCCTCGCGCACGCAGAAGCCCTTGACGGCCTTCGTGAGCGGGCCCTTTTCATCAAAGGCGAGTGCAACTCGCTCGACAAGCGGCGTCGAGGCGTCCCAGAGACGCGGATTTATTTCAGCAGCAACCATCTCTTTCCTTCGACTCAGAAATACTTCTTGAGGCCGGAGTCCTTGTTCTCCCTGGACTCCTCATAGCGCTTCTGTGCGGCGCGACGCTCCTCGAGCGTCTTGTTGAAGTTCGCCTGTCGCGCCTCGCGGCTCGCCTTGCGTTCGGCGGCGGTGGCCTCGGCCTCCTCAAGGCGCTTCTTCGCCTCGGCCTGCTTGGCATTGAAGGCCGCAATGTTGGCGTCCTCCTGAGCCATGCGCTCGGCCGCCTCGGCCCTGCCCGCCTCAACGTCAGCCGCCGTACGGCCGAGATGTCCTTCAATGGGACTTGACGGAGCCTTCACGCGGCTCTTCACCCTGATGGGATCGTGGCGCTCCTCCGCCTTTCTAGCGGCCCTCGCCTGCTTTTCCTCGTAGGCGCGGACGTTCGCCTCCTCAAGGGCCCTGCGCTCCTCGGCGCGGCTCTGCTTGGTCTTCACCTCCTCGGCGCGCGACTCGCTGCGGCTTTCGGGAGACTCGGTGGAGCCGCCGAGCTTCATGGGCTGCTTCACGTTCTGCTTCTGGCTTTCCTGACGGGCCCTGCGCTGCTCGACGCGGTCGAGGCGGATCATCTCGTCGGCCTTGAGGCGTACGCTACGGATCTCCTTCTCACGCTCGTGATGCAGGTCCCTCGCGTCCTTGATGCAGGCGTTAACGAGGAAGCGCGTGTGGCACCAGTCCTTCATGACGTCGAGCGCACCGTCGATCTCCTTCTGCCTGGCCGAACCCGCCTCATTGGCGGCCTTTGCATCCTCAACCGTCTTCAGGGCGGCCTCGGGCGACCAGCGCTCGTAGTAGGAGCGGTCGGCGAGCACCTTCTGCGCCGCCTCCATGCGGACCTCGAGCTCGGACTTGTCGGCGGCCAAAGCGGCGACAGGCGCCAGCACGGCGGACGCCATCAGAGCGGAAAGAAGATAAGTGCACGGCTTGTTCATAGAAACTCGGCGCAGAAACCTCTGTCTTCTGACAGAGGAGGAAGCGCCGTCCTCCTTGATAAGTTCGGTTAAATGGGTGCCTCTCTTTTCGAGAAGCGTGAGCTTCCTGTAGCTGATGCCGGAAGAAAGCTTTACGCCGTCCAGCCTCCGGACATCGAAGCAACCGGACGATCTTCGGCCGAAGATGAAGCCGGTTTGCCCAAGACATCTCACCTTGTCGAAGAGCCTGAAGTTCTTGACCAGATGCGGTGTTTGATTGAGCTTTCGGTATCCGATCTTCGTGCCGTCCTTAAGCGTCTTCGATAGCACCGTACACTTGTGAATCTGACGGTTGTGCTTGCGCACCTGTCGCTGATGGAGGTAGACGCCTCTTCGTACGGCCTTGAGGTTTCCCGCAATGCAGTAGGCATCGACGCAATGCGCTTTGGGGAGTCCCAGGGTGATGCGCGTGTTCTTCGTCAGATAGCCGTAGGTGTTCTCAACAGGCAAGCCGGGATGCGCCTTGCGCACGCGATCGAGCAATGTCCAACGCACGATGTCCATGAAGGCTTCCGCTCTGAACGAATGAGCGCGCTTGACCTTCAACTTGATCTTCCCTGCGTGACAGGCCTTGTGGCAGATCTCGCAGAGCGTGATCAGATTGTTGGGGGCATCGCCGCCGATTTAACGGCTTTCGAGGTGGTGCACGTTGAGGATCTTGTCCTTCGAATGACCGTGACAGTGCTGGCAAAAGTGACCGTCTCTAAAGATAACGTATTCAAGCACGTTCCAAAAGCCGAGCAGATCGCCCTGCTGATAGTCCGTGCCTTCAACAGTCGTATTTTTGATCTTCTGAATGTCGAACGATGCCGTCTCAATCACGATCATGATTAAGGCCCTGCACCCGCATTCCCGCCAGAGACGACTCGGCCCGCATTTTCCGGGAGAAAGTTCGGGCCGAAAGACTGGATCGAGTCGAGCGCGGGCGCACCCGGCGGATTCTCGTGCGTCAGAAGACGGTCACGACCTCGTCCATGGGCAGGCGGGACTTCGGACGGGCGGCGTTGCTGTCCTCGGGCAGGCGGTAGCCGAGGCTCACGGCACAGACGGTGCGCAGGCCCTTTTCAGCGAGTCCGAGGCATTCGTCCATCTTCGCCATGTCGAGGCCCTCGAGGCAGGTCGAGTCGATGCCGCGCTCGGCGGCGGCCCAGAGCAGGAAGCCCATGGCGATGTAGGCCTGGCGCGTCTCCCAGGAAAGGAGCTCCTCCTGCGTGACCTGATGCAGCCCCACGAAGTGGCGGCGTCCCGCATCGGCGGCACCCGAAGCCGCATCCTCGGCCGTCACGCGGCCGTCGGCGAGCTCCTGAGCGACGAGGCGGCGGAAGCGCTCCTCGGTGAACTCCACGGGCACCGCGAAGACGACGAGATGGCTCGCATCGGCCACGCGCGGGCGGTTGAAGTCGAGCACGGCCGGCATCACGCGGGCCTTGCCTTCGTCCGTGCCCGTCACGAAGAAGTGCCAGGGCTGGGAGTTGACGGAGGACGTCGACAGGCGGAGAACCTCCATGAGGTCCGCGATGTCGCGGTCGCTGATCCTGCGGGCCGGATCGTAGTGTTTGGTCGTGTAGCGCGTGCGCACAAGCTCGACGATGTCCATGATGTTCACCTCTTTTGAACAGTGCCGCAGGGAGGGGCTCCCGACGATCTGTTTTCCATTCTATGACGAAAGTCGCCTCGCGCAGAGTCCCTGCAAGAAGCGGTTGCAATCGGCCGGAAGCATCAGTCCGAAAGGATGAGGCGGATGTGCAAAACGCGGCCCGTTCTGAACGGAGCCGCGTTTTTCGCGTGGTGTCGGGCGCCCTTACGCCTCGGCGGGCACGGGGCTGCGGGTAATCCTCACTCGCTCGATGCGGTGGCGCGAGACGTCGGTCACCTCGAAGACGAGGCCCGCCTCCTCGAGCCTGTCACCCTTGGCGGGGAGACGGCCCATCCTGTCGAGGAGAAGACCCGCGAGCGTCACGTACTCGCCGTCGACGCTCATCAGGCCGTCGACGCCGCAGGTCTGCTCGACGAGGAAGAGCTCGACGCTGCCCTCGGCGCTCCAGCCGCCTTCAACCGCCTCGATCGAGAGCCTGTCGCCCTCGTCGGGGAAGTCGCCCGCAATGGCCTCGAGGATGTCGTGGGAGGTGGTGAGGCCCTGGATCACGCCGAACTCGTCGGTGACGAGCACGAGCGAGGCCTGGGAGCTCTTGATGTCCTGCATGAGGCGGATGACGTTGATCGTCTCGGGCACGGTGAGCGGCTGGCGCTCGGAAGCGCAGCGCACGAGCGCCTCGGGCGAGGGCTCCATGCCGATGAGGTCCTTGGCCTTGACGACGCCGATCACGTTCTCGAGCGTGCCGTCGCAGACGGGGAAGCTGCTGTGCGGCATGTCCTGCACGCGCTTCATGTTCTCCTCGAAGCTGCGGCGGGAGTTGAGCCAGGCAATCTCGCTTCTCGGCGTCATGATGGTCTTGATGTTGCGGTCGGCGAGCGTGAGCACGCCCTCGACCATCTGGCGCTCCTCGCGCCCGAAGCTCTCGTGAACGACGCGGTCCTCGGTCGCCTCTTCATCATCCCTGCGCGGTTGGCGAGACATCAGGCGCACGATGGCGTCCGTCGTGCGCTCGCGGAACGGCACGCGGTCGAGGTTTCTCGAGGCATTGCGCGCGGCAAGCTGGTTGAAGAATTCGATGAGGATCGAGAAGGCGATCGCAGCGTAGAGATAGCCCTTCGGAATGTGGAAGCCGAGCCCCTCGGCGATGAGGCTGCAGCCGATCATCAGCAGGAACGAGAGGCAGAGCACCACCACCGTCGGATGACGGTTGACAAAGTCCGTGAGCGGACGGCTCGCGGCAATCATCACGATCATGGCGATCACGACGGCACTCATCATCACGTAGAGGTTGTCGACCATGCCGACGGCGGTGATGATGGAGTCGAGCGAGAAGACCGCGTCAAGAAGCAGGATCTGGGCGATGACGACCCAGAAGCCGGCCCTGCCGCTGCCGTGCTTTTCCGAGTGCGGCAACGCCTCGAGGCGCTCGTGCAGCTCGGTCGTGGCCTTGAAGAGCAGGAAGAGGCCGCCACCCAGAAGGATCAGGTCCCTGAACGAGAACGGGTGCCCCCAGACGGAGAAGACGGGGTCCGTGAGGGCCACGAGCCACGACATGATGGAGAGAAGGCCCAGACGCATCGCGAGCGCAAGTCCGAGGCCCACGTAGAGGGCCTTGTCCTGCTGTGAGGCGGGAAGCTTTTTCGCGATGATGGCAATAAAGACGAGATTGTCGATCCCGAGGACGATTTCAAGAACGACAAGCGTAAGAAGACCGACCCAGATGGTCGGATCAAGCAGAAATTCCATGTGCAATTGAGGGATTAAGCACCCGACCCGCGGATGCCCGGAGCGCGACCGCAGGCTTTCCTGATAGAGAAGCGCACGATGACGGACGCGTCCGATAAAATTACCATATTTTCATCGGTCGTCAGTCCCCCACAGCGACCTTATTCACGGCCCAGCAACATTCTGAAAAGATCTTCATGCCGCTTACCGAACGCCTGAGCAGCCGCGTGGCTGCCGAAGCCCTTGCCCTGGCAGGTTCCGAACCGAGGGGCGTCCCCGCCGTCATCGACACCAACGTCGTGCTCGACCTCATCTACTGGGAAGACCCACATTCTGAGGACTTGAGACGAGCCCTCGAGGAGGGACGCATCCATGCGCTGCGCTCGGGCGAGGCGGTCATGGAGCTTGCGGAAGTGCTCTCGCGCTCCGCGTTCACGGGCGACGAGGACGAGGCGGCGAGACTCGCAGCGCTCTGGTGCTCGATGAGCGTGCCCGTCGACGAGGAGAAGATCAGGGAGGCGGCCGACATCATCACGGTCCAGTGCAGGGACCCCCTTGACCAGAAGTTCTTCACGCTCACGCTTGCGGGCGGCGCAAAGCTTCTTGTGAGCAAGGACAAGCTCGTGCTCAAGGCCGGTCGCAAGATGCAGCGATACGGCGCCTGCGCCTTCCGTCCCGAAGAGACGGCGGCGAGGCTCGACGCGCTCAGCTGAGCGCGTACTTCGCCATGGCAATGACGTTGACGATGATCCAGAGGGCCACCATGGCGAAGGCGACGTAAAGCGCACCGCGCATGAACTTTCGCAACATGTACGACTCCAAAAAAACAGAGGAAGAAAAAGGTCGATCATTTTAGCCGTTTCCACTCCGTCTGAGAAGCCCCCGTTTCGTGTCCCCCAATCCCGTCGGAACCACCTAGAGAATACACCTTAGCCTGTGCCGCAGGCCATCTGCCGAGTCTCCCTAACCGACTTGACGCGCATCAACGAACCACGAAATCGTCCGAAACGATACGAAATTCCACCAGCGCCACACGCACAGGCGTTTCCCCCGAATCTAGGCAGAATGCCCATCCCCTGAATACGTCCCGGGGCATCCCGCGATTCCCGAACCAATTCATAGAATGAAGGCTCGGGTTCCGCCTGAGAACCCGGGACCGGGCGAATCATTATTCTTCAACCGCTTGTCCGCAGGATCGTTTCCAAGTGCCCGCATCCTGCCTCCCCGGTCAGAATCATAAGGCCTAGATTCGGACAAACTCCGCCCGAAGACTGCCCCACTTTTCAAGCAAAAACCGGAGTCATCACCGTGGATCAGACCACTCAAATCATTCAGAGCATCAACAGCCTGCTCTGGGGCATGTACGGCCTCATTCCGCTGCTCGTCGGCACGGGCCTGTACTTCACCTTCAAGCTTCGATTCGTTCAGATCAAGCGCTTCGTCATGGCCGTCAAGCACGTCTTCGGCGGCATCACGCTCTTCGGCCGCAAGGCCGACAAGGACGGCATGTCCTCCTTCCAGTCGCTCGCGACGGCCATCTCGGCCCAGGTGGGCACGGGCAACCTCGCCGGCGTGGCCACCGCCATCGCCATGGGCGGTCCGGGCGCCATCTTCTGGATGTGGATCGCCGCCTTCTTCGGCATGGCGACCATCTTCTCCGAAGCCGTCCTCGCCCAGCTCTACCGCACCCGCGACGCTCACGGCCACCTGACCGGCGGCCCGGCCTACTACATCAGCCAGGGTCTCGGCAGCAAGACGCTCGCCGCCTTCTTCTCGGTCGCGATCATCATCGCGCTCGGCTTCGTGGGCAACATGGTGCAGGCCAACTCGATCGCCGGCGCCTTCTACACGGCCTTCAACGTCCCGACCTGGGTCACCGGCATCTTCACCTTCATCATCGCCGGCTTCATCTTCATCGGCGGCATCCGTCGCATCGCCTCGTTCGCCGAAAAGATGGTCCCGATCATGGCCCTCATCTACGTCATCGGCTCGCTCACCATCATCTTCACGAACCTCGAAGGCGTGATGCATGCCCTTGAAATGATCTTCGTGGGCGCCTTCGACCCGATGGCCGCCACCGGCGGCGTCATCGGCGCGGGCATCAAGGAAGCCATCCGCTACGGCGTCGCCCGCGGCCTCTTCTCGAACGAAGCCGGCATGGGCTCGACCCCGCACGCCCACGCCGTGGCCCGCGTCAAGCACCCCGCCGAACAGGGGCTCGCCGCCATCATCGGCCTCTTCATCGACACGTTCATCGTCGTGAACATGACCGCCTTCGTGATCCTCTGCACGGGTGCGCTTGACGGCACGACAACAGGCATCGCGCTCACCCAGAAGGCCTTCACGCTCGGTCTGGGCACGATCGGCAACGGCTTCGTCGCGGTCTGCCTGCTCTTCTTCGCCTTCACGACCATCGTCGGCTGGTACTTCTTCGCCGAGCAGAACGTCAAGTACCTCGTCGGCGTGCGCTACGTCTCGATCTACCGCGTGCTCGTCCTCGCCTTCATCATGGCCGGCTCCTTCCTCCACGTCACCCTCGTGTGGGAGCTCGCCGACCTTTTCAACGGCCTGATGGCGATCCCGAACATCATCGCCCTGATCGGTCTGTCGAAGGTCGTGGGCCGCGCGCTCGAAGACTACGAGAAGAAGTTCCTCGCAGGCGAAACGCCCGAATTCGGCGAACTCGCCCCGGTCCCCGCCGACATCCCGCGCTACAACGGCGTCCCGGCCCAGGACCCCGCGCTCGAACCCAAGCCGCAGCATCACCGTCGCCTTGGCGGCCTGCGCAACCGCTTCCGCCGTCGTCCGCACAATGCGCAGGAAAACGACGCGTAAGCACGGCCCTCACCCAGACCTGAACCCCGCGCTTAGAAAAAGGACCCGCTTCGACGTTCGAAGCGGGTCCCGTTCATTCGCTTGACGGAAAGGACTTACTTGTCCTCGACCGGTTTGGATTCTGCCGACTTGGCAGGCGCCTGACTGCTCTGGCCCTTGGAACCGATGCTCTCAAGCGCCGTGCCGACGTGGTTGGCACCCTTCTTGAGGTCGGTGCCGAAACCGGCGACAGTGTTGCATCCGGCAAGCGCAACGGCGCCGCAGATCATCATGGCGGCAAGCATGATCTTCTTCATATTTACTCCTTGAAAGCGCCGCACCCGCGGCGGCCATGCGTTCAGTTTAGCCCAGCCGCAACGCTCGCGTTCGAACCTCGTACGCCTTGAGACAGTTTGTCCGCGGCGCCCGTCTCTTCCTGCCCATCTTCCTCGAGAAGACCAGCCGCCTCAATCGAACTCATCTTCTTCTGCATCACGTTCTGCCGCGTCTTCATCGCATCGAGGCTCGACTGCGCCTCGGAGAACTTCTTCTGCACCTTCGCGAAGCCCTCGGCAAACTGCAGGAACTCACCCTTGACCTCGCCGAGCACCTTCCAGACCTCGCTCGAACGCTCCTGAAGCGCAAGAGTCACAAAGCCCATCTGCAGGCTGTTGACGAGCGCCGATACGACCGTCGGCCCCGCGGGCGTGATCCGCCAGTCGCGCTGAAGCTTCTCGAAGAGCCCCGGAATCCTGATCACCTCCGCATAAAGTCCCTCGCTCGGCAGGTACATCACGGCGAACTCCGTCGTGTAGGGCGGCCTGACGTACTTGTCATGAATCGACTTTGCCTGCACAAGGACGGCCCTCTCAAGCGCCACCCTCGCTTGGGCGGCCGCAGCCGCATCCGCCCTCGACTCGGCATCAAGCAGGCGTGCATAGTCCTCGACAGGGAACTTCGAGTCCATAGGGAGCCAACAGGGGCCGTCTCCCGAAGCGCCCGGCATCCTCACCGCAAAGTCCACCGCCTCCCGGCTGCCCGGCACGACCCTCACCTGGGCGCCGTACTGCGCTGGCGTGAGGATGTTGGCGAGGATGGCGGCGAGCTGCGTCTCGCCGAAGGTGCCGCGGGTCTTCACGTTTGCGAGGATGCCCTTGAGGTCCCTGACGCTCTCGGCCATCGTACGCATCTCGCCCAGCCCCGTCTGCACGAGGCCGAGCTTCTCGTCCACGGTCCTGAAGCTCGCCGTAAGGCGCTCGGAGAGCGTGCGATCGAGCTTTTCCTGAACCGTCGCACGCATCTCCTCGAGGCGGGCCTCGTTGCCTGCGCGCACCTTCTCAAGGCTGGCGTCCACGCTCGTGCGGATCTCGGAGAACTTGGACTCGAGCTTGGCGCCGAGCGCTTCGCTCGCCGATGCATTCGTCTCGATGATCTTCGCGAAGCGCGCGTCCACCAGCCCCTGCAGCTCAAGGAGCTGGCGGTTCATCACCTCGCGCGTCTCGGCAAGCGACTGTCTGGCCGTCTCGTTGAGCGTACGCACCTCGGCCGCGCTCCTGTTCTGCTGCTCGGTGAGGTAGCCGGTCAGCCCCGCCAGCGTCTGCGAGACGCCGCGCTCGACGTTGAGGACCGCCTGTTGCACCTCCTGGCGCTCGCTCCTCACCCCCGTGAGGATCGCCTCAATCATCTCGTCCTGCTCGTCGCGCCGCAGGTTCTCCGAAGTCTGGATCTTCAGAAGGCGCATTTCGAGCACGAGCCAGACCACAGCGGCGGCGAGAAAGGCGCACAGGCCCGTAAGTATCAGAAGAAGCGTGTCGGTCGTCATGTCGGCATCCGGAAAAAATGCAGGGGCGCTCGCCCCGTTCGGAACGCTATCTTAGCCGAGCCTGCGAAAAGACTCATGCCTCGCACGACGCGTGCCGAGAATGCAAAAAGGCCTCCGCCTCCCGAAGGAGGAAGAGGCCCTGAATCAAGCCCTTGAGAGCGGATTACTTGGCGGTCGGGACCTTGCTGGCCACGCCTTCAACGAAGTACATCATCTGCTGGAGTTCTTCGTCGGTGGCGACCTTGCCTTCCGGAATCATGACCTTGCCTTCATTGCTGACAACCGGACCCGTGAACGGATGGAACTCGCCCTTTTCAAGCTTGGCGTAGGTGGCCTTGATGCGGGAGGCGACGTTTTCCGGAGCCTTCGGGGTCATGTCGGCAAGCTCAATCATGTGGACGTTCGCGCCGCCCCAAACCGGGGTGTTGTCCCACTTGCCGTCAAGCACCTTCTGGATTTCGTTCGTGTAGTACTCCTCCCAGCGGTGCACGACGCCGCCGAGAAGCATCGTCGGAGCAGCCTTGTGCATGGCGGAGTTGTAGGAGATGACCGGAACCTTGGCTTCTTCGCAGGTGGAGGCGACGGCCGTGGAGTTCGTGTGATGCGTGATCACGTCGGCCTTCATGCCGATGAGGGCCTTCGTGGCGTCGGCTTCCTTGCCCGGATCGTACCAGGAGGACGTCCAGACGACGCGGACCTCGATGTTCGGGTTCACGGCGCGGGCGCCGAGCGTGTAGGCGTTGATGCCTTGGAACACTTCGGGAATCGGAAGGGCGGCGACGTAGCCGAGGATGTTGGTCTTCGTCGTGGCGGCGGCGAGCATGCCGGCGAGGTAGCGGCCTTCATAGAAGCGGGCCGTGTAGTTCTTGACGTTCTTGCTCGTCTTGTAGCCCGTGGCGTGCTCGAAGTAGACGTTCGGGAACTGCTTGGCGACCTTCATGACGGAGTTCATGTAGCCGAACGACGTCGCGAAGATGATCTTGTTGCCCTGCTGGGCGAGGTCGCGGATGACGCGCTGGGCGTCGGCATTTTCAGGGATGTTCTCGATCCAGGTCACCTTGATCTTGTCGCCGAACTTCTCTTCGACGAACTTGCGGGCGATGTCATGCTGGGAGGACCAGCCTTCCTCGTTGGCCGGGCTGACGTAGACGAAGGCGACCTTCAGCGGCTCGTCCTTGGCGAAGACGGCGACCGGGGCGGCGTTGAGCGCGACGGCGGTGGCGCCGGCGAGGCAGAGCTTGAAGGCAGTACGTTTTTGCATGGATGAATTCTCCTGAAGACAGAAGTAAAAGAATCAATGGCTAGTTTAGCCAAGAAGGCAGGACATGCCTACCTTCTCGCTAGGTGAAATTCTTAGCTGCGCGGCGCGAACGGCTTGCCGAGCGAGGCGGGCACGTTGAGGCGGATCCAGGCGGGATTGCGGCTGATGAGAACCAGCACGAGAATCGTCGCGATGTACGGCGTCATGGCCATGAACTGCGGCGCGATGTCGATGCCCATGCCCTGAACCGCGAACTGAAGCATCGTGACGCCGCCGAAGAGGTAGGCGCCGACGAGCACGCGCGCGGGACGCCAGGTGGCGAACGTGACGAGCGCAAGTGCGATCCAGCCTCGGCCCGCAACCATGCCCTCGACCCAGAGCGGCGTGTAGACGAGCGAGAGGTAGGCGCCCGCAAGCCCCGCCATCATGGCACCGAAGAGCACGGCCCAGAAGCGGATGAGGCGCACGGGATAGCCGAGCGCGAATGCAGATTCGGGAGACTCGCCGACGGCTCGGAGAATGAGGCCGGGACGAGACTTGAAGAGGAAGTACCAGACGCCCGCGATCATCGCAAGCGCGGCATAGGCGAGCCAGTGCTGTGAGAAGAACGCCTCGCCGAGGAACGGAATGCCCTCGAGGCCCGGAATGCCGAGCAGAGCGCGGCCGGGAAGCGCGGCGCCCTGCAGGGACTGGCCGAGGAAGGCCGAGAGCCCCGTGCCGAAGAGCGTGAGCGCAAGACCTGCGGCGTACTGGTTGGCGCGAAGGCCGATCGTGAAGAACGCAAAGAGCAGGCCGAGCAGAAGGCCTACGCCCATACCCGCAAGAAAGCCGAGCTCGAAGCTGCCCGTGGCATGCGTCACCGCAAAGCCCGAAACGGCGCCCATGAGCATGATGCCCTCAATGCCGAGGTTGAGCACGCCCGACTTCTCATGAATGATGATGCCGACGGCGGCGATGAGAAGGGGCGTCCCCGCGTTGAGCGTGGAGGAAATGATCGATGCGGCGAGACTCATCAGGCAGCCTCCTTCTTGAAGCCGATCCACTTGAACTGATAGAAGATCATCGTATCGCAGGCGAGTATAAAGAAGAGAAGAAGGCCCTGGTAGACGCCCGTGATCGAGGACGGAAGGCCGAGGCGGCTCTGCGCGAGCTCGCCGCCTAGATAGAAGAGCGCCATGATGAACGCGGCGGGCACGCAGCCCAGCGGCGTTAGGCGCCCCACGAAGGCGACGATAATAGCTGCGAAGCCATACCCCGGAGAGATGGTCGGGGTGAGCTGGCCGAGCGGACCCGCGGCCTCGATGCCGCCGGCAAGCCCCGCGAGGGCGCCGCAGATGAGCATCGAGATCCAGATCAGGTGACCCGGACGGTAGCCCGCATAACGGGCGGCGAGCGGCGCCATGCCGGAGATCTTGAACTCCATGCCGATCTCCATCTTGTCCATGAGGACCCAGATGCCGAGCGCGGCGATGACGGCCATCAGGGCGCCGGCGTGCAGGCGGGTGCCCTCGAGGATGACGGGCAGGAGCGCGCCGCTTTCAAAGAGCGCGGTCTGCGGGAAGCCGAAGCCGTCGGGATCGCGAAGCGGCCCTTGGACGGCCCAGGAGAGCAGGAACTGCGCCACGTAGACGAGCATGAGCGAGACAAGAATCTCGTTGGCGTGGAACTTGTGGCGAAGAAGCGCCGTGATCGCGCCCCAGAGAGCGCCGCCGAGCGCAGAGGCCAGCATGACGAGGACGACGAACCAGGGGCCCGTCGTGTCGTTGCACATCAGGGCGACCGCGCCGCCCGCAATGGCGCCCGCAACGAGCTGGCCCTCGGCGCCGATGTTCCAGACGTTGGCGCGGAAGCACACCACGAGGCCCACGGAGCAGAGCAGCAACGGCGTCATCTTGACGCACACCTCGGCCCAGCCGCTCAGGCTGTCGAGCGGAGAGATGAAGAAGGTGACGAGGGCCTCGACGGGATCCTTGCCGAGCGCGGCGAAGATCACGGCGCCCGCGACGACCGTGAGCAGGAGTGCAAGCGCGGGCGACAGCCAGCGCAGGCTGCGGGCGGGCTCCTGACGCGAGGTCATGGCAATGGGGAAATTCATGCTTCGCCTCCTTCATGACCGGACGCGCCGGCGGGGCCGTCGGGCCAGAGACCGGACATCCAGCGGCCGACGATTTCAATGTTCATTTCAGACTTGGGAACGGCGGGAGAGAGATGGCCGCGGTACATGACCGCGATGCGGTCGCAGATCTCGAAGAGTTCGTCGACTTCCTCGGAAACGACGAGCACGGCCGCGCCGTCCTCGCGCAAGCGCATCAGCGCGTTGCGGATCGTGGCGGCGGCGCCGACGTCGACGCCCCAGGTGGGCTGATTGACGATGAGCACGCCCGGATTCTGAAGAATCTCGCGGCCCATGATGAACTTCTGCAGATTGCCGCCCGAGAGGCCGCCCGCATGCTTCTGCGGGGACGGGGTCTTCACGTGGAAGCGCTCGATGATCTTCTCCGTGAAGCGCAGGGCCTTCTCCTCGAGAATGAAGCCGTGCTTCACGAGGTCGTCGCCCGTGAGATAGGTGTTCGTCTGGAGCGAGATTTCGGGCACGGCGGCGTGGCCGAGGCGCTGCTCGGGCACGTAGCGTAGGCCGAGGCGGCGGCGGTCACGGGTGCCGAGGCTGCCGACGGGCTTGCCGAAGAGCATGACGCCCTCGTCGGCGACGGGGGCCTCGCCCGCAGCGACCGCCATCAGGCGCGCCTGACCGTTGCCCGAGATGCCGGCGACGCCGACGATCTCGCCCTTGCACACGGCCACGGAGACGTTCTCGATGCCGCACACGCGCAGCGAGCCTGGATAGCTGACATCCTTCATCTCGAAGACCACTTCGCCCGGCGTGCCCGAGGCCTCGCGGATCGCGGGCGGCTCGGCGCCGATCATCAGACGGGCAAGCGACGCCTCGGTCTCGGCCTTCGGATTGACGGACGAGACGATCCTGCCCGCACGCAGCACGACGCAGCGGTCGGCGAGCTCGCGGATTTCGTCAAGCTTGTGGGAGATGAAGAGAATGGAGACGCCTTCCTCAGCCAGACGGTGGAGCGTCACGAAGAGCTTCCTGACGGCCTGGGGCACGAGCACCGAGGTGGGCTCATCAAGAATGAGGAGCTTGGGATTCGTCATCAGGGCGCGGATGATCTCCACGCGCTGGCGCTCACCCATCGAGAGCTCGTAGACGACCGCAGCGGGATCCACCTCAAGGCCGTACTTCTCGCCGAGCGTCTTCACCTCCTCGGAGATTTCGGCCGTGGAGCGGCCGGGCGGAAGCCCGAGGGCCACGTTCTCGGCCACCGTCAGCGTGTCGAAAAGCGCGAAGTGCTGGTGCACCATCGCAATGCCGCTCGCACGCGCTTCGGCAGGACTCGATACGTCGAGGGGCCTGCCGTCGAACTCGAGGCTCCCCTCGTCGGGGCGCACCGAGCCGTAGATGATCTTCATGAGGGTGGACTTGCCGGCGCCGTTCTCTCCGAGGACGGCGAGCACTTCACCGGGCGCGATATCCATGTTGATGCCGTCGTTGGCAACGATCCCCGGGTACCGCTTGGTGATATTTTTCAGGCTGAGACGTGGATGCATGCTGAGGCAGGACGCAGGGTCGGGCGTCCGTGTCAAAAACTTGTTCGGTCCGGCCCCGCCGCCGCAAGGCGGGCGACCCCGGATTTAAACATGTAATTTTATCGTTCTGCAGACACGTTGTCTAACCTCAAGCCCCCCCTATTTTCGTTCATCTGCCTCCCATGGAGCCGCCGAAAACGGATTGGACGCCCAAAAGACAGAAACATTTTGTTTCATATGCGATTTTGCATTTTCCCGAAACCTCTGTATCATTCAAATCCTCGAGTGCGGTAGTAGCTCAGTTGGATAGAGTATCTGGCTACGAACCAGAGGGTCGTGGGTTCGAATCCTGCCTACCGCACCACCCAATTCAGAAGCCGTCGATGTGAAAGTATCGGCGGCTTTGTCTTTGTCGGGCAGCCGTTTCTCGGCCGCCCGGCGACCGCCGGTGGTTTCGGAGGGAAGCGGCGGACTTTTTTTAAAGTTTTTTTTTGCTTTTTCCCTTTTGACATGCTATGCTTTCATTCCTGATGTTCGAGGGTCGACGGAAATGACTAATCCGATCCGACGGCAGATACAAGAGCATCCCGCCTGCGATACGCATCGACCGCGACCGCATGCGGAGGGATTTCTGCGGAGAAGTGGCAGAGAGGTCGAATGCACACCCCTGCTAAGGGTGCAGGTCCAAAATGCGGGCCTCGAGGGTTCGAATCCCTCCTTCTCCGCCATTGTTGCTTATGCGTGAGGCAGATGAAAGCTCTTCCAATCTTTTGATTGGCAGAGCTTTTTTCTTGTGTCTGTCGCAAAAATCAAATGACATATACAGACAAACAAGTGGCAAAAAGCGCAACAGGCATTCCATGCTATAAGATAGACGCTTGAGTTAATAACGTTTAATACATCTGTCCACACGTGTTTTCATGAGATATCCTGTCGCTGTTTGGGAAGAAGATAAAGGTGCTTTTTCCGCTTCTGTTCCAGACCTCCCAGGCGCCATCACAATGGGCAGCAGCCTCAAAGAACTCGAAAGCATGGTTAAAGAAGCCGCTGAGGGATGGATGGAATGCGTCTTCGACTTGAAGGAAGTCATTCCTCTACCGTCCACGGTTGAACATCATCTTGCCGATCCTTTCTACGCTGATGCCTTCTGGATGCTCATAGATTTGCCCAGAGAGCGGTTCACCACCCCAACTCCGTAACAGCAAATTCTTTCACTTGCTGCAAAGCATCTGCAAAAGCTCT
>OLFY01001979.1_pt1 | contig 22712 bp, 22 predicted proteins | sample 1605611 | NCBI WGS metagenome assembly OLFY01 (sample SAMEA3888923, study PRJEB22519) | human gut metagenome | biome: human gut; feature: human-associated habitat; material: faeces | place: Denmark | collected 2011
ATGGCTAACGCCACACCAGAGGAGGAGATATATAATCCATCTCATTCGCTAAAATTCAGGGCTATCCCCACGGATTTTCTACTGAATCGTGATGTGAGTCGAGTCGGTAATACAAGCGAATGATAAGCAGGAGGGAATAGTAGTTTAGTCTTATTGTCGGGATTGCGGGGAAAACGTAAAGATTCGCGAGATGTTTTCCTTTATCGATTTGCGTAATCGGTGAGTCGAGAGATTACGTATGCGTGCCGCTTTCCTATATAGTTTATCGATAGGCATGTTGCCCTCGTCTGTTTCTAAAAACAGGCGGTCGAGTGGTACGGATTTCAAAGATTCGTGGTTGTAATATTCTCCGAAGGAGAGATATAGCCCTTCTCGAATCAGCTGCCCTGCGGTTTCGGGTTTCCCTCTGAATCCGTGTATAATCCACGGTTGTTTAGGTTTTTCTGCTTTATGGATGCGGATTATGTCGTCGTATGCTTTGACGGCGTGTATGACGAGTGGCTTGTGCCACTTTTCAGAGAGATATATGTGATGTTTGAAGTATTCCAATTGTTCTTCATAGCCGACTCCGCTTTTGAGTCTGTCGAGTCCCGTCTCGCCGATCGCCACGACTTGCTCGTTTCGTACGATCGTTTCCAGCAGAGGGAATGTTTCTTTGGAGCGGGAGGTCAGGCTCCACGGGTGCATCCCGACGGAGTAGAACTTTCCCGGTTCGGGGTGGAACTCTTCGGGGGTCGTGCTAATGATGGCTCCGTAGTGGTCGTGGTGCGTGTGAATATCGGTCGGCGTTTTAATCGGGACGGGATCGTAACCGCTACCACCCCACGGGTGACAGCTCAGGATACGTTTGACGGTCAGCCACAAACCTTTTAACGGGCCATGTATCTGTATGGCATCGATAGCATATTGCGAACAGGTGGGTACATATCGGCACGATGGAGGTAGCATGGGGGAAATACATGCCTTATAAAAACGGATAGGAAGCAGGAGTATGGCCGATAGCAGTTTTTTCATGATGTCAGGACGGAGTTTGTTGCGATTCTATTTTCCGGGCCAGACGTTCCAGAATTTCAACGACTTTCTTCTCTATAAAATGAAAATCGTTCAAGTTTTTATCGAGGTAAAGAAAGGCTAAATGTGCGGTTCGGCTTTGCCGCGATAGCGGTTCTGTCAGAATCTGCTTGTTAAGCCGATAGGCTTCTCTTATCCGGCGACGCAAATATACCCGTTTGACGGCGCGTTTAAAATTCCGTTTGGGGATATTGATAAAGAAACGTGGCGGAGCGCTTTCGCTGTCGTCTATGCGATAAACGACACGAATCGGATAGACGATAAAAGAACTCCCTTCGGCAAACAGTCGGTCGATTGCTGTTCGGCTGCACAACTTTTCGTTTTTGGGGAGTTTGTGGTCGTTCATCGGTTTTGAAAATAAAACCTCATAAGCGCCTCCTTCCGGTAAAAGACGATTATGAGGTTCGGGTTTTGGGTAAAAAAGGGTTTATTTCTTTTTACTTTGTTCTTTTAAGAAGAGGTCTAAGGCTGCGGTCATCGACGGAGCTCCGGGTGACGGAGCCTCGATGTCGAGTCTCAGGCCGGCATCCCGTACGGCTTGTGCCGTAGTGGGGCCGAATGTCCCGATTTTTATGTCGTCTTGTTTGAAATCGGGGAAATTCTTGGTCAGCGATTTGATACCCGATGGGCTGAAAAACAGAAGCATATCGTAATCAAACGGTTCATCGGGTCCGAAGTCGTTGCTTACGGTACGGTACATAATGGCCTTCGTATAGTTGATTTTATGCTTTTCTAATACAGAAGTTTGCTCTTTATGTACATCGGAAACCGGGAAGAGGAATTTTTCGCCGGAGTGTTTGAGCAACGAAGGCACTAAGTCGTCCAGCTTTCCAGAGTTCCCGAAAAATATTTTGCGTTTGCGATAGATGATGTATTTCTGTAAATAAAGGGCGATGGCCTCTGTCGTACAGAAGTATTTCATCGTTTCCGGTATGGTAACACGCAGTTCTTCGCACAGACGGAAGAAATGGTCGATAGCGGTGCGTGCCGTGAAAATAACGGCAGTGTACTCGGGTATGGATATTTTCTGCTGTCTGAATTCTTTGGAGGTCAGACCTTCTACTTTGATAAAAGGACGAAAAACGATATTTATACCATATTTTTCTGCAATATCGTAGTAGGGAGATTTTTCGGAACTCGGCTTGGGCTGAGAAACAAGAATTTTCTTAATTTTCAAAGCTGCTGTATTTTTAGTTCGACAAAATTATATATCAATATACTTGATCTATATACCCAAAATAGGGGGGTGATTTCGAGGGCACAAAGGTACACGATAAAATAGAATAAATCTAATATATTGCGATAAAAAATCTTAAACCCTTTATAAATAAACAAGATACGAGAGATTAGATAGATAAATACCGCTGTGACGAACATGATTTTTTCCAAAGGAGGAATGAAGGTCATCGCGAGTATCGACAAGGCGAGAGGAATGCCTATCAAGGAATTGATCGATACGAAGCTGTCTATCCACTTACGGGTATGTGTGGCATCGGTAAATAACCGCCCGATTCCGGTATAAATCCATTTTTGAAGGTAATAATAACAAAATGCGATGACTCCTCCGCAACAAATCCCTATTCCGATCATTTCGGATAGGGAAGGTATATGCCGACTTACAAGTTCGAATAGGCAGAAGCCTTCGGAGATGAAAGTCATGATCAACAATACGGCCCGGAGTTGGGTTTCTCTCACGGTAGTATCGTTGAACAGGTTTTGTCTCTCCTTTACGTTGAGCGAATTGCGGAGCACTTCACCCAAATATTTGATTCCTTTTTTGAACGTGAAAGCGAACAGCAAGAAAACAATGAGAACGAGGCCGACGATTACGGGATCGTTCATGGGTGTTTCGGGTATTTTTTCAGACGGGAATCCTTCGGGTATGGCGATTATGGTTTCTTGCAGGTCTTTCAGCGGATCGGTCTCTTTCAGGGGAGTACTTCGCTCGAATCCATGTATGTATCGCGGCACGAAAACCTCGGGAGTACCGGCGGGCGACTGGGCTTGCGCAGTATCGGCAGGAATGGCGGTATGTGCGGCAGGGACAGGCATGATTATATGGCTGCGATTTTGCGAATGTTTTTATCCCATACGGGTATGTTTTGAATAGCGTCGACAGCTTCTTGGGGGGTCTGTGCGACTTGCCACATGCGGGCGTGCTCCTGCCTCATGAAGTTTTCGCCGATGGCGTTATGAAGCATCTCTATCAACGGGTTATAATATCCGTCTATGTTCAATATGACGATAGGGTTGAGAAACAGTCCGAGCTGTTTCCATGTGATTATCTCGAAGAGCTCTTCCATTGTTCCGCAACCGCCCGGTAAAGCGATGACGGCATCGGCTTCTTGCGCCATGCGTTCTTTCCGTTCGTGCATGTCGGCGGTTACGATGGTCTCGGTCAAACCCTTATGACACCAACCTTCGTCGATCATAAACCGGGGTATTACACCCAATACTTCGCCTCCGTTTTTGAGAACACTGTCGGCCAGAGTACCCATCAGACCTTGATTGCCGGCGCCGCAAACGCATCGCATCCCGTTTTGTGCGAGAAGCCTGCCTGTTTCGCGGGCAGCTTCGAAGTAACGAGGATTTATTTTAGAGCTGGATGCGCAATAAACGCAAACCGATTTTATCTTTTTCATTGTCACGTATTTGAATCGGTTGCAAAGTTAACGCTTTTTCCCGAAAGAGAACCCTTCGGCACAAGCGACGTTATAACCATTTGTTTTCGCGATACCATTTCACGCATTCGTTCACGCCTCGTTCCAAGCTGTATTGCGGAGAAAAACCGAGCTCGTTTTGAGCATCCGAAATGTCGCAAATCCAGTTGCGTTGTTTCATGATACGGAATTTATCCCGATTTAATGTGCTGGTTTTTCCCAGCACGATAGCTCCTTTTTCGGCAATGACCGATACGACCCAAAGTAACCACACCGGAATTTTGACAGGGACAACCCTGCGCTTTCCCAAAGCGGTCGCTACATATCGGCGAAACTGGGACGAAGTGTATGCTTTTCCTTCCGAGAGGAAGTACCCCCGCCGAACGACTCCCCGGTCTATGGCTTTGAAGATAGCTTGTACCAAATCTTTCACGTAAATGAAGGTGATGAGTTGAGGTTTGAACCCGACGATGAAATCGAATCCGTATTTGATACTTTTCATCATCAGGTAGTAATCTCGCTCATAGGGGCCATATACTCCGGTGGGACGCATGACCACGTAGGGGAATCCTTCCAACGATTCTAAATGTCGCTCGGCTTTCAGCTTGCTTTTTCCGTATCGGGTATTGGGGTGAGGAGTGTCGGTGGGGCGTATGGGGGTGAAGTTCTTTTCGTCACCGACTCCCCATGCTCCGAGGCTGCTCGTCATGATGAATTGTTTAGGAACCATTTCTGTTTCGACGAGGGCCTCGGTGAAATTTTTCACAAAGCCGTAGTTGATTCGATCGAAGTCATCGGGATTTTTGCATTTTGTAACCCCCAGATTATAAACGATGTAGTCCCATGCTCCGTATTCCCCTTTATGCGATAGTAGTTGGTCGGTAAGAATTTTTTTGTTACCGTAATTGAAGTCGATAAAGCGGATTGCGGGGTCGGAAAGATGTTCGCGAGAAGTCGTTTTGCGCACACCCGCCCAAGTTTCGTACCCTCGCGACAGCGCCTCTTCGACGATAAATCCGCCGATGAATCCGCCGGCTCCGGTAATCAAAATTTTCATGCTCATAAACGCTGTTTGTTTGTGCGTGTAAAAGTAATAAGAAACCTTGTAAATGGGATTAGCGATACTGTTATTTTGTGAAATATAGCCGATAAACTATTATAAAAAGTTTATAAAGAGGGGAGATTGACAATCTTTGTTATCTTTGCAATATTTTTGTAGCCGGAATGTGAAAATAAACCGGATTTCGATAATTGACGAAATGAATCTGTTTTTGCCGTCGGGCGTGTTGTCTTTGTCGCGGATTACAAGGGTTCGAGGCTTTCGGTCGAGATGAAAGGAAAAAATTATAAATATAACAAATGAAACGGTACAAATTACTGAACAATGTTTTGGGGTGGGTAGTCTTCGTTATCGCGGCGGTTACCTATATCCTTACTTTGGAATCCACGGCCAGTTTTTGGGACTGTGGTGAGTTTATAGCATCGGGTTATAAGTTGGAAGTGGGTCACCCGCCGGGTAATCCCATATTTATGTTGACGGCGCGATTCTTTGCCAATTTTGCTTCTTCTCCCTCCGAGGTCGCCTATATGGTAAACCTTATGTCGGGGTTGTTAAGCGCTGCCACCATACTGTTGTTGTTCTGGACGATCACCCGTTTGGCGCAAAAGATCGTTTTGCGTGATGGAGAGACAGAGGAGACGATGTCGCTCGGGCAGATGATTGCAATTCTCGGTTGCGGTTTGGTAGGAGCTTTGGCCTATGCGTGGTCCGATACATTTTGGTTCTCGGCGGTGGAAGGCGAGGTCTATGCCTATTCGTCGTTCTGTACCGCATTGGTGTTTTGGCTTATCCTCAAATGGGAAAGCGTGGCCGACCTGCCGCATGCCAACCGTTACATTATTTTGATAGCCTATATCATAGGAGTTTCGATTGCGGTTCACCTGTTGAATCTTTTGTGTATCCCGGCCATCGTATTGGTTTATTATTACCGTAAGTATAAAAATACCGATTTAAAGGGTTCTTTAATTGCCCTGTTGGTATCGTTCGTGTTGATCGTGCTTCTGCTTTACGGTCTAGTTCCGGGTTTTGTCGAGGTTGCCAGTTGGGTCGAATTGTTGTTCGTCAATGTTTTCCATTTACCGTTCAACAGCGGAGTGGTTTTTTATTTCTTCCTCATTGTCGGGGTTATCGCTTGGGCCATTTATGAGACGTATGCTCAACGCAGCGATAAGCTCATCAAGATTTCGTTTTTGATAAGTATCGTATTGGTGGGTATTCCTTTTATCGGCGACGGGTATATTATCGGTATTGTCCTTACGGCTGCGTTGGCTTATTATTTGTTTACTCGTAAAAAGCTGGCGGTAGTCGCCATGAATACGATATTGTTGTCGTTGTTCGTTATTTTTATCGGTTATTCTTCATATGCGCTGATTGTGATTCGTTCGACGGCCAATACCCCGATGGATCAAAATTCGCCCGAAGATATATTTAGTTTGGGCGGTTATCTCAACCGCGAACAGTATGGCGACAGGCCTTTGTTCTATGGACAGACTTTCCCGGCCGAAATCGCTCGTGATGCCAACGGGACTGCCATATCGACAAAGGGCAAAGCCATTTGGAAGAAAAAACTGAAAACATCGGAGGACGAGGCAGACCGTTATATAGTCACCGGATATAACGAACATTACGAGTATCAACCCGAGTTGAACATGCTGTTCCCGCGTATGTATAGCGATAAATCGGAACATATATCGGCATATAAAGAGTGGACTAATTTTAAAGGTCGTCCGGTACAGGTGAGAACTTCCGAAGGAACTAAAACGGTCATGAAACCCACTTTTGCCGAGAATCTCGCTTTCTTCCTCGATTATCAGTTGAACTACATGTATTGGCGTTATTTCATGTGGAACTTCGCCGGACGACAAAACGATATACAGGGACATGGAGAGGTGCAAAACGGAAATTGGATCAGTGGCTTCAATTTTATCGACAAGCATATTGCGGGAGACCAGACCAATCTGCCCGACGATTTGAAGAATAATGCAGGGCGTAACGTCTTTTATATGCTGCCCCTTTTGTTGGGTCTGATCGGGTTGTTCTATCAGGCATTTTCCGGTAAGAAAGGTATCGAAAGTTTTTGGGTGACATTCTTCCTGTTCTTCATGACCGGTATAGCGATTGTGATTTATTTGAATCAAACCCCCTATCAGCCTCGTGAACGGGATTATGCCTACGCCGGTTCGTTCTACGCATTCGCTATCTGGATAGGATTGGGTGTTGCGGCCGTGTGGAGAGGATTGAATTATCTGTTGAAAACGACCGACGAAAAACCCGTGAGTACGATTACCGCTGCTGTGGCTGCGCTGCTATGTTTGTGTGTGCCCTTGCAGATGGTAAGCCAGACGTGGGACGACCACGACCGTTCGGGACGATATGTTTGTCGCGATTTCGGTATGAACTATCTGTCGAGTGTCGATGAAAACGGTATCATCTTTACCAATGGCGATAACGATACTTTCCCCTTGTGGTACGTGCAGGAGGTGGAAGGGTATCGCACCGATGTAAGGGTTTGCAATTTGTCTTATTTACAGACCGACTGGTATATCGACCAGATGAAACGTCCGGCCTACGAATCGGCGCCGCTGCCCATTTCGGCCGATGAGTCGAAATACGCTTATGACGTGCGTTCCTATAATTATGTAATCAATCGGTTGGCCGATTCTATTACGGTAAGCGATGGATTGGACTATTTGTATAGCGATGAGGATTGGACGAAAGATGTTCCCGGATACGGAAAGTTGAACCATTTACCCACGAACAAGCTCTATATCCCGGTAAACGCCGATGCGGCTGTCGCTTCGGGTACGGTAGCGCCTGAGTTGAAAGATAGTATCGTTTCTCGCATTGTTCCCGATTTTACCAATAAGCGGGGTTTTACGATGAGCGAAATAGCTTCGTTGGACATTATCAACACCAATGCCATGCAGGGTTGGAAACGTCCGGTTTATTTTGCCGTGACGGTGGGTAGTAGTTACTATCTGGGCTTGGAGGATTATTTCTCCCGTACCGGATTGGCTTATCAGGTTGTTCCTTTGAAAGGCGTTTCCAACAACATCGATACGGATAAGATGTATGACAATATGGTCAATAAATTCCGTTGGGGAGGAATAGATAAAGCAACTCCCGAGCACCCGTTATATCTCGACGAGAATGTGCGTCGCATGTGCAACACGCATCGCATGATGTTCGGCGATTTGGTCGTTCAACTCATTGCCGAAGGGAAAACCGATAAGGCATTGACCGCACTGGATTTGATTATGGAGAAGATTCCGGGTTGGCAAGTGACTCACGACCTTACCTCCATTTCGCTGGCGCAGTCCTATCTCGATTTGGGAGAGAAAACGAAAGGCGAGGCTTTGTTGACCGAGATACTCGACAATTCGGCCGGATACCTGAATTGGTATAAAGACTTGACTTCCGGTCAGCTTCGTTCCGTAGGAAACGACTATCAGAAACATTTGTATATCGTCCATACGATACACGAAATGAGTGTATCTTACGGGTTACCCGAATTGCAGAAAAAGATAGAAGACCGATTTGCCATTCAAGATCCGATTCTCTCTCGATATTAGTCGTACTTGTTATGTTTATAGAGCAACCCCCGTTTTTTTATCGCATGTTGTTTCCCGAAACGATTTGGCGTATACCGGGAGATAAAAAGACCGTATATCTCACTTTCGATGACGGTCCCATTCCGCAAGTTACTCCGTGGGTTCTCGATGTACTCGATTACTACGAGGTGAAAGCTACGTTTTTTTGTGTCGGTGACAATGTCGCGCGTAATCCCAATCTGTTTCAGGTGATCAGGGACAGAGGGCATCAAGTGGGGAATCATACGATGAATCACGTGAAGGGAATGTCGATGTCTCCCGAAAAATACGTGCGGAATGTCATGAATGCTCACGACCTTATTCAAGTCGGTTGTTTCGCCCTCCTCATGGTCACATGCTACCCGGACAAGCCAAATTGTTGAAGAAAGATTTCAGCATTATCATGTGGGACGTCGTGACGCGCGATTACAGTAATAAATTGTCGGGTGAGCAGGTGTTCGGCAATGTGAAACGTTATGCCCGCAACGGTTCCATCATCGTGTTTCACGATTCGATTAAGGCAGAGCGAAACTTGCACTATGCGTTGCCGAGGACGATAAATTGGCTTAGAGAGAATGGCTTCTTGTTCAAAACCCTCTGAATGGCGTGAGATCATACGAAACGAAGCTTTGCGTATCGGTTTCGATGCCTGTGGTTTCGCAAGGGTGGAAGAGGTCGATGTCGATATGCGCGATAGCTACCGGCAGTGGCTCGCTTCCGGGAAACAGGCGCAAATGGGTTATTTGGACAATTATGTGGAGTTGAGGGATAATCCGGCGTTGTTATATCCCGGAGCCCGCACGATGATTTGTGTGGCACTCAACTACTATCCGGTTCGCTTTCAGTCTGGTGAAAGTCCCCGGTTCGCTTATTATGCCTATGGTCGGGATTATCACGATGTGATGCGGGATAAGCTGAGGCAGTTGGCCGTTTTTGTTTCGTCCTATTCTGGGGATACGGGGAGGGTCTGTTGCGATACGGCTCCGGTGCGGGAACGTTATTGGGCGGTTCGTGCAGGCCTCGGCTTTATCGGGAAAAATGCCCAGTTGATTATTCCCGGCAAAGGCTCTTTCTTCTTCTTGGGAGAATTGATAACTTCTTTGGACCTTCCCCCCGATAGTCCGGTCGTTGCTCGATGCGGCGATTGTTCTCGTTGTATAGACAGTTGTCCCACCGGTGCGTTGTGCGCTCCGGGGAGTGTGGATGCCCGTCTGTGCATCTCTTGTCAAACCATCGAGAACAAGGGGGATATAGCTCCTTTCGTAGCCGATAGAATGGGCGATCGGGTATATGGATGCGATACCTGCCAGCAATGTTGCCCGTGGAATAAATCGGCTCGACCTTCTGTGCATCACGAATTTGCACCCAGCGAAGAATTTCTTGCTCTCGATGCTTCCCGATTCGAAACGATGACACCCGATGATTTCAATCGGATATTTCGCCATTCGGCTGTCAAAAGAGCTAAGTATGCCGGACTGAAACGAAATTTCGAGATTTGGAAGAAAAACAGAAAGTCCCCCATAGAATGATGTTATGTATAAATTAAGAGAGGCTTCGCCACGGCGAAGCCTCTCTTATTATGTGATTAAGACAAGTCCTATAATAAGCTGTCAGGGTCGAGGTTGTTTTTCTCGATGTCGAGGAAATACTTGTAAGTACCCACCTTCAATTCGGCCGAAGCAGCGTCGTCGCAGACAATGATGCTTTTGGGGTGCATTTGCAGAGCCGTGATCGTCCACATTTGGGAAATGCCGCCTTCTACGCCTTGTTGCAAGGCTTTGGCTTTGTTGTGCCCGTTAACGATGATAAGGACATTCCGGGCCGACATGATAGTACCGACACCTACGGTGAGAGCTGTTTTGGGAACAAGATGGGTATCGCCTCCGAAGAAACGGGAGTTGGCGATAATCGTGTCTTGGGTCAGTGTTTTTACGCGGGTGCGTGACGTTAACGAAGACCCCGGTTCGTTAAAAGCGATATGGCCGTCGGGACCTACACCGCCGAGGAACAGTTCGATACCCCCGTAAGATGCTATTTTGGCTTCATAGCGGGCGCATTCTTCTTCGTGGTCGGCAGCGTTGCCGTTGAGTATATTCACGTTTTCCGGGCGAATATCGATGTGGGAGAAGAAATTGCTCCACATGAACGTGTGGTAACTTTGTTCGTGGTCTTCGGGCAGATTGCAATATTCGTCCATGTTGAAAGTCACGACATTACGGAACGAAACGACACCTTTACGGTTCAATTCTATCAAATGTTTATACATGCCCAGAGGCGACGACCCTGTGGGAAGACCCAGTACGAAAGGTTTATCCTCTGTCGGTTTGAACTTATTGATGCACGATGCCACATAATTAGCGGCCCAACGAGAAACTGCATCATAGGTTGGTTCGATAATCAGTCTCATGATTTGTATATAATTTTAGCTTTCCCCAAAAGTAATCATTTTTTGGGAAGTACAGATGTGTATGTGAAAATTTTGTGTATTTTTCTAAAAATCGAAAGTGATTCCGTGATTTTTTACCTTTTTTGTGTGGAAAAAGTGTAAAGGAATCGTTAAGTTTGTAACTTAAAAAAACTATCGCGATGAAAACAAATCTAAGTTCTCAGATTAAACTGGATCGGATACCTAAAAGGTATTATGCTCCTGATGGTGAGTTGGAACTTGCGGCTCTTACACGAGACGAGAAAGTTTACACCAAAATCTTCGAAGGCTCTGAGGAAGGGTCGGTGTATGTAGCTCATGACGTAGCGGAATTGATACAGAAATGCAAGGCAGAGCATCGTCATTGTGTGCTCGCTTTGGGTTCGGGTGTCGGTACTCACGCCGTTTATGCCGAATTGGTACGCATGTATCAGGCCGGCGAAGTCAGTTTCTCGAATGTCATAGTATTCAATATCGGGGAATATTATCCTTTGGCAGAAGGAGCTCCCGGGACGATGAGCCTGTTGAAAGAGCTGTTGCTCGACAAGGTGAATATCGATCCCGAGAATATTCATTCGCCCGGTAAGTTGGTATCGAAAGAAGATGTGTACCAGTATTGTAAAAATTACGAAGAAGAAATAGAGGCTTGCGGTGGTATCGATTTGGCTTTGTGCGAGATCGGTGCGGTCGGAAATCTGGCATTTAACGAACCGGGTTCTCAGTTCAACTCTTCCTGCCGTCTGATGCTGCTCGGTAGCGATGCTCGCCACATGGCATCGTCGCAGTTCAATTCGAGCGAGAATGTTCCCCGCAGCGCCGTTACGTTGGGTATATCCAATTTGATGTCGGCTCGTCGTATCGTTTGTGTCGCTTGGGGTGAAAATAAGGCCAACATCGTGAAACGCACGATCGAAGGTGACATTACCGATTTGATACCCTCTTCGTTCCTGCAAACCCACCGTCGGGCGAAAATCGTGCTCGATTTGTCGGCTGCCGAGGCTTTGACGCGTATCAGTCGTCCGTGGCTGGTAACGTCGTGCGAATGGGACGAGAAGCTCATTCGTCGGGCTATCGTTTGGTTATGCAAGGTGACGGGAAAACCCATCTTGAAATTAACCGACAAGGATTACAACGACAATGGATTGAGCGAATTGGTAGCCCTTTTCGGATCGGCCTATAATGTCAATATCCGCATCTTCAATTCGTTACAACACACGATTACCGGTTGGCCCGGAGGAAAACCCAACGCCGACGATACATTCCGTCCGGAGCGTGCCAAACCTTATCCCAAACGAGTGATCGTATTCAGCCCGCACCCCGATGACGATGTGATTTCGATGGGCGGCACACTCAAACGATTGGCCGACCAGAAACACGATGTACACGTGGCATACGAAACTTCGGGTAATATTGCCGTGGGTGACGAAGATATGATGCGTTACATCATGCTGATCGACAACATTGCCAAGAAATTCAAATTCGATACTCCCGAGCTTTTGAAGAAAAGCAACGAGATACATAAATTCATCGGTAAGAAGAAAGACGGGGAATCCGATACGCCCGATATTCGTTTCATCAAGACGATGATTCGTCAAGGCGAGGCACGTACGGCATGTAACTATATCGGTATTAAACCGCAGAACGTACACTTCCTCAACCTGCCGTTCTATGAGACCGGAACCATTAAAAAAGGCGATCTCTCCGAAGCCGATATACAAATTGTAAAAGATTTGATCGAATCGGTAAAACCCCATCAGATTTTCGTTGCCGGCGATTTGGCCGACCCGCACGGTACTCACAAAGTTTGTCTCGATGCCGTTCTCGCCGCTATCGACGAAATCAAGGACGAAGATTGGATGAAAGATTGCCGCATCTGGATGTACCGTGGCGCATGGGCCGAATGGGAAATCGACCATATCGAAATGGCCGTTCCTCTTAGCCCCGAGGAATTGCGTCAGAAACGTAACTCTATCCTCAAACACCAGTCGCAGATGGAGAGTGCTCCTTTCTTGGGAGATGACGAACGTCTGTTCTGGCAACGTGCCGAAGACCGCAACAAAGCTACGGCCGATCTTTATGCCAGCTTGGGATTGGCTTCGTACGAGGCCATAGAGGCTTTTGTGGAATATCACCCCATTCGATAGTTTAACGGCTATCTTGGTATAGAAGAAGGAGGAAGCGGACAGCTTCCTCTTTCTTATTTTATGGGCGTTTTGGTTTCGTTCAATTCCAAGTTTCTATCCGGCGTTACCGACAATACGCCCTTTACCCGTTGATAATATCGTATCGATTCCTCTACCCCTTTGTCAGAAGGTAAAGTTATGGCGATGCCGTTAAAATTTTTATATGAATAGATGATCCTTGAACCATATTTTTTTGCGGCGCTCAGCAAATCGCTTTTTCCCGTTTCGGCGTCATAGAATACGATGAGGACATTACCGGAGATAGCGGTCTCTTGCTTTTCCGGTATGTGGGCGGTGCGGCACGATGAAAAGCAGCCGATGGTTAAAAGGGCGTATATGGGAAATAGGTTTAACAAGATACGATGTATTCGCTTCATATCGCTTTTTCGTTGTGGAATATAGACAGGGCTGCCTAATGAATTTTAGGCAGCCCTGTCTATATAGAAGTGGATTTTATTCGTAATCGGCCCAGTTGGTAAGAGCCATGTCGCCCGATTTCAAAAATTCGTTGTGGAATGCGAATGCGGCGTTCAGGCGGTGAGGCGTGTGCCCTTTACCCAGTTTAAGGTAATCCCATAACAGTTCTTTGTACATGGGGTGGGCGCAGTTTTCGATAATGGCGTGAGCCCGTTGAATGGGCGATTTCCCTCTCAAATCGGCGACTCCTTGTTCGGTAATGAGTACCTGTACCGAGTGTTCGCTGTGGTCGAGGTGAGATACCATAGGGACGATGGCGCTTATCTTTCCGCCTTTGGCTGTCGAAGGACAAGTAAATATCGACAGATAAGCGTTGCGTGTGAAGTCGCCCGAGCCGCCTATGCCGTTCATCATCTTGGTTCCTGTGACGTGCGTGGAGTTTACGTTACCGAAGATATCCGCTTCGAGAGCTGTATTCATTGTAATCAGTCCCAGACGGCGTACGACCTCGGGGTTGTTGGTGATTTCTCCCGGGCGAAGTATGATTTTATCGTGGAAGAATCCGATATTTTGGAATACCTCGTTTAACTTGTCGTCGCTCACGGTGAGGGAGCAGCTGCTGGCGAATTTACATTTTCCTTCTTTCATCAAATCGATAACGGCATCTTGTACGACTTCGGTGTACATTTCGAAAGCTGGAATGTCGGGATTCGAACCTAAGCAGGCCAAAACAGCGTTGGCGATGTTTCCTACACCCGACTGCAAAGGCAGGAACTGGGGAGGAATCAAGCCCGATTTTAATTGTTGTGCGAGGAAGTTGCAGACATTGTTTCCTATCTTCATGGTAACCTCATCTACCGGAGCGAATGGTTTCACGCCGTCGCGTTTGTCGCTTTCGACGATACCGATGATTTTTTTCGGGTCTACTTTGACAACAGGTACACCGATACGGTCGCTCGGTTTATAGATGGGAATTTCCCGACGATAGGGCGGGTCCAATGGTTGATATATATCGTGCATGCCACGCAGCTCTTTGGGATCATGGTGGTTCAACTCGATAATTATTTTTTCGGCCAGAGAGCAGAAAGTCGGTGTGGCGCCTACACCGGGTCCTAATAAAATTTCGCCGTCGGGAGTCACATCGGTCGCTTCTATGACGGCGACATCTACTTTACCGAGAAATCCGTAACGAAGGGTTTGCGCAAGGTGAGACAAGTGTAAATCGAAATAGGCGATTTCGTTGTTGTTGATCGCTTCGCGTGAGTCCTTGTGTGATTGATAAGGCGTACGGCTTTTGATTGCTTTTGCCCGACTTAAAGCACCGTCAATGTAATCACTGGTCGATGCTCCTGTATAAACTCCGATTTGGAAAGGGCGACCTGCGGCATGCTCTGCTTCTGCTTTTTTTGCAAGAGCGACGGAAACTACTTTGGGAGTTCCTGCTGCGGTAAATCCGCTGAATCCGACATTGTCGTTGTGATGAATGAATTCAGCCGCTTCTTCTGCGGTGATAAATTTAAATGCCATATCTACGAAAAATTTTGTTGTTTTTGAGAAATTTCAAGGTTAAGGTTTTTATCTGGTTCAATATTTTCGATTTAGAATTTCCGATGCGATAACGGCTTTACGCCAATCTATGTCCTTTACATCGATAGGGTTCTCTCCGGCAGTATCGTAATCGGTGTGCTGTAACGATGTTATAGGCGGCACGGTATGAGTAAAAACCGCTACACCTTCTTTCTCCGGCATTGTGGGGGGGATTATCGGTTCCGGCGTTTTTTCTGCCGGTCTTTCGAGTATTTGTGTCTGTGGCTTTTTCTTGGCTTTTGGGATATAATCGTCTTCCTGCTCTGCTTCCTCTTTCGCTTTCCGCAGCTCTTTGAATATATCGTCTATGGTTAAAGTCCGAGTTTCTCCCCACGGTTCATCGGTCGTCTCATGGGATTCGGTATCTTGTAGAGGTCGTTCTCCCTGCTGGTTTTTAACCTCTTGTTTCTTTTTTGATCCCAGGGCGTTAATAGCGATAATGACCAAACTGATGATTATGGTGACGATTATCTCTGAAAAATCCATCTCTTTTTTGTAATTTTGTCCTCAAATATAGAGTTTTATTGAGAATCTTCCAAATTTTAGGACTCTATAAATAACTAAGAGCTGTTTCTCAACAACTCTTAGCCGATTTAACCTAAACCTTAACTATGAAAAAATTTCATGTAATGTGTATGCAAAGAAAAACAATATTTTTTAAAAAACAAATTTTAATGATAAAAATATTACTTTTCTGAATGAATTTTTTATAAATTAAAATTAAACGAAAGAAAAAACAGATAGAATGAAAAATATATCGGATAAAGATACTTTTGAAAAAAGAGAGGAGAAGAAACTGTTTATAGAGACTTATGGCTGTCAGATGAATGTGGCCGACAGCGAAGTGGTCGCTTCGATTATGCAGATGGCAGGCTATACGCTTTGCGATACGATCGAAGACTCCGATGCCATATTTGTCAATACCTGTTCCATTCGGGATAACGCCGAGCAAAAGGTCCTTTCGAGATTGTCCTATTTTCAATCGTTGCGTAAACATAAGAAATCTTTGGTGATAGGGGTTTTGGGTTGTATGGCCGAAAGGGTTCGCGAACAGTTGATTACCGAAAACGGCGTAGATCTCGTGGTCGGTCCCGATTCGTATCTCGATTTACCTAACTTGGTCGGGGCTGCCGAACGGGGAGAAAAAGCCGTGAATGTGGAGCTTTCCACGACCGAGACCTATCGGGAGGTTATACCTTCCCGTATCGGTCATAACCGTATTTCGGGATTCATTTCGATTATGCGAGGGTGCAATAATTTTTGCTCCTATTGTATAGTCCCGTACACACGCGGTCGTGAGCGTAGCCGCGAGCCCGAGAGCATTCTCGGCGAGTTGGCCGACTTGAAAATCAAGGGTTTTAAAGAGGTGACTTTGTTGGGGCAAAACGTAAATTCCTATCGATATGAACGTCCCGATGGGACTGTTGTCGATTTTCCGGCACTGTTGGCGTTGGTGGCGCAGTCGGCAGAAGGTATGAGGGTGCGTTTCACGACCTCCCACCCTAAGGATATGAGCGACGAGACTCTGAGAATTATCGCTGCTTACCCCAATGTGTGCCGTCACATACACCTTCCGGTGCAGTCGGGGAGCAATCGCATTTTGAAGTTGATGAACCGGAAATATACGAGGGAATGGTATCTCGACCGTATTGCCGCTATTCGCCGTATTTTACCCGATTGCGGCATTACGACCGACATGTTCAGCGGATTTCACTCCGAAACCGATGCCGATTTTGAAGAGACTCTCGATTTGATGCGAGAGGTGGGATTCGATTCCTCGTTTCTTTTCAAATACTCCGAACGCCCCGGAACGTATGCCTCCAAACACTTGCCCGACGATATTCCCGAGGAAATGAAAATTGCTCGTTTGCAACGTATGATCGATTTGCAGAACGAGCTTTCTCTCGAAAGCAATCGCAAGGATATCGGCAAAGAGTTCGAAGTTTTGGTAGAAGGTTTTTCAAAACGTTCGCGCGAACAGTTGTTCGGTCGCACATCGCAGAATAAGGTTGTTGTTTTCGATAAAGGTAGTCATCGCATAGGAGAGTTTGTCCGGGTAAAAGTGAACGATGCATCGTCGGCCACTCTGTTGGGCGAGGCGCTTGAATAAAATGAAAAAAGTCGATGGAAAAGGTTGTTCGTGAGAAATTGTGGACACATAGCTTCTGTGCGGTGGCTGCCGGGAATTTCCTGCTTTTTTTTGCTTTTTATTTGTTGTTGCCTGTTTTGCCCATGTATTTGAGCGAAGCGTTCGCAGCAAGCCGTTCGACGGCAGGATTCATATTGTCTTCCTATACCATCACGGCGCTGATGATACGTCCGTTCGCCGGGTATATGGTCGATACCTTTCCCCGTAAAAAACTGCTGCTTATCTGCTATTTCACTTTTCTCCTTTTTTTCGGGGGATATCTGTTGGCCGGTACGCTCTTGTTATTCGCCATTATTCGTGCCGGGCACGGGATAGCGTTCGGGCTTCTTACCGTATCCAATAGCACGGTGGCTATCGATGTCATGCCGTCGTCCCGTAGGGGCGAAGGCATAGGATATTACGGAGTAAGCAACAATTTGGCTATGGCCGTCGGGCCTACGTTGTCGCTTTATATTCACGATTCTTTTGCCAATTTCGATTATATATTTTTGATTTCTATGGTTTCTGCCACGATCGGGTTGATATGCGTTTCGACTATTCGAATGCCCTATCGCCGCGAGCCGATACTTGAAAAGCCGCCGGTTTCGCTCGACCGTTTCCTGCTTTTGAAGGGAATGCCCGAGGCTTTGACGCTTATATTTTTCTCGTTCAGTTACGGTGTGCTTTCCACCTATCTTGCTGTCTATGGTAAAGAAGAGTTGGGTATCGATTCGGGAGCTGGTTTTTTCTTTGTTTTGTTGGCCGTAGGGTTGATTTTGTCGAGGCTCACTTCGGGCCGTTGGCTTAACCGGGGATATGTCACCCGTAATATCCTTGTCGGCATGTTGCTCTCTTTGCTGGGCTATCTGATTTTTGTAGCCGTGCGTAATGAATGGGGGTACTATGGGGCGGCTGTTATTTTGGGGTTGGGCTATGGCTGTATTTGTCCGGCCTATCCATGTTTATCAATCTGGCTCCCAATAATCAACGGGGAACAGCCAATTCCACCTATCTTACCGCTTGGGATTTAGGGGTTGGGCTGGGTGTTCTCATCGGTGGACAGATAGCCGAAATATCGAATTATGCAACGGTCTATGCGACGGCTTGTGTGTTGTGTGCCATAGGGTATGTACTCTTTAAAATGAAAACGGCGGCGCATTTCGAAAATCATAAGTTGAGATAGAATTTATTAAAATATGTGAATAAAAGAAGCGAATTCAACGATATAGACTTTATTTTGCATAAAATTTGGGCTAAAACTATCCTTTTGCTTTCCGATATGAAAAAAAGAGAGGGGATAATGATGTCGAAATAGTTATTAACAGAGGTTCTTTCCCTCATAAAAAGGTGCATCGATTTGGTAAAAAAGAGAGATATGAACAATAAGGCTTCTTTCAGCAAACGGATTTCTTTTCTGAATGCCCGAATGACTTCGACATTGAGCGTTTCATTGGTTCTTTTTATCTTGGGGATTATGGTTTTGATGGGATTTTTAGCGACTAATCTATCCCGTCATGTCAAAGAAAACATAGGTTTCTCCATTGTCTTGAACGAATCGGCCGGCGAGCGTCAGGTGCATCAACTGCAAAGAATGCTCGAACGTTCCAAATATGTGAAGGCGGCGCAGTATATATCGAAGGAAGATGCCTTGAAAGAGGTGATGATCGAGTTGGGAGAAAATCCCGAGGACGTGTTGGGAGTCAATCCACTTCAATCGTCTATTGAGGTTAAATTGAAAGCCGATTATGCCAATACCGACAGTTTGGCCGTCATTGAAAAAAATCTCCGTGGGCAAGTGATCGTCAGCGATATTCTTTATCAGAAAGACCTTATCCAGTCGGTCAATGACAATATGAGTCGTATAGGACTGGTGTTATTGGCATTGGCGATAGTTCTCATGCTCATTTCGTTTGCGTTGATAAGCAATACGATTCGATTAGGAGCTTACTCCAAGCGTTTCCTTATCCACACGATGAAACTGGTGGGGGCTACACCGGCATTCATTCGTCGGCCCTTTATCGTTTCATCGGTAATAGCTATGTTGTTGCTTTCGGGTTGCATATATTATCTGATGTCCGAGATGGAGAACTTCACGACCCTGCTGTCTGTTCCCATGATGGTATTGGTCTTTTTGTCGGTTTTGATTTTAGGGATTATCTTAACGGCGGTTTCGGCTTATTGGGCTGTTAATCGTTATATTCGTATGGATAGAGATGACCTGTATTATATTTGAAAAATTTTTATGTATGGAATCTAAGAAAATGAAATCTGAGTCTGTTGTTCCGGGGGAGCAAAAGAAAACGGAGTTTGCCCTCGGCAAGACTAATATTATACTTATAGCGGTGGCGTTCGTTGTGATCGTCGTCGGTTTCCTGCTTATGCTGGGGCCCGGTACTACACCGGAGGCCTATAACCCCGATATATTTAGTTTCCGTCGTATCGTGTTGGCGCCCGGTATAGCTTTTGCAGGTTTCGTTTTCATGGTCTATGCGATCATGCGTAATTCGAAATAATATCGTTAATTTTCATTGATCACATTATGACTTGGTTAGAATCTCTTATATTGGGCCTCGTGCAAGGGCTCACCGAATATCTGCCGGTAAGTAGCAGCGGACACCTCGAAATCGCGAATGCATTGTTCGGTATACAAGGTGAAGAAAACCTCACTTTTGCCGTGTTGGTGCATACGGCGACAGTATGTAGTACGATTGTTGTGCTATGGAAGGAAGTGGAGATTTTGTTTCGTGGACTTTTCCGTTTTACGTGGAATAGCGAAACGAAATATCTGGCAAAAATAGCTTTGTCCATGATACCGGTAGGTATCGTAGGGCTGTTTCTGAAAGACTATGTAGAATCGTTTTTTGGCAACGGTTTGTTATTGGTCGGCATCATGTTGCTGGTAACTGCGGCGTTGTTGACATTCGCTTATTATGCCCGGCCTCGGGTGAAAGAAGATATATCTTATCGAGATGCATTCATCATCGGTCTCTCGCAGGCGGTAGCCGTTTTACCCGGACTTTCGCGTTCCGGTACGACTATTGCGACCGGACTCATGCTGGGAAACAAAAAAGAACAGGTGGCCCGATTCTCGTTTCTTATGGTGATTATTCCTATTTTGGGCGAGGCTCTTCTTGATTTGATGAAAGGAGGGTTTTCTCCTGCGGAGTCGGGATTGTCCGTATCGGTGATGATTATCGGATTTCTTGCCGCATTCGTGTCGGGGTGTTTGGCGTGTAAGTGGATGCTCCGTTTAGTCAATAATGGCAAATTAGTATATTTTGCTATCTATTGTGTGGCGATGGGAGCTTGTGCTATAATTTATTCGCTTGTTCACTAATATCGCCGATATGGACTTTAACGAAGGCGAAATCATATATATCGACAAACCGCTTCATTGGACTTCGTTCGATGTGGTCAAGCGCATACGGGTGCGTATACTCCGCCGCATCAAACAAAAAAAATTGAAGGTGGGGCATGCGGGAACTCTCGATCCGTTGGCTACGGGCGTGATGATTATATGCACGGGACGGGCGACGAAACGGATAGAAGAATTTCAATATCAGACCAAAGAATATATAGCGACTTTGCGTCTGGGAGCGACGACACCGTCGTTCGATTTGGAAACAGAGATAGATGGCGTTTATCCTCATGAACATATCACCCGTGAAAGTGTAGAGCGAACTTTACCTCGATTTGTCGGTTCGATTATGCAGATACCGCCCTCTTATTCGGCTTGTAAAGTCGATGGCCGCCGGGCATACGATATGGCCCGTAAAGGGCAGGCGGTCGACTTGAAGCCCAAAGAATTGGTTATTGACGAAATAGAGTTGCTTTCTTGCGAATTGCCCGAAATCAAAATCAGGGTCGTGTGCAGCAAGGGAACTTATATTCGGGCTTTGGCTCGTGACATCGGAGAGGCGCTCGGTAGTGGAGCCCACCTTGTGGGATTGATCCGTACACGAGTGGGTGACGTGACTCTTGCCGATTGCCTTTCGGTCGAACAGATCGCCGACATGATAGATCATATAGATGTGGAACCCGTTTTGGAAGAAGAGAAAAAAGAATAATAATTAAAGATATGAAACTGTCCCAATTTAAATTCAAACTACCCGAAGAGCAAATCGCTCAATATCCGGCTAAAAACCGTGATGAATCCCGGTTGATGGTAATCGACCGGAAGACGGGGAAAATAGAACATCGCATTTTTAAGGAAATTATCGAGTATTTCGATGAGAAAGACGTGTTCGTGTTTAACGACACCAAAGTTTTTCCGGCTCGTCTTTACGGTAATAAGGAAAAAACAGGAGCTAAGATAGAGGTTTTTCTGTTACGGGAATTGAACGAAGAGAATCGGTTGTGGGACGTTTTGGTAGAGCCGGCTCGTAAGATTCGTATCGGAAATAAACTCTATTTCGGCGACGACGATTCTATGGTGGCCGAAGTAATCGACAATACGACTTCGCGAGGGCGCACGTTACGATTCCTTTACGACGGTTCCCACGATGAGTTTAAGGAGGCTCTTTACAAGCTGGGAGAAATGCCGTTGCCCTCCTATATCGCCCGTCCGGTAGAAGAGATGGATGCCGATCGGTATCAAAATATTTTTGCTCGTAATGAAGGAGCTGTTGTCACTCCGGCCGCCGGTCTGCATTTCAGCCGTGAGCTGTTGAAACGAATGGAAATTAAAGGAATCGATTACGGGTTCCTCACCCTTCATTCTGGCTTGGGTAATTTTCGTGAAATCGATGTCGAGGATCTCACGAAACACAAGATGGATTCCGAGCAGATGAGAGTGACTCCCGAATTGGTGGAACTCGTGAACCATGCTAAGGACGAAGGTCGTAAAGTGTGTGCCGTGGGTACATCGGTGATGCGAGGGATAGAAAGTGCTGTAAGTACGGGGGGACACATGAAAACGTATGACGGTTGGACCAATAAGTTTATTTTCCCTCCTTACGATTTCACGGTGGCAACCAATTTGGTGACGAACTTTCACATGCCCCTTTCCACTATGCTTATGATGGTAGCTGCGTTCGGTGGTTATGACATCGTTTTGGAGGCATACGAATCGGCATTGAAAGAAGGTTATCGTTTCGGGGCTTACGGTGACGCCATGCTCATTTTGTAAAATCGATTGGGTACTTTTATAACAGGGAGGAATAGCGTTTTCTACGTATTCCTCCTTTTGTTTTCGATGAACGATCCTTAGATTCCGACAGTATCTACTGAACCGCCTTTTACGGTTCAGCCGAAAATCCGTGGGGTAGATATGGATTTTAGCGATGAGTCTTTTGTTGACAAACACAATTCGGACTTTTCGGTGAAAGGTTGATTCTTGTTTAAATTTCTATACAAAGTGTACTCCTCCTCTGTGTTTTGCACAGCAAAATATAGGGGAGGTGTCCCGAAGGACGGAGGGGTTGAAAAAACGCAGCAAGGGGAACGGATTGGGCTGCAATCTCCCCTCCCCTGCCGTGTCCCGTAGTATTACGGGGTACTATGTTAGCCATATAGAGGAGACACCGAAGAAACGATAGTTTCTAAGGAGAGGGGTTGAAAAAGATCATTTGATTGTAGAGTTCAACCCCCTC
>OLFY01001986.1_pt1 | contig 22659 bp, 24 predicted proteins | sample 1605611 | NCBI WGS metagenome assembly OLFY01 (sample SAMEA3888923, study PRJEB22519) | human gut metagenome | biome: human gut; feature: human-associated habitat; material: faeces | place: Denmark | collected 2011
GTTACGAAAGAAACCCATCAGGGGTGTCTTTCGTTTTTAATCACCGCATTTTCAGAACTTTTATGAAAGTTTTGAAAATGCTTTTCAGCTTGTCAAAAATAATTTTTGACAAGCTGATTCAAAAAATGCATGCATTTTTTGAATCAATAGTCCAGATTCACCGCGTATTTGGCGTTTTTCTCAATGAACTCCTTCCGGGGCTCCACCTTTTCGCCCATCAGCACCGTAAACGTGGCGTCGGCGGCCACGGCGTCGTCCAGGGTGATGCGGCGCAGGGTGCGCTTCCCCGGGTCCATGGTGGTCTCCCACAGCTCATGGGGATTCATCTCGCCCAGGCCCTTGAAGCGGCTGATGTCGATCTTCACATTGGGATTTCCCGCCCGCATTTCGGCGGAAATGGTGTCCCGCTCCTCGTCGGTATAGGCAACCCGCTGCTGCTTGCCCCGGGTCAGCTTATACAGAGGGGGCACGGCGGAGTATACATACCCCTCCTCGATCAGGGGCCGCATAAACCGGAAGAAGAAGGTCAGCAGCAGCGTCCGGATATGGGCGCCGTCCACATCGGCATCGGCCATGATGATGATCTTGTGATACCGCAGCCGGTTCAGGTCCAGCTCGTCGCCGATCCCGGCCCCCAGAGCCGTGATCACCGGCTGAAGCTTGTCGTTGCCGTACACCTTGTCCGCCCGGGCCTTTTCCACGTTCAGCATCTTGCCCCACAGAGGCAGGATGGCCTGGAACCGGGAGTCCCGTCCCTGAGTAGCAGAGCCGCCTGCGGAGTCGCCCTCCACGATATAGATCTCCGTCAGCTCGGGGTTATTTTCGTTGCAGTCCCGCAGCTTGTCAGGCATGGCCGCCCCGCCCAGGGCGGTCTTGCGGCGGATGGATTCCCGGGCCTTTCGGGCAGCCTCCCTGGCCCGGTTGGCGGTCAGGGCCTTGTCCAGAATGGTCCGGGCCACCACCGGGTGCTCCTCCAGATACACGGCCAGCTGGTCGGATACCACGCTGTCCACCAGGGTGCGGATGGAGGCGTTGCCCAGCTTGGCCTTGGTCTGTCCCTCGAACTGGGCCTCCGTCAGCTTCACGGAGATCACGGCGGTGATGCCCTCCCGGACGTCCTCGCCGGAGACCTTGTCTCCCTCCTTGATCATGCCGTATTTCATGCCGTAGGCATTGAGCACCCGGGTCAGGGCCGTTTTGAAGCCCGTCTCATGCATGCCGCCCTCGGGGGTGTGGATGTCGTTGGCGAAGGACACCAGCGTCTCGTTGTAGCTGTCGTTGTATTGCAGCGCCACCTCGGCGGTGCTGTCGCCCTTGGCCCCGGCCAGATAGACGACCTCCTCATGCAGCGCTGTCTTGTTGCGGTTGAGCCAGGTAACAAATTCCCGGATGCCTCCCTCGTAGCACATGGAGTCACTTTGCTCCTGGCCGGGCCGGGCGTCGGTAATGGTGATACGTAGCCCCGCATTCAGGAACGCCTGCTCCCGCATCCGGGTGTGCAGCGTTTCATAGTCATACACCAGGGTGTCGAACATCTCCGGATCCGGCTTGAAGGTAACGGCGGTGCCGGTCTGATCGGTGTCGCCCAAAATTCTCATCTCCTGGGTGATCGCTCCCCGGGAGAACTTCATCTCGTAAATTCTGCCGTCCTTCTGAACCTGCACCTCCAGCCATTCGGACAGGGCGTTGACCACGGACGCGCCCACGCCGTGGAGGCCGCCGGATACCTTATAGCCTCCGCCGCCGAACTTACCGCCGGCGTGGAGCACGGTGTATACCACCTCCAGCGCCGGCCGGCCGGTCTGCTTCTGGATGTCCACGGGGATACCGCGGCCGTTATCGGTAACGGTGATGGTGTTGCCGGGGTTGATGGTAACAGTGATCTCGGTGCAGTATCCGGCCAGTGCCTCGTCAATGGCGTTGTCCACGATCTCATACACCAGATGGTGCAGGCCCGAGGCCGATGTGGAGCCGATATACATGCCGGGCCGCTTGCGCACCGCCTCCAGCCCCTCCAGAACCTGAATTTCCGAGGCGTCATAGGTGGTGTCCACGGCGGTGACTTTTTCCAGTTCGCTCATTGGGTCATCTTTCCTTTCCTTGGGTCTTTCCTGTCATTCCCGGGAACCCGGTGTCTGCCGATCTCCCGGCAATGACAGGGAATTCTTTACTTCTTTTCCGCTCTTTTCACCAGCGTCTGGGTATTCAGCTGGGAAATATATACGATCTGCCGGTGATACGGATGGTCGCACACCAGAAACGACTTGGGAATGTCGTCGCACACCGGCAGCACCACGCCCTCCTGCTCCGCTTGGTCCAGAAACCGCCGGGTCTGAGCGGACTGGGACGTGATATCCAGGTCGAATATGCCGATGATGCGCCGGTCGTTGACCATGACGTTCTGACCGATATGCAGAAAGCCCATCACAGCACCTTTCCTTCCCGAACGTGATACACCCGGCCGGACAGCAGCGCATCCAGCCGGTCGTTTTCGCAGCAGGTGATGAACACCTGTCCGCCTGCAATGCGGTTGAGCACATACTCCTGCCGCCGGGGGTCCAGCTCCGACAGCACGTCGTCCAGCAGCATCACCGGATACTCTCCGATGGCGGTTTTGTGAATCTCCCGGTCCGCCAGCTTCAGACTCAGGGCTGCGGTGCGCACCTGGCCCTGGGAGCAGAAATGCCGGGCCTCCAGCCCGTTTACCGTCACGGCGATATCGTCCTTATGGGGTCCCGACAGACACAGCCGGGAGGCCAGCTCCGCCTGATGATGCTGTGCCTGGTGCTCTGCCAGCGCCGCCGCAATGTCCGCCGCCGGACCCAATGGGTCCTCCACGGTTTTCACGGTCTGATACGACAGAGCCAGCTCCTCCCGTTCCCCGGAGCACTCCCAGTGGGCCCTCTGGGCGTGGACGGCCAGGGCCTGCACATACCGCGCCCGATAGCTGATGAGCACCGCTCCCACCTGGCACAGCCGCCGGTCGAAGTCGGGCAGGGTGTCCAGCAGCTGAGGATACTCGTCACTGTCCCGGAGGATGCGGGTCTTGTGTTCATACAGCCGCCCGTATTCTGCCAGGGCCTCGGCATACCGGGGCCGCAGCTGGCACAGGGACATATCCATGAACCGCCGCCGGGCCGCTGCACCTTCCCGGATGAGAAACAGGTCCTCCGGCGAGAAAAACACCGTGTGCAGCACCTGGGACAGGTCGCCGCCGTTTTTGGCGGCCACACCGTTGACGGTCATTTTCCGCCGCCGTCCCCGGGTCAGCTGAATCTCCGTTTCAAATTCCCGCTCCCGGGACCGGATCTGTCCCACCAGCCTGGCCCTGTCCGTTCCGAAGCCAATAAGCTCCCGATCCGCATGGGTCCGGGGACTGCGGCCGCAGGACAGATACACAATGGCCTCCAGCAGGTTGGTCTTTCCCTGGGCATTGTCTCCATAGATCACGTTGCAGCTTTCATCAAAGGTCAGCTGCTGGCTGTCGTAATTCCGGAAGCCCTCCAGCAGCAGTCCTTCAATCAGCATACTGCACGCCGTAGCGCTGTCCCAGGGCGTCCACCACATCGCCGGGACGAAGCTTCTTGCCCCGCATGGTGCATACCTCCCCGTTGACCAGGACCTCTCCCTCCTGAACCAGCAGCTTGGCCTCGCCGCCGGTGGCCGTAGCCGCCGCCAGCTTCAGCAGATCCTGGAGCTTGATATATTCTGTAGTAATGGTAATGATTTCCATATTGACCTCGTTTTCTCACGCCTTCAGCCGCACCGGCAGCACCATATAAAGGAAGCTCTCCTCCCCATCCACCGGCACCAGCACCGCCGGAGAAATGCTGGTATTCAGCTCCATGGTCACAGCGTCCGCCGGAGCGTAGCGCAGGGCGTCCATGAGATAGCGGTTGTTGAAGCCGATCTCCAGCCCGTTTCCGTCGCCGTCCAGGGGGCAGATGTCCTTGGCCTCGCCGGCGCCGGTGCGGGCAGACAGCATCACCCGGCCGTTTTCAAAAACGCAGCGCACCGGGCTCTTGAGCTTTTCGCTGATGACCACGGACACCCGGTCCAGACTGCCCAGCATGGTTTTGGTGTCCACCGTCAGCCGGATGGGATTGTTCCGGGGGATGGCGTTCTTGTAATCCAGGAAATCTCCCTCCAGGCGGCGGCAGATCAGCTGGGTGGCCCCGGCCTCAAACAGCAGGTGCCGCTTGCCCTGAATAATGGTGATCTTTTCGTCGGAATCCTCGCAGATTTTCTCCACTTCGTTCAGAGCGGAGCCGGGTGCCACGAATTTGAACGCTCCGCCCTCGGACCGGTCCAAAGGCTCCTGGCGCAGGGCCAGACGGAACCCGTCCACGGACACCACCGTCAGGTCCTTATCCCCCACCTCGAACAGAGAGCCGGTATGTACCGGGCGGCTTTCATTGGTGGACACGGCGAAGCTGGTCTGGTTGATCATAGCCTTCAGCGTCCCCTGACGAATATCCACGGAAAACTGGTCATCCACCTCAGGAAGCTCCGGGTAATCGTCGGCAGACAGACCGATGATCTCGAAGCTGGCGTCACCGCAGGTAAGATGAACCGTCAGCTTGTCGTCAGCGTCGAACACAATAACGTCGTCGGGCATCTTGCGGATCATCTCGCCGAACAAACGGGCGCTGAGGACGATACGGCCGGGAGACTGGATCTGAGCGTCCACGCCGGTGCGGATGCCGGTCTGCATGTTGTAGCCGGACAGGGTCAGGGTGTCCCCGCCCTCCAGCAGGATTCCCTCCAGGGCCGGAATGGAGCTTTTGGCGGCCACCGCCCGGGAGGCAGTGTTGACGGCGCCTTGCAGCAGCGCCTTCTCACAGGAAAATCGAAGCATATCGAAGCGTTCCTTTCTTTCAGACTGAAAAGAGACTCCGTTCTCCAAAAGAGAACAAAAGATATCTTTATTTTAGTAACAGACGTCGTAGGGAAAATTTATGTGGAAATCTCCCAAAAGCACTGGGATCACAGAAATTTCTGTCCACACCCCTTTGGGGACAATATCCGGGGGTTTTCCACAGGAAAAGAGAGAAGCAAATACTCCACAGGTTGTCCAGGTGGAATCCACAGGGATATGTGGAAAAGAGATCATTTCTTATTGTTGATGTTGGTGGTGATCTCCTTGACCTTTTCGGCGTAGGCCGGATCGGAGCGCATCTTTTTCTCCACCTGATCCAGCGAGTGAAGCACCGTGGTGTGATCCCGGTCGCCGAACTCCTTGCCGATGTCGTTGAGGGAGAGGTTTGTCATCCGGCGGATCAGATACATGGCCGTTTGCCGGGCTTCCATCAGGTCCCGCTTGCGGCCCTGTCCCCGGACCTGCTCCTCATCCACGTCATAATACCGGCAGATGTATTCGACGATCAGGCCTGGCGACGGCACAAACTCATTGTACTTTTTCAGCATATCCTTCACGGCGCGGCTGACGGCCTCGCCGTCCACCTGGTTGCCCAGCAGATCCCGATAGGCCAGCAGCTTATTCAGGGCGCCCTCGATCTGTCGAACGTTGGCGGTGAGATTTTCCGCGATAAAGCTGCTGATATCGTCGGGCAGCTGCACCCCCAGCAGGGCAGCCTTGTTTTTGATGATGGCCAGTCTCGTCTCGAAGTCCGGTGGGGCCACATCCACCATCAGACCCCATTCAAACCGGGTCTGAAGCCGGTCCTCCAGCTGGGTCATCTCCCGGGGCGGACGGTCCGACGTCAGAACAATCTGCCGCCCGGATTCATACAGGGTGTTGAAGGTATGGAAAAACTCCTCCTGGGTCTGTTTTTTTCCGGCGATGAATTGGATATCGTCCACCAGCAGCAGGGTGGTCTGACGGTATTTCTCCCGGAACTCCGCATTTTTTCCCTCCCGGATGGAGGCGATCAGCTCGTTGGTGAAATCGTCGCCCTTGATGTATACGATGCGGGCATCCGGCTGGCGGGAGCGGACCTGGTGGGCAATGGCATACAGCAGATGGGTCTTGCCCAGGCCGGAGTCGCCATAGATAAACAGGGGGTTATAGTGCTCCGCCGGCTTTTCCGCCACGGCGCGGGCGGCGGCATAGGCCATCTTGTTCTGGGGCCCCACCACATAGGTGCCGAAGGTGAAGGCGTCGGACTCCAGAAGGGAGCCGGGCCGGTCCGGAGCCACCCCGTGATAGGCGGACAGCTGCTGATCGTCCAGGATCTTTACCTCCAGATCCGAGGAAAAAATATCCTTCAGTGCGGCCTTGATGTGGCTCATAAAGCGCGCCTCAATGGTGCTCTTCTTGAAGGCGTTGCTGCAATGCAGCACAAAGGCGGAGTCCTCCATGGTCACCACATCCACCTCGTCGAACCAGGTATTGATGGTGGTCTCGGACAGCTGGGACCTCAGCCGGTCCAGTACGTTTTTCCACACGTCTGCGATTGAATTCAATGAAAGCGCCCCTTTCCCGCTGGTCATGCGATTTTCTCTCTTTGTTTCAGGCAAAAATACACCTCTTATTATACCAAACGGCCCCGGAAAAGTCCACACATATACTAATACTAAGTATAAAAATTTTTCCGGGCTGCTATACAGAAACCGGCAAATATGCGCTATTTTGTGGGAGATATAACAGAATTTCTTGCCCAAAACCGGCGCCCGGCGGCAGAATGCGGCTCTTTCGTGGAAAATGCAGATTTCTGTTGACAGGGGGCCGGAAAATCTGTATAATGTTTACCATGCCGTTTTGCGGCATCCAACCTGTCAACTGCGGCCGCCGGGGACAAGTCCCCTGCCCGCCGTCGAGTATGTGCGGCAGCCTTGCTCTGCCGCCGGATCTTACAAAATGGAGGTGTCATGCAATGTTCCGTACCTATCAGCCCAAGAAGCGCCAGCGCTCCAAGGAGCACGGCTTCCGCAAGAGAATGGCCACCAGCAACGGCCGTAAGGTTCTGGCCCGCCGCCGCGCCAAGGGCCGCGCTCGCCTGACCCATTGAGGTCGCGGAAAGTGCATCGCGCATAAAGGATAGACCAGGGACGGTGGATGGGAAAACTGCCGTCCCCTTTGGCCTATGCTCATTTCAGCCGCCGCGTTGGCGGAGAAGGTGCTTGTTTTCATGGATCCAGCCGTCACGGTAAAAGAGAATTACGAATTCCGCCGCATTTACCGCAAGGGAAAATCGGCGGTTTCGCCGCAGCTGGTGATTTACTGCCAGAGGAACCGCCGGGGCCATAGCCGCCTGGGCGTTTCCGTCAGTACGAAGCTGGGCTGCGCCGTGGTGCGCAACCGCGTCCGGCGCCGCATTCGGGAGATCTACCGGCTGAACAAGGCGAAAATGCTCCCGGGCTACGACCTGATCGTGGTGGCCCGGGTCCGGGCCGTGGAAACGGATTATCAGAAGCTGGACCGCACCTATCTGCGTCTGCTGGAGCAGCTGGACCTGCTGCGGGAGGACCCGTCATGAAGCGGGCCATCCTGCGGATGATCCGCTTTTACCAGACGGCTATGTCTCCCCTGTTTCCGCCCCGCTGCCGCTATATCCCCACCTGCTCGGAATACGCACTGCAGGCGGTGGAGAAATACGGCCCTCTGCGGGGCGGCTTTCTGGCGCTGCGGCGCCTTCTGCGATGCAATCCCTTCCACAAAGGCGGGTATGATCCCGTTCCCTGAAAACCCCGTTTTTCCCACCCAACAAAATACGGAGGAAACTATCCCATGTTTGCAAAGCTCGGATACTATATCTGTGTGCCCTTTGCCTTCCTGACCCGGCTGTTCTACAGCTGGACCGGGTCCTATGGCGTGGCTCTGATCCTGTTCACCCTGGTGGTGAAGCTGGTGCTGCTGCCCTTCCAGCTCAAGAGCAAGAAGAGCATGCTGCGCATGAACCGCATGCAGGGCAAGATCAAGGATATCCAGACCCGCTACGCCAACAACCAGCAGCGTCAGCAGGAGGCCATGCAGGAGCTGTACATGAAAGAGGGCATCAACCCCATGTCCGGCTGCCTGTGGTCCATGATCCCCTTCCCCATCCTGATCGCCCTGTACTATATCATCCGTGTGCCTCTGCGGTATTTTATGAGCCTGTCCGAGTCGGTGATCGCGGAGATCACCACCCTGGCCGGCACCCTGGGCTTCACTGCGGCCGAGGGCAGTCAGGCGTATGAGCAGATTTATCTGGCCAAGTTCATCCACGAGCACTGGGCGGATTTCGCCGGGAAGTTCGACGGCCTCATCGACCTGAACTACAACTTCCTGCACATTGACCTGGCGGCTCAGCCGTCCTCTCTGTTCAGCCAGTTCCCCGGCGGCGGCTGGCCCGTCTGGGGCGCGCTGCTGCTGCCCATCATTTCCGCCGGCATCCAGTTCGCCATGAGCCTCATCACCATGCGCACCAATGGTTCTACCCCCAACGGGTCCGCCAAGATCATGATGTACATGATGCCCCTGATGAGCCTGTGGATGGGCTATATTCTGCCCTCCGCTCTGTGCGTATACTGGATCGCCAACTCCGCCTTCTCCCTGATCCAGGAGCTGACCCTGAATAAGTATTTCAACAAGAAGCTGGACCGCGAGGAGACCGAGAAGGAAAAGGCCGCCCGTGAAAAGCGCTATGCCAAGTACCAGAAGCAGAAGGAGCTGATGGCACAGCAGCAGGCTTCCTACAACAGCGGCAAGAAGCAGAATAACCAGCAGGGCAAGAAAAAGCAGTCCTCTGGCGAGAAGAAAAAGAATCCCGGCACCAACGAAAGTGGCCGCGTGGGCCAGCGTCCCTATGCACGGGGCCGGGCCTACAATGAGAGCCATTACAATGATGACTAAGGAGTTTTGTCTATGAGTTATATCGACGTAACGGGCAAGACCGAGGACGAGGCCATCCGCAAAGCGCTGGAACAGCTGCATATGGACCGCGACGACGTGTCCGTTGAGATTCTGGAGCGGGCCAAAAGCGGCTTTCTGGGCATTGGCAGCAGCCCTGCCCGGGTCCGCGTGACCTATGGCCAGGAGGAGCCGGAGGCTCCCGCCGCGCCGGTCCAGCCGGAAAAGAAGCCGGAGCCCAGACCCCAGCCCAAGCCGGAGCAGCCCAAGACCAGGAAGCCGGAGCCTCCCAAGGCTCCCGTCAAGGCTCCTGAGCCTCCTGCCCAGGCCCCCGCTGCCGCCCCGGAGCAGTCTGTCCTGGACGACAACGCCCGGCGCATTACCGAGTTCCTGACGGGCCTGCTGGAGCATATGGACAGCCCTGCCCAGGTGCAGGTCACGGAGACGGAAAAGGGCCGCTACAGTGTGGTGCTGGAGGGACAGAAGTTGGGCCAGCTGATTGGCCGCCGGGGCGAGACCCTGGATGCCATCCAGCAGCTGACCAACTATGCCGTCAATTCCGGCCGGGAAAAGCGCATCCGCGTCCATGTGGATGCCGAGAATTACCGGGCCAAGCGGGAACAGAGCCTGGAGTCTCTGGCCCGCAAGGTGGCTGCCAAGGTCACCAGGTATCGCCGCAGCGTCACTCTGGAGCCCATGAATGCCTATGAGCGCCATGTGATCCACGCCGCCCTGCAGGATGTCCCCGGTGTCAATACCTACTCTATTGGCTCGGAGCCCAACCGCCGTGTGGTGGTGTCCTACGACCGCGACAAGCGGTGATCCGTCTGATCCAGTGCTGACTGGCAAAAGAAAAAAAATAAATGCACGGCCGCGGCCGTGCATTTATTTTGTCCGTTTACCGGATGGCGGTGACGGTGTAGCCCTTGTCCTCCACGGTGCGGCGCAGGATGTCGTCCTCCACCGGGCCGGTGAGGGTCACCACAGCGGTGCCGGTCTGGTGGCTCACCTGAGCCTCCTGAACCTGGGGCAGAGCCTCCAGGGCGGTGCGAACGGTGGCCTCGCAGTGGGGGCACATCATGCCCTTGATCTCCAGTGTCTTTTCCATAGCTTGTTCCTCCTTGATCTCGTTGTTCAGATGATTGGTTCTCTTATGATCGTGCCGGTTATCCCGGAGCTTGAACAGATTCAGCCGCAGGGCGTTGGACACCACGCAGAAGCTGGAAAGGCTCATGGCTGCCGCGCCGAACATAGGATTCAGCGTCAGCCCCAGGGGGATGAACACCCCGGCGGCCAGGGGTATGCCGATGGCATTGTAGAAAAATGCCCAGAACAGGTTCTCGTGGATGTTCCGCAGGGTGGCCCGGCTGAGCCGGATGGCGGCGGGCACATCCGGCAGGCTGCTGTTCATCAGCACCACGTCCGCCGCGTCGATGGCCACGTCGGCTCCCGCGCCGATGGCGATGCCGGTGTCGGCCCGGGTCAGGGCCGGTGCGTCGTTGATGCCGTCGCCCACCATGGCCACCTTGCCCCGCTGCATCAGGCGGCAGATGGCGGCCTCCTTGCCCTCCGGCAGCACCCCGGCGATGACCTGATCCACCCCGGCCTGGGCCCCGATGGCCCGGGCGGTGTGCTCGTTGTCGCCGGTGAGCATCACCACATGGATGCCCATATTCCGCAGCTCCCGGACTGCCTGTGGGCTGTCCTCCTTGATAACGTCCGCCACGGCGATGATACCCAGCAGCCGGTCATCCAGCCCGAAGAACAGGGGCGTTTTCCCCTGCCGGGCCAGCTCCTCCGTCCGGGCCTGCAGCTCCGGGGAAACGGCGGCCTTTTCCGCCGTATAGGCGGCGCTGCCGCCCCACAGGGTCCGGCCCGCCAGCCTGGCTGTCAGCCCGTTGCCGGGCAGAGCCTGGAAATCCGATACCTCCGGGGCCGTCAGGCCCTCCGCCCGGTCCAGTACAGCCCGGGCCAGGGGATGCTCGCTCTTCTGCTCCAGGGCCAGGGCATTTGTCAGCAGCTCCTGCTCCGTGACGCCCTCCGCCGGAAGGATATCCGTCACCCGGGGCTGACCGCTGGTGATGGTGCCGGTTTTGTCCAGAGCCACGATCTGCACCCGGCCCGTTTCCTCCAGGGAAGCGGCAGTCTTGAACAGGATGCCGTTTTTGGCGCCCAGGCCGCTGCCCACCATAATGGCCACAGGTGTGGCCAGGCCCAGGGCGCAGGGGCAGCTGATGACCAGAACGGAGATGCCCCGGGCCAGGGCGTAGCCTACCGGGTGGCCCAGCAGCAGCCACACCGCCGTGGTCACCGCGGCGATGGAGATCACCGCCGGAACGAACACGCCGGATACCTTATCGGCGATCTTGGCAATGGGGGCCTTGGTGGCAGCGGCGTCGCTGACCATGCGGATGATCTGGGACAGGGTGGTATCCTGGCCCACCCGGGTGGCCCGGCAGCGGAGATAGCCGGACTGGTTCACCGTGGCGGCGGACACTCCGTCGCCGGGAGCCTTGTCCACCGGGATGCTCTCGCCGGTGAGGGCGGACTCATTAACGGCGCTGCTTCCCTCCAGCACCACGCCGTCCACCGGGATGCTCTCCCCCGGCCGGACGGCGAACTCGTCCCCCTGCTGCACCTGCTCCACCGGCACCTCTGCTTCCTTGCCGTCCCGGATAACGGTGGCAGTTTTGGGGGCCAGCCGCATCAGGCTTTTCAGGGCGTCGGTGGTCTTGCCCTTGGACCGGGCCTCCAGCATCTTGCCCACGGTGATCAGGGTCAGGATCATGGCGGCGGACTCAAAGTAGAAGTCCATCATGCAGCTCATGACGGCGGCCTCATCCCCCCGGACCTGGGCGGCAGTCATGGCAAACAGGGCATAGGTGCTGTAGCCGAAGGCTGCCGTGGCCCCCAGGGCCACCAGGGTGTCCATATTGGGAGCCCGGTGCCACAGGGCCTTATAGCCGCTGATGAAGAACTTCTGGTTGATGACCATGATGATCACCGTCAGCAGCAGCTGGGTCAGCCCCATGGCCACATGGTTGTTGTCGTAAAACGGCGGCAGGGGCCAGCCCCACATCATGTGGCCCATGGAAAAGTACATCAGCACCAGCAGAAAGCCCACGGACCAGATAAGCCGCCGCCGGATACGGGGCGTCTCGTGATCCTCCAGCTGCTGCTCGCCGGCGCTGGGAGACGACTGGGCCGCGCCCTTTTCCGACGCGCCGTAGCCCGCCGCCTCCACGGCGGCAATAATGGCGGAGGGCTCCGCCGTGCCCTCTACGCCCATGGAATTGGTCAAAAGGCTCACGGAGCATGCCGTGACGCCGGGGACCTTCCCCACCGCCTTTTCCACCCGGGCCGAGCAGGCGGCGCAGCTCATGCCCGTAACATTGTATTGCCTCATGGGGATCACTCCTATTTCATCAGCTTTTGCAGGGTGGCCACCAGCTCGTCGATGACCTGGTCCTTGCCGTCCCGGATGTCCTGGGCCACACAGGTGCGGATATGGCTGGCCAGCAGTTCCTTGTTGAAGGCGTTGATGGCCGCGTTCACCGCCGCCGCCTGAACCAGAATGTCGGGACAGTACGCCCCGGCCTCCACCATGCCCCGGATACCCCGGATCTGGCCCTCAATGCGGTTGAGCCGGTGGATCAGGCGCTTGTATTCCTCCGGCGAGCGCTCCTTTTTCCGTTGGGAGCAGTGGCAGCAGTCGTGTTGTTCCATAGTATTCCCGCCTCACTTCGTATGCAATATACCCCATAGGGGTATATTTATCCTATACCCCTATGGGGTATTTGTCAAGCAATTTTTTTCACCCATAAACAAATCCCCGTAACCATTGCGGTTACGGGGATTTTCTCTGTCATGCTGTACCACTGTAGATTTTTGCCTTCATGCCAAAAATCAATTTACCCGTGTACACGACATTAAAAAATCAGCGGAGAGGGCTTTACTAAAGTTTCAAGTTGAATGAAAAGTGATTCAATATATGGAAATAGTTTTTCATTATCAAATCTTCGTAACTCTTCTATTGCATCGATGAGGTTAATTGTTGCTTGAACATCCCTAATGTCGCTTGGGCATTTCTTATCATTGACCTGCAGAGAAAATATCTTATGTGGTTCACGCTCTTGAATTTCTTTATAGCACAATGAACCCTTATGCTTTAAATAATTATACTTCCAGCGAACCGGCGTGTCAGCAAAGTCTTTCCAGAACGCGATTACAAAATCCAATGTATCACTAAATTGGGGGCACATTTTTCTCAAATATTCAAAGGGGTTTCCATCTACACCGGGATGCTGTACATAGCCTTCAGCTTTTCTTAACGCATTGTACGCTTCTTCTATAGGGGTCAATCCTTCAACTTCTACTGGCTTCCCATCAACATAGATGAAATATTCTGCTGATATGTAACAAGCTATCCAAGACAAATCAACGACTGCATTGTAAAAAAGCAGAGCTGCCTCATACCACTGAGCTTTGAGCACATTTTGAAAGTAGATATTGCCATTCTCATCTTCTAATTTGTGAAAATAGTGATCCCAATCGTCAGTTTCCAGTTCATACATAAACCTCCTCGCTGCTTGGTATTTATCAAGGGTTTCCTTTTGCTTCGCGCGAAAGAATATATCCTTATCGCTCGGCATTTTTAGGCCAATCAGGTTAAAGGTTTTGCTTCCAGATGGCATAAGATCAAATACTTCACGGTCAAATTCCATAATGAGGCCTCCCAATGTGTTGCAGAGTAGAGATTCCTATGTATGTTGCGGATGATAAACTTAGTTTTAATATATGCCTGTGGCTTATTTGCTTTCCTTATTCGGCAGTTCACCATACGTCCTAAATTCGTCAATACGATGATCTCCTACAAGGGACTGCATCATCTGCTTTGCACTGGCATTCAGCCGGAGCAGTCTCTCACTCTGGGGGACTCCTTGGCGAATCAACTCCGCATTGATGCTTTCGAGATTAGCAAGAACGATCAACTGCTGGAGGCTTGCTTCATCTCGAATATTTCCTTTGGAATCCTGATGTGTCTGACGCCATTCCTTTGACGTGATACCGAACAACGCAACATTCAGCACATCTGCTTCATTGGCGTAGGTAAAGCTCTGACGCTGTGGGGTCACATCCGGCGGGATCAACACATCCTTGATGGCATCCGTATGGATACGGTAGTTGATTTTCGCCAGTGTCCGGTTTAAATTCCACCCCAGCGCAAGACGGCTGTTTTCATCGTTTTTCAGACGTTGATAGTCTTTGATGATATACAGCTTGAATTCTGCGGAGATCCAAGAGGCAAATTCAAACGCAATATCTTTCTGGGCAAATGTTCCGCCATAGCGCCCAGCCTTAGAGATGATGCCGACCGCTCCGGTGCCGTCAATCCACTTCTTCGGGGACATGGTGAAGGCATTTGATCCAGCCTGTGTTCTAAACCCGTCGAATTCGACGGGTTTAAATTCTGGGTTGTTGAGCTGTTCCCACAGCCCAAGAAATTCAATCGTGTCACGGTTACGCATCCAGTTTTTGATTACATCATCTGGTGCATCGCTCTTATAGCGCGCAATATCCGTCAGGGAAATGTAGTCATCGCTGTTACCATTGGAAAGCACGGCGATATTTGTGCCTTTGGCGTGAATGCTGTCTCTGAATTTTCTTGATGTAGGCATTCATTATACCTCTTTTCTAATGATTGAATCCAGCAACCCCTGACATCCCTCCAGCACATCTTGCCAGGTTGCCTCGAAATCGCCCGTGTACCACGGGTCGGCAACATCGCGGGGGTGGTCGGTATAGTCCATCAGGAGGTGCAGCTTGCCGGCAAAGTCGCCGCCGCAGATGCGGTACATATTCCGCAGGTTCGCGCTGTCCATGCCGATCAGCAGGTCGTACTTGTCGTAGTCCTGATTGGTGAGCTGCCGCGCCGCGTGGCCGTCGCAGGAGATCCCGTGCTCCGCCAGCTTGCGCCGCGCCGGAGGATAGACCGGGTTGCCGATCTCCTCCCGGCTGGTGGCCGCTGACTCGATATGGAATTGTGACGCCAGCCCAGCCTTCTTCACCAAGTCCTTCATCACGAACTCGGCCATGGGGCTGCGGCAGATATTGCCGTGGCAGATAAACAGGATACTCTTCATACCGATTCTTCTCCGAAAACTCATCATTTTCTACAGTATAGCAGGTATCTACACTTTCGCCAAGAGCAATTTCCGAATGCTCGGCTCTCTCAATCCTCCGCAGCAGCTCTGTTTTGGATAAACCGCTTTCGGCGGTCTTCCGAATGTACCAGCAACTCTCATCCATAGTCAATCCAGCCTCCATGATGACCACATTCTGTGTCCAGTTCAGACGCATTGCCTCTGCCAGCAATTCCGGCGTGTCGCCGTACATCCGGTAGAAGTCCCGCATCCGGCGCAGGTTGCGGGGAGAGAAGCCATCGGCCGCAGGATAGGCCGCTTGCAGGTATTCCGACGCCGCGACAGCCGCGCCTTTTTCGCCCCTGCCGCTGACCACCCGGCCCATCTCGCAATACAGCTCCATCTGCGGGAGCTGCGCCGCAACAGCGGCGTCCAGCGCGGCGAACAGGGTGGTGTAATCTGTGGGCTTGCGAATGTTCATGGGCTTTCCTCCTTTCCGGCGCGGCGCGCCTGATCAACGCTCAAAGCAGAGAAAGGCACGGCGGTGTCACCGTGTTTTTCTCTGCTTTGACCTGCTTCAGATGACTCGCACGATCTGCTCCCACAGCAGGATGTGCTTTTCATCAATGGCTCGGTTGTCGTGGTAGTGGCCGAACAGCCAGTAGTGGTATTTTGCTCTTTCCTGCACCTCTTGCAGAAAGTCTGTGAGCCGATCTGCCTCGTTGTGGCGGCTTCCCATGAGGGCGATGCTGGTGGGGGCGCAGTGGGTGATGATGTAGTCCACCTGCCAGCCGACCGCGTCAAGGCTTCGCCGCGCCACGGCATATTCCTCATCGGAGGGCAGCTCCTGCGCCCACCACGAGATATGGTTGATGCGGTACCTCGCTCTTGGCTTGCGCTGGAGCATCGTGAGCCTTCGCTCAAAATCCGGGGCATCCGGCTCCAGAATCCCATCCTCGATGTCGTGGCTTTTTGCGCCACCCATCGTAAAGAAGAGGTAACCATCCAGCTCAAAGATCTGCCCGCGCATCAGGTGCAGCACATGAGGGCGAACGCGGTGTATCTTGCCGCCGTGCCACTCCGCCACTGGGTATCGTTCCAGCGCGTCATAGTTTTCGTGGTTGCCGCAGACGTATACCAGCGTGAAGGGCAGGCGTTCCAGCCGGTCCAGCGTTTCATCGTCGCGGCTGTCGCCAAACCACACACCCCCGAAGTCTCCGGCGCAGATCATAATGTCCTGCTTTGTCATCCGCTCCTGTTCGGGAAAGTATTTTGGTTTGAATCGCTCAAAATTTCCGTGAAGGTCGCCGGTCACAAATACCATTTTTCCATCTCCTATCTTAGTTTGATATGCTCTGGCGGATCTCAATGCCGCTCTTGAGCGTCACGCTGATCTCGTTCTTGGACAGCACCTTCACCTGTGCCACCAGCTGCCGGATAGCACTCTCGTCCCATTCCGCGATGTGGGGCACGGCGTTTTCCAGCATCCCCGCGGCATCCCTGATGCGCCGATCCGCTTCGGCGTGTTCCTTATTCTCCGCAAGGATGGTTGCCCTCAGCTCCTTTAGCGCGGTCTGCTCATCCAGTATCTCCTTGAACTGATCCCCATAGGCGATAGGATCATCCGCCGCCTTTTCCAGCAGCCTTTGGAACCGCACCTCCAGCTCCGCCAGCCTGCGGTCGATGTCGCCAAGGCTCATGCCGCTGCCGGGGAATGGGATGACCTCCGCCTCCAACGCCTCCGTGATTTGACGGATGCGGCCCTCCAAGTCCGGCAGGACGGTATTGAGTGCGTTCAGAATGGCCTGCTGGAGCGGCGCCTCATCCAGCGTGGGCGAGCTGCGGCAGTATTTCTTGCCGTAGTCCAGACGGCTCACACAGCGCCATACGACGCGCTTTCCGTCAGGGCGCGTCCATGTGCAGCGGCGGTACAGCGTTCCGCACTCGCCGCACACCAGCCGGTCCGAGAGGGCGTAGCGGCTGGTGTAGGCGGAAAGACCGGTGGAGGCTCTCTTGGAGGGGCTTTTTGCCGCCTTGCGCCGCGCCATCTCCGCCTGCACCGCGTTGTACTTCTCACGGCTGACGATGCCATCATGGTGGTTCTCTATGAGGTACATGGGGAGCTGCCCCGTGTTTTTGATGACCTTGCGGTTGATGACATCCTGCTGAAAGGTCTTCTGCATCAGCACATCGCCGCAGTATTTTTCATTCCGCAAGATGCTCTTGATATGAGGCAGCGTCCATTGCGGGGACTTTTCGGAATATATCACGCCCTGCTCATGCAGCTCGTCCCGCAGCATCCGTGTGCTGGCTCCGGCGAGGTATCTCTCGTAGATCCAGCGGACGACCTCCGCCTCCTCCGGGATGATCTCCGGCTTATCGTCTGTGCCCCTGCGGTAGCCGTAGAGGTATTTGTACTGGATGGTCGCCTTTCCGCTCTCCATGGCGCGGCGTTTGCCCCACGTGACATTGGCGGAGATGGATTCGCTCTCAGACTGCGCGAAGGCGCCGGAGAGCGTGATGCGCAGCTCACTGTCCTCCTCCAGCGAATTGATGTTCTCCTTTTCAAAGATGACGGCGATGCCCAGCTCCTTGAGCGCCCGTGTGTAGTAGAGGCAGTCCACCGTGTTGCGGGCGAAGCGGGATACCGATTTGGTGAGGACGACGTCTATCTTCCTCTGGCGGCAGTGGCGGATCATGCGCATGAAGTCCTCGCGTTTTTTCACCGAGGTGCCGGTGATGCCCTTGTCGGCGAAGACGCCCGCCATGGTCCACGCGGGGTTGGACATGATCTTGTCGGTGTAGTATTCCTTTTGCACCTCATAGCTGTTTGCCTGATCCTCCTCCTTGGTGGAGACCCGGCAGTAGGCGGCGACCCTGAGCTGTCTTTGCAGCTCCGCCTGCCGGACCGACTCCGGCTTTGCTGGGATCTTAATGACTCTTGGGGCGGTTTCGTTCACGGCTGATCTCTCCTCTCTATGGTCTGTCCGTTCTTCAGCGTCACGGTCACGCATTTGTTCGTCACACGCACCTTTGACACCGTGCTTTGCAGCAGCTCCGCATCCGCCTCCGTCATGGGCTTGCAGCCAGTGAGCAGCCGCCGCAGCCGCACAGTTTCGTATTCCGTGTTCCCGATGGCGTCGTACTGCTCTGCCGCCAGTTGAAGGAGCAACGCTCTGGCGTTGTCCTCGTCGATGGGCTGCCGCTCCAGCGCGGAGGTCAGCTCCTCCCGCGTTTTTCCGCAGGCAGCGCCGACTACTTGGGATGTCGATGGCCGGACACGGTCGGGGCAGCGTATGAGCTCGTTGAGCAGGTCGGTGACGATCTTCTCCACCCGCTCGGAGGGCGGTGCGCCGCAGAGCCGCCGCAGGGCCTTCTGCGCGGGCGTTTTCTGCGGCGGGCGTGCTCTTGCCGTCCTCTTTTCCGCTGCCACGCGGAGTTGCTCCGGCTCGATGAGTGCCGGATAACCTTTCCCTCCGATGTATCGGCCATCCTCTAAAATACGGGAGACCATGTTTTTGTTCCATGTCCGCCCCTCATAGTAGGGAATCTCCTGCCGGCAGAGTGCCTTGGTCAGCTCCCCCAGCGTGGCTCCCATGCTGTAGCCTTGGAAGATAAACCGTACCAGCTCCGCTTCCTCCGGCAGGATCGTGATCTCGCCCAGCGTCATACGGTAGCCGAAGGGCTGCTTTCGGTTTCCCATTATCGCACCGTCCTCTCAATGGATTCCCGCAGCTCCAGCCCGTTATGCAGGCGGAAGCGGAGGGTGTCGTTGCTCTCCACGATGATTTCCGCAATGAGTGCGCCGCACAGCTCTGTGTCTGGGTGGTCGAGGAAGTCCGGCCCATCCTCCAGCAGGGCTATCAGCTCCTGCGTCCGCTGGGCGGTGGCATCCCCCTCGGCAGCCATAAGTTCCTCTTTGTCCAGCTTGGCCTGCCGGAGCTGGCGGGTCAGCTCGTTGCTTTTGGATATAAAAATGTCAGGATCAACGAGGCCGTTTTGCTTGAGGAAGGCCAGCGTTTGATTCTGACTGGAGAGTTCAGATATTTTTTTGTTGAGGGAAACGATGTCCTCGCTCCAGAGCAATCTGCGATCACGGATCGCCCGGAGAGTCTCGAGCATCTGCTCCAGAATGGGGAGGCTCTGATGCTTGAGCTTATAGTAGAGGCGGCGGAAGGCTTCATCCGTCTGCGCTTCCGGCACGGGCTTGATGGCGCAGTCGCCTTTTTCATCGTGTCGGCAGCAGCACCAGTACCATCTGCCATTGACTTGCTTTGCCCGGATGCGGGAGCCGCAGGAGCAGCGCATCCGGACGCAGAGCCTTCCATGGGTGACAGTCTGCCCGACGCTGCGTCTTTGCCGCAGTTCTTTTGCGCGGTCGAATAGCTCCTGTGGAATAATGGCTTCGTTGCTATCCGCCACATAGTACATTTCGCGCTCCCCGTGGTTGATCTTCTGCTGCTTGGGGAGGGTAGCGGTCGTGTATCGCTTCTGCAGCAGAGCGTTGCCTGCATAACGCTCGTTTTGCAGGATGTAATCCACAGACTTATATTTCCATATCCGTCCCGATGTATCCTCGGCGTTCAGGATTTCCGCAATCTCTCGCGGATTCCTGCCGGAGAGGTATTCGAGGAAGATACGCCGCACGATCTCGGCTTCATCCTCGTGGACGGCAAGGCTTTTCCCGTCCAGCCGGAAGCCCCAGGGGGCGCGGCAGGTGTTGAACTCGCCGCTTTCCATCCTGCGCTGATAGCTCCAGCGCATATTGCCGGAGATGGATTCGCTCTCCTTTTGGGCGAAGGCGGCGTAGATGGCGGTGATGAGCTCGCTGCTCACATTGGCGATGTCGATGCCCTCGCGCTCGAAGCGGACATTGACGCCCAGCTCCTTCAGCTCCCGCACTGCCTCCAGACAGTCCTTTGTGTTCCGGGCGAAGCGGGAGATGGATTTGACGAGGATCTGGTCGATGAGCCCTCTGCGGCAGTCCGTCATCATGCGTTGGAAGTCCTCACGCTTTGCGGCGGAGGTGCCGGTGATGCCCTCGTCGGCGTAGATATCCACCATGCGCCATTCAGCCTTGCCGGAGATCAGCTCGGCGTAGTAGCGGTTTTGCGCCGCGAAGGAGTTGCGCTGGTCATCGGAGTCCGAGCTGACGCGGGTATAGGCCGCTACCCGCAGCTGCGCATTCTGCGACTTCTCCGCTGCCTCGATCTTGATGACGCGGGGCTGCGCTGTCAGCGCCGTTGTGCCGTCTGTCAGATGCTTTTCCGCCATGCCTGCTCACCTCCTTTTTTGCAACACAAACACTACCACAACCTTGGTCATAAAGCTACTGAAAGATGGAGGAAATCAGAGAGAAATCATAATGTCCGCGCCGCTGTCCGCGGCGATCCGTGCCGCCACCCTCCGCAACTCCTTTTCGCTGAAGCTGCCGCTTTCCCGAAGCTGGCGCAGCAGAAGGATGATGCCGTAATAATTGACGTTCTGATCCATATCGGTACCTCTTTTCTGAATTTTGCCTTGCGGCACAAATATGAGGATCGTCCGGGGCGATAAGGAGGGAGTGAATGCAGGCCGTTCAGAGGATTAAAAGAGAGAAAAGAATGGATGGCGGAAAAGAGAAAGAGGAGGTGGACGATCCCCATACTTCTGCCGCAAAGCAGAAAAGGCCGCTCCGTATCGGGGCGGAACTGCTCCTTGCGGAGCGGCCTTCTTGCTCTTGCGTTGCTGCCTGTGTTCGACACTACTTCCCCAGGCAAGGGCGGCGGCTGGAACCGCGCTGGCGCGCGTCACGGGAGTTTCACCCCTCCGAGGTTCTCTCGAAGCTGCGTACAGGAGTATCATTGTAAGCTGACGGGGTCATGGCGAAGCAGCCTGCCAAAGCTGCATTTGACCTGGGTTGGTATCGCTCTGCACCTTCTATTGGCCGTCCTAATATGCGGAGAATGCTCCGCACAGGTGGTCCTCGCGCACCCGGTCTGACGCTCGCGCCGTCAGCAAAGGTATTCCAGTCACCGGATATGACCGCCTGGGCGGTGTTTTTCAAGGTTCAGAAGATGGGGGATACTTGTCCCTTCACTAATCATCTTTTTTCAGGCTTTTTCACAACCATTTTTGGACCCCTTTTCAAAAATTTTCTCGATTTTTTCAAAGCGGAGACCAGCGATTTAGACACAGCCTGCTGCGTGACGCCTTCTGCTTCGGCGATTTCGCTCTCTGTTTTCCCTTCGATGCAATACTGCCGGAGTCTATAAAACTGTGCACCAGTCAGTATGCTTCTGATCCCAGAAACCGCTGCCTCCGCACAACGAATCTGATCTTCTCTGACCTGCCTTTCCTCTGCCAAAGCATCCTCATTGGGAACAGCAAGGGCGGCTTCCGGAACCATGTCCATAGATGTGGTGTGGTCGCTTTCCTCCACATCGCTTTTGTCCTCTGCGTGAAAGTCCTGGTCCGACCACCTCTTCCAACGGCGAAACTCTGCTTCATCGGTGAAATCAGCGCAGGTCAGGCAGATCAGATTTCCATCGGCGTCTGGAAGTACAATGGCGTCTGGATTTTTCTTGTTCAGTGCGTAGATGCTCCGTCTGTCATACATTTTTGGTTCCTCCATATTCTGAAATCTGTTGGATGTAAATTTCAGAACACAGGAGGGCTACGGCAGCGAGGCTGCCCAAAGGGCGCAAAAAAGCCCACAGCGACACCGCTGTGGGCATAAGGATATTCGAGGTTAGTGGTGGTGGGAGGGGGAGGCATATCCTCAAAAGACCGCAAAAAGTCAGGGCATCCGATGCCCGTACTTAGAGGGATGAGTGTGGGCTGCCTTTGGACAGCGTCGACAGTGCCGCAGATGTGAGGATACCTCATAAGAACCGCCTGTCCCGGCTTGGAGCCATGTTTTTTCATTGTCGTGCAGGTTCGGCCTCTCCGCTCAAAGCAGGAGATCACGACAGAAAAGCGGAGAGATTGCTGTATCGCAGTCTCTCCGCTTTCGACATGGATGGCTGTTCAGAAGATCTGAACAGGGGGAGGTATCAGATGGTGTGTTCTCAGTGGCCGAATGCCTACTGGATCTTTCTTAGGCGGATATAAAATGCTGCTTCAACTCGCATGTTTGTTGCCTGCCGATTGGCCTCTTGCATCCTACATTTTGCTGACAACAGCCCTGATATCTACCACTATAAAGGCTATCCCTCGCTTATTCATCTGCCTCCGATCATCCTTCTGGTAATCGCTCATTTGTATGCTTCCGTCGATAGCTGGACCATAGTTGAAGTCCCACTGGGACAAACGGGCTGGTAACGTCACATAGCTGCCGCGTTCAGCCGGATGCATCTGTTCCTGTGTTCATTTTTGAAATGATGTCAGAGAGGAAGCTGTCTGCGTTCCCGGACCTCAGGTCCTTTTTCTGAAGCAGCAGCGCGCATTCATCGTCGCAGACCACAAGCCACAGATGCAATGATTCAAAGGCGCTCTTTATCCGTGTATAAGAGAGATGTTCTTCGTTCTCCTCCGCGCAGATCGTTATGCCGGCATCCTCGAAGCGAATGGTGGTTTTGAGCTTTTCCCAATCAATGGTCCGCCGCAGCTCCAGCGCTTTCTGCGCCTCCTTTTTGCAGGACGCCGGTATGCGCGGCGGCGTTCTTCCGCGAGCAAGGGTAAACTCCAGAAGGCCTGCAATGATCACGGCTCCGCCCACAATGATCACATCGGTGGTTCTTGGCG
>OLFY01001992.1_pt1 | contig 22616 bp, 20 predicted proteins | sample 1605611 | NCBI WGS metagenome assembly OLFY01 (sample SAMEA3888923, study PRJEB22519) | human gut metagenome | biome: human gut; feature: human-associated habitat; material: faeces | place: Denmark | collected 2011
TTTATGCGTGAAAACGCGCGGGTCGGAGCGAAAACTCTTTTGTCAAAAAAGGGCGCCGCCCTTTTTTGACAAGCTCAGCATATTCAGGCGATTCAGATCTTTTGCCGGTAAACCACCGCATCCTCCTTGCCGAAGGCCCGGGCTGCATGAGCCACTGTGATCGCCGCTTCCTCCGTATAGGGGAAGAACAGCAGCACGGGAACACGGAAGGTCAGCACGATGACCCTGGGAGTCACCACGGCCACGTCCCAATCCTCCCAGTCGAAATGGGTGGGCTTCCCCTTCCGGTTCTCCTCCCGGATGCCTCCGCCGTCAAACAGAATGCACCCATCGGGATCGTTCTGCTGCTGAAACTGCCGCCAGCCCCGCCGGTAATTCCGCTGCATAAGCGCGCACAGCACCAGCTCCAGCACCCCGCAGCCGAAGCACAGCCCCGTAAGCGCGCCGGACGCCCGGCCCAGCGCCAGGCTGGCCGTAAGCCACAGCAAAACGGCTCCCAGCGCCAGCAGGACGGCCCCCTGCCACAGAAGCCGCCGGGAAAACCACCGGAAGCTGCGGCATCGGGCGTCATGCTTTTTCAGTCTGCGCCGCTGGACCGCGATCCCCTGAGCCAGGTCAAAGAGCCCCTCCGTATCCGTCAGGTGATAGTGCAGCTGAAAAAAGGTCTCCGTGGTCATGCCTTTTTGGCCGCCTGGGCCAGAGCTTCCTCCAGCGCGTGGGCCATTTGGTCCGGACAGGACGTGGGCTTGGGTCCGCAGTGGATACCCTTCATGCGCCGGATGGCCTCCTGGGCGTCCATGCCCACCACCAGCCGGCTGATGCCCTGGAGGTTGCCGTTGCAGCCGCCCTCCACATTGACGCTCTTGATCACGCCGTTCTCCAGCTCCACAGTCATTTTCCGGGAGCAGACGCCCCGGGGCGTATAGGTATAAGTCATGGTATAAAAGCTCCTTTTGTGTATTCCGGAGGGTATTATACCCCACGACGGCGATTTTGGCAAGAGGGCATCCTTTATAGCAGTCTGTCCGGTTTTCGCCCTTTCCGAGAGAAATTCAGGCCTCCGGATAAACCAGGTCCTCCGGTGTCCAGCGGCGGATCACGTCCGCGTAAAAGGCGCAGCACGCCCGGGCCAGGGCTGCGTCCAGGTTGCGGTAATTACCGCACTCTGCGGCGCTTTTGCCGGGCATGGGGCCGTCATAGGCCGCACCGGCGGTGAACACCCGCTGCAAAAGGGCGATGGCCTCCGCATCCGTCAGACGGCGGCTGTCGAACAGGAAGTAAAAGCCCGTCTGACAGCCCATGGGGCCGAAATAGATCACGGCATCCCTTTCCGGGCTATTGCGCAGCAGGGTGGCAATAATGTGCTCCACGGAGTGCAGCTGGGCATTGGTCAGCAGGTCGCCGGTGTTGGGTTTTTTGAAGCGCAGATCAAAGGTGGAGACCTCCCCGTCCCGTCGGGACAGATACAGACCCGGCACCAGCACATTGTGGTTCACGGTAAAGCTGGCAATTTTTTCCATGTCACGCCTCCAGCCGGTCCACAAAGGCCATGACCACCCGGTTCAGATCCCGCATGGCGGTTGGGAAATTGAACACAAAGTCGTGGTGCTCGAACAGGCAGTCGGACACGGACTTGACGGACATGAAGGGCACCCCGTTGCGCAGACACACCTGGGCGTCGGCGCAGCCCTCCATATCGCACAGCAGCGGGTGGAAGGTGTCGGCGATCCAATGGGCCCGGGGGGTGTCGGTGGCGAACCAGTCGCCGGTGGCTACCCAGCCGGTGCGGTATGGCACGCCCACCCGGCCCATGGCGGCCTTGGCCCGGTCCAGGTCGCTGGTAGGGAACTGCACCCGGTTCACCGTGGACACCAGTCCCACAGGGTCGCCCAGGGCGCTGGTATCCACATCGTGCTGCAAAAAGCCCTCCGCCAGAACGATGGAGCCAATGGGCATATCCTCAAAGCACCCGGCTACCCCGGCGTTAAGCACCAGATCCGGCTGATACAGGCTGATCAGCAGCTGGGTGGCCATAGCGGCGTTGACCTTGCTGACGCCGCCGGCGCAGGCGATGACGTCGGGCCGGATCCGGTAAAAAGGCACCCCGGCCACGGTTTGCAGCGGCTGGGCATTTTCCTGGGTCAGCAGGCTCTCGATCTCACCGGTCATGGCGTATACGAGTCCGATCTTCATAATTGGTTTCCTCCCAATAAATCATATTTTTCACCTATATTGTACGGATTCCCAGGGGGAGTTGTCAAGAGGATTGCAAAATTTCCAAAAATGAGGTATAATGAAGCCAGAAATGAACCAAATGCTCAGTTTTGAACAGTGTGATGATTATCTTTTTGCACGCTGCGCAAAATGCCGGAAAAATCGTTGTGAAATTGTAACTGGTTTGTAACTATTTGTAATCTTCCGGAGGGGGGTGAACAGCATGCCGGTTTTCGGTGTGATCTGCGAATACGACCCCTTTCATCTGGGGCACCGGTGGATGCTGGAGCAGCTGCGGCAGCAGGGGCCGGTGGTGTGCGCCATGAGCGGCTGCTTCACCCAGCGGGGGGAGTTTGCCGCCGTGAACAAGTTCGCCCGGGCGGAAATGGCCGTCCGGAACGGGGCGGACCTGGTGCTGGAGCTGCCTACCCCCTGGGCAGTGTCCGGAGCCGAGCGATTTGCCCGGGGCGGCGTGGAGCTGCTGCAAAAAGCCGGGGTGGTGACTCACCTGGCCTTCGGCAGCGAGTGCGGCGATCTGGAGGCTCTGCGCCGGGTGGAGGCATGCCTGTCCGGGAGTGCATATCAGGATGCCGTCCGGCAGCGGCTGGAGGGGGGCGAAACCTTTGCCCGGTGCCGGCAGCTGGCGGTGGAAAAGCTGCTGGGGCCCCAGGATGCGGCGCTGCTGGCTCAGCCCAACAACATCCTGGCCATTGAATACCTGAAGGCCCTGCGCCGGGCAGGCTTCCCCATGGAGCCGGTAACGTTTCCGCGCAGAGGCGGGCAGCACGACGGTCCCGTGATGGAGGGCATTGCCCCGGCCTCCCACATCCGCAGGCTCCTGCGGACGGGACAGACGGAGGAGGCCATAGCCCTTCTGCCGGAGGAATCGGCGGCGGTGCTGCGGCGGGAGCTGGCGGCAGGACGGGCTCCGGTGGATATGCGAGCCTGTCAGCGGGCCATTCTCTCCCGGCTGCGGCGGATGGGTGAGAAGGACTTTCTTCCCTACGACGGCGGCGGCGAGGGACTGTACCGCCGGTTTTACCGGGCGGTGCGGCAGACGGCGGACATAGACCGCCTGCTGGAAACTGCGAAAACCCGGCGTTATCCCCTGGCCCGGCTGCGGCGGATGCTGCTGGCGGCATATCTGGAGCTGCCGGAGCCGGAGCATATTCCCTATCTGCGGCTTTTGGCTGCCAGCCGCCGGGGCTGTGACCTGCTGCGGCAGATGCGCGGTGCGCCGGTGCTGACCAAGCCCGCCGATGTGTCCCGTCTGGGCCCCCAGGCCCAGGCCCTGTTTACCCGGGAGGCCGGGTGGACCGATTTGTATACTCTGGCGTATCCCGACCTGTCTCAGGGCATCTGCGGCACAGACTGGCGGGCCACCCCATGGATCATGTGAGGAAATACCTATGAAGAAGCTGTATGTTTTATTGCTGGCGGTCATGCTGCTGACGCTGGCGGCGTGTCTGACGGCATGCAGCGCCGTACCTATGTTGTCCCTGGCGGATGACAAGCTGCAACCCCCCGACTCTCCGGCGAAGGATACCGGGGAAAAAGCCGACCCTCTGCCCCAGGAGTGGAGCATCCGCCTGGAGCAGGTGAATAAGGAGAACTATGCCGAGGATGACCGGCTGCTGGCAAAGGGCAGCTATCAGGTGTTCCAGCTGGAGCCGGAGGACGGCGGCAATACCCTTACTGTCACCACCCAGACGGCGGACAGCATCAACCGGTATTTCGAGCAGTGGCGCAAGAGCCAGCTTCAGTTCCTGGCTGACGTTACAGAGATGGCCAGAACCTCCTATGCCGGCACCAACGGCGCGGACCCCCGCTGGGAGCAGACGGAGTATGTGTATTCCGACACGGTCACCACCGACTATTGGGTCGGTCCCCGGCTGCTGTGCGTCAGCATGTACTACAGCTCCTATTCCGGCGGCGCGCACCCCAACTCCTGGCGGCTGGCGGTGAGCTTTGACCTGAACAACGGGCAGGCCCTTCAAATGACGGACCTGACCGACGACGCGGACGGCATGCGGGCGGCTGTGGCCGAGAGCCTGCTGTACCAGGTAAAAAAGAGTGATGCCTGGACTCAGATCGGTGAGGAGGGCTTCTTTGAGGATTACCAGGACACCCTCCAGACCTGGATGGACCAGTGCCTGATTTTCGAGGACAGCGGCATCACCGTAGCCTTCAGTCCCTATACCATCGCCCCCTACGCCGCCGGAGAGCAGTCGTTTCAGGTGCCGTACAGTCTGCTGAAGCCCTACTTCAATGAACGGGGCCTGCGGCTGTTGGGACTGGATCAGGCGGAAAACAATAACTGACCGTATAAAAGCGACCGGCCTTGCAGCCGGTCGCTTTTCGTCTATCCTCTCTTTTTCCTGCCCAGTCTGCGCATGGCACGTCGCTGAGCAGCCTCCTTCTCATCCTTCTCCGCCTGGTCCACCAGGTCCTGGTATTTCTCCGGGTGGCGGGCCCAGTCGATGCGATAGTACGTCAGCCCAATGATCAGCGCGGCGCCCACGATGATGATGCCGTAAAACAGGATTTTTTCGATGGTCATAGCAGCCCCTCCTTATTGTAGTAAAGTATACAGGAAATACCCACGGATAGCAAGGATTTTTCGCCAGCATGGCAAAGAAAAATTCCGCACTTTTGGTTGTTTTTGCCGAAAAGGGGTTGTATAATAGTTTTGTTCCCGGTGAAATGGGAGCCAAACGGAAAAGTCAAATAGGAGGAACGAATATGTTCACGAATTTTAAGGAACTGGAAGCGTATGTCCTGTCTCATAAAAACAAAAAGCGCATCGTTCTGGCCAACGCCCACGACGAGCCCGCCCTCAGCGCCGTGGTCAACGCCCATCGCCGGGGCGTGGTGGATGGCACCCTGCTGGGCAAGAAGGACGAGATTCTGGCCCTGCTGCAGGAGATGAACGAGAATCCCGCCGAATATGAGATCGTGGACTTTGACGGCCCGGAGCTGGACGCCGCCAAGGCCGCCGTGGAGCTGGTGCGCCAGGGGAAGGCGGACATCCCCATGAAGGGCATTCTCCAGACCTCCAGCTTTGCCAAGGCCATTCTGAACCGGGAGACCGGTCTGATCCCCGCCAGCGGCCGCCGTCTGGTGAGCCAGTGCGGCATTTTCGAGTATGAAGGCCGCTTTATGATGATCACCGACGCCGCCATCAACATTGCCCCCGACGTGGATACCCAGATCGGCATTGTAGAGAACGCTCTGCCGGTGGCCAATGCCCTGGGCGTGGAGCTGCCCAAGGTGGCGGTTCTCTCCGCCGTGGAAAACGTCACGGAGAAGATGCCCTCCACCGTGTCCGCCGCCGAAATTGCCAAGCGCGGTATTCCCGGCTGCGTGGTGTCCGGTCCTCTGGCCCTGGACGGTGCCATTTCCATGGAGTCCGTGAAGCACAAGGGCATCCATGACCCTGTGGCAGGTCAGGCGGATATCCTGCTGGTGCCCTTTATCGAAATCGGCAACGTGCTGTATAAGTCCATCACCTACATTGCCGGCAAGACCATGGCCAGTACCATCTGCGGCGCGTCCTGCCCCGTGATCATCACCAGCCGCGCCGACACGCCGGACAGCAAGTATTACTCCATTCTTCTGGCGGTCCTGCGCTGCCTGAAGGCATAACTGCATGACAAAAGGCGGGACGCTGTGTCCCGCCTTCTTGCCGAAAGAAAAAGGACCCTGTGCCGCATGGCATAGGGTCCGTCTTGTTTGTCCGAGCTTAGATCGCGCGGGTAACTTTACCGGAACGCAGACACCGGGTACAAACGTACACATGGCGAGGCGTACCATTGATCATAGCCTTCACGCGCTTGACATTGGGCTTCCAGGGACGATTGGAGCGTCTGTGGGAGTGGGAAACCTTGATACCGAAGGTCACGCCCTTATCGCAGAACTCGCACTTTGCCATCCGTTGCACCTCCTTGCTGTGAGAAACTTGCCTGCCAACATCACAAGCAATAGATATCTTAGCAGATTGCAAGGCGAAATGCAAGCATTATTTGACAAAAAAACGAAAAAAATTCAGACAGCGTCGTAGGTCTTGCGAAAAAGGGGTATATACGATATAATAACATATAAATATAAGTATATGCAAGCGCGGACCGGCAAGGCCGGATGGAGGACCTGTATATGGAGAAAGTAAGACGCGACCCGGCCAGCCTCAGCCGGCTGGTGAAGGATTTTGACCTGGAGGTCGTATATAAGGGCCTGGATTATGACACACGGATGATCACCATTCCGGATGTGAACCGTCCGGCCCTGCAATTGGTGGGTTTTTACGACTATTTTGAGCCCAAACGCCTGCAAATCCTGGGCAAGGCGGAGTTTACATTCCTGAAGGCCATGCCCCTGGAGCAGCGGAGGAAGGTATTCGAGGACCTGCTGCGCTGCGAGATCCCGGCGCTGATCGTGGCCCGGAATATGGAGATCTTTCCCGAACTGATGGAGATTGCCCGCAAGCACGGGCGGACCCTGCTGCGGACGGAAAAGACCACCGTGGAGCTGACCAGTCACATCATCGACTATCTGAACCGGGCCCTGGCCCCCCAGATCACCCGCCACGGCGTGCTGATGAACATCTATGGCCAGGGCGTGCTGATGATCGGCGACTCCGGCATCGGAAAAAGCGAGACGGCTATTGAGCTGCTCAAGCGCGGTCACCGGCTGGTAGCCGACGACGCGGTGGAGATTCGCCGCATTTCCGACTCGCTGTACGGCTCGGCCCCGGAGATCATCCGCCACTACATTGAGATCCGGGGTATCGGCATCATCGACGTGCAGCAGCTGTTCGGCATGGGCGCGGTGCAGTTTGACTCCGACATTGAGATCGTGATTCATCTGGAGCCCTGGCAGGACGGTAAGTTCTATGACCGCCTGGGCCTGGAGGGCGATACCTACACCATCCTGGGGGTGCAGCTGCCCTATGTCACCATTCCCGTGCGGCCGGGGCGGAACCTGGCCGGTATCGTGGAGATCGCCGCCATGAAAAATCGCCAGATGCGGTACGGCTATAACTCCGCCCGGGACTTCATGACGCAATTTGACCAGAAAATGGATGAGCTGGCCCGACAGGCCAAGGAGAAGCAATGAACTATATCGGCATCGACATCGGCGGCACCAACCTGAAGGCCGGGCTGACGGATGAAAACGGACGGCTGCTGGCCGTGAAAAGCATGAAGATCCGGGAGGTATCGGACCCGGACGTTCTGGCGGACACCCTGGTGACCCTGACGGAGGAGCTGGCAGCCCAGGGCGGCATTGCGGTGCAGGATATCGCCTCTGTGGGGGCGGGCATCCCCGGCGTGGTGGACATCCGCACCGGCTCCATCGTGTATACCTGCAACCTGCCTCTGCGGAACATTCCTCTGCGGAAGCTGTTCAAGCGGCGGCTGGGACTGCATCTGTATGTAGAAAATGACGCCAACTGCGCCGCCCTGGCGGAATACTACGCCGGAGCCGGGCAGGGCAGCAAACGCTTCGTTACCATCACCCTGGGCACCGGCATCGGCGCCGGGATCATCCACAACGGCAAGATTTTCCACGGCGGCAACGGTATGGCCGGCGAGGTGGGGCATACCTGCATCGACTATCAGGGTCTCCCCTGCCCCTGCGGCCGGCGGGGCTGCTGGGAGCAGTATGCCTCCGCCAGCGCTCTGAAGCGGTTCACCGCCCAGGCATTGCAGGACAATCCCGACAGCATCCTGGCCCAGGTCATCCGTGAGCACGACGGTCATGTGTCCGGCCAGTCGGCCTTTATGGCCGCCCGGCTGGGGGACCCGGTGGGCCGGCAGGTCTGCGACATGTATATAGGCTATCTGGCGGCGGGCATCGCCAATGTGGTGAATATCTTCCAGCCGGACACTCTGGCCATCGGCGGCGGCGTCAGCAACGAGGCCGATGAGCAGCTGCTGCACCCTCTGCAGCGGCTGGTGGAGCAGGAGACCATTCCCTGCAGCTCCGACAAGAAAACACTCATCGTCAAGGCTCAGCTGGGGAATCAGGCGGGCATCATCGGCGCTGCGCTGCTGGGCAAGAAGAAACGGATATGAGGGAGGACGCTATGCAGTGGTATGAACGATTGGATGAAAAGCTCCGGGATTACCTGCCGGACATGACGGTGGAGCATGACGTGCCCATGAGCCGCCATACCTCCTTCCGCATCGGCGGTCCGGCCCGGCGCATGGCCTTTCCGGAAAGCCGGGAGCAGTTGGTGATCCTGCTGGGGCTGGCGGAGGAATGCGGCGTGCAGCCGTTTCTGCTGGGCCGGGGCACCAACCTGCTGGTGTCGGACCGGGGGCTGGACACCCTGGTCATCAAAACGGCGGAGCGCATGACCGGCATCCGCCGTCTGGACGATGTGACCCTGGAGGCCGACGCCGGTGTGCTGCTGAGCCGTCTGGCGGTATATGCCCAGCAGGCGGGGCTGGCGGGGCTGGAATTTGCCCACGGCATCCCCGGCAGTCTGGGGGGCGCGGTGTGCATGAATGCCGGGGCCTATGGCGGAGAAATGCGCCAGGTAGTGACGGAGGTCACCGCCCTGTATCCCGACGGCATCCGCCGTCTGACCGGCCCCGAGGCCGCCTTCGCCTATCGGCACAGCCGGTTTCTGGCCGACGGCGCCGTGGTGCTGGGTGCGGTGGTGCGCCTGACCCCGGACGATCCCGCCGCCATCCGGGCCCGGATGGACGATCTGATGGCCCGGCGCAAGGCTTCCCAGCCTCTGGAGTGGCCCAGCGCCGGCAGCACCTTCAAGCGGCCGGAGGGCTATTTCGCCGGGACCCTCATCGACCAGACCGGCCTCAAGGGCCTGACGGTGGGCGGCGCCCAGGTATCCGAAAAGCATGCGGGCTTCGTCATCAACACCGGCAACGCCACCTGCGCCGACGTGCAGGAGCTGATCCGCCGGGTGCAGGAGGCCGTATACCGGGCCCACGGCGTCCGCCTGGAGCCGGAGGTCCGGTTCGTGGGTGAATAAGCAATTTCCCGGGAAAAGAGGAAATAACATGGAAATTCTCATTATATCCGGCTTGTCCGGCGGCGGCAAAAGCCGGGCAGCCTCGTTTTTGGAGGACATCGGCTACTATACCGTGGACAATCTCCCGGCGGAGATGATGATGAAATTCGCCGGGTTCTGTGCCGCTTCCAGCGGCCGGTACGACCGGGTGGCGCTGGTATACGACGTGCGCTCCGGCGAGCCCACGGACATGCTCATCGACACCCTGGAGCAGCTGAAGGCCAGCGGTGTCAACTGCCGCATGCTGTTTCTGGAGGCGGATACCCCCACCATCATCAACCGCTATAAGGAGACCCGGCGCATGCATCCGCTGCAGGCCAAGGGTCTGAGCATCGAGGAGGCCGTGCGGCGGGAGCGGGTGCTGATGCAGCCGGTGCGGGACCACGCGGACTTTGTGCTGGACACCTCCTCCCTATCCACGGCCAAGCTCCGCAGTGAGCTGCTGAACCTGTTCGGCACCCCGTCGGACCGGGGCGGGCTCAACGTCAGCGTACTCTCCTTCGGCTTCAAGCACGGCATCCCCATTGAAGCGGACCTGGTGTTCGACGTGCGGTTCATGCCCAACCCCTACTATGTGGCAGAGCTGAAAAACAAGACAGGCCTGGATCAGGAGGTCCGGGACTTCGTATTCTCCTTCCAGCAGACCCATGAGTTCATGGAGCAGCTGGAGAAAATGATCGGCTTCCTGCTGCCGCTGTACAGCGAGGAGGGCAAGACCGCCCTGGTCATCGCCATCGGCTGCACCGGCGGCCACCATCGGTCCGTGGCCGTGGCCCATGAGCTGGCGGCCTACATCACCCGCGAGGGATATCAGGTCACGGAAAATCACCGGGATATCTCCCGGTAAGGAGGTGCGCTTATGGGCGGCTGCTATTCTGTGGCCCCGGAGCACGGGCCCCGCATTGCCGCCATTGGCGGCGGAACGGGTCTGTCCACGCTGCTGCGGGGGCTGAAGCTGTATACAAAGAACCTCACCGCCATTGTCACCATGGCGGACGACGGCGGCGGCTCCGGTCGGCTGCGGCAGGACCTGGGAATGCTGCCGCCGGGAGACATCCGCAGCTGTCTGGAGGCTCTGGCCAATGCCGAGCCTCTGATGGCCCAGCTGATGCACTATCGCTTTTGCGAGGGGACGCTGGCAGGCCAGAGCTTCGGCAATCTGTTCCTGGCGGCCCTCAACGGCATTATGCCCAGCTTTGACCGGGCGGTGGAGAGCATGAGTCAGGTGCTGGCCATTACCGGCCGGGTGCTGCCGGTGACAACGGCGGACGTGCAGCTGGAGGCCACCTTTGAAAACGGAGCCAGCGTAGTGGGCGAGAGCCGGATCTTCCGCTGCAAGAAGGAGCAGGACTGCCGCATCCGCCGGGTGCGGCTGATCCCGGAGCATCCCCGGGCCCTGCCGGCGGCTGTGGAGGCCCTGGAGGAGGCGGAGGTCATCGTTCTGGCTCCCGGAAGCCTGTATACCAGCATCATCCCCAACCTGCTGGTGGACGGCATTGTGGACGCCATCCGCCGCTCCCGGGCACTGAAGGTCTATGTCTGCAACGTCATGACCCAGGACGGCGAAACCGAGGGCTACACGGTGTCCGACCACATCCGCGCCCTGTTCAAGCACTCCTGCCCGGGGCTGTTTGACCTGTGCCTGACCAATTCCTCCCCCATTCCCCCGGCGGTGGTGCAGCGCTATGCCCAAGAGGGAGCAGAGCCCATTTTCTGCGACCGGGAGTCCGTGGAAGCCCTGGGGGTGGAGATCGTCAGCCGCCCGGTGTCCACGGTGGAAAACGGCCTGGTGCGCCATAACCCCGGCCACCTGGCCTGGGAGCTGGTACAGCTGCACAACCAGCGGAATATCCGCGTGGTCACCGCCGGCCCCCACCGTGCCACCCACAACCAAGTGGAAAAATAAAAGGAGACTCAGCCATGCAGTCCTTTGCCTATAAAGTCAAAAGCGAACTGTGCCGCCAGCCGGTGTCGCGGCAGTGCTGCGCCCGGGCGGAGGCCTATGGGGTGCTGCTGTTCTGCAACACCTTCTCCTCTGCGGAGGTGCGCATCATTACGGAGAACCCGGAGTTTGCCGGCCGGCTGCCCCGACTGTTCCAGCGGGCATTTTCCCTGAAATTCGACAGCCTGCCCGATGGCACCCGGGACAAGCTCATCTTCCGCATTACCCGGCAGGAGAAGCTCCGCCGCATCGTTGATCTGCTGGGCTATGACCCCAGTCTGGTGCTGCATGTGAACTTCGGCCTGCTGGAGGATGAGTGCTGCCGCACCGCCTTTATGCGGGGGGCCTTTCTGGCCGGGGGCAGCGTCACGGACCCGGAGAAGCGATATCACCTGGAGCTGGCCACCTCCCACATGCAGGCCAGCCGTGAGGTGTCGGCCCTGCTGACGGAGATGGGCTTCGTGCCCCACAGCGTCCGCCGCAGCGGCAGCAGCGTCATCTATTTCAAGCAGTCCGAGCACATTGAGGATCTGCTGACCACCATCGGGGCCCCGGCGGCGGCCATGGACATCATGACCGCCAAGGTGGATAAGGAGATCCGCAACGGCGCCAACCGGGCCATGAACTGCGACATGGCCAACGTCAACAAAACCGTGGACGCCGCCCTGGAGCAGACCGCCGCCATCAGCCGCCTGGCGGAAAGCGGACGGCTGGCTCTGCTGCCGGAAAAGCTGCGCCAGGCGGCGCAGCTGCGGCTGGACAACCCCGAAATGTCATTGCAGCAATTAGCGGAGCGCAGCGACCCGCCGGTGAGCAAATCCTGCATGAATCATCGTATGCGCAGACTGATGGAGGAAGCGAGGGAATCCCATGAATAAAGCCGAACGTTGTCACGCCGCCATGGACTACCGGCGGCAGGGGCTCAATTGCAGCCAGTGCCTGCTGGCCGCCTTCCGGGACCGTGCGGGCCTGACGGTGGACCAGGCCATGGCCCTGGGGGCCGGCATGGGCGGAGGCGTCCGCTGCGGCAGTATCTGCGGCGCAGTGTCCGCACCGGTGATGCTGCTGGGAACCGCCTGCCCCGATCCCACAGACCGGGCCGCCGTTACCGCCCGGGTAAAGGAGTACCAGCGGCGCTTTACGGAGCGGTTCCACCGGCTGGACTGCCGGGAGCTGCTGCGGTCCCAGGAGCTGGAGCCGTCGGAGCTGGCGCTGGAGCTGGCCGGCAGCGACCACTGCGGCCGTCTGATCGTTACGGCGGCGGAAATCCTCACCGACATGCTGGAGGAGGCGTAATATGGCCTTTGCCCATCTGCATGTCCACACGGAATACAGTCTGCTGGACGGTGCGTGCCGCATCCGGGACCTGCCGAAGCTGGTGAAGGAGCTGGGGCAGACGGCTGTGGCCATCACGGACCACGGCGTTATGTACGGCGCCATCGACTTCTATCGGGCCTGCAAGGCCCAGGGCATCCATCCGGTCATCGGCTGCGAGGTATATGTGGCCCGGCGCACCCGGCTGGATAAGACCTATGAGCTGGACGCCGAATCCCGTCATCTGGTGCTGCTGTGCGAAAACGAAACGGGATATCGGAATCTGTCGTACCTGGTGAGCCAGGCCTTTGTGGACGGGTTCTATATCAAGCCCCGCATTGATTTGGACCTGCTGCGCCGGCATTCGGAGGGCCTTATCGGCCTGTCCGCCTGCCTGGCCGGAGAAATTCCCCGCCGCCTGGTAAACGGCGACTATGACGGGGCCAAGGAATATGCCCTGACCATGCAGGACATTCTGGGCGAGGGCAATTTCTATCTGGAGCTTCAGGATCACGGCATCCCGGACCAGACCACGGTGAACCGTGGCCTGCTGCGCCTGCACCAGGACACGGGTATTCCCCTGGTCTGCACCAACGACGCCCACTATCTGCGCCAGGAGGACGCCGAGAGCCATGACGTGCTGCTGTGCATCCAGACCGGCAAGACCGTTGACGATGAAAACCGCATGCGCTATGAGCCGCAGAATTTCTATCTCCGCTCCACGGAGGAGATGGAAGCGCTGTTTGCCGGGTATCCCGATGCCGTGGAGAACACCCAGCGTATTGCCGACCGCTGCCGGTTTGACTTCACCTTCGGCAAGTATCACCTGCCGGAGTTCCGGCTGCCGCCGGGGTACGACTCTCCCACCTATCTGCGGGAGCTGTGTGAAAAGGGCTTCGCGGAGCGCTACGGCGCCCAGAAGCCGGAATACCACCGGCAGCTGGAATACGAGCTGGCCATGATCGAGAAAATGGGCTTTACGGACTATTTCCTCATCGTCCAGGATTTCGTGAACTATGCCAAGGGCGCGGGAATCCCCGTGGGGCCGGGCCGCGGCTCCGCCGCCGGCAGCATGGTGTCCTACTGCCTGCGTATCACGGACATCGACCCCATGCAGTACAGCCTCTATTTCGAGCGGTTCCTGAACCCGGAGCGGGTGTCCATGCCGGATATCGACATGGACTTCGGCGATACCCGCCGGGGCGAGGTGGTAGACTATGTCCGGCGCAAGTACGGCGACGACCATGTGGCCCAGATCGTCACCTTCGGCACCATGGCGGCCCGGGCCGCTATCCGGGATGTGGGCCGGGTGCTGAACATGACGTATGCCGAGACGGACACCGTGGCCAAGCTGGTGCCTACCGGGCCCCATATCACCCTGGAGGACGCTCTGAAGCTGTCCAAACAGCTGTCGGACCTGTACCAGGGAGACCCCAGAGTCCACAAGCTCATCGACACCGCCCGGGCCCTGGAGGGAATGCCCCGGCACGCCTCCACCCACGCCGCCGGCGTGGTCATCACCAAGCGGCCGGTGTACGAATACGTTCCCCTGGCCCGGAACGACGAATCCATCGTGTGCCAGTATACCATGGTGACGCTGGAGGAGCTGGGCCTGCTGAAAATGGACTTTCTGGGTCTGCGGAACCTGACGGTGCTGGACGATGCGGTGAAGATGGTCCAGAGGGACCACCCGGACTTCCGCCTGGCAGACATTCCCATGGACGACCGGGAAACCTTCGACATGCTGACCCAGGGGAAGACCGGGGGCGTATTTCAGATGGAATCCTCCGGCATGACCGGCGTTTGCCTGGGCCTGAAGCCCCAGAGCATCGAGGACATTACCGCCATCATCGCCCTGTACCGCCCGGGGCCCATGGATTCCATCCCCCGGTTTGTGGCCTGCAAGCACGACCCCTCCCTGGTGACCTATAAGCACCCCAAGCTGGAGCCGATCCTCTCCGGCACCTACGGCTGCATCGTGTACCAGGAGCAGGTCATCAAGATCTTCCAGGAGCTGGCGGGCTATTCCCTGGGCCAGGCGGACATGGTGCGCCGGGCCATGTCCAAAAAGAAGGCCAAGGACGTGGAGCGGGAGCGGGAGGCCTTTCTCCACGGCGACCCCTCCCGGAGCATCCGGGGCTGCGTTCCCAGCGGCATTCCGGAGGCCACGGCCCAGGATATCTTCAACGAGATTTACGACTTCGCCAACTACGCCTTCAACAAGGCCCACGCTGTCAGCTATGCGGTGGTGGCGTATCAGACGGCGTACTTCAAGTGCCACTTTACCCGGGAGTATATGGCTGCCCTGCTGACCTCGGTGCTGGACAACTCCGACAAGGTGGCCGAATACATCGCCGAGTGCAAGGACTGCGGCATTGCCCTGCTGCCGCCGGATGTGAACCGCTCCTATGACCGGTTCACCGTGGAGGAGGGCGGCATCCGCTTCGGCCTGGTGGCCGTGAAGAACATCGGCCGGGGCTTTATCCAGGCCGTGGTGCGCCAGCGGCAGCAGGACGGCGATTTCACCTCCTTCCAGGATTTCTGCCAGCGGATGTTCGACTGCACAGACATGAACAAGCGGGCTGTGGAGAACCTCATCCGCTGCGGTGCCTTCGACAGTCTGGGAGCCAGACGCTCCCAGCTGGTGGCGGTGTACGAGCGGGTACTGGACGGCATTGCCTCCTCCCGCCGGAAGAATGTGGAGGGGCAGATGGACCTGTTCGGCATGTCCACCCCCTCAGGAGCCGCCGTGTCCGCAGTTCCCCTGCCGGATATCCCGGAGTTTACCGCCGTGGAGCGGATGAATATGGAGAAGGACACCACGGGCCTGTACCTGTCCGGTCACCCCATGGAGGACTACCGTCCCCTGGCCAAGCGGGCCGGGGCCGTGCCCATCCACGCCATCATGTCCGATTTCGAGGCCGAGGGCGGTCCCCGGCGGTTTGCCGACGGGCAGAATGTCACCGTGGCCGGGGTCATCACCGCCAGCCGCACCCGCACCACGAAAAGCAACACCCTCATGGCCTATGTGACCATCGAGGACGAGCTGGCGTCCATGGAGCTGCTGTGCTTCAGCCGGGTCATTGACCAGTGCGGCAGCTATATGCAGGTGAACACCCCGGTGCTGGTAAAGGGACGCCTGTCCGTCCGGGACGAGAAGCCGCCCCAGATCATGTGCGACTCTCTGTACCCTCTGGAAAGCGGACTGCCGCCTGCGGCGGCGCAGCCCGCCCGCCGTCCGGCTCAGAAGGAGAGCACCATCTATCTCCGCTTCCCCAGCGCCGACAGTCCCGCCTTTCGCCACATCAAGCTGGTGATGACCATGTTTGAGGGAGGCACCCCGGTAAAGATCCGCCTGGCGGATACCGGCAAGCTGCTGGGCACCCACTGCCTGAATCACCCGGCCCTGCTGCAGGAGTGCCGGGAGTGGCTGGGCAGCGAAAACGTCGTAGTCAAGGAAAAATAAGCTCAGCCCCCGGCCGCACGGCCGGGGGCTGTGACATGTTTGCCCGTCAGTGGCAGGCGCAGTAGCTGCGGGTGCTGGCATAGTCCTTGGGCATTTCCAGGGTGCTGGGCGGGAAAAACTCCCCGATGGGGAAGGCCACGTTGCGGAACAGGCCGCAGGGGTCCTCCTGGTCGCCGCAGCTGCACTCCGACTGGGGGATGCAGTAGTCATACACCGGGATCAGCAGCTGGGTGTCCCGCTCCAGCCGCACCAGGGTAAACTGGCCCAGGGTCACATAGAACCGGCGGCGTCCGCTGTCGTCGAACACCAGCTCCTCGCCGAAGCTGCGGGCGATGAACGCCGGAATTTCCGTCAGGCCGCACTCACAGCACCGGGGCTTGCAGCCGTCGTCCACCCGGGTGTCCAGAACGATGGGGTCCACGGCCTCCACCACGGCGGTGGGCAGGTTGGTACGCATGCGGCCGGGGATATCCAGCTCGTCAATGACCGTGTCGGAGGAAAAGATCTTGGCGCTGCCCTCGCTGCCGAACAGGATGCAGCGCTTGTCGAACACGCACAGGCCCTCGGCCCCGGCGCACCGGGGCGTTCCGGTACCCACCTGCAGGGTCACGCGGTAGAAAAACCGCATGTCAATGGAGTAGAATCCCCGGTTGAAGGTCACCGGCTCCACATCGGTGTAAACGTACAGCAGCTCCGCCGTGCCGCCCCGAACCATCTGGCATCCGGACAGCAGCTCCATGGCCGACGCCGTGGGATAGAACCGCAGGTCCTCCACGCAGTCCTTGTCGCGGCAGGAGTCGAAGATCTTCCGTGTATGGATACAAACGGACTCGCGAACACTGCTCAGATCGCAGACCGGGCCCGGCATTCCGTTTTCAGGCATGAAATAAACCTCCCATTAAGTAATGAAGGGGCTGGCTGCGCCCTTCATTCCAGTGTATGCCGCCTGCCGCCGGTGGTGCGGGAAAAAGGCCTGTACAAATCCGGGAATTTCCGGTATAATAAAGAAAAACGGATGGAGAGGATGGGATACGCATGGCTGCCGGATTCATTCACGATAAGCTGGAGATCAAATTCCTGATTCTATATATTGCCGCCCGGGTATCGGAGCCCCTGCCGCCGGAGGGCATGCAGGAGCTGACCATGTGTGACGACGGCATCGACTACTTTGCCTATGCCGAGTGCCTGAACGACCTGGTACGGACGGAGCATCTGCGCCTGACGGAGGACGGCTGCTATGCCATCACTCCCAAGGGGCTGAAAAACAGCGAGATCTGCGAGTCCAGTCTCCCCTACTCCGTGCGGCTGCGGACGGATAAGAATGTGGCGGAATACAACCGCCTCCTGCTGCGGAAAAACCAGGTCCAGAGTCGGGTGGCCGCCCAGGAAAACGGCTCCTATCTGGTGGAGCTGCGCCTGCAGGACGATGTGGACAGCATTCTGCACCTGGAGCTCACCGCCGCCACCGAGGCCATGGCCCGGGATCTGGCGGACCGGTTCCGGAAGGACCCGGAGGGCATCTACACCCGGCTGCTGTCAGCCCTGTATCCCCCGGCTGAATAAAAATCCCCCCTGGAGGACACACGTCCTCCAGGGGGTTCGCTCATCCTGCGGCCATGGTCAGCAGCCGGGCAGCAATGGGCCCGGCGGCGTCCGCGCCGCCGCCGCCGTTTTCCACCAGCACCACAAAGGCCAGGGGCAGATCCTCGTCCGCCACAAAGCCCGCGAACCACGCATGGGGCGACTGACCCGGCGCAGCCTCGGCGGTGCCGGACTTGGCGCACACCGCCAGCGAGCCGAACATGCTCTGTCCATAGGTCTGCTGCACATTGTTGCGCATCATATCCCGCAGCACCCGACAGGTGTCCGCGTCAAAGGGGGCCTTCAGAGACGGCGCGCCGTCTCCGGGCAGAGGAATGCCGTGCATGGTGGTCTCCTTATATACCAGCCGGGGTCCTGCGGACCTGCCGCCGGTGATGGAGCCCAAGAATCGCAGAAACGCACAGGGATTCACCAGATCGTCGTACTGGCCCACACCAGACCAGCCCAGATCTGCCCCCTGACCCACGGCAAACTGTCCAGCCGCCGCGCTGATGCCGCTGACGGTGAAGCTCTCCGTCAGTCCGGCCTTTTCCGCGTATCGAGCCAGGGTGTCGCCCCCCAGCTCCACCGCCATCTGAGCATAGGCGCAGTTGCAGGACCGGGCCAGAGCGTCGTACAGGTCCATATCCCCGTGGGCATAGGGACAGGTGATAACGCCGCCGTCCAGCTCCAGACGCCCGGTGCAGGTGAAGTGCCGGTCCAGAGCGCCGTCCAGATTCTCCAAAGCCGCAGCAGTGGTCACCAGCTTGAACACGGAGCCCGGGGCAAACGTGGACGACAGCACCCGGTTCAGATACACGCCGTCATACCGGCTGTCCCCGTCCCGGATCTCCGGCGGGTCCGCCGGGTCAAAGGTGGGGCTGGACACCATGCACAGCACGTCGCCGGTGCGGTAGTTGTACACCGCCACGGCCCCCTTCCGGCCGTTCAGGGCCTCCAGGGCCGCAGCGTTCAGCTCTGCGTCAATGGTCAGATATACCTTGTGTCCTCCGGCGGAGGTACCCGTCAGCGGGTCAAAGCCCACCAGGCGCCGCCGCATAGCCGCCTTGGCAGAGGTGGAAATGTTGTCGTCCCGGTCGCCCACCACATGGAGCGTCGCCCGGCGAATGACGCCGTCCTCTGCCCAGCTGCCGGAGGCCCCGTCATACAAAAGCACCCCGTTGCGGTCCAGCACCTGACCCAGGGCCAGCCGCCCATCCCGATAGGCATGGTCATTGGCGGAGAAGGCGGCCCACTGTCCGCCCCGCACCACATACCGCACGCAGAACAGCACCACGCCCGCACCCAGCACAGCGATCAGTGCCAGCACCAGCATGGACCGCAGCTTTACCTGTTTCAAGACCGCTCCTCCTTTCCGAATATCTCATCCACAGGGACCCCGGGGATCCCGTCGAAGAATCCCTCCTGCCGCTCCGGCGTTTTTTCACTCTTGGGCGGCGGAGAGATTTCTTTTTCCGGCGGACGGCGCACATCGATGGCCTTCAGATAGGCCAGCAGCCCCCAGCAGGACAGCATGCTGGACCCGCCCATGGACACAAAGGGAAATGTCACGCCGGTCAGCGGCAGGATGTCCACCGCGCCCAGCACGTTCAGAGAGGTCTGGAACACCAGCATCGACGCCGCTCCGCAGGCGGCGATGGCATAAAAGCTGGAGCGGGCGCTGTCGCCGGCCCGCAGGGCAAACGCCGCCAGGGCGATCACCGCCGTCACGCATACCAGCGCCAGCAGCAGCCCGAATTCCTCCGACACCACGCCGAATACCAGGTCCGTGTTGGCCGCCCCCACATATTTCAGCCACGCGTCCTCCGGCCCCGTGCCGAACAGGCCGCCGGACGCAGCAGCGGACATGGTGCGGCTCTGCTGATAGCCGGTGGTCTGGGTAAATTCCCAGGCATGCCGCCAGACGGTGAACCGCTGGGCCACATACGGCTTGAAGTGCAGCACCAGTCCCCCGGCAAAGCCCGCAGCCGCCGTCATCATCACGATGGAGGCCAGGTCCCCGGTCCGCAAAAAGGCAATGCACAGAAAGGCCACGAAAAACACCAGCGCTGTGCCAAAGTCACTCATCAGCGCCAGACATCCCACGCAATAGGCGGAAAACAGCACCGTGAAGATCAGGTTCCGCTTGGCAAAGAGCCGGTCCAGGGTGGCGGCCCCCGCCAGGATAAACGCCAGCTTCACCAGCTCCGACGGCTGGAAGGAAATGGGGCCCACCGATATCCAGTTCTTGGCTCCGAAAATGCGCTCCCCCATCACAACGTTGAAGGCCAGCAGTGCCGCCGCGGCCGCAGCCACCGGCCAGCGCAGCTTCACCGCCAGATGCAGCCGCCCCAGCAGCCACACCAGGGTGCCGTAAATGCCCATGCCCAGCGTCACCGCCGCCAGCTGCTTGTAAAGGGCCCCCGGGTCCCAGGCGGCGGTAATGGCAAAGCCCACCGTGGTCAGCAGCAGCGCCAGGATCTCCAGATCAAACTGTCTCCGGTGCAGCTTCCGGCTGACGGCGTACAGCACCCACCCCAGGCCGCACAATCCGAAAAAGCCTGCGCTGATGGGATAGATATTCTCCGCTCCGAAGTTCGGGGCAAACTGTGCCCACAGCAGCAGCTGAATAAATGTCAGCAGCCACAGGCCGCCCACCGGCCCAGGCCGCCGCCGGGGCTGGCCGGATGGCTGGGGCTTGTCCGACGGGAAAAAAAACAGCTCCACACCGCCCACGGCGATGGAGTCGCCGGGATGCAGATCGGCGGTCGTCAGCGTCCGCTGTCCGTTCAGCAGCACGCCGCTGCTGTGATTCAACGGGTTGACCCGCCATGTCCCGGCCTCGTCCCGGGACAAAATGGCGTGACTGCGGGACACAGAGGGAAAGTTTATGCGAATATCCGACCGTTTTGCGCGGCCAATCACGTTTTCCCAGTGATTAATTTCATACCGCGCACCATTGGACAGGGTCACAAAGCCCCAGCTCTCCCGGTCCCTTCCCCGGAACAGGGACAGGCAGCACCGCACCAGCAGCCAGACTGCCAGCCCGGAAACCAGCGCCCTTCCCAGCCACAGGATCACCGGCAGCGCCGGAGAGATGTATTGTTGTAAAAATGCCGTCATAGCTCGTCTCCACTTGGGTCCTTTTTCTATCGTTCCGATTCTATCATACCATTTTTGCCCGGAAAAGCAACCACCATCAGCAAAAAACAAGAGCACGCCGCCTTACAATTCTGTAAGATACGCGCCCAATAACCATTTCACTGATCGGGCCCCGCAGAGGAAAAGCCCTCTGTGGGGCCCGGTTTACGTCTATTTTTTCAGCGCGTGGGCCATGGTGAAATCATCATGTTCCAACTGTCGGCACACAGACAGAAGGTCCAGGTACGGCACGTGGTCAGATGGATTCGGCGCAATATGCTGTTTTATGTTTTCCGATGAATGAATATGTTTGTAAGCTCGGAGGATTCAGTGGCAGCGATTCCCTTGAATTCAGAAAAGGAAACTCTGGTGCCGGTAAGAACTAAGGAAACTGTGTCTGCTATAGACCGTTGGGTCACAGAAGAAATCGGAGAGAAGTAAGCGTCAATTCTGACAACGTATAAAAATCTCCACCTTGGTGCGAATGCGCTGAGGTGGAGATCAATCATTAAAAAAATCCTCATTGAGGAACATGACATTCTTGTGGGGCGTTGGCTGGCAGAAGTTTTTCAGCCCAGAATTCGTCAGCTTGGCTCAGCCCCGGAGCACTCTGCAGAACCCAAAGAAGGTATTTGTACGGGTCAAGTTTGTTTTCCTTCGCCGTTTCAATCAAACTGTAGATCACGGCGCTGGCCTGCGCGCCACCGGGTGTATTGGCAAACAGCCAGTTCTTTCTGCCCATCACGAAGGGCTTGATGCTGCGCTCGGCACGATTGTTGCTCAGCTCCAGACGGCCATCCTCCAGATACCTTGTCAGGTACGGCCACTGCTCCAGCAGGTAGTGGATGGCCCTGCCCAACGCGGATTTCGGTGCTGTTTTCACCTGCATCTCATTTACCCATGACAACAGCGCGTCTAAAACAGGTTTCTCCTGTTCCAGCCGCTTTTCATACCGCTCCTCCGGCGTCAGTCCTGCAAATGTCTGCTCCAGCTTAAAGAGTCGGGAGCAATAGCATTCGCCAATCGCTGCCGGGGAGTCCTTTTGCATCTCTTTGGGCAGCGTTTGCAGAGCCTCTTCAAATTTTCGCCTTGCATGTGCCCAGCAGCCCACCACACGGATGCTACTCGGCAGCTTGTGGTATCCCTGGTATCCGTCCGCGTGCAGCCATCCGTTGAATCCTCGCAGGAAAGTCTCTGCATTCTCTGCTTTTCTCGTGGGCTGGTATTCATACAGCACAATGGCCTGCTTTGTGCAGCCGCTGGTGCGGTACAGCCACATGTAGGACTTGCTGGTGGAGGAACGTCCCGGCTCTTTCAGCACCTGCAGCGTTGTCTCATCGACGTGCAGCACAGGCTCCCTGCAAAGCTGCTCATGCAGCACATCGTAGACCGGCCGCAGCCATTTCTCCGAAGCCTTCAGCAGCCAGTTGGCCATCGTCTGCCGGGACAGCTTCAAGCCCTGACGATTGAATTCCTGTTCCAGCCGGTACAGCGGGGAGTACATGACAAACTTCTGCGTTGCCAGATATGCCACTGCCTCCGCAGAGGCAAAGCTGCCGGGCAGCAGCGCAGGCTCTTTCGCTGCCTTTACAATGTTGGCCTCGCCGGTCTCCTGCTCACAGTTCTTGCAGGCGTAGGTGTAGTATACGTCTTCGCGGATCCAGAACTCTGCCGGCTTCATCTGCAGCGTCCGACGCACATCCTTGCCGATCTCAACCATCTGGCTACCGCAAGCAGAGCAGATCCGTTCATTCCCAGGAAGACGGTGCTCCACCACCTCAGTGCGAGTCCCCTCCGGAACGACGCCCAGCACATTGCCGGACTGCCGCTTGCGCGCATGCGCCCGCACCTCAACAGGCTTCTCAGCGGCGGCTTTGGTTCCAGAGGCATAGGCTTCCGCTTCGTTGTAAGTAAAACTCAGC
>OLFY01002017.1_pt1 | contig 22391 bp, 10 predicted proteins | sample 1605611 | NCBI WGS metagenome assembly OLFY01 (sample SAMEA3888923, study PRJEB22519) | human gut metagenome | biome: human gut; feature: human-associated habitat; material: faeces | place: Denmark | collected 2011
AAGAACAGAAAAGCCTTATTGGAAGAGATTGAGATACTTCGCCATGATAAAGCGATGCTCATTAACAGGGTTGCTTCTTTGGAGCAATCCTTGTATTGGCTTAGAAAGAAGGTCTTAGGTCGGATAAATGAAAAGAGTTTTCCACTTGGTCCTAATCAGCTTCTTTTGTTCTTAAAGGAAGAAATGTCTTCCATGGAAATATTCCGGATAGAGGAAGAAGTTCGCAAGAACGAGGAAGAAATCACCAAAAACATAAAAGTTAAGGAGAAGTTGGTCCACAACTCCCTTGGTATATCCTCTTTGCTAGTAGAAGTTATCAATCTTTATCCAGAAGTGACAACTGACGCAGAAGCAGGCTAAAGAATGATTTCATTGAAATCGGGAAGGAAGAAAGTTCCCATTTGGAACGCGTTTCGGCAAAAGCATATATCCTGAAAACCGTCCGTCACAAAGTGATAAGAAAATCCGATATGGAAGTTTGAGCAGATTAAAGGAATCACCCTGGTCGGCTGCTAGGCACACATCAGAAGAAGATGCGTGGATGCCTTGGAGGAGAACAGGGTTCTGGCCACACAGGCGATACATTATATTAGTAAATTCTGATGCCGATGAAACCGGACTCACGGCAGAAGAACGCAAGGAAAAACGTATCAGCGAAGCTTTTCCGATGATTCTTGAGTTTGAAAACTGGCTACAGAACACTTATCTTTTTAAGAAAAGTCCCATATTACGAAAGAGACGAAAAGGATATGACAGAGTTTCTCTCTCGTAATTGGGTAAAATTCAATTGGGCTTGTTCCGAATATAGATACTATTAATTTCGAATCGACTACGAATAGCACTGATTCGGAACTAATTCTCCAAATTTACAACGTAGTTTACCGAATGCTTATGTTTGAGTATAAAATTACTAAAGTGTTGTCAATTTTGAAACATAAAAAATCAAATTTAAAATAAGTTATAAATGGATAATAGGTTACTTTGTCAATATCGAATTAATATCATATATCATGAAGAAAAGAACAAATGTAACCAGTAAGAACCCAATTATAATCGATTTGATCAATTTGTTCAGTCGATTAAAATTGAGAGTGGGATTCTTTAGATTTGTTGTTGAATTATTGATACTATGTAGATCTCCTATTCTACTTAATAATAATGTCTAATTTAGAGATGTTAATGGTATTAATTTGAGGCAATTATTGAAATTTGTGATTCAATTTATTTATGTGAGAAATAAATGGTTGTAAGTTCCTTAGAAGGTTATACCCTTTTTAAGGGTATAACTGGAGTCTATTTTTATTCATTTGAAAGTATAATAACTTTGTCCTTAAGCTTGTTCTATTTAACGAAGCTAATATTTATGAAAATAGTCAGATTTAAAACTGTAGGAGGAAAATCATTAGTCATGATTTCCTTATTGTTGATGGCTCCTATGCATATTTATTCTAGTGATACTTTCACTATACAGGAAAAGACTAGAGTACATCAGCAAACTGTACAGCTAACGGGAGTTGTATTAGATATCCAAGGTTTCCCTTTAGTTGGTGTAAATATTATGGAAAATGCCACAAATGGTACGATTACAGACATTGATGGCAAATTTTCTATTAAAGTAACTCCTCAATCTGTATTGCATGTTTCTTATATTGGATATGTTACGCAGACAGTCAAAGTCGGAAATAAGAAGAATATATCCATAGTTATGGAAGAAGACTCTAAGACCCTAGAAGAAGTTGTAGTTGTAGGTTATGGATCACAGAAGAAAGTATCAGTAACGGGTGCTGTTGCTGCCATTCAAACAAAAGAATTAAAACAGAGTTCAGCTGCAAATTTATCAACAGCGTTGGCTGGACGTATGCCCGGTTTGACAGCTATGCAGACTTCGGGACGTCCTGGTGGTGATGATGTTACTTTATATTTGCGTGGAGCTGGTACGGTAAATGGGTCGAATCCTTTAATATTAATAGATGGTGTACCGCGTGATAATATATCAACAATGGATCCTAACGAGATTGCATCTGTTTCTATTTTGAAGGACGCTTCAGCAACAGCCGTTTTTGGTGTACGTGGTGCCAATGGTGTAATAATGATTACGACTCGACGTGGAGAAGAAGGTAAATCAGAGTTAAGTATTTCTGCTGATTATAGTTTACAACGATTTACTGCTGAAGCCGATCGTATTCATTCTTGGGAGTTCGCTGAATTAAGAAATCAAGCCTTCAGAAATGATGGATATGCAGAAAGTGATCTTCCTTTTACCGATTATATGATTGAGATGTATAGATCGGGAAAAGATCGTGTTTATTATCCTGACAGGGATGTTTATAATGAATTTTTCAAGAAGTGGGCTCCTCAGACACGTGTGAATGTGAACTTAAGTGGAGGAACTAAGAAGTTAAGTTACTTTATGAATGTTGCCTATATGGGGCAAGGGGGACAGTTTCGAACGGAGTCTGAAAAGGATTTAGGATATGATCCAAGTTATAAATCAAATAGATATAATTTCCGGACGAACTTGGATTATAAGGTTGCGTCTAATTTTAAGCTTTCATTGAATATTGCGTCTTATTTGGAAAAGGTGAATACTCCTCAAACAGCAAAGTTGTTTAACAATAGTGTTGATGAGTTGGTTACGAATATGCGAGCTTATATTTGGGCAACACCTCCAACAGATCCAGGTCCATTAACGGTTGCAGGACAAACATTGGCAGATGGGACGAATGTTCCTGCCGGTCAAGTTATAAATCAAGCAGGTATAGACCGAAATACATATGGAGAATTAAGTAGAAGAGGCTATCAGCAAGCAACTAGAACAAATTTAAATTCTTCTATTATTGCAGATTGGGGACTGGACTTTATAACAAAAGGGTTAAGTACAAAATTGATGATCTCTTTTGACACAAAAGCTATGACTACCTTGCAAGGTTTTCGTGAATATGATACATATGGAGTAACTGTTGCAAGAACTTCTGAGGAAAAGTCTTATGTATCAAAAGTCCGTATGAATACGAATGATGCAATTTCTCTTACTAAAAGCCAACAAACCAATTACTATTTAAATATGCAGTATTCGTTGAATTATGCTAGGCAATTTGGTTTACATGATGTAACAGGTATGGCGTTAATTCAACGTGATAATTGGCAACAATATGCAGCAGATCTCCCTTACAATATGTTAGGAATATCAGCTCGTGCTACATACAGTTATGATTCACGTTATTTGGCTGAAGTTAATGTTGGGTATAATGGATCCGAGCAGTTTGCCAAGGGAAAACGATTTGGTTTCTTTCCTGCTTTTTCTGCTGGATGGGTGGCCAGCAACGAAGCATTTCTGAAGGACAATGATTTCATTACTAATTTAAAGTTACGTGCATCTTATGGAAAAGTTGGTAATGATAAATTAGGAGCTACTCGTTTTTTGTATATAAGTAATATATCAACTGGAGGAGGGGTTATTCCTTCACTAGGTCGTGGACAAGCAATCAATCAAGGTAAGCTGGGTAATCCTAATTTGGGATGGGAAATAGCATACAAACAGAATTACGGAATTGATGTTCAGTTATTCAGAGAATTATCGTTAACTGTTGATTATTTTAGGGAAAAAAGAGAAGATGTATTGATATCTCGTGGTACAGTTCCCGAAATTCAAGGTGTAGCTTTAGGTAATTTGCCTAAAGTAAACATGGGACGTATTGATAACCATGGCTTTGAATTTGAAGCAACTTATAATAAGCGAATTGATAAGGATTGGTCTTTTACAGTGAAGGGTAATTTTGCTTATAATAAGAATACACAGCGTTTCATGGACGAGGCACAGAAACCAGCTGATTATGTTTATCGTTATAGAAGTACGGGATATAGTATTGGTCAGAACTTTGGATATCGAATAGACTATAGTAATGGCAATGGATATATTAATACTCAAGAGGAGTTAGATAAAGCGTTAGCAACTTATCAGGTAGGAGGAACCCCTCGCATGGGGGATTTCTTGTATGTGGATTTGAATGAAGATGGAATAATTGATGAAAAAGACTCAGCTCCTATTAAATATAGTGATATTCCTCGTATTACATATGGATTTTCAGGTTCCGTGAATTGGAAAAATTTTGATTTTTCATTTTTATTCTCGGGTATAGCAAAGGCTTCTCGTTTGTATGCAGGTTGGGGTGCAACGGAATTTGCTAATGTCGGTTTTTTTAGTGATTATCATTTGCAAGCTTGGACACCAGAACGCTTTGCCAACGGGGAAGAAATTCTGTATCCTGCATTGGGGTCAGCTCCAGGAACTAGTCAAAAACCGAATGACTTCTTTATTATGGATCGTTCTTTTTTGCGTTTAAAAAACATAGAATTAGGGTATACATTGCCTAAAGGTCTTTTGAAGAAGGTAGGTATTAATAGTACCCGTATTTATGTTAATGGTAATAACTTGTTGACATGGAAAGCTATGAAAACAGATGTGATTGACCCAGAGCAGGGCTCTGATCTCAACTATCCAATTACTAAAATGGTGAACTTTGGAATTAATGTTACATTCTAATTATTAAAAGAATAACTGTATGAAACTATCATATTTATTTATATCTTCAGTTGTAGCGTTAGGCTCATTTACCTCATGCTCGGATGTTTTGGATGTAGCTCCTGACGGGACACTTAGTATGGAGGAAGTGTATGCTGATCCAGACAAAGTGGGGGCATTATTGAATGCTTGTTATAACAGTATACCTCAGAAAGGATATGTTTACTATTTCTTTGATCCCTTAATTACTGCTTGTAGTGATGATGGATGGTCTTCAGAGGAAGTACAAGGAACAGCTATTCAAGGTGCATATAGTGGAAATGCTTCAGCTTCTGGTCATCCGATACGTGATATGCATGATGGTCATGGTTCTTCCAATAATGCTTATTGGAGTAGGTATTGGCAACAAATACGTTTGTGTAATCAGTTTTTGGAGAATATTGATAATGCAGCAGTACATAGTGAAACTGAACGAGCACGTTTTAAAGCCGAAGCACATGTTTTGCGTGCCTATTTTTATTCCGAATTAATCAAATGGTTTGGAAAACTGCCTATTGTAGATAAAACTATAGAATTTGATGCTGATTTTTCGACATTGCGTCGTGAAAAGGTTTATGATGTGGTAAAATTTATAGCATCAGACTGTGAGGCTGCTATTTCATGTAATGAATTACCTTGGCGAATTACAACTGATGATGAGGCTATGCGTGCAACAAAAGCTCTCGCTTGGGCTATTAAATCAAAAATGATGTTGTTTGCAGCCAGTCCTTTATTTAATGAAGGGGAAGATCATTGGGAAGAAGCATATCAAGTGAATAAACAGGCTGTTGATGAGTTGAAGAAAAATGGGTATGAACTTTTTACTAAATGTACAAACCCGTCTACTTTTGGAACGTATGACGCAGCTGCATTTCATCAGTTAGCTTGTCAGAATGCTGATTATTCAGCTGAACCTCGTGATAAAGAAACAATTTGGCAGCATCGTGCAGGAAGCGTTTTTGTGTGGCATGTTGGCTATATTGGTAGTAATATGGACGGAACATTCAAATGTGGAACATGTCCGACGCAAGAGTTGGTTGATGCTTTTGAAACGGTGGATGGTCAACCTATATTGGATTTGGCTAAACCATATTTGGATGAAAAACATTTACAGCCGAATTATAATCTCAATAATAAAATGTATGATCCCCGTAATCCGTATAAAAATCGGGATCCTCGTTTAATGGCAACCGTTCTTTGCAATGGTGATTCTCTGATATGGAATAATGGTCAAGTATTTACAGTCGAGACTTTTGAAGGAGGACGTCATAGCATTAGTCTTGATCCATCTAATCGAGCATCAAGCCGTACGGGGTATTATCACCGGAAGTTGGTTACTCCTCAAGCCTCAAATACTAATCCAATCAATAATTCAAATTGGAAGTTTTTCCGATTTGGAGAAATTCTTTTGAATTACGCAGAAGCTGCAGCAGAGTCTGGACATTTGGCAGAAGCCAAAGCTGCTGTAGATGAAGTCAGAGCTCGTGTGAAAATGCCGGCTCTTCCTATTGGGCTTTCTAAGGAAGAGATGATCTTGCGCGTTCATAATGAACGTCGTGTAGAGCTAGCTTGGGAGGAAGTTCGTTATTTTGATTTGCGTCGTTGGCAAAAACCTGATGGTAATTTGAACGAAACGTGTCAGTGGTTTACTGGAATGAGAATAACGAAACTGAATGATGGTTCTTTCAATTATCAGCGTTATAATATTTCATCAAATCCACGTGGTGGATATCAGAACAGAGATTTATTGTTGCCTTTACCTTTGGATGAAGTTTCTCGTTTGGAATCAACAACTGGTGAAACATGGCAGAATCCAGGATGGTAATATTTAGTCTAATTAATAAAGCATACAATTATGAGCTACATAAAATATAAAATATCCATGTTAGCTGTTTGTGCTAGCTTGATCTCACCAGGTTTATTGAGTTCAGCGCAAAATGTAGATTCTTCTATACAATTGAAAGGTATGGTTGTAGATGAGTTTGGAAAACCCATATCAGGAGCTCTTTTGAAATCTGAAAAAGGAAAATGTGAGTATTTGACAAAAGTTGATGGAACTTATGAATTTAACTTAAAGGACGGTAGTCAATATATTACAGTTTCTTATATTGGTTATTCAGATAAAATAGTTTCTGTGGATAATAAAACAGAATTAAAATCTATTCAGTTAACTTTTGATGCTTCTAAAGCAGATGAATTAGTGGATTTGGGATATATATCTTTACCCAAAAGATCTGTAACAGGTGCAGTTTCTCAAGTGACAGGATTAGACTTGGATAAATCACCAGAGGCTAATTTGACCAAAACATTTGCAGGTCGGTTTGCTGGTTTGACTACTATCGAGACCAATTCAGAATTGTCACGAGGTGCGCTGAGTTCTTCTTCTACAGGAGTAACTATGTTGATACGGGGATTATCTACTATTAATGGACGTGAACCATTGATTATTGTGGATGGAATCATTTGTCCAAATACCAATTATACTTATATTACTCCGAAAGAAATTGAATCAATTACGGTTCTTAAGGATGCAGCAACTACGGCCTTATATGGTATTCAGGGTGCAAATGGTGTTATTTCTATTAAGACGAAGCGGGGGCATATTGGAAAGACTACTGTTGATGTAAATTTTGACCAATCTTTCCAACAAATGACGAAAACCCCGTCGTTTATTAATTCCTATGATTATGCTCGAATGAGAAATCAAGCTGGTTTTAATGATGGATTAGGGTATAATTCTCAGTTCTCTGCAGATGATTTGGATAAATTTCAAATTGGCAATGATGCTCTATATCCCAATAATAATTGGTATGATATGTTTATTCGTCCTTTAACATTTATGTCTAGAGTTGGTGTAAATGTTAAGGGTGGTAATGAACGAGTTCGTTATTTTTCTAATGTCAATTACATGCATCAGCAGTTACCGTTTAAAACGGCTAATGAGCCAAATGCAAAATACGATCCAACTCCTAAGAATAATTGGTTTAATTTCCGTTCAAATATTGATGTGAAGATTAATGATTATTTAAGTGGATTTATGCGTTTATCAGGTAATATTAAAACAGAAAAAACGACAGGATATGGAAATGAAACTATTTATAATCATATTTTTAATCTGCCACCCACGATGTATGGACCGGTTACTCCATTTGGAGAAGGTATTCTTAATGGAAATCAGGTGATTACACATGATAATGAAAAAACACCTGTATATGGAATGTTGAATCGTTCGGGCTATATTCAAGCTTTAGTTGCAAATATTAATGCACAAGCAGGTTTGGTCTTAGACTTAAGTTTCTTGACGAAAGGACTTTCTCTGAGCGGAGTGATGGCTTATCAAACTAATTCAGTGAATCAAACGACTACAACACAAAATTTTGAGCGCTATGTTCGTTCAAAAGATTTCTCCAAGTTGGATTTTTCTTTGTTAGGATCAGATAGTAATACTCCACTTGCATATGGAAAGAGTTCCAGTTTTTATTATAACTTAAATCTGTTTGCAAATGTGAACTACAGTCGTCAGTTTGGAGATCATAGTATTGATGCATTGGGATATATTTTCTATTTACAACAGGAAAAAGAAAATGCATCAGGATCTCAAATCTTACCTTATAAACGCGAAAATTTGGGTTTATCTGCTACATACGGTTATAAAAAACGTTATTTTGTAAAAGCTGATTTGGGATATTCAGGATCTGAACAATTCCATCCAGATAATCGCTATGTGGCTACACCTGCTATTTCTGCTGCATGGGTTGTTTCAAGTGAACCTTTTATGAGTAATTTATCCTGGTTGAGTAATTTAAAGTTAAGAGCTTCTTACGGTTTAACAGCCAATGATCAATTAGGGGGAGAGCGATTCCTGTATCTAGACTATATAGATATTAATGGTAATGAGGGGTTAAAAGGAAATCCTGATTTAGTCGCTGAAAAGATGAAGAAACAGAATTATGGTGTTGATTTAGGCCTTTTCAATGAATTAACAGTTTCTTTTGACTGGTACAAGTCTTTGTGTGATAATATGCTAGTAAGTAGTGCTGGTCTGGTTCCTGAATATCAAGGCACTGCATTATCCAATTATCCAAAGACTAATTCTGGAAAGATGGAAAATAAAGGTTTTGAGGTACAAGTTATGTATAATAAGCAATTAAATAAAGACTGGTCATTTTATTTGGCAGGCTCATTTAGTTATAATAAGAATAAAGTACTAAATGTGAATGAATCACCATTTTCTGATGAATATGCTTATCCGTATCGTACTGAGGGATATAGTGTAAATCAACAGTGGGGGTATTTGATTGATTACAGTAATGGAAATGGTATGTTTAACTTCGAGGAAGAACTAGAACAAAGTAGTTTGTCTTACGCTTTTGGAACACCACGAGTGGGTGATTTTATCTATAAGGATTTGAATAATGATAAAATTATAGATGAAAAAGATAAAGCTCCGATATTGAATACCACTATTCCTCAGCATTTTTATAATTTCTCGGGAGGTTTCAAGTATAAAGGCTTTGAAGTGAATTTTCTATTCCAAGGAACTGGTAAATTCTCTAGATGTATTTCAGGTGTAGGTGCATATGAGTCAGAATATCAAGGTGTATTTACGGATTTACATTTACAGGCTTGGACTCCTGAACGTTGGAATAATGGTGAGGAGATTAAGTATCCTGCATTATCTTTGAGAAAGTCAACTAATCATCAGCCGAATAGTTTCTTTATTATGGATGCCTCGTATTTGCGTTTGAAAAATGCAGAGATTGCTTATACATTGCCTGTGAATATTTGTCGTAAGGTATTTACTGAGAGGATCCGTTTTTCTTTGAGTGGACAAAATTTGTTTACAATTGATAATATGCGTTCTAAATTCATTGATCCGGAAGTTGGTAATATGGGTACTTTCCAACCCTATAGAGTCTATAATATTGGGGTAAGCTTAACATTTTAAATTGTGATATTATGAAGAATCTAATTAATATATTGAAATTTGCTGTTTTTGGTTTTTGTTGTTCCTCTTGTGCTGATTTAGATATACCTTCGGATGGACGTGTTTCATTGAATGAGATTTTTAATCGATATGAGCGTACGTCTGCCTATTACACAAATTGTTTAGGATTTATTCCTCAAGTTGGATTTACGTATGAAAGTACCAATACTCCATTAGCTTCATTTTGTGATGAAGCACATGATGCAAGTGATAATCAAGATGGTCCTGTATCAAAATGGTATAAAGGTTATACGACAGCAGAATATAACCCATTAACAGCTAGTTATATAGATCCTTGGTCTCATTATTTTCAAGGTATTAGGCGTTGTAATACATTCTTGGAATGCATTAGAGATCCGGAAATAGCTACTTATGAATTTGATGAAATTGAGAAAAATGGCTGGATTGCTCAGGTGCGTGTAGCACGTGCATTTTATTATTTGCAATTGATAAAACGTTATGGAGGTGTTCCTTTGATTGATACACCTTATGAGACTAATCATGATTTTTCTAAAGATAAGCGTGCTAGTTTTGAGGAGTGTGCTGATTTTATTATCTCAGAATGTGATGCAGCATTGAGTACGGAAGAATCAGAAGGAAAGTCTATTGGATTCCGTTGGAATATTAGTGATAATGAAAGAGGTAAATTGACAAGAGCTGTAGCTTGTGCTATTAAGTCACAAACAGCATTATATGCAGCAAGTCCATTATGGAATAATAATGGAACGAGTAAATATACCTGGGAAAAAGTGACTGAAATAACGAAAGAGGCTTTAGATATGTGTTTACAGCATGGGTTTGCTTTATATGATCAAGCTCCAGATTCCACTGTTGCACAGAACGCCTATGCTTATTATTTTATTACGCGTTCAGATCCCAGTCGTTCTTGGGACAAGGAGACAATTTTTGAAACAACAACGTGGCGTACTAATGTGTGGAAGTTTGCAGGAACACCTATTACTCCTGGTATGGAAAAAGCGGGGGCTGGTCCTTCTCAGGAATTAGTAGATAGTTATGAAATGATAGATGGAACTCAGCCTATTTTAGGATATTCTGATTCTGATCATTTGCATCCAATCATTAATAAAGAATCTTCTTATGATCCTAAAGAACCATATAAGAACCGAGATCCTCGTTTTTATGCCTCCATTTATTATAATGGATCCATTCGTTATTTGGATAATCCTAATGGTGATAAGGTTGAAACATTTGTTGGAGGTAATTGTGGTATTTCAGATAATGTAACAGATATTCGTTTTACACGAACAGGATATTATATGCGTAAGTTTAATAATTACAAATCAGGTATTGGTCAGGATGCTGACGGTTTGATGCGTATTTATCGTTTGGCAGAACTCTATTTAAACTTTGCAGAAGCAGCTTATCAGGCTGTTGGGCCAGATATTCCTGTTGTATCAAAAGTCGGTGCAGAGTCTTTGTCTGCCAGGGACGCTATTAATAAGATTAGAGTACGTGTAGGTATGCCGGAATTATCTGCTGGTATGTCAAAAGAAATTTTTGAAAAGCGTTATAGAAATGAACGCCGTGTTGAGTTGGCGTTTGAAGAACATCGTTTCTTTGATGTACGGCGCTGGAAGATCTTAACTGAAACGGATGATTTTGTAACAGGGATGAAAATAGTGAAAGAAGCTGACGGCTCTTTCACTTATAATCGGATTAAACTTGCTTCTCGAGGAACAAATACGGATAAATATTTGCTCTATCCAATCAAACAAAGTGAAGTGGCCAAGATGTTAAAACATACGGGTGCTGATTGGCAAAATCCGGGATGGTAATATGGTTTAATAATTAAAAATACGGTAAAATGAAAAAATATATTTTATTTTTAATCTTTGTTCCGTTTCTCATTATAAATGGGTGTGATGATAATGAAGAAGTAATGGGAGGTATAGACCCTGTTAGTAATGTTGAGTGTATACCATTTATAGGTTCTGTAACTTTGAATTGGACTAATCCGGAAAATTCTGATTATTATTATACATTAATCACCTATATGAATTCAGAAGGAGAAAAGGTAAATAAAAAAGTAAGTAAGTATAGTGTTGACGATAGTAATAAAGTGTCAGTTATTGTTGGAGGATTTACGGATGTAAATGAACATGAATTTATATTAACTTCTTTTGGGTATTCTGGTTCGTCTTCATCTCCTGTTATTATCAAAGGATCTCCACTTGGAATTGAAGCGGCAAAGGATTATGTAGTTAATACTGTTACGGCAGAACCGGCAGATGAAGGTGCTAAGTTATCATGGACTAATGAGACTTCTGTTGGGGTTAATCTGATTGTTTCTTATGTGGATAAAAATGAGAAAAAACAGATTGTTACTATTGATGCTACCAGAACAGGAGTTTATTTTGTAACTGGCTTGTTGAAAGAAACGAAGTTGACGGTTTCTGCTGAAAATCATCATGATGGTGGTAAATCAGAAGAGAAAGTTTTTATGGTGACTCCGACAATAAATCCAGATGATATTGTTTATCCAGAAGTGGAATACGTAACATTCCAACCGAGTATGAATCAGATGACAATCACATCCTCTAATCCGGATAATTTGTATGAATATACGATTGTAACGAACGGAGGAGATCCATATATTAATTCTAATGGATTGGTTGCAAGTAAAGCAGGTTCAACAATGGTTTTTAGATATAAATCTAATAAGGAAATTAAGTTGCAAATATTTTGGTGTACGACTTCTTCTGGTCCAGCAGAAGCTAATTCATCTACTGTTAATTTGCCTGCTTCTGAGGAGTGGAAAACTTTTGAGTATGATTATGCAGCTGGTATGGGCACTGTAAATTGGGGTAATCCTGGTGACTACATGCGTTGTGATTTTGGAACAGAGCCTAATGTTACAATAAATATCAGAAATATTCGGTTTAAGTAATCTTTTATAGAATAACGATGAGGGTGTATACAATTCCTGTTTTGTTTTTGTAACACCCTTATTTGTTATGTCTTTATTATAGTAGTCTTTAATTGTACAATATTGTTTGTTATGCAAAAGAAAATTTCAATATATGTACTTTATTTGCTAATAGGAGTTTTTTTGTGGGGGGGCTGTTTGGGTAGAGAAGATGACACTGCAGCTCAAGTTGTAGGGCTAAAATGTCGTGGATTGGTTGATCCAATAGGAATTGACGAACCAATCTTTAGCTGGCAAATAGTTTCAGAAGAACATGGGTTTATTCAATCTGCATGGGAGATAGAGATTGCATCCTCTTTAAAGGCATTAGAAACAGGGGATTGTATTTGGTCTTCTGGTAGGGTTGAATCGGAACAGCAACAATTTATTCGTCCCATTATTTCAGAGTTGGAAAAGAGTTTCAAATATTGGTGGCGTGTGCGTATTTGGGATGCTAATAGTAAAGTAACAGCATGGAGTAAACCTGCCTCATTTGTATTAGGTATTCGTTCTGAAGAGTGGAAGGGTTTGTGGATTACTTCTGAGTGGAAAGAGAATAGTTCGATGCCTTACTTTCGAAAAGAGTTCAAAGTAGAAGACGATGGACGAGAAGTTGAAAGTGCTATTGTTTATTTTTGTGGATTAGGTTGCGGAGATCTCTATTTGAATGGGGCTTTGGTAGATCAAAGCCGAGTTTTAGATCCTGCTCAAACGAACTATGACAAATATGCCTTATACTCAAGTTTTGATATCACATCTCAGCTGATACGTGGCTATAATTGTTTGGGTGTACTGTTAGGAGAAGGATGGTATGGTCAAGGTCAAGTTTGGGGTGAAAATGTGATGAAATATGGAAATCCTCTTTTCCGGCTTCAATTGGAATTAGTTTATACGGACGGGACCATTGAAAGGGTCGTTTCTGACGAATCTTGGCAGTGGGCTCCGAGCGCGTTATTGAAGAGTAATATTTATGCAGGTGAGGTTTATGATGCTACAAAGGAGAAATTGGGTTGGTCGAATGTTGGATTTATGGCAGATAAGTGGAAACAAGTAGTGGTAGCGACAGGGACAATCCCATGTGAATTGCGTCCTCAACTTGTTGAGCCTATTCGTCTGATAAAAGAACTAAGGGCAATAAAGAAGTGGAAAGATCCAGCAGGTAATTGGGTTTTTGATTTTGGTGTTAATGTTGCAGGTGTACCTCGAATAGAAGTGAACCTACCGAAAGGTACTCATTTAAAAATGAGGATGGGAGAAATTTTGAATGAAGATGGGTCTATTGATTTTAGCACGACAGGTGTTTTTGCAACGGGAGTTATACAGACCGATGAATATATTTGTGCCGGGGATGGTGTAGAAACTTGGAACCCTCGTTTTTCTTATCATGGTTATCGTTATTTAGAGCTCTCAGGCTTGAAGTCAGAACCAAATTTGGATTGTGTTAAAACAATTGTTGTGCATTCTAACGTACAACAAAGAGGTGAATTCGAGTGTTCAAATAAGCAGATTAACACATTGCATGAACTGGCAATTCGGACGATGTTGAGTAATACGCATGGATTACCAACAGATTGTCCCCATAGAGAACGGTGTGGATGGTTGGGAGATGCGCATACAGTAGCACCTTTTGAAAGTTATAATTTTGATTTAAATAATTTCTGGAATAAGTATCTACAGGATGTTCATTCAACTTCATCAAATTATGAAAAGAAAACTTTGTATCAGAAATTGTATAATACGGCTTTTTATTTTGCAGAAAAGAAATCAGGTATTCCTTATATGATATCTCCAGGAAAGCGTCTCTGCGGGGTTGCTTCACCTGATTGGGGAACAGCTGTGGTGCAATTACCTTGGTTTACCTATCTGTTTTATGGAGATGATGAACCTTTACGAATTTATTATGATGAAATGAAACAATGGGTCGAACATGTGGAACAACTGTCAATGAACGATACACTTCCGAGAAAACATATTGTTCCTTATGGATTGGGAGACTGGTGTCCTCCAGGAGGAAATGAAACTATTGATTGTTCAATAGCACTTAGTTCCACCGCTTTCCATTATTTTGATGTTTCTATTATGGAAAAAGTCGCAAATCTTTTAAAAAAAACAGAGGATGTATATTATTTTAACTCTCTAAAGAAAAGTATATATACTGCTTTTGTCGCTGAATTTTATGATATGAAAAACAAAACATTTGGCAGCCAGACGGCAGATGCAATGGCTCTTGATTTTGGCTTGGTTCCAAAGGGGGATGAAGGGGCCGTTTCTAAAGCGATAGCAAAGAATATGGAGGAGAAATATGATAATTTTCTTCATATAGGTATTTTTGGTTTAGGACGTATAGGAGAAGCTTTATCTCGTTATGGAAATGGAAAAAAAGCGTGGGAGCTATTTACAAAAACTGGTGAAAATAGTTTTGCATATATGTGGACTGATGCTGAAGCAACAACATTGTGGGAGGTTCTCCCAATAAATAAACAGAGTAAAGAATTTTGTCTGCAGAATCGTTCTTCATTGAACCATCCTATGCAGGGAGGGTATGATACGTGGTTTTATGAAGATATAGCAGGTATTCGAGTTGACGAATCGGGGGCAGGATTTAAAGTCGTTCGATTAGAGCCTACAATGGCCTCTTATTTGGAATGGGCTTCTGCTTCCGTATATTCGGGATATGGTAAGACTGTTAGTGATTGGTTTTGGAAAAATGATCAGTTTATTTGGAAAATAGAACTTCCTGCGAATACATCGGGATTAGTCGCTTTACCGAATGGGCGACAAGTTGAAATTAATGGTATAGATTTTAGTAAGGAAACATTTCCATTAGTTGAAAAAAGAGAAAAGAGTAATCTCTATTGTTTTTTATCTGGAGAGTATACCATTGTGATAAAATAAAATGGATATTATTTTTATTGTTAAACTTATAATTACGAAATCATGAAGAATCTATTGTTAAGCATAGTGGGAGGATTTGCTTTATCGGGATGTGTAGGTGTACTCCATACTAATGAATCTGTTCAACAAGAGACAGATTCTAATTGGGATCTCTATTCTGATACGTGGGTAGCAACGGATGCTTTGGGGCGAACGATGCCTGGTATTGAAAAGGTGGGGCCGGTCAAGGATGATAAGAAAAGAACGGTAGGTATTTTCTATATCACTTGGCATTCTGATAATTTGGCAACGTTGAAAGCTCCTTATCGAGCAGATGTGATGAAGATATTGGAAGAAGCTCCGGAAGCTCGTTTAGATGCTAATCATCCGTTATGGACAGAAGGTTCTTATCATTGGGGTGAACCAGAACTGGGGTATTTTTTAAGCAGGGATGAATATGTCATTCGCAAAGATATGTCTATGTTGGCAGATGCTGGAGTTGACGTTTTGGTTATGGATGTGACCAATGCTGTTCGATATTGGGCAGAATGGGAAACATTGTTTACTACGATGTTAAAAATGAAAGCAGAAGGAAATAAAGTGCCGAAATTCTGTTTTTGGGCATTCAATGGACCGGTAATTACGGTTGTTCAGGATTTGTATGATAAAGTATATAAGGAAAATAAATACAAAGATCTGTGGTTTTATTGGGATGATAAACCGTTATTACTTTATAACGCAAAACCAACTCTTGATGCGAATGGAGGTGGTGTGAAGAATCCAAATCCTCATTATGATCCTAAGGCTTTGACTGATGCCTCTCATCCTCATTATAAAGATCCTGATTATACTAGTGAGTTTTATAGTGATTATACTAAGGAGGTAAAAACTTTTTTTACACTGCGGAACATGTGGTGGGGATATTATGAATGGGGTGGAGAACGTTTTGTTGGAACAGAAGGAAATTGGAGCTTTGGTTATGATTTGTGTGATGAACGTGTTTGTAATATGGATCCATCATCGTTGATTGCTACTTATAAAGGAGAAAAGGAACAAGCGGCAGTGACACCTGCACAACATCCGATCTCGATTGTTGGAAAATCGTGGACGCGTGATAAAAAGGAGCCAAAGTTGAATGATCGAGATATGCCGGAGCCAACCTATGTACCTTGGTTGGGAAAGGTTGTTGATGATCCGACAGCCTATGGTATTTATTTCCAGGATCGCTGGGATGAGGCTTTAAAAGAGGATCCGCAATTTCTCTATTTGAATGATTGGAATGAGTGGTCTGCAGGAAAATATAAATCGGGCAAGGCCCCAGGATCTGAATCTCCTGGTCCCACTGATTTTTTGGGCCGTAAGAATCCTTTTTATTTTGTAGATCAGTATAATGCCGAGTTTAATCGAACCATTCAACCGATGAAAGGAGGATATACAGATAATTACTATATGCAAATGGCACAAAATATTCGTCGTTACAAAGGGGTTCGCCCTATTCCGGAAAATCGTGGATATCAGAAGATGTCTATTGATGGTCAATTTGATAAGTGGAAGAAGATAAAGATTGAATATCGTGATACGAAAGGTGATATTACGCATCGTGATTATAAAGGATATGGAGGAAATCATTATATAAACAATTCAGGGAGAAATGATATTGTTTTGTCTAAAGTTGCAGTAGATAAGGAGAATGTTTATTTCTATGTTCAAACCGCAAATCCGATAACATCTTCAACTGATCCGAACTGGATGTTACTACTAATTGACGCGGATAATAACTATTCTACGGGATGGTATGGTTATGATTATTTGATTAATCAATCGGTAGTGGATAATACGTCAACACAAATTAAGTGGTATGATAATACGAAGAACGAATGGGTTAAGAAAAATGTACTTGCTTATAAAGCAAAAGGAAATTGCTTAGAGCTAGCTGTGAGTCGAAAAGACTTGGGGTTACTAGAGGATGCTTTTGTTTTTGATTTCAAATGGGCAGATAATCCGAAAGAGTTGAAAGATCCAATTTCTTTATGTACAGACGGAGATACTGCACCTAATCGCAGATTTAATTATCGTTGTATTTGGAAAAAATAAAGAATGAATATGAAATATTATTGGCTTATATATTTATTGATTGTAGGGAATATAACGGCTTTTGCTCAGTTGATAAAAGTTAATAGTGATACATGGTCAGCAACAGATGCGTTAGGACGTAAGGTGTGCGAATATCAAGATGTTGGGGAAAAAAAGAAAGATAAGTATGTAGCTATGTTTTACTGGACTTGGCACCAAGGAGTGGATGATACAACCTACACTGTTAAAAACATATCGGAAATTGTACGTAAATATCCAGAGGCTATGGCTTCATATGATCATCCAGCTTGGGGTAATAAAAAACCTGGTTTTTTCTATTGGGAAGAACCTTTATTTGGGTATTATCGTACGACCGATACCTGGGTGTTACGAAAACATGCTGAGATGTTGGCTGATGCAGGGATTGATGTTGTCTTTTTTGATTGTACAAATGGAAGTTTAACTTGGCAAGATTCTTATGAGGCTTTGATGAAAACTTGGAGTCAAGCGAGTAAAGATGGGGTTAAGGTCCCAAAGATTGGATTTATGTTGCCTTTTGGTCCACTGCCGCATTCGTTAGTTTCGTTACGCCAACTTTACAGGGATGTCTATAAACCTGGACGTTATCAGGATTTGTGGTTTGTTTGGAAAGGAAAACCGTGTATTATGGCCTATCCTGATAATCTGACAAATGATCCGGTGGATCGTGAAATTGCACAATTCTTTACATTCCGTCCAGGTCAACCTGACTATGTTGATGGTCCTAAGCGTAACGATCAATGGGGGTGGTTAGAGATGTATCCACAACATGGTTATGTCCCTTTAGCTAATGGAGGATATGAACAGGTAACGGTAGGTGTTGCTCAAAATGCTAATCCTGTGAGTAAGGGACACTGTAGTGCATTCAATTTACCCAATGCGTATGGGCGTAACTTTACAGTTCAAAAAGGTTTTGATCCACGAGTGGAAGGCTATCTGTACGGATGGAATTTTCAAGAGCAATGGGATCGTGCTATAGGTATGGATCCTGAATTGATATTCGTGACTGGATGGAATGAATATATTGCTGGTATGTGGTTACCTAAAGATAATTGGACTGGTGATCCTTTCTCTTTTGTTGACCAATACAATTGGAACTGCAGCCGAGATATTGAGCCCAATAAAGGATGGGGCGACAAGGGTGACGTTTATTATTTGCAATTAGTGGATAATGTTCGTAGATTTAAGGGGATGGATAAGCCAGAAATAGCCTCAGAGCCTAAAACAATCCACTTGGGAAGGCTGGGTAGTTGGGATGATGTGAAGCCTTATTATACTTCTTATCGGGGTAATACACTATCTCGTAATTGTGCAGGTCGATACAATACTTATTATACAAATAACAGTGGGCGTAACGATATAGTAGGAGCTAAGGTTACACATGATGATGAGAAAATCTATTTTTATGTAGAGACCGCGTCCGACTTAACTTCACCACAGAACCCTAATTGGATGGTTCTGTTGATTGATACCGATCGTGATAAATCCACAGGCTGGAATGGTTATGACTTTATTATCAATCATACATCTCCAAAAGGGAAGCAGGTTGTGGTAGAGAAAAGCGAGCAAGGGAAATGGAAATGGAAACAGGTTGGAAAAGGACAATTTATTGTTAATGGGAATGTGCTTGAAATGGCTATTCCTAAATCCGTACTTGGGCTTTCTTCGTCAGTTAATTTGGAATTTAAGTGGAGTGACAATATGCAAGATGAAGGTAATATTATGGATTTCTATGTAAATGGCGATGTGGCTCCAGGTGGGCGTTTTAATTTTGTGTATTGTTCTGTAGGAGATTGAGTGCATCCTGTAAAATCTCTATGAGTGATCATTCGTAAGCATTCGGTAAACTACGTTGCAAATTTGGGGAATTAGTAGTATCTATATTCGGAGCGAGTTTAATTGGGCCTGTCAGAAATCCAATTGGTATCCAATACCGGGTGTGTACTGATATGAATGTGTTCGTTTGACCGGAATTTTTGCGGAGTTGCGAGATAATATTGTTCAGGCTTTCTTCACTCGAATCGTTTCCCCATATTTCTTCGAGCAGTTGTTTGCGTGTGTCTACCTGATAAGTGCCGATTTTCCATATCGCAGGCAGCTGTTTTTCGGACTGTTGCAATAGGTTTTGAATCTGAAATACCAATTCCGTAACGTCATACGGCTTTTTAATGTAATGGTTGGCTCCGGCGTCATAACTGCGGATGATCTTGGCTCCGTTCGTATGTGAGGAAGCTATGATGATCGGTAGTTGCGGATATTGTGAGCGGATAGCGGGAAGAATGTCGAGGCAACTTTGATTGTTTACCTCAATATCCAATATCAGTAAATCCGGCAGCATGGAAGCCAAACTCTCTTGAAGCCCGTTTAATGTTGTCCTGAAATCGATTTCAAATCCATAGTCGACCAAGGCTTGTGTAATCAAATTCCCTAAGATCTGATCGTCTTCGATGTATATGAGTTTGCTGTTCGTCATTTTCCTTTTTTTGTTTCAGAGAGCAAGATAGTAAAAACATCCTATATGATATAGGATGAGGGAACCTCTTTTCATTTTAAACAAAAACAACATACCCCTCTCTTGTCAATCCCCTAATTATAACTACTTTTGTGGCTGAAGAAAAAGTAAAAACTAAAGTATGAAGAAGATTAGAGCTGCCATTGTTGGATATGGCAATATTGGAAAGTATGTATTGGAGGCCCTGGAAGCTGCTCCCGATTTTGAAGTAGCTGGTGTTGTACGTCGTAATCCGAATGATATTCCGGATGAATTGAAAGGATATACTGTCACTGATACTATCACGAAGTTGGATAAAGTGGATGTAGCTGTTCTGGCAACTCCGACACGTAGCGTAGAGACTTACGCCAAAGAAATACTTTCTTTAGGCATCAATACGGTGGATAGTTTCGATATCCACGGAGGTATTGTCGATCTGCGCCGTTCGCTTGATGCTGTAGCGAAAGCTCATAATACCGTTGCTGTCATCTCTGCCGGATGGGATCCGGGAAGCGACTCAATCGTTCGTGCTTTGTTGCAGGCGATCGTTCCGAAAGGAATTACATATACGAATTTCGGACCGGGCATGAGCATGGGACATACCGTAGCCGTAAAAGCCGTGGAAGGAGTGAAAGCCGCGCTCTCCATGACCATCCCCACCGGTACGGGTATTCACCGCCGCATGGTATATATAGAGGTAAAGGAAGGATACGAGTTTTCGAAAGTAGCCGCAGCCATCAAAGCCGATCCCTATTTCGTCAACGATGAAACCCACGTCATAGAAGTACCTTGTGTAGACGAGCTGCTGGACATGGGACACGGCGTCAACCTGACACGCAAAGGCGTATCCGGAAAAACCCAGAACCAGTTGTTCGAGTTCAACATGCATATCAACAATCCGGCGCTGACGGGACAAGTATTGGTTTGCGTGGCCCGTGCCTCGATGAAACAACAACCCGGTTGCTACACGATGATAGAAATACCTGTCATCGACCTGCTTCCGGGCGAGCACGAAGAACTGATTGCCCATTTAGTATAAGTTTGTTTCTTGTGAAAATCCTTGTATTTTTAGGAAATAGAATAAAAAGAGGCCGAAAAAGCCTCTTTTTTAATTTTAATAACATAAAAACACAGACAAGATTACCAAATATGCGTATCTTTGTCATAGTATGTATGAACATATTTATTAATTTCAATTAAAACGATTATGAAAAAGTCTCTACTGTTATTAGCGGGTGCATTAAGCTTGGGAAGCTTAAACGCTCAAACGACTGAGGAACAAACTACAAAGTTCCGTGACAATTGGTCAATTGGTTTGAATGGTGGTATTGTGACTCCGCTCAGCCATAGTGCATTCTTCAAGAATGCCCGTGCCACCGTGGGCATCGACCTCAACAAGCAACTCTCACCGATTTATGGTTTGACATTTGAAAATATGTGGAGCATCAATACGTTCGAGAGCAGTGCAGCTTTTGATGCAAGCAATCTGATGTTGTTGCACCGCATCAATTTAAATAATGTATTCTGCCGTTACAAAGGCAAACCCAGCTTGTTTGAAGTAGAAGCATTGGCCGGTTTCGGTTGGCTTCACGTGAACGATGCCTATTACACGAACGACGGAGAAAAGGACGGAAACTGGATTTCTTCCAAGGTGGGCTTGAACCTCAACTTCAACCTGGGCGAAAAGAAAGCATGGACCATAGCTGTTAAACCGGCAATCTTATGGAATGTGACCCAGTTTGGAGAAGACAATATCAATTTCCATTCCGACCAAGCAGCTTGGGAAATCACCGCAGGTGTTGTTTATCACTTCAAGAACAGAAACGGTAAGCACTACTACTCCAACGGTTGCAGCCACGCAGACCAGATTGCAGCCCTGAACGCCACCATCAGTTCGATGGAAGCCGAAGCCGCAGGCAAGGATCGCGCACTGCAAAACGCACAGAAGACCATCAGCGACTTGCAGAAGGATTTGAACGACTGCAAGAATAAGAAAGTGCCCACCACGACTACACAGGCTGTAGAAAAGAGTGAATATGTAGTCATCTTCCGTCAGAGCAGCAGCAAGGTAGACGCTCTCCAGATGCCGAACATCGACCGTCTGGCAAGTTATTTGAAGAAGAATAGCAGTGCCAAGGTTTCCATTTCAGGTTACGCTTCTCCGGAAGGCAACGCCAAATTCAACCAGAAGTTGTCTGAGAAACGTGCAGAAGCCGTGAAGAACATTCTGGTGAAAGAATACGGCATCAGCGCCAACAGAATCGAAACTCAAGGTAAGGGTGTGGGTAACATCTTCGGCAAACCGGCTTATAACCGTGCAAGCATTTGCGTGACCGAGTAATCACACAACAATCCTTAATTACATCACAAAAAGAGGGCAACCGGTGAACTGCACCCCAAAAGTTGGACGTTAAATTAAATTTGATTATTCAACTCTCTA
>OLFY01002023.1_pt1 | contig 22336 bp, 25 predicted proteins | sample 1605611 | NCBI WGS metagenome assembly OLFY01 (sample SAMEA3888923, study PRJEB22519) | human gut metagenome | biome: human gut; feature: human-associated habitat; material: faeces | place: Denmark | collected 2011
GTTTACAGCGTGGACTACCAGGGTATCTAATCCTGTTTGCTCCCCACGCTTTCGCACATGAGCGTCAGTACATTCCCAAGGGGCTGCCTTCGCCTTCGGTATTCCTCCACATCTCTACGCATTTCACCGCTACACGTGGAATTCTACCCCTCCCTAAAGTACTCTAGACTCCCAGTCTGAAATGCAATTCCCAGGTTAAGCCCGGGGCTTTCACACCTCACTTAAAAGTCCGCCTGCGTGCCCTTTACGCCCAGTTATTCCGATTAACGCTCGCACCCTCCGTATTACCGCGGCTGCTGGCACGGAGTTAGCCGGTGCTTCTTCTGTAGTTAACGTCAATCATCTAGTCTATTAAACTAAATGCCTTCCTCGCTACCGAAAGAACTTTACAACCCGAAGGCCTTCTTCATTCACGCGGCATGGCTGCGTCAGGGTTGCCCCCATTGCGCAATATTCCCCACTGCTGCCTCCCGTAGGAGTCCGGGCCGTGTCTCAGTCCCGGTGTGGCTGGTCATCCTCTCAGACCAGCTAGAGATCGTCGGCTTGGTGAGCCATTACCTCACCAACTACCTAATCCCACTTGGGCTCATCCTATGGCATGTGGCCTTGCGGTCCCACACTTTCATCTTCCGATACTACGCGGTATTAGCTACAGTTTCCCGTAGTTATCCCCCTCCATAAGCCAGATACCCAAGCATTACTCACCCGTCCGCCACTCGTCAGCAAAGAAGCAAGCTTCTTCCTGTTACCGTTCGACTTGCATGTGTTAAGCCTGCCGCCAGCGTTCAATCTGAGCCATGATCAAACTCTTCAATTCAAGTTCAATCGCTCAATAAACTGCTTAGCTAAAGTCACTTTACATTAAGTAAATGAATTTCTAGTTTAAGCACCTATTAAGACTTCAAAATTAAAAAATATTTTTAAATCAAGTCAATCAACAAGTGCCCACACAGATTGTCTGATACATTGTTAAAGAGCAAAAAATAACGACGCACTTTTTGATGTTTCACAACAGTGCGTCGTTGTGTGGGGCGCATTATAGGGATTTCAGAATCCTTTGCAACTCTTTTTTTACAAAAAAATTTAATTGCTTAAAATTTATCTAGAAATGACCTCTTTAGTGAAGGCCTCCATTTCAGCCTTACGCCACGGTGTTGAGAAGAATATTGTATCTTTCAGACCTGATTCACTATCTAGTGGTCGGACACCAAATTCTTGGCTCAATTTTTGTTGCACTTCAGGCGATGTAATCCAATGAACAAAAACAAGTGATGCTGCAGGATTTGGAGCATTTTTTGCTACTGTTACAACATTACCGCCACCTGGCATTCCAAATTTTGGTACATAGAATTTTAAACGATCAGTTATTGCTCCCTGTTTTTGCAAACTAAATAAGTGATCTTGCCATGCGGAAACAATAACTAATTCACCATCGTTTAAACGAGTTAGACTATCAGCATTCGAAGCAGTGCGGATTAGAGCATCTTTTTTACTACTAAACCAATCCCAGGTTTTCTTCCAATTAGCAATCTGTGCTTCATCGGTTTTATCAGTACGGTAGTCATAATCCCCATTAATGTAAACTAAAGCTCGTTGAATGAAGGCATTACCAGAGCTACCACCATTTGGATCTGAATAACCAAATTTTTTCGGATTTTTATTAATATAATTTTCCATATCAGCCCAAGACTGTGGTAATTCCTCTTCCTTAATTCGTAATGGATCATATGCCAAACCTGTTTGATTACCCCAATAACCTACTGCTAGATCACCCAACTCTACTCCTTGTAAGTGATGATTTAATTTATCGAAATTCGGTAAGTTATTGAGTTTCACAAGAATATCACTTTTCGCTACATTACCTAAACGATCCGCATTTAATACAACCACGTCCATTTTGCCGGTTTCTAGATTTTTTTCAGCAATCAGTTTATTGATATTACCATCCAAGGTGCCTTCCGGCACTTTGACCTTTATTCCATATTGACTTTCAAATTCCTTAACAAAATTACGGAATTGCGGTTGTAAATACCAAACACTAACTGTTAATTTTCCTTCTTTTTTTGCCAATTCTTCTATTTCACTCCAAGATTTATTGCTTAAATCTGTAGAGGCTGAAGCTATTGTGCTTACAGCCAAAGCTGCAGCAGTAAGACCAATAGATATAAGTTTACGGATATTTTTTTGCATAAGATGCTCCTTGTGAAAATTATGCTTTTCCTGTGGATTGAGAGAGATAATTCCCTTTCAACAATTTTTCGATAATCATCATCAAAATAATGTTTGGTACCAACAAAATAATCGATACAACGGCCGCATTAGGACGAATAAAAGAATAACCGAGGAAGGAATATAAAATGGTTGGCACGGTAATAAAGTCTGGTGAGCCGATAACGAAAGCGATAGCAAACTCTTCAATACTTTTTACTAAACAGAAAATAATTGACGCTAAAAAACTTGGTTTTAACATCGGCATATACACGTCTTTGAAAACGGTAAATTTAGATGCACCTAAGTCACGGCTGGCATCAATAAGATCTTGCGGAACAGAAGAAAAGCCCGCGGATAAAATCCGAATAGCATAAGGTAACGTGAGTACAACATGCCCAATAACAATGCCGATGAATGGATTGTTAATATTTAAATCCAATAACATACGGCTAAAGAATAGGGCAATAATCATGCCTGGAATAACCAATGGAATCAGTGTTAATAATTCTGCTAATTTTTTACCTCTAAACTCCATACGTCCAAATGCATAAGCTGTTGGGAGAGAGAGTAAAATAGTGATCAGAGAAACCGTAGGCGCAATGGTATAGCTATTAAACATTGCTTCAGGTAAAGAGGTGGTTTCCCATACAATTTTCCAACGCTCAAAAGATAATGATTGAGGAAAAATATCTGGATAACTCCACGGTTTAGCGGGATCTACCAATGACCATAAACCTGCCATTAAAAAGGGTAAGAACAACCAAATAAAATTAGCAAGAATAAAGAAAATTAAGGAAATACGTGCGATTAATCGACCATTTTTCGTTGTGATTTGTGCGGAACTACTCATTTAACCTCTCCACGTTTAACAGCTAATGGTTTAATCAATAATGATACTAGAATGGTGAAGAAGGCAGAGGTCAACATAATAGTTAATGCCATGACCGCACTTTGATTCCATTCTTCAAATTCATAGGCAGACATTTGCATTAAACGTGCCAAAGAATAGGTACTACGAGGGCCTGCAATACTATAAAAGGCGAAATCACCGAGTGCGCCGATAAATATTAAAATAAAAGAAACTTGTACCGCACCTAAGGTTAGTGGGAAGATAACATAACGAAAACGTTGCCAAGGACTCGAACCTAAATTAGCTGCCGCATCTAATAAATCAGTTTTCAGTGAATTGACCGCTCCACCAATAAGAATTAAAGCAAAAGGAATGTTTTTCCACATTTGTAAAATCACTACCCCCCAACCAAATTCATCATTTTGTAGGGTTTTTGGTTCGTCCCAAATGCCTAAATAAACAAATACTTCGTTAAGAATGCCGTGGTAAGAAATCATATTGACGAACAAAAAGGCGGCAACCAATCCCGGTACCAACATAGGTGCCCGCAAGATAGTGATGATCGTTACCTTGGCAGGCAATTTTTTACGCAACCACATAGCAATGGGATAAGCCACGATGATGGATAAAATCGCCCCTAATAAAGACACTTTTACGGAATAAATATACGAATTTTGAAATACAGGACTATTTAATACGGCTTGCCAATATTCCAAACTAAATTGGCTTTCTTCCCCGCCCATGCTGTATAAACCAAGGCTTTGAAAGACTACAATGTAGAACGTGGACCCCATTAAAAATAGGATCGTACCTAAACCACTGCATAGTAATAACCATGCTTTTACATCATTTTTGAGACTTTTCATTTTACGGACTCCAAGAATTTAATCGCATGGCGGGGAACCGTAAAGGAGAGTTTATCGCTCAAATTCGGGCATTTTGTTAGTTGCAGACGTAATTTTTTCTCTTCATCATTACGTTTAATGACTCCTTGCACTTCCGTAATATTGCCCATAAAAGCGGTGTTGATGATATCTACTGTAATTTGGTTTTCCACTTCCGTTTGTGCGTTTGGTAACAATTCAATGTCTTCCGGTCGAAAGCAAATATAAATTCGTTCTGATTCCGGTTTTTTTTCAGAAAATACGGTGAAATTGCCAAAAATAGAACTAACTGCATAAAGATTGTCACCGATGTTTTTCACATTGGCTTCCGTGATATTGGCAATACCAATAAAATCTGCCACAAAGCGGTTTTTAGGATGATTATAAATATCTTGAGGAGAGCCAATTTGCTCAATAGAACCTTTATTTAACACGATGATTTTATCTGACATGGTTAGAGCTTCAGCCTGATCGTGAGTCACGTAAATGCTAGTCAAATTATATTGCTTTGAGAGTTGTTTTATTTCAAAACGTACACTTTCGCGTAATTTGGCATCTAAGTTAGAAAGAGGTTCATCAAATAAAATAACATCTGGACGAGTTACCATAGCTCTAGCTAATGCGACACGTTGTTGTTGACCTCCAGAAAGCTCATTGGGTAATTTCAATTTATGAAATTCTAAATCCATTTGTTTCAATGCGAGATTTAAACGCTGTTTTTGTTCTTCAATATCAATTTTACGTTGCTTTAAACCATAGCAAATATTGTGAGATACGTTGAGGTGAGGGAAAAGGGCATAAGATTGGAAACACATGGCTGTATTGCGTTTTTCTGGAGGAACATTGTTAACATTTTTTCCTCCGATAAGGATTTCACCTTCATCAGCCACATGAAATCCAGCGATTAATTTTAATAAGGAGGTTTTACCACAGCCGCTTGGTCCTAATAAGGTGACAAACTCGCCTTCTTCAGCGGTAAAGGTAATATTATTGGCTGCGTAAAAGTCACCAAATTTTTTTGTAATATTTTTTATTTCTAACTTTGCCATTTTTACATCCTCATCAAACTTACATAGACAAGAATAAACATAAAAATAGTTAGCTGTTTTTTCAATGAACTTACAATATTTCTTATAAAAATGTGAGTTACATCACAATTCATTATTCTAGAAAAACAAAAAAACAGGGGTTTCCCCCTGCTTTTTATAGACATCCTTGTCAATTCACAATCCTTGTAACCTATTTGTCCTCCTTAGACTTCTTTTTCTTACAGCGACGAAATCCATTTTCTGCAAGACATTCATTAAATTTATCTAATTTTTTCTGGCGCTCTTCATCTGAATACGAAAGAAAATGCCTATTCTCCAAAGCACCAACCAATTTCCAATAAAAATCCTCTGTAGCATCAATGCCTGCTTTCTTTAGCATAATCATTGCTTGAATTGCACCATGCTCACGCAAAGTTTCTACATCATTAATACCTACTTTCTTCAAGGCTCTCTCATGTTTAATCGTTAAATTGGGTAAATCCTTTAATCGATTAGCTTTAGCCAATTCCTTATCAATCCGGTTGTTTTTTACTTGAATGATTGAAAGGTAAATTAAGTTTCTTAATGCTTTATTATCAGCTAAAATCCTTTCTGTCAACTGATAATAGTCTAACAAGATAAAGCGTTTATTGAAATCTATTGAAGTAAATTGAGTACATCCTAGATCTTCTAGTTTTTGCACTAACTCGTCTTCAGCCCGTAGATATAGCTTACCGTTTAGCCAAATCGCAAACATATCTATTTTCTTATAGAATATCCCATATCCGGTAAATAGATTTTTTGCTGAAACGTCGCCTATTAGCTGATTTAGATGATTACATAGAACATCAATACTTGAAGAATCCTTAGTAGTCACACTACCCTCCTTGGTTATTTTTTATGATTATCACAGCCTTCAATGGCTTAGATGCGATTTATATCATAAAAAATTTCCATGTAACAAAATGAAAAATTCAGAATTGTGACAATGATCGTAAAAATCACTTAGTAGTTTAGTAAGAAAAAGAATCCTTACTTAAAGAAAGTACAAGATAGAGAGTAACTTCGAAATTTATGAAAAATAATTTTCAACACCAACATACAGCTCATTGTGAAAGTGGCGTTATATCCACCATGTTAAAGGCCTGCGGCATTCAATTCAATGAAGCCATGGTTTTTGGATTAGCTTCAGCTCTTACACTTGTTTATATTCCTCTTATAAAGATTAATGGAATGCCATTAATATCTTATAGAATGCCACCTAGAGCAATAATAAAAAACATATCAAAAATACTGGAAATAAAACTTAATTTACAAAAATTTAATTCTAAACAACAGGGAAAACAAGCCTTAGATAAAGCATTAACTGAAAATAAGCTAGTGGGATTGCAAACCTCTGTCTTTTGGTTACCTTATTTTCCACCTGAAATGAGATTTCACTTTAATGCACATAACTTAATAGTATATGGAAAAGAAAATGATGTATATCTAATTAGCGATCCTGTATTTGAAAATGTACAAAGATGTAATAGTGAAGATTTGCAACGAGCTAGATTTGCAAAAGGAGCGTTGGCAGCAAAGGGGTTAATGTACTATTTTGAAAACAAACCTAATATAGATAGTCTTAATCTATGCAATATAATAAAAAAATCGATTAAAAAAAATGCAAAACATATGTTATCCCCTATTTTTTTTATTGGTGTTAAAGGAATTCGTACAGTAGCAAAAACTATCGAAAAGATGGCTACCAGTAAAAAACCTGAAAAATATAATAGACTCTATCTTGGCCATATTGTACGCATGCAGGAAGAAATAGGTACAGGAGGAGCAGGATTCCGGTATATATATGCATATTTTCTTGAACAAAGTGCAACAATATGTAATGAACCTAAATTACAAAAAGCAAGCTTACAAATGACTGCTATTGGTGATATGTGGAGAGATTTTGCTTTACTCTGTGTAAAACAATGTAAAAAAAATGAAATACAAAAATATAAAGAAATTGCAACATATTTAATGTCAATTGCAGATAAAGAACAACAACTTTGGCAACAGCTACGTAATTTATGATTGAAATAAACCAATTATCCCATCAGTATTCTAATGCAATAAAACCTGCATTAAAAAACATAAACTTTACTATTCAAAATTCATCTATCTTAGGACTTCTTGGACCTAATGGTGCTGGAAAAACAACATTAATGTCTCTGTTATCTGGATTGCAAAAAATTCAAAAAGGAGATATTTATATTGATGGTACTTCTTTTAAAAAACTAAGCAATAAAGAACTGCATAGAATATCACTTGTACCACAAGATTTTGCTTTCTATCCATTACTTACTGTATGGGAAAATTTAATATTTTTCTCATCTCTATATAATATAAAAGATAAAAAACAAATAATAAACATATTAAATAAAGTTAATTTAGAAGAACATAAAAATAAACTAGCAAAAAATTTATCAGGAGGATTGAAAAGAAGACTAAATTTCGCTATAGGATTAATAAACAATCCAAGAATAATATTCTTAGATGAAATTACAGTAGGAATAGATCCTGAATCAAGACAATTTATTTTAAAAACCGTATTAGAGTTAAAAAACAATGGTGTAACAGTAATTTATACATCTCACTATTTACAAGAAATAGAACTATTATGTGATAAATTAGTAATTATAAATGAAGGTAATTTAGTTTATAAAGGTAATAAAGACGATATTTTAAAAGAAAATAAAACAATAGAAAGTTTTTACTTAGACTTATTAGATAAGGTATAAAAAGTGCTAATTTCATCTACAATAAAAGAATTCAGACTACTAAAACGTGATCTACATGGTGTTGCTGTTTTATTTATTATGCCAATATTATTTATGCTTATCATGTCAGCAGCATTAAGTAGTAATAATGAGCTTAAAAATAAATCAGAAATAATATTACTTGGAAAAAACAATAATCTTAATAAAAATTTATTAGATTTATTAAATAAAGAAAAAATTAACACAAAATTTGTTTTATTAGAGGAATTAAATAATTATCGTGAAAAATTACAATATGGTAAATTTGATTTACTTATAATTAATGAAAATACTGATAACAATACATTAAATGAAGATAAAAAATTACAATTATGGTTAAACCCAAGTATAGATAGAGCATGGTTACTTGGTGTGAAAGGAATTTTACAAAAACATTATTCGCAATTGCGTATAAATACATACCTAAACAAAAATCATATTATTTTAGAAGGAAATAAACGTAAACAAATAAAAGAAATACAAAATAAAGTAAATAAACAATTAGATGAAAAATTCAATCAAATAAATTTATATTTAAAAAATGAAACATTACAGGAATTTTATATAAATCGCCAAGGAAGTAAAGTTAATAAACCAAACTCAGTACAACACAGTGTACCTGCTTGGCTAATTTTCGGCATGTTTTTCATAATGATTCCTCTTTCCAATGTTATGGCAATGGAACGACAAACCAACACCATAACGCGCCTACGAATTGCTAGAGCATCTTCTTTTAGTCTGATTATGGCTAAATTAATACCTTATTTTTTTATAAATCAATTACAGTTCATCGGAATGATCGCATTAGGCTATTTCGTGCTACCCGCTCTTGATATGCCTACATTTTCACTCACCGGAAGCTATTATGCTTATGCTGTTTTATCCTGTGCGATCAGTTTGGCAGCCTTGGGGTATGGGTTGTTAATTAGTGTAATAGCAAAAACAACCGAACAAGCTGTAGTACTTGGTAGTGGTGGGATTATTATCATGGCAGCAATAGGCGGTATTATGGTTCCAACCTATGTAATGCCTGAAATAATGCAAACTATTGCACAATTCTCACCGATGGGTTGGGCGTTAACCGGATTCCAAAATTTGTTATTAAATCAATATGATTTATCACAAATTCAACAACCACTTTATTTATTAAGTGGCTTCGGTATCATAACCCTCTCACTGGCAATGCTAATTTATCGCCGACAACTTCATACACAAACGAGATTTTAATGAGCTATATTTTTACTCTTGAACCACAAATACTTGAACAACAATTAAAAAAACTGATCATACAGGAAACTGAAAAAGACCAATTTTCGGCAGACGAAATAGACGATCATGAACCACTCTTTGGCCAAAATAGCCGAATTCAACTAGATTCATTAGACGCTCTACAAATAGTAGTAGCATTACAGGCTCATTTTAAAGTACGTCTACAGGGTGATCGGATGGTGCGTAAACATATGATGAATATTGCTGATTTAGCCAATTTTATACGCCACGAACATACAAAATAAATGAGTATCTATATTAACAGCACTATTGCTTTATTTGCTAAAGAGCAAAGCAAACGTTTAACGGAAATGTTGGGGGAAAGTAAAACTTTCCCTTATTTTGATGCATTTTCACAACCGCTATTATCGCTTTCATCACTTTATCAAAAATTAGATGCCTATTTATCTGCGTTGTTACAAAAAATGTCCTGGAATGCAGACGAGCTGTCAGAAATTCCTATTTTGTTAGGCTCAACGGGATATGTTATCAGCGATTGTGAATATCGTCTGCAACACAATCAACCATTGCCTAAACAATATGATCTCAGTGTGATAGCTCAAGAATTACAAAAACACTATCAATGTCCTGTCTTTAGTTTTGCTACATCCTGTACATCCTCAGCTCAAGCTATTATTTATGCCCATAAACTAATCAAAAATGGGCTCTATAAAAAAGCGATAGTCATAGGCTTTGAAAGTTTCAATCGATTAACCATGGAACATTTTCAAGCAATGAGTTTACTGCAAGTCAGTGGCCAATATATTCCTCTACAACAATCAAATGGCATTGTTTTAGGTGAAGGAATCGGCATTATTGCTTTAAGCAATCAACCTGATGATAGCAGCTACGAAATATTTGGAGCGGTAACCCATACCGATTATCATAATTTAACTAATAGTAATGAAAATGCCGTACAAACATTGCTTGATAAATGCCTTACTACAGCACACTTAAAAGCCAATCAGGTAACCGCAGTTAAAGTTCATGGTGTTGGCGGTCAAGCTGATGCAATGGAACTCGATATCCTACAAAAATACTTTCCAGAGGCCCGAAAATTCATTATTAAATCACAAACCGGCCATACTCTCGGTGCGGCTGGCGCATTAGAAACAGCTTTACTATTAAATCAATCTTTGCCAGATGGTTATATCTTGAATTATTTTCTAGGTTTTGGTGGTGCTAATGTTGCCTGGATTATGCAAAAATCAAAATCTAATGATATCTAACCAATTACTCTAAACGGCCCCTTCATTTTCATAGTTTTTCTAAAAACAACATGTAACTCATTGATTTTATTATAGTTAATATAAAAAATAGATTTTTTCCTTTAATCCAGCAATCTAAGCTACGATAAAGTAACATTCGCAAAATATACTGTGGATAAAACGTTAAAAAACACTGATAAAGCTTTGTATATCCACTGATTAAATCCATAAAAAATATTAACTGTGGATAAAACATAAAGTTATCCACAGCTTAAACAGGCTCAAAAAGTTATTTTCAGACAGTCAAAAAAATGGCTTAAGATCTTGATAAAAAAGCTAAAAAGGATCTTTTCCACAATGGATCAAAAGCTAATAGTAACAATAATAAGATCTTTATATATAAAAAGATCTTATTCTTACTAGCAAGGATCCTTCCGTATCCACTTATCGCCAATTGTTCTTTTAAGCAAAAGACTTTTTCAGGTAGAATGTGCGCCGTTTTTTTATGTCAGAATTCAACAGAGACAATAATGTTTTATACAGAAAATTATGATGTGATCGTCATTGGTGGCGGTCATGCCGGTACAGAAGCCGCATTGGCACCGGCCCGCATGGGATTAAAAACCCTTTTATTGACACATAATGTCGATACCCTTGGACAAATGTCATGTAATCCGGCCATTGGCGGCATTGGTAAAGGCCATTTAGTGAGAGAAATTGATGCGATGGGCGGTCTTATGGCTCACGCAGCGGATAAAGCCGGTATTCAATTTCGTACTTTAAACAGCAGTAAAGGACCAGCTGTGCGTGCAACTCGTGCTCAAGCTGACCGTGTGTTATATCGCCAAGCCGTACGCATCGCACTTGAAAACCAACCAAATTTAGATATTTTCCAACAAGAAGTAACCGATATTTTAATTGAGCAAGATCGCGTTTGTGGTGTGGAAACCAAAATGGGACTTAAATTCCGTGCTAAATCGGTTATTTTAACTGCCGGTACTTTCTTAGCGGGTAAGATCCATATTGGATTGGATAATTATGAAGGTGGTCGCGCAGGTGATCCGGCATCTATTACACTTTCTCATCGTTTAAGAGATCTCGGTTTGCGTGTAGATCGCTTAAAAACCGGTACGCCACCACGTATTGATGCGCGCACGATCAATTTCGATATATTGGCTAAACAACATGGTGATGCCGTATTACCTGTATTTTCTTTTATGGGATCAGTGGATGATCACCCTCAACAAATTCCTTGTTATATCACCCACACCAATGAACAAACTCATGAAGTGATCCGTAATAACTTGGATCGCAGTCCAATGTATACCGGTGTGATTGAAGGGATAGGTCCACGTTATTGTCCATCCATTGAAGATAAAGTGATGCGTTTTGCGGATCGTAATTCACATCAAATTTATTTGGAACCGGAAGGATTAACCAGTAATGAAGTGTATCCAAACGGGATCTCTACCAGTTTACCATTTGACGTACAAATGGGCATTGTGAATTCCATGAAAGGTTTGGAAAAAGCTCGCATTATTAAACCTGGTTATGCGATTGAATATGATTATTTTGATCCACGTGACTTAAAACCAACGTTAGAAACTAAATCTATTTCGGGTTTATTCTTTGCGGGTCAAATTAATGGTACAACCGGTTATGAAGAAGCGGCAGCACAAGGTTTATTGGCAGGGATTAACGCTGGCCTTTACGTACAAGAGAAAGAGGCATGGTATCCACGCCGCGATCAATCCTATACCGGTGTATTGGTTGATGATCTTTGTACGCTTGGTACTAAAGAACCGTATCGCGTATTCACTTCTCGTGCGGAATACCGTTTGTTATTACGTGAAGATAATGCGGACATTCGTTTAACGCCAATTGCCCATAAATTAGGTTTGATTGATGAGGCTCGCTGGGTGCGCTTTAATCAAAAAATGGAAAATATTGAACAGGAACGTCAACGCTTACGCAGCATTTGGTTACATCCGCGTTCTGAATATTTAGAAGAGGCTAATAAAGTACTTGGTAGCCCGCTTGTACGTGAAGCCAGCGGTGAAGATTTATTGCGCCGTCCAGAAATGACCTACGATATTTTAACTTCTTTAACGCCATACAAACCGGCAATGGAAGACCGAGAAGCCGTAGAACAAGTTGAAATTGCTATTAAGTATCAAGGTTATATCGATCATCAACAAGAAGAAATTGAAAAACAAAAACGCCACGAAAATACGGCAATCCCGGCTAACTTTGATTACAGCAAAGTTTCCGGTTTATCTAACGAAGTTCGTGCGAAGTTGGAACAACATCGTCCGGTTTCAATTGGCCAAGCGAGCCGGATTTCAGGTGTTACCCCTGCGGCAATTTCAATTATTCTGGTAAATTTGAAAAAACAAGGCATGCTAAAACGCGGCGAATAATGTTTAGAAATGAAAAGTGCAGTTAAAATAAACTGCACTTTTTTATTTTTATAACATATATAATAAAATCAAATAGTTACATGTTGTTTTTGCAAAAACTTAGAAAAAGGAAGGGGCGTTATGCTGATATTGCAGGTGCTTTTTCCTGAAGTAACTTTTGGTAAATAGCTAGATCAATCTCCTTAAATACATTAAAGATCATGCTCATTTTAGGATTTTTAGCCAAGAAATCTTGCACGGTTTGAACAGCTATTTCTGCTGCTTGTTGATTTGGAAAACGAAACTCACCAGTGCTGATGCAGCAAAAAGCGACCGATTTTAAACCGCTTATTTTAGCAAGTTTTAAACATGAACGATAACAATCAGCCAGTAAAGTGCGGTCATTTTCACTGACGTTTTTATTAATAATTGGCCCAACTGTGTGTAGTACAAATTTAGACGGTAAATTAAACGCCGGCGTGATTTTTGCTTTGCCTGTAGCTTCTAATTCGTCTTGTGCATTTATTAATTCAAAACATGATCTACACCCCAAAAGTTAGATTAAACAACCAACTACCTAAGGTGCAGATTTTTTATGACTAAATACAATTTTCTTTTCAAACAACAAGTCATCGAATTTTATCTTCAAAATGGTAAAAATCGTTCACTTACCCGCAGGCATTTTCAACTTGCCGAAACAACATCAGAATGTTGGGTTAACCAATTTAATTATAATAGGATCAATAGGTTAGCATCGCTGGATAAGAAGTGAAATTACTCACCTGAATTTAAACTTAACGTGATACAAGCTGTAACAAGGCTTGAAGGCACAAAACCAATTTTGCATTCTAACCAAGGATGGCAGTATCAAATGGTCGGTTATCAGGCGATTTTACGAGAGAATGGCATTCAACAGAGTATGTCAAGGAAGGTAAATTGTTTAGATAATAGTGCGATGGAAAGCTTCTTTGGACGATTAAAAACGGAATGTTATTACGGTAAATGATTTGAGACGTTCTAACAACTGGAAAAAATGATTCATGAGTACATTCATTATTGCAACCATGAGCGCATTCAGGGGAAACTAAAAGGGCTGAGCTCTGTGAATTACAGAACTCAGTCCTTGAACTAAATCAGTCTAACTTTTGGGGGCAGATTATTTTACGGAGCTTTTTTATTTTTTATTGTGCGCTTTAAGCCATTTTTGCATTTGTTCAATTTCTGCCTGTTGAGCGTTAATAATATTCTCAGCAAGCTTACGCATCTCAGGATCTTTTCCGTATTTTAATTCAACTTCCGCCATTTTTACTGCGCCAATATGGTGTGGCAACATACCTGCTGCAAAAGCAACATCAGGATCTTTATATTGCGCAGCTGCCATCATGTCTTGATGCATTTGACTCATACCTTGCATTAATTCTTGTTGCATTGCAGAATCTGTCGACATTGGCATATTCATGTGTGCTTGATGCGGTTGTTCATTAGCTTGGGCATAAATTGAAACTGCAGCAGCGCTAAGTGTGATAAAAGTCATAAGTTTTTTCATGTTTTTCTCCTATGTGATAACTGAATGAGCACGAATCATAAACCTTGACCTAAGGTTAAAGTCAATATTTATTCCGAAAATTTTTGGTGAGGTGCTAAAATAAGACAATATTTGATATGAGGGATAGAATCATAAAGCAAAAGGACGATTAAAAACGGAATATTATTACGGTAAACTATTTGAGACGTTCAAATAACCGGAAAAACAATTCTCGAGTACATTCATTATTACAACCATGAGCGTATTCAGGGGAAACTAGAAGGACTCAGTCCTTGAACTAAATCAGTCTAACTTTTTGGGGGCAGATCATTCTCCTTATTTTTATTACTTCCCGAATAAACAAATGCCATTTAAAAATGGTGCGATAATAACCGCACCTTGTTTTAGTCAAATGTTATTAGTGGGATAAAGCTTGTTTCACTGCTACATCCAATCCTGCTGTTGGACGGTCAAGCAATTTTTCAAGGGTTTTGTCTTCTGAGAATAATGCACCGTTTAACGCATCCACATCCCATTGTGCAATTAAGCCTGCAAAGCCTTCATCTAATCCTGCTTGTACAAGTGCAGCGGCATAATCTGCTGCAGGAATATCCACGTAAGGGATTTCTTTACCAGTTTGTTTGCTGATTTCTGCGGCAAGATCAGCTAATGTCCAGCTGGTTGATCCGGCAAGCTCGTAAGTTTGGTTTTCATGACCTTCACTTAATGCAACGTTTACTGCTGCTTCAGCAAGTTCTGCACGGAGTACAGACGAAATTTTGCCGTTTTTTGCTGAGCCGTAGAAAGCATTGTTTGCTAATGCTGCCGGAATTGAAGCTGTGTAGTTTTCGGTGTACCAACCATTGCGTAAAATAGTGTAAGTAATGTCTGAGGTTTTTAGTGCAGCTTCAGTTTCAACGTGTTCACCGGCAAGAGATTTCACTGTGTTGTCGTTGGTTGCACCGAGTAAGCTAGTGTAGATAATATGTTTCACGCCGGCTTTTTTCGCTGATTCAATTACGTTGTTATGCTGTACAAAACGCTGACCGATTTCATTACTTGATACTAAAATTAATGTATCTACGCCTTGTAATGCTTCTACTTGTCCTTCTGTTTTTGAATAATCAAATTTGCGAGCTTCTACACCTAAAATTTTTTCTGGAGAGCGTACGAGCGCGATGACGTTTGCGTGTTTTGCTTTTAATAAGTCTAATGCGATTGCGCCAAATTGACCTGTTGCACCAGTAATTGCGATAGTTTTAGTTGTCATGATGTTTTCCTTCTCGTTAAGTTGAAATGATGTTTGAACATTTGATTGTTCGCTTGATGTGGCGTATTATATTTCAATACTTACTTTTGAGAAGTACTTACATAAACGTAAGTTTTGAGATTTTTTAAAAATAATTTTTAACTTGTTGATTTTTAAGGAATTAAAAATGGAAAAAAATTTAAATAGTGGGAATGTTCTGGCTTCGGCTTGCCCTTCTCGCCAAATTTTGCAACATTTAACCAGTCGTTGGGGTGCATTGGTATTAGTAAGTTTACATTCGGGCACCAAGCGTTTTAGTGAACTTCGCCGAGCCATTGATGGCGTGAGCGAACGTATGTTGACTAAAACCCTGCAGGAATTGGAGGCTGATGGCATGTTAATTCGTAAATCCTATAATACCGTGCCACCGCAAGTGGATTACACATTAACAGAATTTGGGGCTGAAGCTTCCAATAAGATGTTCGAATTGGTGGATTGGTTGGAAACGAATTTAGGGAATATTTTGGCAAGCCAGAATAAATAATGTTTCAAGGTAGGCATTTTCAAGTAGAATGGCGACAACAGACAAGATAGATAGAAAAATGAAAGCAAAACTCGAAAATTTACTGACTCAAGCAGAAATCCAATTAACAGATCTACAAAAAGATCAACTGATCCAGTTGGTACAATTACTCAATAAATGGAATAAAGCCTATAACTTAACATCTGTACGTGATCCACAGGAAATGTTAGTGAAACATATCTTGGATAGTATTGTTGTTAGTCCTTATTTACAAGGGGAACGTTTTATTGATGTGGGAACCGGTCCAGGCTTGCCTGGCCTGCCTTTAGCCATTATTAACCCCACCAAGCAATTTGTCTTGTTAGATAGTTTAGGTAAGCGTATTAGCTTTATTCGAAATGCAGTACGTGAGTTAGGACTAACAAATGTAGAACCTATTCTTAGCCGTGTTGAAGAATACCAACCTGAACAAAAATTCGACGGTGTATTAAGTCGCGCATTCGCTTCGTTAAAAGATATGACGGATTGGTGTCATCATTTGCCAAAAGAAAATGGGTATTTTTATGCTTTGAAAGGCATTTATCACGAAGATGAAGTTCAAGAATTAGACAAAAAATTTGAAATTAAGGGTGTAATAACTTTGAGCGTACCTGAACTTGTGGGGGAGCGACATTTAATAGTGATCAAATAATCATCTAAAAATGTGATTTAGTTAACATTTTTTCGTTTTCGAATTTGAATCTACTCTTTAGCGGAGTATAATCGAGAAGTTTTTTTCTATATATATTAAATATGTCTCAGGTTTTATACCAAGCCAAAAATAATTACATAAAAGCCTTGGCTATTGAAACCATTCTATTGATAGTTTTATTTTTAGGTTTAAGCGTTTGGCAATGGAAGGCTGCGATAGCGTTTTCTCTTGGTTTTTTGAGTATTTTATTGCCTTTTATTGCTTTTTTTTGCATTGTTTTCTGTTGGCAAAAACAGCTATCAACGAAGCTAACCTCATTTTATCTTGCTGAAGCGGTTAAGTTTCTATTCACTATTTTGTTGGTTATAGCCTTCTTTAAATGGTTTGAAATTACTAATTTTTTACTGTTTTTTAGCGGTTTTATGGTGGCATTAATATTGAATAATTTGCTTCCTTTTTTGTTTAGATAAAACAGCATCCATTTTATTATTTTTTATACAGGGTATTTATTATGTCAGGACAAACCTCGATTGAGTATATCCAGCACCATTTGACTTACCTAACCACAGGGGAAGGATTTTGGACCTTTAATTTAGATACATTTTTCTTTTCTATCGTTTGCGGTTTAGTTTTTATTGGTATTTTTTATAAAGTAGCTAAAAAAACGACAATTGGTGTTCCAGGAAAATTGCAGTGTGCTGTTGAAATGGCTGTAGAATGGATAGATGGTGTCGTTCGTGAAAACTATCATGGAAAACGAGGGGTTATTGCGCCGTTAGCATTAACTATCTTCGTTTGGGTGTTTATAATGAATGCAATTGACCTTGTACCTGTTGATTACATCCCTCAACTTTTTGCTTTAATTAGCGGAGATCATCATATTCCTGTACGTGCCGTGCCTACTACAGATATGAACATGACCTTCGCAATGTCTATTTCTGTATTTATTCTAATTCTATTTTATACCGTGAAATCTAAAGGTATTACAGGATTGGTTAAAGAATATACGTTACATCCTTTTAATCATTGGGCTTTTATTCCCGTAAACTTACTATTAGAGTCTGTTACTTTAATTTCAAAACCAGTCTCTCTTGCTTTACGTTTGTTCGGTAATATGTATGCTGGTGAGTTGATTTTCATTCTTATCGCAGTGATGTATTCAGCTAATGCTTTCGTTGCTGCTATGGGAGTGCCATTGCATTTAGTTTGGGCTATATTCCATATTTTGGTTATAACGTTGCAAGCCTTTGTTTTCATGATGTTAACTGTTGTTTATCTCAGTATCGCTTATAACAAAGCCGAACATTAATTAACTTTTTTATTCACAAACCGGGCGAAAGCCTTAACTCAACTTGGAGAAATCTTATGGAAACTGTAATTAGTGCAACAATTATTGCATCTGCAATTATGCTTGCTTTTGCTGCTTTAGGTACTGCAATTGGCTTCGGTCTTTTAGGTGGTAAATACCTAGAATCTGCAGCTCGCCAACCTGAATTAGCTAACTCACTACTTACAAAAATGTTTATCGTTGCAGGTCTATTAGATGCGATTGCTATGATTGCAGTTGGTATCGGCTTGTACTTTGCATTTGCAAACCCATTTGCCTCATTATTAGGTTAATAAACAACAAACAGCCTATTAAAGAAGGGGGTATGTTGTGAATATTAATGCAACATTAATTGGCCAAACTATAGCATTTATCATCTTTGTATGGTTTTGCGTTAAATATGTATGGCCACCAATTATTAAAGCAATTGAGGAACGTCAGGGCCAAATTGCAAATGCCTTGGCATCAGCTGAAGCAGCAAGAAAAGAGCAAGCCGATAATAAGGTTCTTGCTGAACAGGAAATATCTAAAGCAAAAGTTCAAGCTCAAGAAATTTTAGATGCTGCCAATAAACGTCGTAATGAAGTTTTGGATGAAGTTAAAGCTGAGGCTGAAGAACTGAAAGCAAAAATTATTGCTCAAGGCTATGCCGAAGTAGAAGCTGAACGTAAACGTGTTCAAGAAGAATTACGTCTTAAAGTGGCTTCATTGGCCGTGGCTGGTGCTGAGAAAATTGTGGGTCGTTCTATTGATGAAGCGGCAAACAATGACATTATTGATAAATTAGTTGCAGAGTTATAAGAGGCTTAGCTTATGTCAGAATTAACTACAATAGCTCGCCCTTATGCAAAAGCTGCATTCGACTTTGCCATTGAACAAAGTGCGATCGAAAAGTGGACTGAAATGTTAGGTTTTGCTGCCGCCGTAGCTGAAAATGAAACGGTAAAAGCTTACTTAAGTAGTTCTCTTTCTGCACAGAAATTAGCTGACGCAGTAATTTCTATTTGTGGCGAACAATTGGATCAATATGGGCAAAATCTTATTCGGTTAATGGCTGAAAATAAGCGTTTGAGTGCTATTCCTGCTGTGTTTGAAGAATTTAAGCATTATGCAGAAGAACACCAAGCTATTGCAGAAGTTGAAGTAACTTCTGCACAACCATTGAGTGCAAAACAAATCGAAAAAATTGCAGTGGCAATGGAAAAAAGATTAGCTCGCAAAGTGAAATTAAATTGCAATGTAGATAGCGCATTGATTGCTGGTGTCGTTATTCGTACAGAAGATTTTGTGATTGACGGAAGTAGTCGTGGGCAGCTTACTCGTCTCGCAAATGAGTTGCAATTATAAGAGGAATACAAGATGCAACTAAATTCGACTGAAATTAGTGAATTGATTAAAAAACGCATTGCTCAATTCGATGTGGTGAGCGAAGCCTGTAATACAGGAACAATCGTTTCTGTTAGTGATGGGATTATCCGTATCCACGGCTTAAGTGATGTAATGCAAGGTGAAATGATCTCCTTACCAGGCAATCGTTATGCGATGGCTCTTAACCTTGAACGTGACTCTGTGGGTGCGGTAGTAATGGGCCCTTATGCAGATTTAGCTGAAGGTATGGAAGTACAATGTACAGGTCGTATCCTTGAAGTGCCAGTTGGTCGTGGTTTATTAGGCCGAGTAGTCAACACCCTTGGCCAGCCAATTGATGGTAAAGGTGAAATTGAAAACGATGGGTTTTCTCCTGTTGAAGTTATTGCTCCTGGGGTTATTGATCGTAAATCTGTTGATCAGCCAGTACAAACTGGTTATAAAGCGGTCGACTCCATGGTCCCAATTGGTCGTGGGCAACGCGAATTAATTATCGGTGACCGTCAAACAGGTAAAACAGCATTAGCAATTGATGCAATCATTAACCAACGTGATTCAGGTATAAAATGTATCTATGTAGCGATTGGCCAAAAGGCTTCAACTATCGCAAACGTAGTACGTAAGTTGGAAGAACATGGAGCTCTCGCAAACACTATCATAGTGGCTGCATCAGCATCTGAATCTGCTGCATTACAATATTTAGCGCCTTATGCTGGTTGTGCAATGGGTGAATATTTCCGTGATCGCGGTGAAGATGCGTTAATCGTTTACGATGACTTGTCAAAACAAGCCGTTGCTTATCGTCAAATTTCATTATTATTACGTCGTCCACCAGGTCGTGAAGCATATCCAGGTGACGTATTCTATTTACACTCACGTTTACTTGAACGTGCTGCACGTGTAAATGAAGAATACGTAGAAAGATTTACTCAAGGTGCAGTAAAAGGAAAAACTGGTTCTTTAACCGCTCTTCCAATTATTGAAACTCAAGCGGGTGACGTTTCTGCATTCGTTCCAACCAACGTAATTTCTATTACTGATGGTCAGATCTTCTTAGAATCCAACTTGTTTAACTCAGGTATTCGTCCGGCGGTAAACCCAGGTATTTCGGTATCTCGTGTAGGTGGTGCGGCGCAAACTAAAGTAGTTAAAAAATTAGCTGGTGGTATTCGTACCGCATTAGCGCAATATCGTGAATTAGCAGCGTTTGCCCAATTTGCATCTGATCTTGATGATGCAACCCGTAAACAGCTTTCTCACGGTGAAAAAGTAACTGAATTATTGAAGCAAAAACAATATGCACCGTTAAGTGTCGGTGAGCAAGCAGTCTTACTTTTCGCTGTTGAATTTGGTTATCTTGAAGATGTGGAATTGCAAAAAATTGCAAGTTTTGAGTCTGCGCTTTTAGATTATGTTCATCGTAATCATGGTGAATTTATAGCTGACTTAACCAAAACCGGTAATTACAATGATGAAATCAAAAACACATTGAAAACCATTTTGGATAATTTCAAAGCTAATAGCGCGTGGTAATAAGCTCAACGGAGAAATAAGATGGCAGGTGCAAAAGAGATAAAAACCAAAATTGCCAGTGTCCAGAGTACACAAAAAATTACGAAGGCAATGGAAATGGTGGCGACCTCGAAAATGCGTAAAACGCAGGATCGTATGGCGGCGTCTCGTCCGTATTCTGAAACAATACGTAATGTTATCAGCCACGTAGCGAAAGCAAGTATCGGTTATAAACATCCATTTTTAATCGAACGTGAAGTAAAAAAAGTGGGTATTTTAGTTGTTTCTACTGACCGTGGAATGTGTGGCGGTTTGAATATTAACTTGTTCAAAACCGTCATGACGGAAATTAAACAATGGAAAAATAAAGGCGTAAATGTTGAATTGGGTCTAATTGGTTCAAAAGGCATTAACTTTTTTCGTTCATTGGGATTATCCGTACGTGGACAACATTCTGGTTTAGGTGATAATCCAACATTGGAAGAATTGATTGGTGTAGCAACAGGAATGTTTGATGCTTATAAAAATGGTGAAGTAGATGCTATTTATATTGCATACAACAAATTTGTAAATACCATGTCGCAAACACCAAACTTCCAACAATTGGTTCCGTTACCTGCACTAGATACCGATAACTTAAATGAAAGACAAAGTGCTTGGGATTACCTTTATGAGCCAGATCCAAAAGTTTTATTGGATAGTTTATTGACTCGTTATTTGGAATCTCAGGTATATCAATCCGTGGTGGATAATCTTGCTTCTGAACAGGCTGCGCGTATGGTTGCGATGAAAGCTGCAACCGATAATGCGGGTAACTTAATTAATGACTTGCAATTAGTTTATAACAAAGCTCGTCAAGCAAGTATTACAAATGAATTAAATGAAATTGTGGCCGGTGCGGCAGCAATTTAAGGAAAAGAGGAACGGTAATGGCAACAGGTAAAATAGTTCAAATCATCGGTGCGGTGATTGACGTTGAATTTCCACAAGATGCAGTACCAAAAGTTTATGATGCATTAAAAGTTGAATCAGGCTTAACCCTTGAAGTTCAACAACAATTAGGTGGTGGTGTGGTTCGTTGTATCGCACTCGGTACGTCTGACGGTTTAAAACGTGGCTTAAAAGTTGAAAATACTGGTAATCCTATTCAAGTACCGGTAGGAACTAAAACCTTAGGCCGTATTATGAACGTACTAGGTGAACCAATTGATGAGCGTGGAGAAATTGGCGCAGAAGAAAATTGGTCTATTCATCGTGCAGCACCAAGCTATGAAGAGCAATCAAATAGTACCGAGTTATTAGAAACAGGTATTAAGGTTATCGACCTTATTCAGCCTTTCATTAAGGGTGGTAAGACCGGTCTGTTTGGCGGTGCAGGCGTCGGTAAGACCGTTATCATTCAGGAGCTCATCAACAACCTGGCTCAGGAGCATGGTGGTACGTCCGTATTCACCGGCGTTGGCGAGCGTACCCGTGAGGGTACCGACCTGTTCCTGG
>OLFY01002029.1_pt1 | contig 22239 bp, 20 predicted proteins | sample 1605611 | NCBI WGS metagenome assembly OLFY01 (sample SAMEA3888923, study PRJEB22519) | human gut metagenome | biome: human gut; feature: human-associated habitat; material: faeces | place: Denmark | collected 2011
GTATCAAAAATTCGGGCGTTTGTATAGGCTTTTTTGAGAAACTCCGAACTTTCTTGCCATTTTGTTACCTGAAATGTGGTCTGTGCAACTGCAAAAATGGGCTTTTGGGGGTCAGAAGGCCCTTTCCACGCCTTCAGCTGGGCCAAATCGCTGAAAACGAATACCTCTCCCCGGGTATGTCCGACGATGCCCTGCACCTCCGGATGGGACGCATCACCGGCCACCACGAGCACTGCACCGGCGGCTTCGGCCTCGGAAGCGATCTTCTGTATCTTCTTCACGAAGGGGCAGGTGGCATCGTGATAGGTGCAGCCCCGGGCTTCCAGCTCGTCGTAAATGCTGCGGGGGACACCGTGGCTGCGGATGACCACCTCGTAGCCCGTAGGGACATCAGCGGGGGTGTCTGCTACCAGTGCGCCCCGGCGCTCAAGGTCTTCCACGGTCTGGGGGTTGTGGATGAGGGGGCCGAGGGTGGCCACCTTGCGGCCCTCATCCAGCAGACCGTAGGTCAACTTGACCGCGCGGTCCACGCCGAAGCAGAAACCCGCAGTCTTTGCAAGTCTGATTTCCATTGTACTCTCCTAAATTCAACCTCTCCGTCATCGCTGCGCGATGCCACCTTCCCTACCGAGGGGAGGCTTTGGCATTCCGCAAGGCTTCATCTCTTCGTCAGAGGGCTTCCCTATTAGGGGCAACAGCGACGACCGCCGCCAGTGGCGGAAACAGGGAGTCGCTGTTGGGGCAGCGGCCAGCGAGACGCAAGCAATGCGAAGCGGATGCTGGGAGCCGCAACTCGGCCTTGTCGAGCGATAGCGAGACTGAGAGGTTCATCACAATTCACTCCACGCATCCAGAACGGCCTGCTTATTTTCCCGCAGTTTCTTTATGTCGCGGCGGCCTTCCATTGCAAACTGTGCAGCGGGCATGGGCTCGCCGAAGATGACACGCACCTTGCAGAACAGCTTCATCTTACCATCGGGGGTGTCGTAATAGATACGGCAAGGCACGACGTCCACATTTGCTGCCGCCGCGATGACGAAGAGGCCGCTCTTGAGGGGAAGGAACTTTCCCTCCTGCTCCCGCGTACCCTCCGGAAAGAGCAGCAGTGTACCGCCCTCCTGACACTTTTTCACGGTGTCGTCGATGACGCTGACCTCTTCTTTCGTGCCGCGGACACAGACTGCACCGGCGCACCGGAAGAACCACGACAGGAATGCGTTTATCTCGAACAGCTCTTTCTTGGCAAACACTGTCATCCGCTGGCCCCAGAACCGGGCGATGACGACGAACACCGGGTCGATGGCTGAGATATGGTTGGGGGCAATGATGCAGCCCTTCGTGCCGATTTTTTTCAGGTTCTCCCTGCCCTCACACCGGACGCGGAAGCCGATGTGGAACACCAGCCATGCCAGCGGGACCAGAATATAATATAGTATCATCTGACCTTCTCCGTGATAATTTTCTTCATGGCCTCAAAGCTCTGCTCAAAATTCAGCTCCGAAGTGTCCAGCAGCACGGCATCGTCTGCCTGCTTGAGGGGGGCTGCGGCGCGGTGGGTGTCCTGATAGTCGCGCTGCTTGACGTCGGCCAGCACATCTTCGTAGGGGGTATCGATGCCCTTCTGCTGGTACTCCTTCCAGCGGCGGGTGGCGCGGGCCTCCGGGCTGGCGGTGAGGAAGATCTTCACAGTCGCATTGGGCAGCACCACGGTGCCGATGTCGCGGCCATCCATCAGGATGTTCTGCGTCTTGGCCATGTCCCGCTGCATCTCCAGCAGGAAGGCGCGCACCGCCGGATTTGCACCCACGGCAGAAGCCGCCATTCCCACCTCTTCGGTGCGGATGGCCGTGCTGACGTCCTCGCCATTCAGATAGATATGCTGTTCACCCTCGATAAAAGCAAACTCGAGGGTGATATTGGGCAGCAGCGCATCGACTGCCTCGTTGTCCTTCGGTTCTTTGCCCGCGCGGAGGGCATAAAGGCCGATGGTACGGAACATCGCACCGGTGTCCACATAAATGTAGCCGAAGTCCGCAGCCAGACGCCGCGCCAGCGTAGATTTGCCTGCGCCCGCAGGCCCGTCGATTGCAACAGAAATCATTTTTATATCTCCTTCTCTATGAATCTGAAATTTCCAGCCGCTTAAACCTCTCCGTCACGGCTGACCCCGTTCCACCGCTGGCGGCAGTCGTTGTTGTTGCCCTAACGAGGGGGCCGTCTGCGAAGCAGACTGAGAGGTCATTCCAGATGATTCGCAAAACTCTGTGCCGTGCAGAATGCGATCTGCAGATTGTAGCCGCCGGTATAGGCGTCCACATCCAGCACCTCGCCTGCAAAGTAGAGGCCGAGGGCCTTTTTGCTCTGCATGGTCTTGGGGTCAACCTCCCGCACCGACACGCCGCCTGACGTGATGACTGCGTGTGCCAAATCGCCCCGGGCGTCGATAGTCACCCGCCAGTGCTTCATCAGCTGTACCAGTTCCCGCTTCTGCTCCCGGGTGATCTGGTTTGCCCTGGTGGCCGGGTCGATGCCCCAGCGGGCCACCATGACCGGCTGCATACTGGACGGCAGCAGCTTCACCAGTGCGCCCTGCGCCGCGTGGTTCGCCAGAAGGGCAAAGTCCCGGGTGATGCGGTCATAAAGCTGTTCCTCACTGAGGGCAGGCTTCAAATCAATAAAAGCTTCGTACTTGTGCTTTTTCATGTCGCCCAGATGGCTCGACGCGCTGAGGGTCAGCGGCCCGCTGATGCCGAAGTGGGTGAACAGCATCTCGCCCTGCTCCTCGAAGATAGGTTTGCCGTCCTCGTGGAGGGTGAGGGTCACGTTCTTGAGGGCGAGGCCCATCATCTTCTTGCAGTCGGCGTCATGGCTCACGAGGCTGACAAGGCTGGGGACAGGCTCCACGAGGGTGTGGCCCGCCTGCTGGGCCAGCTTGTAGCCGTCGCCGGTGGAGCCTGTGGTGGGGTAGCTCAGGCCGCCCGTTGCCACCAGCACGGCGTCCGCCTTGTACTCCCGGCCCGAAGTTCCCCGCACACCCACGCAGCGATAGGCCGGGCCGGGCTTTTTCTTTTTCGGGTGGCGCGGATTTTCCGGCGCAGCAGGCGCTTCTTTCGGCTGGGCCAGCGGCTCCAGCAGCAGCTTTTTTGCCCCGTCGTGGATGATGTCCGCTCCGTCAGCGTACCGCAGAAGAGCCTGCCGAATCTCTTCGGCCTTATCTGACACCGGGAACACCCGGCGTCCGCGCTCCACTTTCAGCTCCACACCGAGAGACTCAAACAGTTCCATCGTCTTGGCCGGCGGGAAAGCCCCCAGCGACGAGAACAGAAAGCGGGGGTTCGTCCGCACATGGTGCAGAAATTCCTCTGCGGTGCAGTCGTTGGTCACATTGCAGCGGCCCTTGCCGGTAACGAGAATTTTCTGAGCCGGCTTTTCCATATGTTCCAGCACCGTCACCTCATGCCCCTGCCGCAGGGCCGCGCCCGCCGCCATCAGGCCGGCAGCACCGCCGCCTACCACTAAGACCTTCATGTTTCGTTTCCTCCGCTTTTTCTTCTGTCTTCACACTTATTCTAGTTTATCATACCAGAATCGACCGCCAAAAGCAATGTGAAAAAAACAGGTACAGCGTTCTGCTGCACCTGCCCGGAAAATTTTGCTTATTTCATGGCCTTGATGGGGTCGAGATACTTTTCGCCCTCCATGACTTCCAAGTGGATGTGGCTCTCCTCGGCACACTCACAGCTCACGCTGCCCACCTTGCCGATGGTCTGCCCGGCCGAGACGGTGTCGCCCTTCTTCACCTTGGCGTCCGTCGTGCCGCAGACCCGCCAGATCCTGCCGGAAGCATCTTCGATGGCGACCACAGGCCCCCACTTGTCGTCCGTGCCGGTCTCCACCACCTTGCCTGCCGCCGGGGCGGTCACTTCCGCGCCCCTGCTGGCGGCGTAGTCCACACCGTTGTGGGTGCGCCAGTCGCCCAGCGTCTTGCTGTAGACCAGCTCATCGCCGCTGTAGCTGTTTAAGACGCGCCCCGAGACAGGCTGCGTGGAGGCAGGCGCAGCCGAACTGCTGGCAGGCAAGGACTCGGTTTGCAGCGCGGAGGGTTCGCGCACCGAACCAGACCCAGACTGCGCACCAGAAGAGGACGCAGCCCCACCGGACGAGCTGTCGGCTTTTGGCACATTGGCCACACTGTTTGCTGCGGGTGCGTTCTGCTGCTGCCATTCGGCTTCCTCCTCTCCGGCAACGCCGGGCGATGTGTTGATGCCCTCGTCGATGCCGGGGGCGGTGCTGGACGGGCTTCGCACCGCGTCCAGATTCTGTTTGAGCTCATTGCGCACCGTGCGCACAGCCCACACCCCGGCCGCTGCCGCCGCCAGCAGGCAGGCGGTAAGCACCAGCGCAAAGGCTTTGTCCCGCAAAAACTTTCTGAATTGCTCCATCGTTCGTTACTCCAATCCATTTTGTGTACGGAATCGTTTCTTTGGTGGTAGTTTGGAGCGGCAGAGCGGGGTTTATTCATCCTTTATTAGAAAGGACACAAAAAGGCCCCGGATGACCGGGGCCCAAAGTCCTATTTAGTTATTGCGGCTGCGGCTGTTCATGCCCAGCAGACGGACGACGTACAGGAAGATGTTGATGAAGTCCAGATACAGGGTCAGTGCGCCATAGATGGAAGCCTTCTCGGCCAGCTCAGCGTCGCCTGCATAGTAGGCGTAGATCTGGCGGAGCTTCTGGGTATCATAGGCGGTGAGCAGCATGAACACCACCAGGCCGATGCCGCAGTAGAGCACCGAGGTGCCGAAGCCAAAGCCGAAGAGCGCACCCACGAGGCTGGTGACGATCATGGCCACCAGAGCCATCATGAGGCGGGGACCCCAGCCGGTGAGGTCTTTATGGGTGGTGGTGCCGTACACAGCCATGAGGCCGAAGTAGACCGCCGTGGCGAGGAAGGCCATGACCAGAGTACCTACCGAGAACATCAGGAAGTAGTAGCTCAGGACCATGCCGTTCAGGATGGCGTATCCGAAGAACGCGGCTCTTGCACCGTCGATGGACATCTTCTGCACCCGGGCGCTGAGCATGAACACCAGCGCCAGCTCACCGATGGTAAGCAGGAAGTAAAGCGAATCGACCAGATAGATAAGGGGCGTGGTCGCCGTGATATAGGCCATTGCGAAGGTGACAAGCAGGCCGCCGGCCATCCAGCGGTAGGTGCGGGTCATATAGTCCGATGCTCTCATCGAAGGCTCCGCATAGCCGCGGTCATAGTTGTTGTAATCCATAAGGAATCCTCCATTCAAAATCAGGGCATCGGCCTCGGCCTTGCCCCGGTCTACGAAATATAGTATACTGCATAGAAATGAACGATTCATGAAAAAGGCTGTGATATTTGATGTCTCTCGGACTTTATCTGCATATTCCTTACTGTTTTTCCAAATGCCGGTACTGTGATTTTTACTCCGCCCCCGGCCAGCGCGGCGTTCCCCGGGCCTATGTGGACGCCCTTTTGCGGGAACTCTCCCGGTTTGCGCCGGACGCGCCCCTGCGGCCGGACACCCTTTATTTCGGCGGTGGAACGCCCAGTCTGCTGGACCCAGCAGACGCCGCCCGGCTCATCGCCGCCGCGCAGCCCCTGCCCGGGGCCGAGATCACGCTGGAAGCCAACCCTGAGACCGTGGCCGAAGACTCTCTCCGGGCATTCCGGGAGGCGGGCGTCAACCGCATTTCCTTCGGCGTCCAGTCGGCCCGGGACAGCCAGCTCAAGACGCTGGGCCGCCCCCACACGGCAAAGCAGGCGCGGGCCGCTTTCGCCGCCGCACGCCGTGCCGGGTTCGAGAACATCAGCGGCGACATCATGCTGGCCCTGCCCCATTATACGCAGGCCGAGTTCGACGAGACGCTGGAGCTTATCGAGGATGGCGGCGCGGCCCACATTTCCGCCTACCTCTTGAAGATCGAGCCCGACTCCGCCTTTGGCCGGACGCCCCCCGAGGGTCTGCCCACCTCCGACGAGGCGGCAGATTTTTACCTCTACGCCGTCGAGCAGCTGGAACATCATGGCTACCGGCAATATGAGATCTCCAACTTCGCCCGCCCGGGCTATGAGGGAAAGCATAACCTCATCTACTGGGACTGCGGCGACTATCTGGGCATCGGCCCTGCGGCCCACTCCTGCATGGGCGGCAAGCGGTTCTACTACCCCGCCGACACCGAAGCCTTTCTGCGGGACGAGGCCGCGCCCGTCATGGACGGCGGCTGCGGTGCGGAGGATTATCTCATCTTGCAGCTGCGTCTGCGCAAAGGTCTGAGCCTCGACGAATACAAAAAACGCTATGGCAGGGAGCTTTCCACCGCACAGCTGGCCTTTGTGCAAAACTGCGTGAAAAGCGGCTATGCCAACTTTGACGGCCACACCCTCGCCCTCACGCCCGCCGGGCTCATCGTACAGAACAGCATCCTTGCCGAGCTGCTGTGAGCCTCAGTGAACAGCAAAGCTCATCGCCGCCAGCACAAAAACACCGATAATGCTGGTAATGCGGCTCACCCTCTGCATCGCGTAATACCATTCGGTTGGCTCACCGCCGTACACTTCCAGCCCGTGACGGAGGTTCCAGAACAGCAGCGGGAACCGGACATCCAGCACAAGGAGCACCACCAGCGCCCCTATCGGCAGCAGGAACGCCACGCTGCCCCGGGTCTCCCGCCGCCCGCCGACGGTTACATTATAGAGCCAGTTACAGCTGGGCCAGAGGTCAGATTTCTGGTATTCGCCGTTGACGATGACGTTCACCTCGTCGGCAAGGCCCCCATCGTCTTCCCTCCACAGGATGGCGTCGCCGGGGTCGCCCAGCGCGGTCCCAGTAAAAATGACCACTCCGTCCTGCTCGATTTTTACGCCCGGGTCGCTCATGCCCTCGGCTTTCGATTCGAGCCGATAGTGCCGCGTCTCTCCTTCCATCATGAAATCCACCTCCGCACCGTTTCCTGTCTGGGCGATCTGCATGGTGTAGGCGGCATACGCATCCTTGCCCGAAAAGCTGCCGTCGGCCTGACGATACAAAAAGGCATCCCGCAGCCAGACGCCCGGGCGGAGGGCGGCCCAGAGATAGAGCACAGCGAGAAGCAGTGCGGTAAGAACGCAGAGCAGGCAGCTCGTCTTTTTCTCCATGGTCAGGCTCCTTTCGTTTCAGCCCAGTTCGATTACTTTCCACCCCAGCTCCCGGATGGCTTCTTTATCATGGGTCGCCAGCAGGGTGGGCTTTGTGCCGCAGCGTGCCTTGAGCATGGCTGCGGCTTTTTTCATGACGGCTGGGTCCATGCCGGTGAAGGGTTCATCTAACAGAAGCGTGTCGCTCTCGGCCCAGAGAGCGCGCAGCAAGGCGGTGCGGCGCTTCTGTCCGCCGGAGAGCTTCCGGGCAGGCAGGGCAAGGGCCTCGTCATCCAGTCCTAATTGTATAAGGTCATCTCGTATCTGCTCTTTGTATTGTGTTTTGACCTTGTACTGTTCTGCGGTCAGCACCAGCGCCACATTCTCTTCGGCGGTCAGCTGGGGGCAGAGCCTGTCTTCCTGAAAGACCGCGCCGACCCGGCCCACGCCCTCCACGCTGCCGGAGGTGGGCGCTTCCAGCCCCATCAGGATGCGGAGCAGGGTCGTCTTGCCCCAGCCGCTTGGCGCCCAGAGCACCGCCGGGTCGTCCACAGTAATCGAGAGGTTTTCGAAGAGGATTTTCTCTCCGAATCGTTTAGACAGATTCTTTATTTCCAGTTTGTTGTTGGTTTCACTCATTTTTCAGCCCCCTCTTCGCCCAGAACTGCCGCTACCGCTTTATCCAACAGAGCGAGGAACAGCTTTTCGAATACGGCGCTCAGCAGGATGATGACGAAGGTCCAGGCAAACAGCTCCCCGGTGGAAAGGGTAATTTTTGCCCGGTAAAGCGCGTCGCCGATGCTGCCGTCCGGCAGGCCGATGACCTCTGCTGCTACGCCGCTCTTCCAGCAGATGCCCAGCGCCACGCTGCATCCCTGCCGGAACGCGGGCAGCACCGCCGGGAGCCAGACCGCCCGCAGACGCCGCCCCAGAGGCAGACGGAACACCTGCGCCATTTCGAGAAGCTGGCGGTCAGCACTCCCGATGCCGGTGCGCACTGCGCTGTAGAGGACGGGCAGCACCATCAAAAAGCTGATAAGGACGGACAGCGACGAGCCGCTGACCCACACCAGCGCCAGAATGATGAAGCTCGCCACCGGAGTAGCCTTGACCAGCTGCATCACGGGGGCGAGAAGGGCGTCCACCCACTCCCACTTTTCGGCGGCTACCGCCAGCACCGCGCTGGACAGAACGCCCAGCCCGAAGCCCAGCAGGATGCGCCCGGCGCTGAAACCGATGCGCTTCCAGAACTCGGCCTGCGGCAGCAGCTCCACCAGCGTACCGATGGCCTGCACCGGCGAGACAAGAAAGACTTCCTGCCCGATGGCCGCAGCCGCCGCCTGCCAGACGCCCAGCCAGAACACCGACGCCGCCAAAATTTGAATGCGGCGTTTTTTTGTTTTATCCATGTATTTCTTTGCTCCTGTTCGTTTTCTCGCTTTCAGAATATCACATCATGTATGAGAATACAATCCTTCATCTTTTCTTCTCTTGACATGAAGGTCATAAAGCACTACACTGGAATAAAGTAATCCTTATTCTACGTGCCTCCGCGCACAGCTGGGAGAGATGACCATGCACGATTCCGCTCAGGCCCTCCGGGGCAAAAAGCTCCTTCTGGTGGGGTTCACCCTGTTCTCGATGTTCTTCGGAGCAGGCAACCTCATCTTCCCGCCCTTTCTCGGCGCACAGGCCGGGACGGCGCTCTGGCTCGCTTTTGTGGGCTTTGCCGTCAGCGCCATCGGTCTGCCCATCGCGGGCGTGGCAGCAGTGGCCCGGGCGGGCGGTCTGCCTGCGCTGGCCGGGCGGGTCCATCCCCGCTTCGCACAGGTGTTCGCTGTGCTGGTCTATCTGTCCATCGGTCCCTGCCTCGCTATCCCCCGCACGGCCAGCACCTCGTTTGAGATGCTGACGCCGCTGGTGGGGCGGAGCACACCGGGACAGTTCATCTACTCCCTCGTGTTCTTTGCTGCGGCGTACTTCGTGGCCCTCAAGCCCGAAAAGCTGACCCAGCGGCTGGGCCGCATCCTCTGCCCTGCCCTGCTGGTGCTCATCGTGGTGCTGTTCACAGGCTGCATCCTCCACCCGGCCGCGCCCGGCTACGGCACGCCTGCCGAGGCTTACGCCGCCCTCCCCGCCGCACAGGGCGTGCTGGACGGCTATCAGACCATGGACGCGCTGGCAGCGCTCAATTTCGGCGCGGTCATCGCGCTGAACATTCAGGCGGTGGGCATCACGGAAGAAGCTGCCGTCCGGCGCGGCACCATCCGGGCCGGGTTCATCGCAGGCGGGATGCTGCTGGTGGTCTACGCCATGCTGACCCACATCGGCGGCATCTCGGGGGCTGCGTTCCCCGGCAGCGACACCGGCGCCTCCGTCCTGACGGCACTGGCCGACGGCCTGTTTGGCCGGGTGGGACAGGTGCTTCTGGCCGTTATCTTCGTCATCGCCTGCTTCAACACCTGCGTCGGCCTCATCGCCAGCGTAGGCGAATACTTCCACGAGCTTCTGCCCCAGCTGCCCTACCCCGCCATTGCGGCCTTCTTCGCGCTGATGAGCATGCTGCTGGCGAACATCGGCCTTGCGGGCATCCTGAGCCTTTCCGTCCCGGTGCTGAACGCCATCTACCCCATCGCCATCATCCTCATCGTGGTGGAGTTCCTGCCCGGGCGGTTCCAGCGGACATCGGTCTGGCGGCTGAGTATCCTCTTCACGGCCATCCAGAGCATCCCTGCTGCCCTGCCCTTCGGCCCCCTCTCCGCCTTGATGAACGCTCTGCCCCTGAGCAGCCTCGGCTTTGGCTGGCTGCTGCCGGCCCTCATCGGCATCGGCGCGGGCCTTCTGATGTAAGAAAAACTGCCGCACGGCTGTGCGGCAGTTTTTCTTGTTTCAAAGTTTACTTTGCAGAGTTGCGGATCGCCGCCATGACCTTGCGCAGGACGGACGGCTCGGTGTAGTAGAAGTTATCGTCCGGCAGCTTGCCGCCCACGGCGGCGGGAGAGGCATCGTAGAGCACCTGCAGGTAGGCAGAGATGTCTTTCTTCATCTCCTGACCGTTGCGGTAAACGATGTTGCACTTGGGCAGGGCCTTCTTGGCGATAGCAGCCTTGGCCACCACGCCGACTTCCTCACAGAGGGCGGCGGTGCCGTCGATGTCCTCGTTGGCAGCCTTGACGCTCTTCTGGTAGTCGGTCAGGAAAGCTGCGATGACGTCGGGGTTCTGCTTTGCGTACTCGGTGCGCACCACGGTGACGCCGGTGATGAGCTGGGTGTCACAGACCCTGTTCCATTCCCTTGTCAGGTCGAGGACGACGCGGAGGTCGCTGTCCTTCATCTGGGCAGCGGTGACGTAGGGCTGAGGCAGGACGGCGATGGCATCCTTTCTGGCAGCGGCCATCTGGGCCGTGACCTCGGAAGCCTCGCTGTAGTATTCGATCTTCACGTCCTTGTCGGGGTCGAGGCCGTTCTTCTTGAGCAGATAGCGCAGGACGTACTCGGGCGTCGTGCCTTTGCCGGTGGAAAGGATGGTGCGGCCCTTGAGGTCGGCGAAGCTGTGGACGGTATTGCCCTTCTCCACGACGTAGAGGACGCCCAGCGTGTTGACGGCCATGACCTGGATGCCGCCGTTCGTCTTCTGGTAGAGGGTCGCGGCGAGGTTGGCCGGGATAGCGGCCATGTCGAGTTCGCCCTTGATGAGCTTCGGCACGATCTCATCGGCAGCGCCGTAGAGCTGCAGGTCATAGTCGAGGGAAGCAGTGCCGTCCTTCTCCATGCTCAGCAGGTTGACGAGGCCCATGGTGGTGGGGCCTTTCAGGCCGGCGATGCGCACTTTTTTGCTCGTCTTGGCCGATGCGCCGCAGGCCAGCACGCTGACCATCAGCACCAGCGACAGCAGCAGAGATGTCAGTTTTTTCATAGGATTTCGTTCCTCACTTTCATTGGGAGAAATTTTCCCGCAAAAAATTTGCAAAACCATTTGCTTTACGCCCTCAAGTTTACTATAATAAGAGAAAAAATACCGTTGCACATGCAACGGAATCGCAGAAGGGCGGTGAGGGCCCGGGGAAAACCTCACGGAATGGGTATGGAAAATTATCTTCCGCTGTTACAATCCACCTCTCTGTTCGCCGGGCTGGAAGCCGAAGCGCTCCGGGTCCTGCTGGGCGAAGTGGGGGCCGTATTGCGCACCTACAGCCGGGGCGAGACCCTCGTACTGGCCGGACAGTCGAACCGCCGGGTGGGCGTGGTGCTCTCCGGCGCCATCGAGGCCTACCATCCCGCCGCCAGCGGGGCGCGTCTGCCCATCAGCCAGATGGGGCCAGGCGGTGTGTTCGGCGACGTGCTGGGCGGCTCGAGCCTTTCCAGCCCGGTAACGGTGATGGCCTCGGCCCCCTGCGAGGTGCTGTTGGTGCCTTACGAGAAGCTTCTGCTGCCCGGGGCCGACCCGGCCCGCCAGCGGGTGCTGCAGAACCTTGTGCGCACCATCAGCGACAAATACTTCCTGCTCTCCCGCCGGGTAGACCTGCTGCTGCTCAAGAGCCTGCGGGCCAAGGTGTGCGCCTACCTGCTCAGCGAGGCCGAGGTTCACCACAGCCTCACCTTCACCATTCCCTACTCCCGCATCCAGCTGGCCGACTACCTCAACTGCGACCGCAGCGCCCTCTCCCGGGAGCTGAGCCTGATGCAGCGGGACGGCCTGCTCGAGACCTATAAGAGCAGCTTCAAGCTGCTGGAACCGGACGCGCTGCGGCATATGGTGCTGTAACAGCCTCTCCCTTTGGGAGAGCCTTATATAGAAGGAGAACTTCATCATGTCCAAACCGATTTTATGGATCGTCATTCCCTGCTACAATGAAGAACAGGTACTGCCCATCACAGCCCCCCTGTTCCTGAAAAAGATAAACGACCTCTCCGCAGCGGGCCTTGTCAGCGAGAAGAGCCGGGTGCTCTTCGTCAACGACGGCTCCCGCGATGCCACCTGGTCCTTCATCCAGAAGTTCGCCTCTGAGGATGAGCACTTCATCGGCATCTCCCAGAGCCGGAACCGCGGCCACCAGAACGCCGTGCTGGCCGGGCTGATGGAGGCGCTCCACAGCGGCAGCTGCGACATCACCATCTCCATCGACTGCGACGGTCAGGACGACATCAACGCCATGGACGAGATGGTCAAAAAGTATCTGGACGGCGCCGAGGTAGTCTACGGCGTGCGCAGCCGCCGGGACACCGACACCTTCTTCAAGCGGTTCACCGCCGAGGGCTTCTACCATGTGATGAACGCGCTGGGCGCAGACATCGTATTCAACCACGCCGACTACCGGCTCATCAGCACCCGGGTGCTGGAAAGCTTCGCCGACTACCGCGAGGTGAACATCTTCCTGCGGGGCATGGTGCCGCTGGTGGGCTACCCCAGCGACACCGTCTACTACGAGCGCCACGAGCGTCTGGCCGGCGAGAGCCACTATCCCCTCAGCAAGATGCTGGCCCTCGCCTTCGACGGCATCACCAGCCTGTCGAACAAGCCCATCCGCCTCATCACCGGCGCAGGCATCGTGGTCAGCCTCATCAGCTTCATCGGCGTCATCTGGGCCATCGTGCAGGCTGTTCTGGGCAGCGCCGTGGCAGGCTGGGCCTCCACCATCTGCATCGTCTGCTTCATGGGCGGCGTCCAGCTGGTGTGTCTGGGCGTCATCGGCGAATACGTCGGCAAAATCTATATGGAGACCAAGGCCCGCCCCCGTTACATCATCAGCGAGCGCACATGGGCTCCCTACGAAAGGAAGTATCACGGATGAGCAAACAGAGCTGGAAAGGCAGCACCCTCCTGAACCCGGAGCCGCCGGTGCTGGTCTCCTGCGGCGGGCTGGACAAGCCCAACCTCATCACCATCGGCTGGACCGGCACCATCTGCACCCAGCCCAGCATGGTATCCATCAGCGTCCGCCCCGAGCGATACAGCCACCACCTCATCAGGGAGAGCGGCCAGTTTGCCATCAACCTGCCCACCGAGGCACTGGTGAAGTCGGTGGACTGGTGCGGCGTCAGGAGCGGCCGGGACTTCGATAAATTCGCGGCCTGCAAACTCCATTCTGCCCCCGGCTCGGTGCTGACGGACTGCCCCATTCTCGAAGAAAGCCCCGTCAACCTCGAGTGCAAGGTCACGCAGGTCATCCCGCTGGGCAGCCACGACCTCTTCCTCGCTGAAGTAGTGGCCTGCGACGTGGACGAGAGCCTGTTGGACGAGAACGGTAAGCTCTGCCTCGACAAGGCCAAACTCATCGTCTACAGCCACGGCGAATATCTGGCTCTTGGCAAAAAGCTGGGGACCTTCGGCTACAGCGTGCGGAAGAAAAAGCCGACGCGGAAGCCCCGCAGATAATACTATGAAAAATGGGAAGCACAAAAGCGCTTCCCATTTTTTTATTTCTCGTCGAGCAGATCACTCAGACATCTGACCGTCCGGCCATGATAGCCTGTGACCGTCTCGGCATGGAGCAGACTGCTCAGCACACTTTCCTCCACGCACTCGGCCACCGCCCGGAACAGCGGATTGATGGCGTCGTCGTGGAGCATCCCCATCGGCAGGATGGCCTTTTCGGAGTAGTGCGGCACCCGGTTGGCGGTGGTGAAGGCAATGACGATCTCACCGGAGCCGTTGCCGCAGAAAGAGCCGGTGCGGGACAGGCCCACCAGCGCCCGGTGGCAGAGCCGCCGCAGCTGGCGCTCACTGAGGGGGATGTCCGTCGCCAGCACCGTGATGATGGAGCCCTTGTCCTCGTGGGGCGGGATGTGGGCGTCCAGCAGGCTCTGGATGGGAGTGCCTGCCACTACGAGGTCATCGAAGACGGCGTGGTTGGAGAGCACCAGCGCACCGATGGTGTACTGTTTTCCGTCCAGCTCCACCACACGGGAGGCCGAGCCGATGCCGCCCTTCAGGCCGTGGCAGCGCATTCCCCGGCCCGCGCCCACAGCGCCCTCGGCGAAATCAGCGCGGCAGTCGGCCAGCGCGGCCCTCACGTTTTCTTCTGTGACGTGGAGGCCCCGGATGTCGTTGAGGCCGCTGTCGTTGCACTCGCAGACCACCGGGTTGACGCTGCCGGTAGTTTCGCAGATGTCGGGGTTCTTATCCAGCATATACTTCACCAGCGCTGTCTCCACAGTACCTACGCTGAGGGTATTGGTGAAGAGGATGGGCGTTTCCAGCGTTCCCAGCTCGTCGATCTGGACAAGGCCGGTGGTCTTGCCGAAGCCGTTGATGACATGGCTGGCCGCCATCACTTTATCGTGGAAAATATCGCCCTGATGGGGCAGCAGCGCGGTCACGCCGGTCTGGACCTCGCCGTCCGCCAGTGTGCAGTGGCCCACCGTCACGCCCGGCACATCGCTTATCTTGTCCAGCGGCCCGCAGGGCAGTTTGCCCACCCGGATGCCCCGGCTCTTCCATTTTGCTTCGATTCCCATAAGTATTCTCCTTGCAAAAATGCCCCCTCCTCACCAGACGGAGAGGGCTGATTTTATTCTTCCTCGTGCTCCACCTTGCTGATAGCACCCAGGTCGTAGGGCGTATTCTGGTAGACGTAGTAGTTCAACCAGTTCTCATACAGCAGGTGTGCGTGAGCACGCCAGCGGAAGAGAGGCGGCTGCTCGGGGTCGTCGTTGGGGTAATAGTTCTTTGGCACCGCGATGGGCAGGCCCTTGCCGACATCCCGCTTGTACTCGGCGTCCAGTGTGTACTTGTCGTACTCCGGGTGGCCGGTGACGAAGATCTGCCGTCCATTCTCGGTACTCATCAGGAAGGGGCCGGCCTCGTCGCTCTCGGCGAGGATGCGCAGGGCCTTGCAGTTCAGCACATCCTCCCGGCTGATGCCGGTGTGGCGGCTGTGGGGGGCGTAGAACACCTCATCAAAGCCGCGCACCAGCGGGTTCGAGGGACGGGTGACTTTATGCTCGAAGACGCCGAACATCTTCTGGTCGAGAAGCTGCTTGCGGATGCCATAGTGGTAATAAAGTCCCGCCTGTGCGCCCCAGCAGACATGAAGGGTGGAGTAGACGTTCGTCTCACTGAAGTCCATGATCTCGCACAGCTCCTGCCAGTAGTCCACCTGTTCAAAGTCTATTTTCTCCACAGGCGCACCGGTGATGATCATGCCGTCGTAGCGGTTGTTCTTCACCTCGTCGAAGGTCTTATAAAACGCCTCGAGGTGGGCCGCAGAGACATGGGTTGCCGCATGGCTGGCCGTCTGCAGCAGGGTCATGTGGACCTGAATGGGCGTATTGGCCAGCAGGCGGGCGATCTGGGTCTCGGTGGCGATCTTGGTCGGCATGAGGTTCAGGATGAGGATCTCCAGCGGACGGATGTGCTGGGAGAGCGCCCGTTCCCGGTGCATGACGAAGACGTTTTCCTCGTAGAGGGCATCGTAGGCGGGAAGAGTCTTGGGGATGATCAGCGGCATAGCATCGTTGCTCCTTTTGACGGTTTTAGCGGGAAGTTTTTATCTGCATCCGGAGACGCTTTTTTCACGGGAAGGGGCCGAAACCGGCAGATGGCGCTGACCGTGTTTCTTAAATCTTATCCAGCGCCTGTGCAATATCGGCGATGAGGTCTTCGCTGCTCTCGAGGCCGCAGCTCATCCGCACCAGCTCAGCAGGCACACCGGCAGCGGCCAGCTGCTCGTCGTTCATCTGGCGATGGGTGCTGGAAGCCGGATTCAAGCAGCAGGTGCGGGCATCGGCAACGTGGGTCTCAATGGCGGCAAGCTTCAGCTCCTTCATAAAGGTGCTGGCGGCTTCGCGGCCGCCGGCCAGGCCAAAGGAAACGACGCCGCAGCTGCCGTTCGGCAGATACTTCTCGGCCAGTGCATGGTAGGGGCTGGACTCGAGGCCGCAGTAGTTGACGTAAGCCACCTTGGGGTGAGCCTCAAGGAACTTTGCGACGGCCATGCCGTTGGCGCAGTGGCGCTGCATCCGGACGTGGAGGCTCTCAAGGCCGAGGTTCAGCATATAGGCGTTCATGGGGGACTGCATCGAGCCGAAGTCGCGCATGAGCTGTGCGGTGGCCTTGGTGATGAAAGCCCCCTCTTTGCCGAAGCGCTCCGCGTAGGTGATGCCATGATAGCTCTCATCGGGAGTACACAGGCCGGGGAACTTCTCGGCGTGGGCCATCCAGTCGAACTTGCCGCTGTCCACGATAGCACCGCCCAGCACAGCGCCATGGCCGTCCATGTACTTGGTGGTGGAGTGGGTCACGATGTCAGCGCCCCACTCGAAGGGGCGGCAGTTGACCGGCGTGGGGAAAGTGTTGTCCACGATGAGCGGTACGCCGTGGGCGTGTGCGGCCTTGGCGAACTTTTCAATGTCCAGCACGGTGAGGGCAGGGTTAGCGATGGTCTCACCAAACACGACCTTGGTGTTGGGCCGGAAGGCGGCATCCAGTTCTTCCTCGCTGCACAGCGGGTCCACGAAGGTGGCGGTAATGCCCATCTTCTTCATGGTGACGGAGATAAGGTTGAAGGTGCCGCCGTAGATGGTGCTGGACGCCACGATGTGGTCGCCTGCCTCGCAGATATTGAACAGCGCAAAGAAGTTGGCCGCCTGACCGCTGGACGTCAGCATGGCGGCGGTGCCGCCTTCCAGCTCGCAGATCTTTTTCGCCACCATATCGCAGGTGGGGTTCTGCAGGCGGGAGTAGAAGTAGCCGTCGGCCTCGAGGTCGAACAGCTTGCCCATGTCCTCGCTGGTAGCGTACTTGAACGTAGTGGACTGGATGATGGGGATCTGGCGGGGTTCGCCGTTGCCGGGGGTGTAGCCGCCCTGCACGCAGATGGTATCACGGTTCATTGCAACATACTCCTTTACTGGGTTTGTCTGTATAGCACAATTCCCCGCAGGAGCATGAGCCTCCTGCGGGGAATCGATTCGTTAAATTTTATTCCCTGCAGGAAGCAGAAACTTACTTTCTCAGCCGCTTATCACTCCTGGTCGCCCAGAAGGTACCGACAGTCTGGAACACCTGCACCATGAGCACCAGCAGCACGACGCAGACGATCATGATGTTAGTCTGGTAGCGGTAGTAGCCGTAGGACAGAGCGATCTTACCCAGACCGCCGCCACCGATGACGCCGGACATGGCCGAGTAGCCGAGGATGGTCGTCAGGGCAGTGGTCATGCTGGAAATGAGGCCGGGCAGACACTCGGGAATCATGACCTTGGTGATGATCTGGAAGGGAGTCGCGCCCATGCTCTGGGCAGCTTCCACGACGCCCTCGTCCAGCTCACGCAGACTGGTCTCCACCAGACGGGCCACGAAGGGGAAGGCCGCGACCACCAGCGGAACGATGGTGGCCTTGGTGCCGACGGTGGTGCCCACAATGGCACGGGTCAGCGGGAAGACACAGATCATCAAAATCAGGAACGGCACGCTGCGCAGAATGTTGATGACGATGTTCAGGATGTGCATCAGCCAGCCCGGCAGGGGCAGGACGCCGTCCTTATCGCCAGCCACCAGCAGAACGCCCAGCGGCAGGCCCAGAACCAGAGAAAATGCCGTGGAGAGGACGGTCACGTAGAACGTCTCCCAAATGGCGAAGCCATAATCTGCAAAGCTCATTCTCCGGTCACCTCCTCAACGGTCACACCATTCTGGCTGCGCATATAGGCCGCAGCCTGCTTTGCCTGTTCGGTATCGCGGGGAAGTTTGAGCAGCATGGAGCCGTAGCACTGGCCGCTCAGATCGCGGGTGTCGGCGCTGAGCACAGACACGAGGATGCCCTTCTCCGCAGCGAGGCTCGCCACCAGCGGCTTTGCGGCGGACGAACCATTGAAAGTAACACGGACCACATGATCGTCGGGCGCAAAGCTCGAGAGGTCGCGGGCTGCGCTGCCGCCGTTGGGGGCGACGAGGCGCCTGGCCGCAGCCGTCTTGGGATTCGCGAAGATCTCGCGCACCTCACCCTGCTCCACGACCACGCCGCCGTCCAGAATGGCGACGGAGTCGCAGATCTCTTCCACGACGCTCATCTGGTGGGTGATGACCACCACGGTGATGCCCAGCTTCTTGTTGATGTCCTTGATGAGGGTCAGGATGGCGTGGGTCGTGTTGGGGTCCAGCGCACTGGTGGCCTCATCGCAGAGCAGGACTTTGGGGTTGGTGGCCAGCGCACGGGCAATGGCGATGCGCTGTTTCTGGCCGCCGGAGAGCTGGGCCGGGTAGGCGTTGGCCTTATCGGGCAGGCCCACCATTTCCAGCAGCTCCCTGGCGCGCTTTTCGGCATCGGCCTTCTTCACGCCCGCAAGCTCCATCGGGAAGCAGATGTTCTTCAGGCAGCTGCGCTGCATCAGCAGATTGAACTGCTGGAAGATCATGGTGATGTCGCGGCGGCGCTCACGCAGGGCTGCGGGGGACAGGGTCTCCATCGCGGTGCCGTCGATGACGACACTGCCCTCGGTGGGGCGCTCCAGCAGATTGATGCAGCGCACCAGCGTGGATTTGCCCGCGCCCGACATACCGATGATGCCGTAGATGGAGCCATCGGGGATGGTCAGGTCGATGTTCTTCAGCGCATTCACCGCGCCGTCCTTCATCTGGAAGGTCTTGGAAAGGTGTTTGATCTCGATCACGATTTACTCCTTAGTTGGTAAAGCTCAGCCCTCGATGGGTGCCAGGCTGTCCTGCTTGCCGCCGTAGATGCCCATGGGCTCGACGTGGATGCCGGCGACGGTCACCAGATGGGTGCCCTTCTCCTCATTGAAGTTGTCCAGATACGGCTGATGCTGGAAGTAGTTGGTGTCGCACTGGCCGTCCTCGACGATGGTGTTGGGGATCACATAGTCGTCGTACTCCTGAATGTCCAGAGTGATGCCCTTAGCGGCCAGAATGTCCTTGCAGACCTCCAGAACCTCGCAGTGGGGAGCGGGAGTAGCAGCGCAGCTGACAGTCTCGCCGTTCAGTGCATCGTAGTCGATGGAAGCGTCATAGCCATCGGTCGGGGTCTCGACGACGGAGACGACAGCGCCCTTGTAGTTCTCATCCATGAAGTCCTTGACCTGCTGGCTCTGCAGAGCGGCGACGAGGGCCTTGATCTTGGGCTCGTTCTCGTTGCCCTCCTTGCAGACCAGAACATTGACGTAAGCAGAAGAGCCGTCCTCCATTGCCAGAGCGTCGGTCATGGGGTCCAGACCAGCGGAGATGGCGTAGTTGGAGTTGATGACAGCGTAGTCCTCATCCTGCAGGACGTTGGGGACCTGAGCAGCCTCGACCTCATCGACGGTGACATTCAGGGGGTTCTCCTCGATGTCGTTCTTGGTGGCGGTCAGGCCGGCGTCAGCCTTCAGCTTGAAGAAGCCGTTCTTCTCCAGCAGGGTCAGAGCGCGGGCCTCATTGGTGGTGTCGTTGGGGACAGCGACCTTCACCTTGTCCAGCTTTGCCACAGCGGAAGCAGCCTCAGAAGAAGCGGCAGTGCTGGAAGCAGCAGAGCTTGCGGTGGAAGAAGAGCCGCCGCAGGCGGTCAGGGCAGCAGCAGCGGCTGCGACACCGGTAACTTTCAGAAAATCACGACGAGTAATCATAGTTTTTCCCTCTCTATTATTGGATATAATGTACAGCGGCGGCGCGGCACAGTCCGCGCCCGCCTTGAACGGAAGCATCAAAAAAGCCTCCGTCCCTGCCAGCCATGCGCTGCACAAGGACGGAGGCCTGAAACTTCCGTGGTACCACCTTGGTTCACAGCATCCTCGCGGACACTGCCTCAAAACTGCGGCAGAATTTTTTCTGCTTACAGCCGGACGCTTTAACGGGCGCACCCGTCGCGGACTAGTGCTCTTGCTCTTCGTCCGCGCAGCTCCGAGACCATTTTCGGCTCCCTGTTTCCTGCCCTTTTCCACCTGCCGGGCTCTCTGGTAAGGCTCATGCGAAAGCTTACTCTTCTCTTCACAGCCATTTTAGTGATATTGCGTTTATTGTACTCGCCTCGACGGGATTTGTCAACCCCTTAAAACAAACTTTTTCAGTAGGGAATTGAAGATCCTTCGCCCATGAGACAAAATATGCCCCCGCGCTGTACGCACGGGGGCATATTCAGAAGCTATCTATCAGCCCTGCTCCTGCTGTGCCTTCTTGGCTTCGAGAGCCAGAATGGCGTCGCGGCGGCTCAGGTTGATGCGGCCCTGCTGGTCGATGTCCGTCACTTTGACGACGATGGCATCACCCACAGCAACAACATCTTCCACGCGCTCGACACGCTTGGTGTCCAGCTTGGAGATGTGGACGAGGCCCTCCTTGCCCGGAGCGATCTCGACGAAGGCACCGAAGTTCATCAGACGGGTGACCTTGCCCTTGTAAATGGCACCGATCTCGGGGTCTTCCACGATAGTCCTGATGGTGAAGATGGCGCGCTTTGCGTCCTCCTGATCCACAGCAGAGACGAAGACATGACCGTCCTCCTGCACATCGATCTTGCAGTTGCAGGTGGCGCAGATGTCCTGAATGACCTTGCCGCCCTTGCCGATGACGTCCTTGATCTTATCGGTGGGGATCATCATGCTGAACATCTTGGGGGCCCAGCGGCTCAGCTCGTGGCGGGGCTCTGCGATGACGGGCTTGATGATCTCATCGAGGATGTACAGACGGCCCTTGCGGCACTTCTCGAAGGCCTCGGCGATGATGTCGTAGGTCAGGCCGTCGATCTTAATATCCATCTGGATGGCGGTGATGCCCTTGCGGGTGCCGCCGACCTTGAAGTCCATATCGCCGTGGAAGTCCTCGACGCCCTGAATGTCCAGCATGGTCATCCAGCGGTCGCCCTCAGTGATAAGGCCGCAGGAGATACCGGCGACGGGAGCCTTGATGGGGACGCCTGCGTCCATCAGAGCCAGCGTGGAGCCGCAGATGGAAGCCTGAGAGGTGGAGCCGTTGGAAGAGAGGACCTCAGACACGCAGCGGATGGTGTAGGGGAACTCTTCCAGAGAGGGCAGCACAGGCACGAGAGCGCGCTCAGCCAGTGCGCCGTGGCCGATCTCGCGGCGGCCGGGGCTGCGGGGTGCGCGGGCCTCGCCGACGGAGTACGGCGGGAAATTGTAGTGATGGATGTAGCGCTTGGTCTGCTCGTCGGTCAGGTCATCCATGAGCTGGTTGTCCTTGGTGCCGCCGAGGGTGCAGGTGGTGAGCACCTGAGTCTGGCCGCGGGTGAACATACCGGAACCATGCACACGGGGCAGGATGCCGACTTCTGCGGCCAGCGGGCGGATCTCGTTGATGCCGCGGCCATCCACGCGCTTGCCCTCGTCCAGCAGCCAGCGGCGGACGACGTACTTCTGCATCTTGTAGCTGACGAGGTCGAGGTCGGCCTCGGTCAGGTCGGGGTACTCCTCAGCGATCTTGTCCATGATGGGCAGCAGAGCAGCATCACGCACATTCTTGTCGTCGGTATCCATGGCGGCCTTGAAGTCGTCGAGATACTTCTCCTTGATGGCGTGGAACACGTCCATATCGAGGCCCACGACCTGGAAATCGATCTTCGGCTTGCCGCGCTCGGCCACGATGCCGTTGATAAAGGTGATGATCTTCTTGATCTCCACGTGAGCGGCCTTGATGGCGTTCAGCATGGTGTCCTCATCGACCTCATTGGCACCGGCCTCGATCATGACGATCTTGTCCATGGTGGCGGCGACGGTCAGGGCCAGGTCGCTCTTCTTGCGCTGCTCCTGGGTGGGGTTCAGGACGATCTCGCCGTCCACCAGACCCACCTGCACGCCGCCGATGGGGCCGTTCCAGGGGATCTCGGACACAGCGGTGACCAGAGAAGCGCCGATCATGCCGGCGATCTCAGGGCTGCAGTCGGGGTCAAGGCTCATGACGGTCATGGTGATGCAGACGTCGTTGCGCATCTCCTTCGGGAACAGCGGGCGCATGGGACGGTCCACGACGCGGCTGGTCAGGATGGCGCGCTCGCCGGGGCGGCCCTCACGGCGCATGAAGCTGCCGGGGATGCGGCCTGCGGCGTAGAGCTTTTCCTCGTACTCCACGTTCAGGGGGAAGAAATCGACGCCCTCGCGGGGCTTGGGGCTCATGACCACGTTGCACATCACGCAGGTCTCGC
>OLFY01002045.1_pt1 | contig 22103 bp, 17 predicted proteins | sample 1605611 | NCBI WGS metagenome assembly OLFY01 (sample SAMEA3888923, study PRJEB22519) | human gut metagenome | biome: human gut; feature: human-associated habitat; material: faeces | place: Denmark | collected 2011
GATTTTCACAGGTGGTGGTCTTGCCGGTGCCGCCTTTCTGGTTGACGATGGCTATCGTGGTTGCTTTCTTTGAAATTTTCATCACCTCCGATTCGCTAAGTCGTGGTTGGTTTGGTTCTGGTAGGAAAGCTGCATGGTGGTGGGCGCGTTGTACAGAGAAGCGAGCAGATATTGTTTCATGTTACGGATCGGGCTGCTGTTCTCTGCAAAGCACTTCAGCACAAAGCGGATGTGGTCGGCGTTCAACTTCATAAACCGACTGCATACCACCTCGGCGGGCTTATCGTCCCCAGCAATGTGCAGCAGCTTACGGTTGGTAGCGCAGGTGTCCACCAGCAAGTCTACGATCTGGTAGATAATGTCCTTGTCATCCGGGCAGAGCCGGAGCAAAAGGTCTATCTCCAAAGACTGAGAAAAATATTCTTCCAGTTGGGTGCGTTTGCTCATCCCATCCGCTTCTTCAGAATTGAATGGATCAGTCTCACTCATTTCAGTATCATTCTCTTTAGTCTTATTACATCGTGATTTTGAAGGGTTTTGACTTGCGTTTTTGAAGCCTCCAGAATCGTGAAAATCACGATTTTGGAATATTGATTTTGACGATTCTGCCGAAAAGTTCTTCACATACACCAAACTTGGCTTTCCCAGACCTCTGCGTTTTCGTTCAATCAGACCAAACTTTTCGAGTTCCCGGAGCAGCTTGGTCGCTTTGTTGTCTGCGCAACACAACGCCCTCTTGACATCCTCTATCGTGAAGATGATGAACACCCGGTTCTGCTCGTCCAGCCAGCCGTTTTTCACAGACAGGCTCATGCGGTCCAGCAGGATGCCGTACAGGGTTTTTGCATCGGTGGACAGACTCTGGAACCGTGGCTCCTGAAAAAGAGCCTTGGGAATGCGGTAGAATGAAAACAGTTCTCCGGCTTGTCCGTAAAAGTAGTCAAGGGTCATGTGGCTTTTTCAACGTTTTGCTCCAGCTTGTGTTCAAAAAATCAACCGCCTTTCGTTTGAAAATAAAAAGCGCACTCTTTTCTTATTGAAAAGTGGTGCGCTATGTAATATAATGGCTATATAATTTAGCTATCCAAAAGATAGTCGATGAGATATTCTTTCGGAATCATGAAAGATCGTCCGACTTTCAGGCAGCGAATTCTATGTTGATGGATTCTTCTGATGATGGCAGTCTGGCTTTTGAAACCGAGTAAAGTTGTTGCTTCTTCGACAGACAGCACATCAGGATAGTTCACAAATAATTTTTTATAATACTCTTTTGCTTGATTTTGATTCATTATCCTTGACTTTCCTTTCGTTTTGTGCCTAAGCAGAGGAGCGTTTTGCCCTGCATCCCTCCTGAACATCCCTCCAATTTCCATTTGGGCGGTCCAAACCGAAAAAACAGAGTAGAGGAAAAACGCATCGAAAAATCGTGGATATTTCAAATTATTGTTCGTTGAGGCGTGAATTTTGCCTTTGCACAGTGAGAATCAGATATCACTAGATATCACTGGATGACACCAGATGGAAGATGAGGATAAAAACTCAAAATCCCTTGTGCTAATAACACGTGTGGGTTCGACCCCCACCACCGGCATAGAAAAAGCCGACCGAGAGGTATTCTCAGTCGGCTTTTCTTTTTGATTTTTCCCTTATCGATCAGGAACGCCGGGAACTGAAATGCTGCAAAACTCAGCGGCGGGGCTGACTGTTTTAACTGCTGTTTAAGACTTTGTGCTTTTCTGTTCATAAACTTCTGGTATCCTGTACACAACGAAACGAGAAAGAGGGAGCTTTATGAACGCCGAACTCACCTTCCTGACCGCCCTGCAATCCCTGCACAGCCCCATGCTGGATGGAAGCATGGGCTTTATTACCCGTCTGGGAGACTCCGGTATTCTCTGGGTGACGCTGACAGCGCTGCTGCTGGTGTTCCGCAAAACGCGGCGGGTCGGCTGCGTGCTGGCAGCGGCGCTCCTCATCGACGCTGTCCTCTGCAATCTTCTTCTCAAGCCGCTGGTGGCCCGCGTCCGTCCATGCGACATCCTCACGGAGGTACAGCTGCTTATCCCGCACCCGGACGATTTTTCCTTCCCTTCGGGCCATACGGCGGCGTCCTTCGCCTCGGTGACAGCCCTCTGGCTGGCCGGGAAAAAGCAGTGGGCGATGGCGGCTCTGCCGGTAGGCGTTCTCATCGCATTCTCCCGGATGTACCTCTGTGTCCATTACCCGACGGATATTCTGGGTGGTGTCATTTTGGGAGCTGCCTGTGGATGGGCGGGAGCATGGCTCGTAAAGAAAGCAGAGCGACGAATGGCCATCCCGCGGAGCTAAAAAAGAAGAAGAGACCGCTGTGCAGCAGCTTGCTGTACAGCGGTCTCTTTTGTTATGAGGCAGACCCGCTTATCTGAGGGAACATCCCGGTTTTCCGCAAAAGCCCAAAAGACATGCAGGCAACTCAATGCATCCCCAAAAATTTGGCCTCGAAAAAAGAAAAACACCGTACTTCATGCGAAGTACAGTGCTTTTTTGGTGGAGAATAGCGGGATCGAACCGCTGACCTCTTGCATGCCATGCAAGCGCTCTCCCAGCTGAGCTAATCCCCCATAGCTGGCGTGTCATTCCTGACGACGCATATTATTATACCAGCCAAAAGGAGAGTTGTCAATAACTTTTTTATTTTTTGTGAGCGACGCTGCGGCGGGTGCTGCGCTTGTAGTAGAACAGGTACTGCTGTACGATGCCAGCCTGCTGACCATAGGAAGGAAAAGGGTCGCGGCCGCCGAATTCCTCATCAATGAGTCGTTGTATCCAAACATCAATGGGAGCCATCGCGGTACGGCCATAGCCAAAGAGGCAGACGCAGTTTGCTACCTTTTTGCCGACGCCGTCCAGCTCGAGGAGGCGGGAAAAGAGAGCGTCGTCGGGCAGCGCTGCCAGAGCACCGAGGTCGAGTGTGCCGCTGGAAGCCTGTGCGGCAGCGTTCTGGATGTAACGGGTGCGGTAGCCCAGACCACAGCCCATCAGCTGCGCTCCAGAGAGGCCGCAGAGCTGCTGCGGGGTGGGGAAGAGGAAGACTTCATCGCCTTCGGCACTGAGCGGTTCGCCGCAGCACCGGGCAAGGCGTTCTACGGCGGTGCGGATGGCCGGAATGCTCTTGCGCTGGGAGATAAGAAAGGTGATGAGCATTTCCCATGGGTCCTGATGCAGGATTCGGATGCCCTGCCCAAATTCGAGCGATTTGTCCAGATAGCTGCTCTGTCCCGCCAAGCTGCACCGCAGCGCGGCATAGTTCCGGCCCAAATCAAAGTAGTTGGCCCAGCACTCCCAATCTGAGCCATACCATGCAGCGTCGTATTGCCCAGCGCCCAGCGGAGTCAGATAAAGGAGTGCGCCGCCGGAAAGAAAACGGTAGCGCCCGTCGGCCAGTTTCTGCGGCCGGAAGCACTGGCCGCTTTCGATGATTTTGTCGAGGTCAAAGTCGTCCTGGATGGTGACGAGCTGATGGGTAAGGGGAACGGTATGCATGGAAAACTCCTTTTTGGAAAAATTGTGGCGATGCCCGATTCGAGGTGGAAACTGATTTCTATCCGTACCCTTTGCGGGGAGGGCAACCTTGATGCTGAAAAGACCGGCGTGGTTGTGACAATTTCTATCTGCGCCCTCGGTGAAGAGGACGTCTTGGTTACGCCTTTGAGAACCGCGATATGATTATTATGTTATTCTATCCACACCCCTCAAATAGGAGCGACTTCAAGTCGAAGAATGCACCGGGGAACACAAACTGATTTCAACCAACGTCTTTAAGAGACGGAATTGTAGGTCAAAATACTCAGTTCCTTAGAGAGCGCATGGCAACAACTTAATAAGAGTTTACCATATTTTTGTGTCGATTTCTACCTGCGCCCTCCGCGAGGAGGGCGACTTCCACTTTGCGCCGGATGCAAGACCACCGAAAAATTTCTATCCACGCCCTCCGCGAGGAGGGCGACCGGCAGCGGAATCGCTGGCAGCACTGACCGACGTATTTCTATCCACGCCCTCCGCGAGGAGGGCGACCATACCCCGTCCGCACCTGCTTTGCTGGCATCATGATTTCTATCCACGCCCTCCGCGAGGAGGGCGACTGACCGTCAGAAGCATAGCTCCCGGACGTTCACAATTTCTATCCACGCCCTCCGCGAGGAGGGCGACGGTATCTTGCCCGACCTGAAAGGCACGACCTCCGAATTTCTATCCACGCCCTCCGCGAGGAGGGCGACTGGTCCGGTTCCATACGATGGGCTCAACATAGCCATTTCTATCCACGCCCTCCGCGAGGAGGGCGACGTATTCTGTACTGGTTCGACTTTACCTTTACCGAATTTCTATCCACGCCCTCCGCGAGGAGGGCGACACCAACGCACAGGAGGATGAATCCTCCACCCTCGTATTTCTATCCACGCCCTCCGCGAGGAGGGCGACCCATCATTCTTTGACAGGAGGTACCACAATGGCCGATTTCTATCCACGCCCTCCGCGAGGAGGGCGACTTTGCAATGCTTGGTCACATGGAGTAGCCATAGGTATTTCTATCCACGCCCTCCGCGAGGAGGGCGACCATACAACGGCCATATGTTTACGAAGAGTTTCGAAATTTCTATCCACGCCCTCCGCGAGGAGGGCGACCATGGTACATCAAGCCCCATGTGGCGGTTTCAGGATTTCTATCCACGCCCTCCGCGAGGAGGGCGACACCATCCGGACGGAAACGCGCCGGTAGCGTCATAATTTCTATCCACGCCCTCCGCGAGGAGGGCGACTGGCCGACACGGTGAGCACATACGGAGCCTTTGAGATTTCTATCCACGCCCTCCGCGAGGAGGGCGACTGCATACCGCTTAGATCAGTAACCGCATTTGCGGGATTTCTATCCACGCCCTCCGCGAGGAGGGCGACGCGGGCTACCCGGTCTGCCGGCGACACGATATGGTTATTTCTATCCACGCCCTCCGCGAGGAGGGCGACCAGATTACATGTAACTAAGACATGTAGGGTGTAGAATTTCTATCCACGCCCTCCGCGAGGAGGGCGACCGATCATCGTATAGGTCGTATGGGACTGCTTGGCAATTTCTATCCACGCCCTCCGCGAGGAGGGCGACACGCTCAGTCTGGGCAGCCTTAAAGCACCAAATCATATTTCTATCCACGCCCTCCGCGAGGAGGGCGACTTAAGCGTGATGGGCGAAAAGTCCCATTTGAGCGAATTTCTATCCACGCCCTCCGCGAGGAGGGCGACTCACGCAGTCATCATTACTACAGCAGACTATATCCAATTTCTATCCACGCCCTCCGCGAGGAGGGCGACTACACCAAAGAGGGCCGAGTTATCCACCCCAACGATTTCTATCCACGCCCTCCGCGAGGAGGGCGACTGCCGCCCTCTGCACCGTTCGGGACGAGCTGGAAATTTCTATCCACGCCCTCCGCGAGGAGGGCGATGTGCCGCAGAGAAACCGGCCATCCTGCACAACAAATTTCTATCCACGCCCTCCGCGAGGAGGGCGACAGTGCCGGCCTCAACAGCACCAGCACCGGTCAGCGTATTTCTATCCACGCCCTCCGCGAGGAGGGCGACGTGTTCTTTTTCTTCAGCATAAGCGTCCTCCATATCAATTTCTATCCACGCCCTCCGCGAGGAGGGCGACTGCCTTGGTGTTGTCCTTTTCGCTAAAGGCGGATTATTTCTATCCACGCCCTCCGCGAGGAGGGCGACAATCTCGCTTGCACAGAGCGACCACGCCAGCGTGATTTCTATCCACGCCCTCCGCGAGGAGGGCGACCTCTATCTCCCGGTTTAGTCTTTTGGATTTTGTCATTTCTATCCACGCCCTCCGCGAGGAGGGCGACGCTCATCGGCAAGCCCTACATCGTCCAGCACATCCTATTTCTATCCACGCCCTCCGCGAGGAGGGCGACAGGTATTACGATGGGCGGGTCCGGCGCAGCGAGTATTTCTATCCACGCCCTCCGCGAGGAGGGCGACTTCTGACCAGCAAGGACGACCCTGAAAAGTTCCAATTTCTATCCACGCCCTCCGCGAGGAGGGCGACCTGCCGCTTTTTTCCGGTACACTAAATCTAAGTAATTTCTATCCACGCCCTCCGCGAGGAGGGCGACGCCAGCTGTCCAAAGTTCCTTCTGCGTTGCTTCTATTTCTATCCACGCCCTCCGCGAGGAGGGCGACCCATCCTCTGCAGTGCGGTTCTGGCTGCAAAAGGTATTTCTATCCACGCCCTCCGCGAGGAGGGCGACCTCGTGTGGTGCTTATCATCAATCAGTTCGTCATTATTTCTATCCACGCCCTCCGCGAGGAGGGCGACAACGACGGCCACCCGGCCGGCGCGAGGCCCGAGGATTTCTATCCACGCCCTCCGCGAGGAGGGCGACGGCAGCGGAGACCGCTGCACAGTATGCGGATGGTATTTCTATCCACGCCCTCCGCGAGGAGGGCGACCTTAAACAAAGGGCTTGCTTCAAGCATCACAGCAATTTCTATCCACGCCCTCCGCGAGGAGGGCGACTTGCTCTGCTGATAGGCATTCCAGTCATAAAGGATTTCTATCCACGCCCTCCGCGAGGAGGGCGACTCTCGATGCCCTTGTCCTTATCGGCACGGCGGAAATTTCTATCCACGCCCTCCGCGAGGAGGGCGACCTCGCATACCCGAAAGAGTATGAGTTAGTCATGCGATTTCTATCCACGCCCTCCGCGAGGAGGGCGACCCAAAATTGTCGAACCGCTGGACGCGCCCGACAAATTTCTATCCACGCCCTCCGCGAGGAGGGCGACCATGCAGGTATCAACACTGAGCGCCTGAGCTGGATATTTCTATCCACGCCCTCCGCGAGGAGGGCGACTGGGATGAATCTCACGCTGGGATGGTGTGGGACGAATTTCTATCCACGCCCTCCGCGAGGAGGGCGACGACAGCATATAGAGCGGTGTTCCGGTGTCGGTCAATTTCTATCCACGCCCTCCGCGAGGAGGGCGACTGCTGGGGCAGGTCACGTCCATCTGCACGGTAGCATTTCTATCCACGCCCTCCGCGAGGAGGGCGACCTTTACCCGTGCCGTTATATCCGGCAGGGCTGCGCGATTTCTATCCACGCCCTCCGCGAGGAGGGCGACAACAGCGAGATCCAGAATGACCCCATCGACCCGGAATTTCTATCCACGCCCTCCGCGAGGAGGGCGACAAGGGAGAGCGCCTTGTCGCCTTTGGCGTTGAGATTTCTATCCACGCCCTCCGCGAGGAGGGCGACCAAGACGGAGCTGGAGGAGAACGCTGCCCTGAAGATTTCTATCCACGCCCTCCGCGAGGAGGGCGACCAGACGGCTCATGTGGCTGGATGAGGCGGACGCAGAATTTCTATCCACGCCCTCCGCGAGGAGGGCGACGGATGCACGCATCCAGTCCCTGCAGCCGTTCGTATTTCTATCCACGCCCTCCGCGAGGAGGGCGACCGCCGCCGCCGTTGTGCGGCCTCGTGGGCGTGAAAATTTCTATCCACGCCCTCCGCGAGGAGGGCGACCTTCGTCCTCCCCATCGGCCACGTTGTCAGTTCATTTCTATCCACGCCCTCCGCGAGGAGGGCGACCGGACAAGCGCATCCCCTACATCCGCTTCGACTGCATTTCTATCCACGCCCTCCGCGAGGAGGGCGACCGACACCAAGGCGGCGTTTGCCCCGTCGCATGAATTTCTATCCACGCCCTCCGCGAGGAGGGCGACAGCAAAAACAGAGACAAAATCTCTATTTTCAAACAAATTATACAACATTCTGCACGAATTTAGAAGAGCCTTGATTTACAACGGGTCAAAGAGCTATCCTAATCATGCAAAATGACACAAAAATCCGGTGCGAAGGTGCCGGAAAAATGCTGAGAACTCGCCCTTCGCACCGGGGCGGGAAACTCAGAACAACAGCAGGCCGTCCTGCTCGAAGGGCGGATGAACGCCGACATGCTCCACCTTGCTCTTATAGCTGTTGCCCAGCTGGTAGAAGCGCAGACTGTCCAGCGCAGGGTCGATGAGGGCCGTCAGCTCCGCCTTGAGAACGGCATACTGCGCGGCATCCAGCAGACACTCAAACACGGAGTTCTGCACCCGCTGGCCGTGGTCCACACAGCGCTTGGCGACTTTGCGCAGACGTTTGCGCCCGGCAGGAGTTTCGGTATTGACGTCGTAGGTGATAAGGACCAGCATACACATCCCTCACTTCCAGAAAAATGGCGGGTAAAGCTCCATATCGCCCCGCAGGGTGCGGGCCAGAAGCAGAGCCTGCACATAAGGCACGAGGCCCCACGGAAGCTTTTCGTTCAGGAACGGGTGGGTGATAGTCTCCTGCTTGCGGGTCTGCCACCCGCCCAGAAAGGCGCGGCGGCCCTCATCGGTGAGAAGAACGGCCCCGTTCTCCTGCTTCTGGAAATGCTTCGGCGTCATGATTTTCTGGTTGATGCAGGAGAGCACGAAGCGGTCGGCATAAACTGCACGCAGCTCTTCCATGAGGTCGAGGGCGAGGCTCCTGCGCCCGGGCCGGGCGCGGTGGAGAAAGCCGACGTAGGGGTCGAGGCCCACACTCTGAAGAGCCGCCGTGCAGTCGGAGGCCAGAAGCGAATAAGCGAAAGAGAGCAGGGCATTGGTATTGTCCAGCGGCGGGCGGCGGCTCCGGCCTGCGAAAGAAAAATCATCGTGCTGCTGCAGGATGAGTGAATCAAAGCAGTCGAAATACCGCTGTGCCGCCTCGCCCTCCAGACCGCGAAGCTGGTCGAGGTCGTCGCACTCTTCGATGAGGGGCAGCGCCGCCGCCAGCTGGGCGCTGGTGCGCTTGAGCTGTTCCACTGGCACCCGCTGGGGGTGGTCGCGGGTGGCCCGTTCCAGCACCCAGCGGGCGTTATAGACTTTGCCCAGGATGAAATTGCGCGCATAGAGACAGCTCTCTGCCTCGCTGTCTGCGATGCGGTACTGGGTCTGCCGCAGCAGGACGTTGCCCCGCTCTTCGCCTACGGCCCGGGCCAGAAAGCGGCCCTGCGGGCTGAAAAAGCTTAAATCGACCCCGAGGCTGGTGCATTTACCCATCAGGGCAGGGCTTGCGCCGGGATAGCTGAAGCAGACGATGCCTTCCAGCGTGTGGAGCGGGACCCGGCCAATTTCAGCCTTGTTGCAGAGCAGGACGATGTTCTCCCCCTCGAGGGAAAGGTAGGCGTCCTTGTTGAGGACGTAGAGCGTGTTCAAAAACTTTCTCATGGCACAGCCTCCTGCATCTCGTCCAGATGGGCGCGGAGATAGGCTTTCGGGTCGGCACGCTGATACAGCACGGGGAGGCAGAGCTCTTTGAGGGAGCAGGCGCTGCAGTGGGTGCCGGGCTTCGACTTGGGGGTATAGCCCCGGGCAAAATAGGCGTGCATCTCGTCGGCCATCTTCTGGGTGGTCTGGCGCAGTTCTTCGGTCAGCGGCACGACCTCCCGCCGCCGCGTTTCCTCGTAGAAGAGCGCACCCTCCTGGATGCTGCACACCAGCATCTCTTCCAGCGCCATGGCCTGTGCGCAGAGCTGCAGCCGGTCAGCGTCGCTGGCCTTGGCGCGGCCATGCTTGTACTCGACAGGCATGGGCTTCCAAAGCCCTTCCGTGCTTTGCAGGGGGATGCCCTCCGGGTCGGCCCGGAACTCGACGACATCGCAGTTTCCGCTCAGGCCCAGCCGACGGCTGACCACCTGCATCCCTCGGGTGATGAGCAGGCCGCCGCGCCGTTCGGTCTGGTCTGCGTCATGGCAGCGGGCGTGGTCGAGCTGGCCTTCGACGGTGCGGCGGTTCTCCGCCCACTGCTGTTCCAGATGGATGAGCGCCCACTGGCGGCGGCAGAAGCAGAAGTGCTGGATGCCCGACAGGGGCAGCCAGTCGTCTGCGCCGCCCATCAGGACAGCCTCTCGCAGGTGACTCCTTCCGGCAGAGTGTCTGCCACCGTGACGGTGTAGTCGCGGTAGCTGCGGGCGGCGTCCACATCGGGCTTGCGCTGGACGGCGACGGAGTCGAAGAGCTTATAGGCCGGGGCATTGCCCAGCTCAGAATCGTGCTTGAACACGATGAGCTCCCGCACGGCCATCTTGCCCCGGGCAGCGCTGTGGTCGTTCTCGAACATATTCAGAATGGCAGTCCACAGAAGTTTCAAATCATCCTCGGAGAAGCCGGTGGTCTTCCGGGCGAGGTTGGCCGAGACATAGCCCTCGGCGCGGTAGAGGGCGTAAGGCACGATGTGCTTGCGGCCCATCTCAGTACCCTTCTTCTCGGCATCGGCCTCGGTAGTGATGGCCACGCGGGTGATGGTGACTTCCTGCGGGACGATGGGATCCACCGAGCGGGCAAAGCTCAGCTGGACGGGGCCGCGCACCTGACCGCAGTTCAGCGCACCCTTGACGAAGGTGGTCATGACGGCACCGAAGGTGCGGATGTCGAAGTAGTTCTCACACATATAGTCCCGCAGCTTGGCATCGATGTCGGGGTCGGCTTTTTTGGCAGCTTTCAGGTCGGGGTCGATGCCCAGCGTGCTGATGGCCTCGGCATCGCTGCGGTTGAGGGGAACGCCGTCCTTGATGTAGATACGATAGCCTTTTTCGTCCTCTTTCAGGGTCTCGACATAGTTGCGGATCTTCCGCTTGAGGCAGACGTCGGTCACCAGACCGTAGCCCGTCTCGGGGTCGATACGGGGCATATTGCCTGCGTCGGGGTCGCCGTTGGGGTTGCCGTTCTCGACGTCGAACAGGATGACGAAATCATAGCGGTTCTTGATGGGCTCAGACATGGTTTATTCCTCCTCATTCTTTTTGGCGTAGCGTTTCTGGGTCTGGTGGTAGTAGCCGATCTCAAAGACACCCTGCTCCGGCAGGCTGAGCCGCGCCGGGAAGCCTGTCTCGGGCAGCTGGGCCATCAGCTCGGTGAGCTGTTTGCTGAAATGCACCTCGTTGGGGGTGCTCATCTTCTGCAGATGCTTCTGAGCCAGCTTGACCAGCGTAGGGAAGGCCGTTGCCGGGGTGGCACAGGCCGAGTTGAAGTACCGGTCTTTGATGGTGGCGTTGATGCCGGGATTGGCGATGCTCTGGATCGTCTCCAGCACAGAGAAGAGACGCCCCAGAACATAGGGGACATTGCTGCTTTCGTTCAGGCTCACGGTAAATACCTCCTTGTTGAGCTCGGTGGGGTAGTTGCGGAGATAATAGGCTTTCAGGATGGCGGCGCGGCCCCGGGTGACTTCCCGTTCGGCCCGGATGCGCAGAGTCACGCCATTGAGCAGGGTGGCGGGATAGGGTCCGCCGGTGAGGATGGCCCGGAGCAGATCGCCCACCAGCTGGGGCGATGGATTTTTGTCCCGGGATTTCTGGTTGACCGTCTCCTGCGCCAGCGCCCAGACCGACAGGTTTTCCCGCTTGTCGAAGGCGGGGCGGGTGATGCTGAGCCGGTCGACGTGGTCCTGCAGATTTTTGGCAAACTGTCCGAAGCTGTTGCGCAGGAAGAACCGGACGGAGAGCCGGGCCGCGTTGGGCGAGATGCCCAGCACATAGAAGTTCTGGTTCGGGTCCAGCTTGTCATCGAGGAAGGAGACGGGGCGTCCCTGAGAAAGGGCTTTCAGTGCGGCGGCAAGGTCGCTTTCCGAGACGCCGCGCGCCTCGGCACCGCCGCAGAAAAACATCAACATGGCGTTTGAGTAGGCGGGAGCGGCGTTTTCGGCCCAGCAGACGATGGTGGTGTCGCCGATGCGCTGACAGCAATTCCGGTCAGCCAGCAGCAGATTGAGGGCCGTGGTATAGGCGAAAGCCGCGTACTCGCTGACAGGGGCGTTGGCACCCTGCTCATGGCCATAGGAGCAGAAAGCGGGCGCGTTGAAGGAGACCAGTGCCGCACCGGCGGCCTGTGCGCCCATCACACCTTTGATGGCGGGGTGGATGCGGGCGATGCCGGCCTCTTTGCCGGTGATGAGGCAGCGGGCCGTCTCGGCGTCTGCATCGGAGGTGTCAAAGGCGGACTGCCATGCGGCCCGGATGGCGTCATCTGTGGTGGCCAGCCAGTGGGCGCCGTCGGGGGATTCGTAGCCGAACACAAGGTTCGCGTTGTTGTTCAGGTCAGCCCACTGCTCTGCCAGCAGCGGGTGGGTGGGGGCTGTATCTGGCTCCCAGCTGTCAAAAAAGGCGAGGATGGCTTTGGCGGCAGGGGAGTCCACGCCGTCGAGAACCTTGTGGTGAAGGGCGGCACAGGCTTCGAAGCACTGGCGGGAACGCTCGGGCTTGCCCTTTTCGTCTGCGCCCAGCAGATAGGACGTATTGTCGCACAAAAAATTCGCGGCGACGCCGGAGGCACGCTTGACCCGGTGGGGGACAGGGAGATCACGGGGGGCGATGACGGTCTTTTTGCCCTTGGGGACTTCCTGCCGCAGGTCGTTGAGGGCGAGGAGCTGGCCGTCCGGGCCGAGGCGCAGTTCATAGCTGACTTTGAAGCGGCTGTCCCAGCCGGGGGCCTCCACCTTGCCCTGCTTCAAGAGCTGTTCATAATAGGCGGTGAGTGCTTGGAGTATCATGTGAACACCTCCACGTCCCGGCATTCCATCACGCCGTCCACCAGCTTTGCGCGGAAGAACTGGCTGCGGATGTTGGCCGAATCAGAGTAATCGAGGCTGTGGAGCATGAAGCCGAGGTCCTGCGTGACCTTCAGCGCCGGAATGCTGCCGCCCGGCCACTCCCGGAAGTTGGCCGGGAACTCTCGGCACCCGAAACAGGGCTGGTGATAGCACTGACCTTTGCGCAGGCGTCGGCGCAGGATGTCCTGGAACTTGCCGGGATTGTCGCTGGGGGCGGCCTTGTCTGTCAAATCAAAGTGACACTCGATGACGTAGTGGACGTCCTGCAGGACCATCGCGGCCCGCTGCTGGATGTCCTCCGAGGTGTAGAGCACCGGCGGCGTGCCGCCTTTGGCCGCACTGAGGGCGGCGGAGGACAGCAGGGTGGACTTGACCTCGTTGCGCCGGATGTTGGTGAACCGGATGGGCCGCTGGGTGTACTCCTCGGTGGACGCTTCGTCCTCGGGGTCAAGGCCGAAGGGCTTGAGAAGATAGATGCGGTCAACCGTATAACGCAGCCCGGGGTGCCAGTAGATGGCCTCCACAAGGCCCCGCGCAGCGGACGGGGTGGGCATGTCGTAGCTCACACGCTCGGTCTTCATTTCCGGACGAGTGAAACAGGCATAGTCGCCCCATACTTCAATGAGCATGGACATCAGCATCGCCTCCTTTCCGGGTGAAGTTGAATTTTCAGACTAAGATGAATGTTAGCCATTGCAACCACCTCTTCACTATTAAACTTCATTTATTTGATAATCGGATATGTCTCTATATCCTTTCTGAGCTTAGTATATCCTTTCTCGAAAGTGTTGTCAAGGAGTTGTGCGGAATTATCTGGAACATGTTGAAAAAAAGTTCGTTTTTCCGTATACTGTTGGTGTCGTTGGAGGTTTGGATGCCTCTGATGAGGATTGAAATATTTAATTGATGTCGGAGATGTCAAGGGGAAGCGGCAAAGCGGTGTATGCTTTGCCGCTTCTCTCTTTTTAGAAGTAAAGGCCGATGCCCGTCTCCACATCCATGGCAAGGCCGGTCTTTTCACTGTAGCAGCTGGTGTCGGTGAGGATGGCGGAACCATCGGGCCGCAGTTCCAGCGCCCCGGCGGCGTCAAGCTTGTCGAACTGGTCCTTATAGCAGGAGACGCTGTAAACGCCCAGCTTCCGCAGCAGCGTCCGGGTAACATGACCGCTGCGCAGCTGTTCACAGAGGGCTGCGCCCTCGCCGACGGGCAGATAGACCGTGCGGGCAGCGTTCTCGATGAGGCGGAATTCCTCCGCCACCTGTGCAAAGGGGAACTGGCAGCCCCGGATGCCCCGGAGAAAGGCATCCAGAATGCCGTGCTTGTCCACGGCGTCGGGGCCGCGCAGGTCGGAAAGCTCGTTGAAGTAGAGCTGAATGGCCCGGGGCGTGTCCAGTGTGCCCTGATGCCGGGCGGTGTAGTCCAGCGCGCTGACGTTCTGCCTGAGCATCTGGGGCGTGGAACACTCGTCCAGCCGGAACCGGTAAACGATGCTTTCCTCTGCGCCCCGCCGCCCCTCGCGGTTGCAACGCCCGGCAGTCTGTAAGAGCGAGTCAAGACCGCACTGCTCGCGGTAAGCGACGGGAAAATCCACGTCCACGCCCGCCTCGATGAGAGAAGTGGACACCACCCGGCAGGGCAGACCCTCTTTCAGTCGCTGGCGGATGGCGTCCAGCTGACGGCGGCGGTCGGCGGCGCAGAGCAGGGTGGTCAGGCAGTAGCTGCCCTCGGCGGGCAGAGCAGCGTAGAGCTGCTGGGCCGTCTTGCGGCGGTTGACCACGCAGAGCACCTGCGGGTGCCGGGCCAGCCGGGCGGCGAACTCCTCCTGCGGCAGGGTGCCGAGGTCTTGCAGTGTGGTGCGCCGGAGCACTTCGTAGAGGCAGGCCGCGTCGGGCGTGATCTCCTGCGGGTGGAGCTCAGGCGCAAAGCGCCGGAACAGCGGCTCAAGGGCAGGCTGGGTGGCCGTGCAGAGGACGGCCGTGGAGTGGTAATGCTGGATGAGCTGGGCGATGGCACTGACGCAGGGGGCAAGGTAGTCGCCCGGGAGGGTCTGCGCCTCGTCGAAGATGATGACGCTGTCGGCGATGTTGTGGAGCTTGCGGCAGCGGCTGCTGCGGTTGGCGTAGAGCGACTCGAAGAACTGCACCGCCGTCGTCACCACAACGGGGGCGTCCCAGTTTTCGCTGGCCAGCATCTGGCGGTACTGGGCGGGGGTCAGGTCGTCCTGCTCAACAGTCTTGTACTCGGCGTTGGAGAAGTCGGCCAGAACATTTTCTGCGCCCAGCAGGCCCGAGAAGACGGCGGCGGTCTGATCGATGATGGACATATAAGGAATGACGTAGATGACCCGCTTCATCTTCTGGGCGGCGGCGTGCTCCAGCGCAAAGGCGAGGGAGGCAAAGGTCTTGCCGCCGCCGGTGGGTACGGTGAGGGTGTAGAGCCCCTGTGGGCCGTGCGCGCCTTTCTCGAGGCAGGCGCGGAGGACGGTGTTGCGCTGGACGCTGACGGGCGAGGGCGATTCGGCCCTGAGATAACGCTGCGCCTGTGCGGAAACGATGTCCCGCAGTGCGGCGATGTCCGTGCCGCTGCCCCGGGGTGCGGCCTTGCCGTCCATGAAGGTCTCGGTGTCGATGAAGTCGGCGTCCACGAGGCAGGAGTAGAGCATCCGGGTAAAGAACGCGAGGCTCAGCGGGTCGGCGCAGGCCCACGCGGGCGGCGTCGAGGCGGGGAGCGTTACTTCCTGCCAGCTGTCGTAGGGGGCTACCGGCTTCTTGCTCCGGCCAAACAGGGTGGCGTCGCCCGGGTCATCGGCGGGGCTCCCGCCGTCGGGCAGGCCGCTGTGGTGTCCGGCCACGGCAAAGGCGGCGTGGGGATGGTGGCGAACCCAGGCCTCCTGCGCCCCGGCGGTGGAGTGGTCCACCTTGGGACCGCCTTTGAGCCGCAGCTGGAAGGCGTCGCTGTATTTGCCGACATCGTGGAGCCACGCGGCAAATTCGGCCTCGCTCTGCGCCCCGAAGGGGGCTGCGAAGGAACCGGCCAGTCTGGCAGTGCCGGCGAGATGGTCGTAGACGGTCTGGGTGCGGGTGCCGTCCTCGCTGATGTGGGCAAGACGTGTGGAGTGCTCCATAAAATGACCTCCTGACTCTGGTTTGCAATAAGGATACGCTTTTCAAAAAGCGTCTGTCAACAAAACGCGCTTTTCGACGAAAAATTCTGGGACTTTGCATAAAAAAGCAGACGGAAAAATCTGCAATGTGCCAAAAAAGAAAGAAACGAGTATTTTCATGTTTTTATAATAATACAAATAATATCCAATAAACTGGACTTTTACTGATTTTTCAGGCAAAAATGAAAAGAGAACTGCGTTTTCAGTACTGCGGGAGGAAGACCGCCCATCAGCAGAGAAAAAATGAAGATGTTGTGTACAACAACACCGCATTAAGATGGAATTAAGGCAGGGTTAAGAAAACCGCAAGAAAAGTGCTGAGTTATTCCATCTGGGAATGGACTTTCGGAAAAATCAAGGCGAATATCCCCCTTTTCATTTGCTGAAATCTGTTGTATTATGAATAACGGATATGGAATCAGAGAAAAAAGCGCCGCGATGAAGCGCAAACAGGAATGATAAGAAAAATAAAGGGCAATAGGGGGAGAGCTACGATGGACGAAAAAGATTACGAGCTGCTGCACGCGCTGGACGAGACGCGCAACATCACCCACGCAGCGGACAAACTGTACATGACCCAGTCGGCACTTTCCAAGCGCATCAAGGCACTGGAACAGGAGCTGGGGGTGGAGATCGTCCTGCGCTCGCGGCAGGGCATCCGCTTCACGCCGGCAGGTGAACAGGTGCTGCTCCACAGCGCCGCAGCCGCCCGCGAGATGGAAAAGATGCGCCGCCAGCTGGCTTCCATTCGGGGCGAAGCCTGCGGCACCCTGCGGGCAGGCATCTCGGTGAACTTCTCCTACTACCGTCTGCCCGAGGTGCTGACGGAATACCACAAAGCCTACCCGAAGGTACGCCTCGACATCGCTACCGGCCACAGCCGGAACATCTACCAGCAGATGCTGGACTCTTCGCTGGACGTGGCAGTGCTGCGGGGCGAGTATCCGTGGGACGGCACCCAGTTCCTGCTCTCGCAGGAGAATATCTGCCTCATCTGCAGCGAGGAGAACAAGGACAGACCCATCTCCGATTACCTTTATATCGACCACAGCAGCGACGCCACCATCAGCGCCCAGATGGCCCGCTGGCGCTACGAGAACGGCGTGACCAACGATGCGGGCAATTTTGTGGTGGATAACATCATGGTCTGCCGCGAGATGGTGGAGCGGGGCCTTGGCTGGGCGCTGATGCCGGAAGTGGCGCTGGATAACTTCAAAGGATATGTCAAGCCCTGCACCTTCGAGAACGGTGAGCCCTTCGTCCGGCGCACCTATATTTTCTGCCAGAGAGACGCAGCCGCCCTGCCGCAGGTGCAGCTCTTTATGGACATGCTCAAAAAGCACCGCTGAGAGGAGAAAAACATGGAAACGACTGTTTCGCTGGTCCAGATGCTGGATGCACGGGAGCGCCGGGTGCAGCATCAGCAGGAGCTGTTGGCCCAGTACCACAAGCCGCTCATCTGCTTTACCATGAATATCTGCGGCCCGATAAAGGATTCGCCCCTCATCCGGCGGGGCTTTGCGCGGGGGCGTCAGCTGCTGCGCCAGCAGTTTCTGCGGGCAAAGCTGACGCCGCTGTATCAGGACGCCGTCCGGGAAGTGACCGGCTGCGAGGCGTTCTATGTGCTGGACGCCGACCCGCTGACCATCAAGAAATTCACCACCGACATCGAGGACGCCACCCCGCTGGGGCGGCTGTTCGACATGGACGTCATCCGTCCGGACGGCCTCAAAGTGGACAGAGAAGAGCTAAACCTCGAAGGCCGCCGCTGTCTCATCTGCGGCGGGCCTGCTAAGGTGTGCAGCAGCCGCCGCATCCATACCGTGGCCGAACTGCAGGAAAAGACGACGGAGATCTTGACCGAGGCCCGGGACGCGCAGGACATTGCCGACGCGGCCCGTCTGGCCGTCCGCGCCCTGCTCTACGAAGTGACCACAACCCCGAAGCCCGGCCTTGTGGACCGGCGTAACAGCGGAAGCCATAAAGACATGGACGTCTTCACCTTCATGGACAGCGCCGCGGCGCTCTATCCCTATTTTGAAGCCTGCGCCCAGACGGGCCGCGAGACGGCGGAACAGCCCGCGCCCGAGACATTCGCGGCCCTGCGGCCTCTGGGTTGTGAGGCTGAGGGCGAGATGCTGGACGCCACCGGAGGCGTCAACACCCACAAGGGCGCGGTCTTTTCGGTGGGCATCGTCTGCGCGGCGCTGGGACGCCTCGACCGCTCCCTCTGGGCCGAAGCAGCCCGCGTTCTGGCGGAAGTATCCGCAATGACGGCGGGCCTGACCGAGAAGGATTTTGCAGGCGTCACTGCCGAGAACGCCGCCACCGTGGGCCAGAAGCTTTATATTCAGTACGGTATCACTGGTGTGCGGGGGCAGGTGGAAGCCGGACTTCCCACGGTGCTGAATGTCGGTCTGCCGGTGCTGGAAGAGGGCCTTGCCAAGGGGTACGACTTCGACCGCGTCGGCGGCGGCGCACTGCTGGCCATCCTGGCCAACAGCACCGATACCAACATCATTGCCCGCTCGAGCCGGGAGCGTCAGCTGGCCCTCACCGAAGAGCTGAAAGCCCTTCTCGCCCAGACACCTTACCCGGATAAAGATGCGCTCGCGGCGCTGGATGACCGGTTCATTGCGGAAAATCTCTCGCCCGGCGGCAGTGCCGACCTGCTGGCACTGACCTGGCTGCTCCATTTTGTTACTACTGAGGGGAATATCGATGAGTGAATATACCATTTCGCAGGTCTATCCGACCGATAAAACCGTTCTGGCCCAAATCGACACACTGCTGGGTCAGGAGGGCATCCGCCGCGACGGCAATCTGGACTACATCTGCGCCATGTTCGACGAGGAATACAACGTCATCGGCACCGGCAGCTGCTTCGGCAACACCCTGCGGTGCTTCGCCGTCAGCAGCGCCCATCAGGGTGAGGGTCTGCTGAACCAGATCATCACCCACCTCATCGAGGTGCAGTGCGCGCGGGGGAATATGCACCTGTTTCTCTACACCAAGGTAAAAAGCTCCAAGTTTTTCGGCGACCTCGGCTTCTACGAGATCGCCCGGGTGGAGGATACCCTTGTCTTCATGGAGAACCGCCGCGACGGCTTCGGGGCTTATCTGCGCGATCTGGAAAAGACCAGGACCGAGGGCAAAAGTGCGGCCCTCGTCATGAACGCGAACCCTTTTACCCTCGGTCATCAGTATCTTGTGGAAAAAGCTGCTGCCGCCTGCGACACGCTCCACCTGTTCGTGGTCAGTGAGGACGCCAGCCTTGTGCCTTTTGCCGTGCGCAGGAAGCTGGTGGAGGCGGGCGTGGCCCATCTGCCGAATGTGGTGCTCCACGACAGCGGCCCCTACATCATCTCGAATGCCACCTTCCCCAGTTACTTCCTGAAGGATGAGGCAGCTGTCATCGACGGCCACGCCCGGCTGGACCTCGCCGTCTTTACAAAAATCGCGGCGGCGCTAAACATCACTGCCCGCTATGTGGGCGAGGAGCCTACCAGTCAGGTGACGGGGCTTTACAACCAGATTATGTGCGAGCAGCTGCCCAAAGCGGGTATCGAGTGTGTCGTTGTACCCCGCAAAGAAGCAAACGGCAAGGCCATCAGTGCTTCCACCGTCCGCCAGTGCCTGCAGAGCGGCGACTGGGATACCCTCGAGACGCTGCTGCCCAAGACCAGCCTCGACTATTTCCGCAGTCCGGAGGCAGAGCCGGTGCTGGCACGCATCCGCAATGCGGGCAATGTCGTGCATTACTGAGAAAAACTTCCTCTCTCTTTGTGGTCATGACAACAGAAATAGGACGAAGCATCTGTTATAATAGGCCCATCAAGAAAAGGAGAGTGTGGATATGATACGTAAAATCATTCATATAGACGAAGAAAAATGCAATGGCTGTGGTGCCTGTGTCACTGCCTGCCATGAGGGCGCCATCGGCCTCGTGAACGGAAAGGCCAAGCTTATGCGCGACGACTACTGCGACGGCTTCGGCGACTGCCTGCCCGGCTGCCCCACCGGTGCCATCACCTTCGAGGAGCGGGAGGCCGCTGCCTACGATGAGCAGGCTGTGCTGGAAAACAAACAGAAAAAGGCTGCTGCCGCTGCCGAAAAGCCCGTCTTCCACGGCTGCCCGGGCAGCGCCATGCGCCAGTTTGACCGCCAGCAGGCCGCACCGGCTGCAGCTCCTGCCGCCGCCCAGCCCTCGCAGCTGGCCCAGTGGCCCTGCCAGATCAAGCTCGTGCCGGTGAATGCACCCTATTTTGACGGTGTCAAGCTGCTTATCGCCGCCGACTGCACCGCCTACGCCTACGCGAACATCCATCAGGAGTTCATGCGCGGCCATGTTACCCTCATCGGCTGCCCCAAGCTGGATGCCGTGGACTACAGCGAGAAGCTGACCGAGATCATCCGCAATAACGACATCAAGAGCGTTACCGTCCTGCGGATGGAGGTGCCTTGCTGCGGAGGTCTCGAACACGCCGCCGTCACTGCCCTCAAGAACAGCGGCAAGTTCATCCCCTGGAATGTCGTCACCTTTTCGGTGGATGGCCGTATCCTCGACCGGTAAATAATCGCAAACCAAAAAAGCAGACGCTGCACAAAGCGTCTGCTTTTTTGTATCATTCAGTTTGTGGTCTGGGTGGCGGACTGTATCATCTTCCAGACAGACTCGATGCTCTGGCGTATCTGAGCCAGCGTGGCGATGTCCTCGTCGCTCATCCGGGAAGCCGGGGGAGAGAGCACCGTCTTGGCAGAAGTCACCGTGCCGGTGAGCTGGATGTGGACGTTGTGGTCCGGGATGGTCAGCAACACATGGATGGGCGTGGTCTTCGAGAAGAGAGCGTCCGTCGAAAAGCCGAGCACGAGGGTCGTGCCGTCGGCTGCGGCGGGGAACTGATAGTAGCGGTAGCCGTCTCGCGCGGCGGAAGGAGAGACTTTTTTCAGCCCCTTGAGCGAGAGGGTGAAGCCGGAAAGCTCCTGAAGCTCGACCTTGTTCGTCTCGACGCCCAGCACGGCGGAAGCCTGCGTCTGGGAGATGTAGTCTCCGAGGCTCCACTCGGGCAGAAGAACGCTTGCGATGGAGAGTTTATCGGTGACAGCCTGACGCAGAACGGTGTAGAGCTGCCCGATGTCGAAGAGCGTCTCTTCCGAGTCGATATAGACCCGGGTGAAGGGAGACGTCTTGACGGAGTCGTCTTCGTTGAGCTGGTAGAAAGAGAGCTGCAGCTTTCCGGGCGCATACTGGCCGCTGATACTGCCGCTGGAAGCGTTCACCCGCTCGAGGATGTTCAGCAGCGGCGGCTTATCCGGGCTGTTGGGCGTTATCTCATACCGGAAGGTGAAGGATGCACCGGTTTGCAGAGCCGAGATTTTGCTGTGCAGCTGGAAAAAGACCACGCCCACAGCGACCACTACGGCCACCAGCACGACCGCTAAAGCAACAAAAAGCGGATTGACACGTTTTTTTGGAGATGCCATCTGCAAGACCTCCTGTCATAGACTCTATGATTATAGCATACGAGCAGGTGGACGAAATGTCAAGCCGGAACTTGACGTTATCAGACGGTCAGCGTATACTGTCTGATACATCTTATATAAGGTAAAAGGAGGCAGAGATGAAAATAGCGATACTTGGTACCAGCGGCAGCGGGAAATCCACGCTGGCAAAGCGCCTGGGGGAGAGATACGGCCTGCCGGTGCTCCATATGGATACCGTGCATTTCCTGCCCGGCTGGGTGGAGCGGCCCTTCGCCGAGGAAGAAGCCATTGTCCGGCAGTTTCTCGACGAGAACGCAGGCGGCTGGGTCATCGACGGCAATTATAGCAAGACCTGCTATGCCCGTCGGCTGAAAGAAGCGGATAAAATCATCGTGCTCTGGTTTTCACCGCTGGTCTGCCTTTGGCGGGCGATACGGCGCTGGCAGCAGAACAAAGGCCGTGTGAGGGAGTCGTCTGCGCCCGGGTGCGAAGAGAAGATAGATGCCGAATTTGTCCGCTGGATCCTCCACGATGGGCGCACGAAGCAAAAGTGGGCGAAGATGGAGAGGATCAGGGAAAAGTACCCGGAGAAATATGTATTGATTCGGAACCAGCGGGAGCTGGATGGGTTCTTAAAGGAACTTTGAACTGGTTCTCGCGCCGGTGGCGCGGGGGTAGAGCGCGGTTACGCGAGGTTAAGTTCTCTTTTGCGTGCCAAAAGAGAACCAGAAAAGCACCCGCTACTTTCGAGGCGCGGGAGGCACGAATCAAGGGCTGCTCGCCCTTGATAA
>OLFY01002076.1_pt1 | contig 21750 bp, 18 predicted proteins | sample 1605611 | NCBI WGS metagenome assembly OLFY01 (sample SAMEA3888923, study PRJEB22519) | human gut metagenome | biome: human gut; feature: human-associated habitat; material: faeces | place: Denmark | collected 2011
AGATAGGCCCTTATAGGGCCTGAGCAAACCACCAGTTAAACTGGTGGTTTTGATTGCTCCATCAAAACCGTTTGCGTATTTGTATACTATTTAATGTAATGTGAAAGGATGTGCCTTACTATGATGGATTTCATCGGAAAATTAAGCGGTTTTGTTGGGAAGAATTTAACCTATATCGTCCTCGTCGTCGTTGTGGCAGCTTACTTTATGCCCAGTGCCTTTTTATGGGCCGTGCCGCATACGGTCCTCCTCTTGGGGATCATCATGTTCGGTATGGGGATGACTCTTCATGCCAGCGACTTTAAATTGATTGTTCAACGGCCGAAGGAAGTCCTCGTCGGTTGTGCCGCTCATTATACAATCATGCCCCTCTTGGCGTATGGCCTGGTCCTGGCCTTTGAAATGCCGCCGGAAATGGCTGTCGGTATGATCCTCCTCGGTTCCTGCCCCAGCGGTACGGCATCGAATGTCATGGGCTTCTTGGCGAAAGCCGACGTGCCTCTTTCCGTTTCCATCACGACCTGCTCGACCCTCTTGGCGCCGATCATGATGCCCTTTATCGTTTGGGGTCTTGCCGGTCAGTGGGTTGAAGTCTCCTTTGTGGCCATGGCCATGACGGTCATGAAAGTTATCTTGGTCCCCTTAGTCCTCGGCCTTTTGGCTCATCGCCTGATGGGGGAAAAGCACGTCGTTTCTTTGTCGAAAATCTTGGTTCTTGTTTCCGCTTTTGGTGTTTTGGTTATCCTCGGCGGTGTCATTGCTGTCAATGGCGCTAAGATTTTGGAAATGGGACTCTTCGTTATCGTCATGGTTCTCCTCCATAATCTCGGCGGTTTCCTTCTCGGGTATTTCGTCACCGGAAAATTGGGTTTCGGGAAAAAACAGCAGCATTCAGTTACTCTTGAAGTCGGGATGCAAAACGATGCCCTGGCCATTTCCTTAGTATCGGTATTCTTTGCTCCGGCCGTCGCCATTCCGGCCGCCGTCGGCGCTCTTGTTCATCAGGTAACGGGATCTATCTTGGCAGGCCTCTTTGCTCGCCACATGGATGCCAGAGAAAAGAAACGTAATGCGGCCCTCCAAGCGCAGGCCGTCATGGATGCCGTTCCGGGCAATCATTAATCATCTGTTGTCAGTATTCTTTATTCCGTATATAATGGACTCATAATGAATATCGGCTCGTTTCTTACGGCAAATAGCCGGCATGGCTTCGCCGTTGGACCTGTGTTTAGAAAAGGAGATGCTGTGTTATGGGTGGCCGTTATGAAGTACGCTTTCGTTATAAAACTACGAGCAAAACGTCTCGAGGCAGTGTCAGTTCCACCATGGTAAATGCTTCCAGTGCTTCTGATGCACGAAATCAGGTTATTGCATCGCACAGCAGTGGGAATGGAATCACGGTTATCTCCGTGGTGAAAAAGCGGTAATCGAATAAAGGTTGATAGAATCTAAACTTGAGAGGCTCCTCTTTAACGTCGGGACCGGAATAAAATCTGGTGCGGCTTAAGGGGAGCCTTTTTACAACTGAAATATATAAGATTTATGTATACGAAAAGTATAACTTAAAATAATTAGATAAAAAGATAGATAATCTATTGACTATTAATTTGTACGGATGTATAATTATCACCAACAAATACAAAACAGTGTTGAATGGAAGTAGTAATGTTAGGGATTTCATGACAGAGACCTGCTATAGGCTGAGAGGCAGGATGGAATCCCGGCGTGAAGTCATCCAGGAGCTGCTGCCCGAACGCAGATTTGCCAGTAGACGCAGCCGGCAGGCAACCGTTATCCGGCCAGGCATTGGAAGGGGAATCCCGGAGATGTTGGAAAAGTGGTCATTATGACAATAAGAGTGGTACCGCAGAGTGAAGGCTTTGTCTCTTTTTAGAGGCAAAGTCTTTTTTTTGCTCCATCAAAACCGTTTGCGTATTTGTATCTTATTTAGTGTAATGTGAAAGGATGTGCCTTACTATGATGGATTTCATCGGAAAGTTAAGCGGTTTTGTTGGAAAGAATTTGACTTATATTGTTCTCGTCGTCGTTGTGGCAGCTTACTTTATGCCCGGAGCCTTTTTATGGGCCGTGCCGCATACGGTCCTCCTCTTGGGGGTCATCATGTTCGGCATGGGCATGACCCTTCATGCCAGCGACTTTAAATTGATCCTCCAGCGGCCGAAGGAAGTTCTCGTCGGTTGTACCGCTCATTATACGATCATGCCCCTCTTGGCGTATGGCCTGGTCTTGGCCTTTGAAATGCCGCCTGAAATCGCCGTCGGCATGATTCTCCTCGGGTCCTGCCCGAGTGGTACGGCGTCGAACGTCATGGGGTTCTTAGCGAAAGCTGACGTTCCCTTGTCCGTTTCCATTACGACTTGCTCGACCTTGTTGGCGCCGATCATGATGCCTTTTATCGTTTGGGGCCTCGCCGGTCAGTGGGTTGAAGTCTCCTTTGCCGCCATGGCCATGACGGTCATGAAAGTTATCTTAGTTCCCCTGGTTTTAGGTCTTTTGGCTCATCGTCTCATGGGGGAAAAGCATATCGCTTCTTTATCGAAGGTATTGGTCCTTGTTTCAGCCTTTGGCGTTTTGGTCATCGTCGGCGGCGTCATCGCTATCAATGGGGCTAAGATTTTAGATATGGGCATCTTCATCATCCTCATGGTTCTCCTCCATAACCTCGGCGGTTTCCTCTTAGGTTATGTCGTTACGGGTAAATTGGGCCTCGGGAAAAAGCAGCAGCATTCCGTTACGTTGGAAGTCGGAATGCAAAACGATGCCCTGGCCATTTCCTTAGTATCGGTATTCTTTGCCCCGGCTGTCGCCATTCCGGCTGCTGTCGGAGCCGCCATCCATCAGGTAACGGGATCTATCTTGGCGGGAATCTTTGCTCGTCATATGGAAGCTCGGGAACAGAAGCAACGTGAGGCCATCAAGGCGCAGGCCGTCATGGATGCCGTACCGGGAAATCATTAGTTACAAGGAGGCTGTCGTATTTTGGCGATGGCCTCTTTTTCTTAGTTAAAGGCGAGTATCTTTTTGGGCATGAAAAAATCACCACTCCGATGATAAGGAGTGGTGATTGAAATGAATCGAGTACGATGGAACCGATCTCAAATGGCTTGGGGGAAGGCGTTGGTCAGGATGGTTGCCCCGCCTTCGGTCGTCTTGGTCTGTAGGCCCGGAATGGTATTTCCCGTCGTTTCGATGTCCGTCGGAATGCGTTTATACGGGAGCTTTCGTAAGATCCGGGTCATGGCCGGATAGAGGACGTCGTCGGGATTGTTTAGAATCGACGTCGATTCGATGTCGTAGCCGCTGTCGGAATAGCTGCTCATGCGGTCGGTGCGCTTGTCGTAGGCATAGACTGTCAGACGGTAGCGGTATTCGGTATACGTTTCGCCGCCGTCGCGGAAGCGATAGCTTCCCATGAACTGACGCCAGTACCAGGTCTGTACGACCGGGACCAGGACGACATCGGCGTTATACTGACTGGAAATTGCCCGCAGATTTTCTTCGGTTACGTCCGAAGGAGACAGGATGGCTGACGATTCGATGCGGTCCCAATAGGGGATGCGGAAAGGCTGTATCAAGGCCCGTTTCATATATCGGGCTGCGTAATTGTCCTGCGTCGTATCGGCGATGACGACGGTACGCATATTGTCGAAGCGAACGTTGTCGGCATTGACGACCGTAAGGGTCAGCAGGAAGAACAGGAGAAGGAGAAATATTTTTTTCATGGAGGCACCTCCCGTCAGATTAGAAATTGCCGTTATCGTTTAAGAGGGGACGCGTATCGTCGGCCCTCGGAATGTATTGTTCTAAGGAGGCCAACATCTTGTCTTTGTCCATGGGCAGGGTGCCGCCGACGGGGAAGAGGTTCGATACGTGATTGCTGCGGAAGATACAGGGATTGGTCATTTCCGTATGACGCAGGATCATGTCTAATTCTTTGAGGAAGCCCCGGGCCGTGAGGGGCGTGAATTTACCGCTGACGACATCGTCGTAGAGGGGGACTTCATGGGGAATGATGAGGGACAAGGCGCTGAGCATGGTCGGGTTGATGGCCGAGACGACTTTGGCCGTATGGAGGGCATGCTCTTTTGTCCGTTCCTGACCGCCGAGGCCGAGGAGAATCATCGTCGACAGCTTCATGCCGGCGGCTAAGGCTTTTTTGCCGGCTTCGATGGTAAGGTCTGCTGTCGTTCCCTTGTCGACATAGGTCAGGACGTCGTCGTCACCGCTTTCGATACCCATGTATACGATGGCAAGGCCTGCTTCGCGGAGGCGCTTCAATTCTTCCGGCGTCTTGCGGATTAAATCGGCCGGCGTCGCATAGGCGCCGATACGGGTGAGCTTGGGGAACTTTTCGTAGCATTTGTTCATGATCGTGATTAAGGTATCGGTCGGCAGTACCATGGCATCGCCGTCAGCCAGGAAGATGCGCCGAATAAAAGGCAGGGCTTCGGCACCGCGTTCGATGATCCCTTCGATTTCTTCGAGGGGACGGATGCGGAATTTCGAGGCTTTATACATATTGCAGAAACGACAGGTATTATGGGAACAGCCGATGGTTACGCGCAGGATAAAGCTGCGGGCTTCACTGGGCGGACGAAAAACGAGGCCGCCGGCGTCGTCAATGATCATATAAATCACACCTTTCAAAAGAAAGCAGATAGATTATCAATACATGGTCTATTATACACGAAAAATACGTATTACGAAATAGACTCAGCCGGCGTTTTTTTCTGCAGGATGATGATGAATACCGTTGCGATGATGCAGGCGTAGCCGACGAGTTCGACGGGATGGAAGGTCGTTCCCAGGACGAGGGCTGAGGTCACCGAAGCGATGACCGGTTCCAAGGTTCCTATTAAGGTAGCCTTCATGGGGCCGATTTCACTGATGCCGGTGACAAAGGCCGTAAAGGAAATGGCCGTCCCGACGATGACAATGAAGGCTACGGCAAACCAGCCCATAGCGTCGAGGGCCGGCCAGTGGGTCCAAACCTGTGTCGACAGGCCTAAGACGATACTGCCGGTAATCATGCCCAGACCGTTGGTGATGAGGGCACCCCAGTGGGCGGCCAGGCCTTGAGATAAAACGGGATAGGCGACACCGGCGACGGCGCCCATGAGGCCCCAGGTCAGGCCAAGGGGCGAGAGGACCATCGTCGACGGGTTGCCCTGGGTTGCTGACAAGTATACGCCGCCAAAGGCCAGGAAGACCGAGATGATTTCCCTCGTCGTCGGCCGCTTATGGAAGCGAACGGCTAAGTAGAAGGACATAAAGACGACGCAGAGGGTCTGCAGGACCGTCGCCGTGCCGGCGTTGGAATTTTTTATGGCTGATAAATAGGAAAATTGGCTTAGGGTGAGACCGAAAATCGCAAAAATGACCAAATGCCGCAGACTGATCGGGTCATGCAGCATCTGTCGAATTAAATGGCTTTTTTTCGGTATGACCATGAACGTTAGGAGAAGGCCGGCCAGGGCCATGCGAATCGATGCTACCCATGAGGGTTCTACGGGATAATTGGAGAGCAAAAACTGACTGGCGACGCCGTTAACGCCCCACGTCACTGCTCCGATGACACAAGCTATGATACCATGCTGCGTTTTGGTCATGCTAAAACCTCCTCTTCCTGCGGTGCACATTGTCATTTTAGTATACACGAGTGACTGGCCGCTAGCAAGAGGAGGTCGGTTATAGGTGGGTCTCTTTATATTGGGTAAGGCTCATTTTTGTCCATTTATGAAAGGCGCGCTGGAAGGTGCTGACATCCTGATAACCAAGGAGGTAGGTCATGTCTGCAAGGGTCAGGGACGGGTCGCGAAGATACTGTTTTGCCAGGAGAAAGCGGGTGTGAGCCAATTCTTTTTGGAAGGACGTGCCTTCATTGGCGAGAAAGCGCTGGAGAGACCGCCGACTCAGGCCCAGTTTTTGGGCGACTAAGTCGATGGAGGCCGTTCCGCCTGGCAAGAGGTCGATGAGGGCGCTGCGAACGCGGACTTGGAAGCTGTCATCCAGCGTCATTTCTGAAAGGCGGCGCTTCAGTTCCGGTTCAAAGTATTCCCACATGGCGTCGTTGCGGCTGATGAAGAGAATTTCTAAATCATCGTGGCGGAAGGTGATGCGGTTGGCCGGACCTTTTTCGACGGCGATGCCGGCAAATTTTCCTAAAGCCTTGCCGGGAGGCGGGACTTCCAGCATCAGGGATACGGGCCGGATGTCAGTTTTGGTGGCCCTTCTCAGGAGACTCAGGATGAAGACGAACTCTGTCTCCGCCAGGAACGGCGGCATCGTCCGCGGATCGGTCGGCATGGAAATCGTAAGCTGAAACCTAGTGTCTGTCTCGATCATTTCAAAGAGCAGGGGGCAGATCAGCCGTTTATATTTTACCAGGCGATGAAGAAATTCCCTGCCGTCGGGACTGGAATACGCTGCAAAAATGGGAGGCGAAAACATCTCAATCTTATCCGCTGAACCGATTGCAATGGGCAGTTCATCATCTTCTATCTGGCGGGCAATGGCTTCCATAAAATCATGATAGCCTGCTGTGGTCATGGACGGAGACGGATGAGCAAACAAATCTTCCGGCTGGTGCGCACTGCGCAGGGCGGCGCCGACGTCGATGCCATGCTTGCTTAGGAGTTCTTGATATTGACCGCTCAATAAGAATTTATCACTCATGATTATTTTCCTAACTTGGTGGTGTAAAATTCATCCAGTTTATTGACGGCAGCATCGACATACTCCGTCTTGTAGTACATTTCGATATGGGTGGTGCCGGCGACCCAATAGAGTTCCTTTTCATTTCCTGCCTTTTCAAAGGCTTCTTCTGAAAAATAGCGGGTCTGGGCTTCCGTGCCGGCAATCAGCAGCAGCGGCCGCGGAGACAGGGCGTCGACGTGGCTAAGAGCGGTAAAATCTACGATGCGTGAAGCCCGAGACAGGACGAATTGGCTCGGTGCATTGGGATGAGAGGCCGGGGAATTGCGGTAGTATTCATAACCTTCGCGATAATCTTTGGGCATGGACGCCGCTTCTTCGGCCGTTCTGGGCACAAAGGGACTGTAGGCGACGGCTTCGCCCCGGGCTTCCTTCGTCCGCTGTTCGGCGGTTTGCTGCAGGAATGCTTCTTTCATGTCTTTCGTCTGCGTGCGCTGGAGGCCGTTGCGGAAGAGGTCCCCTAAATCGGCCATGCTCACGGTAGCGATGGCTTTGAAGCGGACGTCGGTCTGTGCCGCGTGAATGGCGTAGCCGCCGGAGGCGCAAATTCCTAAGACGCCGATGTTATCGGGATTGACATCAGGCCGGGACAGGAGGTAGTCTAAGGCGCAGCGAAAATCTTCGACGCGGGCTGCCGGGTCTTCTAAGTAACGGGGCGTGCCGCCGCTTTCGCCTTGGTAGGCGGCGTCGAAGGTCAGGGTCAGAAATCCGCGTTCGGCCAGTTTTACGGCATAGACGCCGGCCGTCTGTTCCTTTACGCCGCCTGTCGGATGGCCGATGATAATGGCGGTATAGCCTTTTTGGGGTTTGGCAGCGTCCGGATTGATATAGACGTTGGCTGCAATGGGAAGCGTGTCGTGGAGAAACGTCGTATGGGCTACTTGTACGGGGCTGTTAGCGAGGACTTCATCATAGTAATACATGGCAATACCTTCTTTCTGTCATTGACGAATGACGACTATTATTTTTCTTTCTGCATCGAATAAATCTGTTTCATGATCATTTTTTTGGGAAGGAACGGAAGGAGTTTAAAGGTCAGTTTCTGGATAAAACTCAGCTTTTCGATGAGTTCCATCTGGCCCCGGAGCATAGCTTCATAGGTCGGTTCTGCAATTTCACGGGGAGAGAAGACCATTTCTTTGGCAAGGTTGGTGTTTTGCAGGTCTGAAGCGGCGGCAAAGCCCGTATCCATTCCACCCGGCATGAGGAGGGGCAAAGTTACGCCGCTGCCCCGGATTTCTTGCCAAATGGCATTGCTCAAGGAGGTGACGTAGGCTTTCGATGCATAGTAAACGGCCTGCAGGGGGCCGGGCATCAGGGCTGCCGTCGAGGAGACATTGAGGATACGACCCGATTTACGTTTTAAAAAGTCCGGCAAGTAGAGTTTGGTCATCTTGGTCAAGGCAATGATGTTGACGGCAATGAGATTTATGTCGGCTTCCATCGAGCGCTCTGCAAAGGCACCTTGGCCGCCGAGACCGGCATTGTTTATGAGATAGTCTACTTGAAGGCCCTTAGCCTTTACTTCGTCGTAGATTTCTTCCGGTGCTTTTTCTTTCGATAAATCTTTGGGGATGATAAAGACTGTCGTGTCGTATAAGTCATTAAGTTCCCGGGCTAAATCTTCGAGAAGGTCCCGGCGGCGGGCGACGAGGATAAGGCTGCCGCCGCGCTGTGCATGGATGCGGGCCAATTCTTTGCCGAGTCCGCTCGAAGCGCCGGTGACGAGTGCCATTATCCCTTTTTGATCTTGTCTTTTCGTATCGTTTGTCATATCTGTACCTCCTGACTGTAAGTAAGGTCTGCGTGAAATCAATTGTTTTTCTTTTTTACAGCTCTTATTGTACAGGGAAATAGACGCCAAAGATATATCTTTTTGTGCCAATAAAATGATGATTCACGCCAAAGATGGGCGGATAAAAAAATGGCCCCGCAAGGCAGACGGCCGGTTTTCACCATAGGTGAAGGGACTGACGCGTGCACTGCGAGGTCGTTTATTTTTTTATTTCTTACCGTTCTTGCCGTGTTTCTTTTCAAAGGCGATCATATGAGCTTCTTCGTCGGAATGGCCGTCGGCCTTGGCCTTTTCGATGAGGGAAACCATTTCTTCATAGGCTTCGGGAATGACTTTGGTCAAGTGATTTACCGTGTCGTCCCAATTTTCCAGGAGAATATGGCCTAAGTTACTGTCCGTGTAGCGGACGTGTTTTTCAAGCATCATCTTGACGGCTTCTTTTTCGGATTCATCGGCCAGTGGTTCCAGTTTTACTAAGTCGGTGTTGCATTTTTGCGGGTCTAAGTCGTAGATATAGGCGATGCCGCCGGACATGCCGGCTGCAAAGTTGTGTCCCGTCTGACCGAGGATGAGGACCCGGCCTCCGGTCATATATTCACAGCCGTGGTTGCCGACGCCTTCGACGACGGCGTCGATGCCGCTATTGCGGACGCAGAACCGTTCGCCGGCTGTGCCGTTGATATAGGCTTCACCAGCAGTCGCTCCATAAAAGGCGACGTTGCCGATGATGATGTTGTCTTCTGCCGGGAATACCGATTCCCGCGGCGGCGATACGATGATTTTCCCGCCGGAGAGTCCCTTACCCAGGTAGTCGTTGGCATCACCTTCAAGGGTCAGCGTTAGGCCATGGGGAATGAAGGCGCCGAAACTCTGGCCGGCTGAACCGACGAAGGAAAGACCAATCGTATCTTCCGGAAGGCCTTTTTCGCCGTAGGCTTTGGTGATTTCACTGCCCAGGATGGTCCCCGTGACGCGGTCTGTATTCTTGATGCGCAGGCGGGCCCGGATATGTTTCTGCTGTTCCAGGGCCGGTCGGCACATGCGGACCAGTTTGGACATATCGAGGGTCGTATTGATTTTATGGTCTTGAGGCGTCGTGAAGTGATGGCCGACGGAAGCATCCGTATACGGCCGGTACAGGAGGTTCTTTAAATTGACGGTCCGGGCCTTCCAGTGGCTTATATGATCCCGCTGTTTTAAGCAGTCGTAGCGGCCAATCATTTCTTCTACCGTATGGAAGCCCAGGCGGGCCATGATTTCCCGCAGGTCTTCGGCGACGAAATGCATGAAGTTGATGATGTATTCCGGTTTGCCCTTAAAGCGTTTGCGCAGTTTTTCGTCTTGTGTGCAGACGCCGTAGGGGCAGGTGTTGAGGTGGCAGACGCGAAGCATGTGGCAGCCGATGGCAAGTAAAGGTGCCGTGCCGAAGCCGAAACGTTCGGCGCCGAATAAGGCGGCAATGGCGACGTCGCGGCCGGTGAGGAGCTTTCCGTCTACTTCTAAGGTGACACGATCTCGCAGACTGTTGAGGAGGAGGGTCTGCTGGACTTCGGCCAAACCGATTTCCCAGGGCAGGCCGGCATGGCGCAGGCTCGTCCGCGGTGAGGCTCCGGTACCGCCATCGTAGCCGCTGACGACGATGGAATCGGCCTTGGCCTTGACGACGCCGGCAGAAATGGTGCCGATGCCGGCGCCGGACGTCAGTTTTACGCCGATGGACGCATGGCGATTGGCATTCTTCAAATCGAAGATGAGTTCGGCCAAGTCTTCAATGGAGTAGATGTCGTGATGAGGCGGTGGTGAAATGAGGGCGACGCCCGTCGTGGCGTGACGAGTTTTGGCGATGTCCGGGTAGACTTTATTTTCCGGCAGATGGCCGCCTTCCCCCGGTTTTGCCCCTTGGGAGCATTTGATCTGGAGCTCGTCGGCATGGATGAGGTAGTCGCTGGTGACGCCGAATCGGGCCGAAGCGACCTGCTTGATGCCGTCGTTCTTTTCGGTATGGAAGCGGGCGGCATCTTCGCCGCCTTCGCCGGTATTGCTCATGCTGCCGAGGCGGTTCATAGCCGTGGCGATGCATTCGTGGGCTTCTTTGCTGAGGGCACCGTAACTCATGGCGCCGGTGCGGAATCGCTTGACGATGGAATCAGCCGATTCGACTTCTTCGATAGGGATGCTGCAGCCGGCAGGATATTCAAATTCGAGGAGGTCGCGCAGGCGGAAAATCGTCTCTCTGTTGACATGAGCGGCATACTTTTTATACGTGGCATAGTCATTGGTCTGGACGGCTTTCTGCAAAAGCTGTACCGTTTCCGGGTCGATGATATGGGGCTGGCCGCCTTTGTGGTATTGGTAGAAATCACCGCGGTCTAAGGCATCCCCCGAGTGGTAGGCTTCTTTATGGCGCAGGGCGTTTTCGGCTGCGATTTCGGAAATTCCCAGGCCTTCGATGGGCGACGGGGTGTTGCAGAAATACTTGTCGATGAGGTCGCGGCTGATGCCGACGGCTTCAAAAATCTGGGCGCCGTGATAGCTGTGGATGGTTGAAATCCCCATCTTAGACATGACGGCTAAGATGCCTTTTACGGAGGCGTCGATATAGTTTTGCCGGGCCTGTTCATAATCGAGGCGGGGCAGCTTTTTGCCGGCAATCAGTTCTTTAATCGACTCTAAGGCGATGTAAGGATTGATGGCCGTAATGCCATAGCCGATGAGGGTACAGAAGTGATGGACTTCGCGCGGTTCTCCCGATTCCAGGACGAGTCCGACGTCGGAACGGACGGCTTTGTCGATGAGGTAGTGGTGTAAAGCTGCCGACGCCAAGAGGGCCGGAATGGCGGCCATGCGGGAGTTGATGCCTCGGTCTGATAGGACCAGAATATTGGCCCCGTTTTTGATGGCCTTCAAGGCGTCGATACATAGCGATTCGATGGCCGTTTCCATGCCTTCAGCCCCATTGTTTACGGGATAGAGCATGGATAAGGTAGCTGTATGGAGCTTGGGCGTCATGAGCGATTTGATGACGGCCAGCTGTTCATTGGTCAGAATGGGCGTCTTTAAGTACAACGCTGCCGTCGAGGCTTCATTGGGCTCCATGATATTGGCTACGTTGCCGACCATGATCGATGACGACATGACCGTCTTTTCGCGGACGCCGTCGATGGCCGGATTGGTGACTTGGGCGAAATTTTCTTTAAAATAGTCATATAAGAGTTGGGGCCTGTCGTTCAGGACGGCCAGGGGAACGTCGACACCCATGGAATCGATGGCATGGTGTCCGTCGCGGGCCATGGGCAGGATGACCTTGTCCATGTCTTCTTGCGTATAGCCGAATACTTTTTCCTGTTCCTTTAAATCATAAGGGATGATGGATTCACTGTGGGGAAGCGCCTGGGTATCCATGAGGTCGTCGAGGTCGGTGATATGTTCTTTGTACCAGTCGGCATAAGGATGTTCGGATGCGATTTCGTGCTTTATTTCATCGTCGCCGATGATGCGTTGTTTTTTCGTATCGACGAGGAGCATCTTACCCGGTTCGAGGCGCCCTTTATAAAGGATGTCTTCCGGTGGGACCGTGACGACGCCGACTTCAGAACTGACGATAACCCGATCATCGCGGGTGACATAGTAGCGCCCCGGCCGCAGGCCGTTTCGGTCGAGCATGCCGCCGATGACCGTGCCGTCGCAGAAGCCGATGGCTGCCGGTCCGTCCCAGGGTTCGAGCATGAAGTTGTGGTAGCGGTAGAAGTCGCGTTTTTCGGGGCTCATCAAGGAATCCCGTTCCCACGGTTCCGGAATCATCATCATCATGGCGTGGGGCAGGGAATGGCCGGTCATGTAGAGGTATTCCAGGCAGTTATCGAACATGGAAGAATCGCTGCCCGTGTCATCGACGACGGGAAATACCTTTTCCAAATCCGGGAAGAAGGCCGACTTCGATTTGCCTTCGCGGGCATTGAGCCAGTTGATGTTTCCCTGAATTGTGTTGATTTCTCCGTTGTGGACGATATAGCGGTTCGGATGAGCTCTGGCCCAGCTGGGGAAGGTATTGGTGCTGAAGCGCGAGTGGATGAGGGCCATGGATGTGATGAAGTCCAGGTCCGACAAATCGAGGAAGAAGTGGCGCAGCTGCACCGATGTCAGCATGCCTTTATAGACGATGGTCTTCGACGACAGGCTGGCGATATAGAAATCCGTTCCCTGTTCCTGACTTTTGGGAACGATGGCCTTTTCGGCTAATTTTCGGATGACGTATAGTTTCCGTTCGAAGTCCATCTGGGTCTTCATGGCCGGGTCTTTGCGAATAAAGACTTGCAGAAAATGGGGACACGTTTTTTTGGCGATATTGCCGATCAGGCTTTCGTCGACAGGGACGTCACGCCAACCGAGGATAGAAAGGCCTTCGGAACGGACGATGTCTTCAAAGGCATCCATTTGTTCCTTACGAAATGTTTTATAACGATGGGCAAAAATCATGCCGACGCCATAGTCGCCCTCGTCGGGCAACGAAAAGCCGAGGACGTCACATTCGCGGCAGAAGAATTGGTGCGGTATCTGAACTAAGATACCGGCGCCGTCACCGCTGTTGGCATCGGCCCCTTCGGCGCCGCGATGGCGGAGATTTTCTAAAATCGTAAGGGCGTCGTCGATGATGCTGTATGATTTTATCCCTTTTATATTGGCAACGATGCCGATGCCGCAGGCATCGTGTTCGTATGACGGATCATACAGGCCTTGCGGCTCTGGCAGATCACGCATTTTCTTATTCATAGCCAAGTCCCCCTTTGCGTATATAAAAACGAGCCGTCACTGTATGAGAGAGGGCTCGTGGATACTGTGGTGCACTTATGATTATAGACGATTTATAGGGGTGATGCAATGACTTTTTTGAATGTATGAACGAAAATGCCGATAATTTTAATGTAAAAATCGAATTAAATATTATTTTAAAAATAATTATCGGGGAAAACGTGAAAATTGTTGTCTGAATAATGAGGCTCCGCCATTAGCTGGGTGACGCATCGTTTCGGCTGTAATGCCGGCGCCTTCTAAGGTCTCGGCCGATTTTCGTCCAATGGCGGCGACGCGGATGTCCGGCCGGCAGAGGCTGAGCAGGGCTTTGGCATAAGAAAGACCGGCCGCCAGTTCGGTATCACTCGGTGTGCGGTTGGAGAAAGGCGACTTTTTATGAGGATGGAAGGGGAAGATGTTCCACAGCAACACATCCTGGGGATCAATCCCGTTGTCGACGATGGCGCCCCAAACATAGGTGTCGGTCGGCTCGTTCATGCCCTTTTCCTGCTGAGGTCGACTGGTCATGAAAGTGCAGTCCGGACGGCTCGTGCGCTCGCCGCGACGGCCGAGGATGATGGCTGAGGATATCTGTTTATGCTCATCGAGGAGCATCCGTTCACAGGTGATGGGGATTCCCGTAAAGCGGCAGCCCTGGTAACCGGCAGCTTCGGCAATGAGCAAAATGCGGGCGCGGTTCAGGCGGGGTTCCAAGTAATCCTGAAGCTGACGGCAGCGGATATCCGGCGCTTCCGGACCGATGTCGCACTGTTCGTCGTAGTCTGACCAGGGGTTGAAGACGTCCGGTTCATGGTAAGCGCAAAGTGACTGGATAAGATTTTTCATGATACTCCTTTTTGGCTATGGTGCCGGCGTAAAGATATAGTACGAGCCGACTTGGCCCGTTTCATGAGTCAAGGGGAAGAAGTCCGATGCCAGATAATCTCGGTAGCGGCTCTTGGGAACGATGATGGTCAGGGCCTGATGGGTTTTCAGGCGGTTGATGACCGAATCTTCTTCTTCTGTCGGGTAGAGATGCTTTTTAGACCAGACTTCATCGCGCTTAAGACGGGCATTTTCATCGTATGATGCCGGCGCTGTCCAGATAGCTGTTTTCCCTGTGTAATAAGGATAAGAGGTCCGGTATTCTTCAAAGAAGTAGGCCTGCCCCGAGATGTTTGCCGTAATCAAGTTTTTCGCTGAACGGTACTGATAAAAGGGGGTCAAAACCTGGAAGGTTACCATAAGGTAGGTGACGGCTGTCAGCGCCGTGATGAGAATCGGCAGGGCGATGTAAGCCCTTTGCCACCAGGCGATGAGAATCAGGACGGCCATGACGGCGATGAAGACGGTCAGCATCATGAGGCTGTCGACGGGGAAAGGAGCTTTATCGGTAAAGAAGGTCAAGGAGGCAAACAGCAGACCGAAAAGCAGAGTCGGAATGATGACCGTGAGCCACAGACGATGACTGTCTCTTTCGTGGAAAGAATCGATGGCCCAAGCACCGAGATAGAGTAAAGGCCAATTGGCGATATAGGCATAGGTCGGGTATTTCGTGGCCGCGAGGCTGTAGCATAAAATCGTTCCGACAGCCCAAATGGCCATGAAAACGTAGGTATCGTCATGACGGCGGCGCTTCCATAGGCCGTACAGGCAGGGACCGGTCCAGGGCAGGAGACTGACTGGGACGAGGACCAGATAGTAGTACCAGACGTCGTATTCCGGATGTTCCGATACGGTGGCCCGTGTGACGTTGTTAAAGCCCAAGAAACCGTCGATGAAATCCTTTCCGTGTATACTGTACATCGAACCGTACCAGCTCAGACAGAGCAGTAGGAAGAGGATGATGCCGACCGGTGGGAAGAGACGCTTGGCGTAGGCTGCCTTTTGCTGAACAAAAGAAAAAATCAGGAGAAATAAACCGGGAAGGACGAGACCGACAGGCCCCTTGGTGAGAACCGCGCCGGCAGCCATGACGTAGGCGGCGATCACGTAGTTCTTTTTGGCTTCTGTCAGGCCGATATACGCAAAAAATAAGGTGGCTCCGCTAAAGAAATAGAGCGGCTGATCGGTGATGACGGATCGGCTGATGAGCCAAAATATCAGGGACGTCGCCGTCATGGCTGAAAAGAGAAGGGCCGTTGCCGTCCGTCCGGTTTGCCGCAGGGCGAACCAGGCGGCCAGTGTGCAGGACATGGCCCCGAACAGGACGGCCGGCAGGCGGGACGCAAAGTCCGTGGCTCCGAAGATGCTGTAGGACAGGCTCAGGAGCCAGTAGAGAAAAATAGGCTTGTCGTACCAATAGGTGCCGTAAATCTGCGGCGAAATCCAGTTGCCGCTGCGGACCATCTCGAGGGCTGTCAGGGCGTAATTGGATTCGACCGGGTCGGTGACGGCCAGTGTTGATATCCCGGCAGCCAGAAACAGAAAGGTTGCTGCAAAGACGAGCGTGAGCAGGGATGACTGTTTCATGAGTACCTCCTAAGGATGATTGATGAGGATGACTTGTGACGGCGTTTCTCCGGCAATGCCGAAGTGGTCGATCAACGGTTTTGAGCGGGCCAGTTTATGGAAGGTCGCTTTAGTCATGATGAGGAAAATCTTATCGTTCTGCGTAAGCAGGGATTCCAGTTCCGGATTTTTTACAGGGTCCCACTCTTCCCCGTACATCCCGCTGTAGTACGTAATGCCCGGGCGGAGAAATTTTTCAACGTATAATTGGGAGTGGCCGTCGTAGACGTCAGGCAGGATTTGGGCTGTATCATAAGACGTGACATAGCTTTTGAGTTGGGGGATTACGTGTCCGAAAATGCCCCAGGAGAAGCAGATCATGGTGACTGTGGCGACAATAAAGGATGCTCGGAAGCGTCGGTGCCATAAAAAGTACGTCGGCAGAAAGAGGGCGGCGGCAAGGCCAATCGATACCCAGATGATGGCCGGGCGGAAGAATTCAGCGCCGGGGCTTAAGGGAAGGGCGTTGCAGGCCAGCAGCAAGATGCCCAGGACATAGGAAGCGGCCAGAAGGATACGGGGAAAGCTGCGTTCAATATAAGACCGATACCAATACCAGCCGATGAGATACGCCGTCGGCGGAAACATGGGAGCGATATAGGTGACGAGCTGAGTCTTTGAAATGGAGAAAAAGAGGAAGATGAACCCGGCCCATACGAAACAGAATTGGAGCGCGTCGCGAAAGGGGTCCCTCTTTTTAAACAGCCGCCGCAGGGCCGGGACGAGATAGACCGTCCAAGGCATCATAGCGGCCAATAAGACCGGAATAAAGAAAACCAGGCTGTTCTGACCGGGGTGTTCCGGGGCGGCAAAGCGGGTGAGGTTGTGATAGCCGATGAAGGTGTCTAAGAAGATTTCACCATGAACCTTGTACATGAGGACGTACCAAGGCAGGCCGACGGCAAAGGCCAAGAGAATCCCCTGGGGAATCTTCATTTCTTTGAGTAGCGCCCATTGCCGGGTCCAGGCGATATAAATCAGCATGATGAGGGCCGGAAAGGCGTATCCTACCGGGCCTTTGACCAACAGCGACAGGCCGCAGAAGAGATAAGCTGTATAATACTTTTTCCGGTAAAAGGACATCATGGCGACGGTCAAGGTCAGGACCAGGGTCATGTCGGTGACGGCAGCCTTGCCGATATACATGAAACCGAAGCTTGTTACCAAGAGCAGCGCCGATAAGGCGGCAATGGGCTTATTGAAAATGTCGCGACCGGCTGCATAGACGTAGATCGTCGTTGCCATGGCGGCTAGGGCACTGGGCAGACGGGAGGCGAAGTCCGTAGCTCCGAATAGGCTGTATGAAATCATTTCCAGCCAGTAAAAGAAAGGCGGCTTATCATACCAATAATTACCGAATATGCGGGGCGAGAGCCAGTCTCCGGCAGCCAGCATTTCTCTGGCCGTTTCCCCGTATACGGGTTCATCCGGATCCATGAGAGGTACTGCACTTAAAAATGGCAGCAAAATGATTGCTGCCACCAAGGCGACGATAAGGCCGTAGCGATTGTCATATAGCCATTGTTTCATGCGGCATTTCTCCGGCGGCGCTTATGCCAGAAATAGACGACCGCTGCGATGACGCAGACGACGGCGATGACGATGAGGAAGATGTGGTTGTACTGGATGAGATCGCGCCAATGACTGCCGAGGAGCGAGCCGGCCCATACGAGAAGCAGCGTCCAGGGGATGGTGCCGATGATGGTGAAAATCGTGAATTTCCAGAAGGGATAGCGAGCGATACCGGCCGGAAACGAGATAAAGGTCCGGACGCCGGGCAGGCAGCGGCAAATGAGGACGGCAGCACCGCCGTACTTATTGAACATGTTTTCTGCCATTTGGAATTTGTGCTCGTTAAAGAAGATGTACTTGCCGTATTTTAAGAGCAGGGGACGGCCGCCGTACGAGCCGAGCCAGTAGCTTAAGACAGAGCCGACGAGGCCGGCCAGACAGGCGACGATGAAGGTCGTCCAAAAAGAGAAAATTTGCTGAGAAATGAGAAACCCGGCGAAACCCAGTACGACTTCACTGGGGATGGGGATGTTGGCATTTTCTAGGACCATAGCGACGAAAAGGGCGATATAGCCATACGATTCCATGAGTTGTAATAGCGTATCCAATGAGGCACTCTCCTTAGGGTGACTAAAAAAATAAACTTTACGATATATAATAGCATAGATGGTCTGTGCGGGCTAGTAATTATGCGAATTAACCCTTGCTTTTAAAGCATGATAGGTGGAGCAGTGCGTATCGGCAAAGGAGATAACTGTAAACGACCAGGATGAGGATGGTCAATAAGGTTTTCAACCACGAGGCAGCCGCCAGGGGATGGAGAAACCAGGCCGTATGAAGGATAATCGGTTCGCTGATGAAGAACAAGCCGTAGCCCAGTCGATGAAGGGTATGCGACCACGGGCGATGGCCATTGAAATACCGATGAAAGAAGGCTGTCAGTCCCAAAATGGCCGTTATGGGAAGGGCTGCGGACAATAAGGCTGTCATCCAGGGATTTGCCGGGAGCGTACCGTTCAGCATCAGACTATTGCCAATCAGGATGACGATAAAGGCGATGAATATTCCCAGTGAAGGCTGGTAGCCATTGGCTGTAAACCAGCGGCTGCGAAAGGCCTGAAGTCCCATGATAAAGGAAAATGTAGACAGAATCAGCCAGTCGGGCCGGATGACAGCGATGAAGGGAATGATTAGCGACTGCGGCAGGAAGAGTCGACAGCCGTATAAGGCCGCTGCTAATAAGAGAAAAAACAATGTCAGAAAAGGAATTGAAGGAGGCGCGAGCTTTCGCTGCTGCAGAAAACTGTGAGCGCCCCGTTTTACCAGGCTCAATAAGGCAAATAATAACAGCAGCCAAGCCAAGGCCCAAGAGACGATAGGGAGGGTGCCGGTCACTATTTTTTCTTCAATACCAAAGAGGACCAGTACGATGAGGGGCAGACCCAAGCGGTGCCATCGATCTTTGAGAAAGAATGTAATCGTACGTATCCGAAGTTTTGAGGCTCCGAAATAGGCACTGATAAAAAAGATGACGGCAATGGCAATGGTCGTACTTCCTTCATAAAAGACGGTTCCCAATGGCAGCAATAAGGCAGCCAGAGTCAATATAATCGATAAGCTGCGCAGGTTATCGAAATAAATGAGTCGATTCATAGTTCAGACCTTCTTTCTTCTCGGCAGTAAAAACGAAGCGCTTGTTTCAAACTGCTTCTATATACTATAGTGATATTATAACGTTTTCTTAACGGATGTAAAAAATATTCTGAAAATAACTTTCTTTTCGGATTTGGAATAGGCCTGACGAAGGAACCTAGATATGATACACTGTTGGAAGAAGCCTGTGCTGACGCTCGGTGACTTCTTTACTGTCGTCCGTATCCGATCAGGGTGACTTTGCCCTGATTCCGGAGCGAGTCACATCCTTTTGGTTTGATGCCATCGGCGTAAGGCCTCATTCTATGATGAATGAAGGGCAGGATGACAATATTTATGTTTCTATGGACTCATCATACCATAGTTATGAGGTATTGACAGATAAAAATAATGTTTTGAAAGAAGTGAAGTACTTATGATTTCTACAGAAGACAGCATTATCCGCTTGGTAATCTCCCTTATCCTGGGGGCCATCATCGGTTATGAACGGCAGTCCCAAAGTAAGTCGGCCGGGCTTCGAACCCATACGCTGGTGTGCGTCGGTTCTTGTCTTTGTATGATTATTTCAATCAATGTCGCCATGGAGTATTTTTTTGAGTTCGGCTACCGCAATGCCGATCCCGGGCGTATTGCCGCCCAGGTCGTATCGGGTGTCGGCTTTATCGGTGCCGGGACGATTTTAGCGAATCAGAAAGAACGCAGTGTCCGCGGGCTTACAACGGCAGCCGGCATTTGGGCCGTATCGGCTATCGGCCTTGTCGTCGGTGCCGGATATCTGGTGGTAGCGATTGTGGCGACAGCTCTTATTTTCTTAGTCCTGACCGTCTTCGTCCGCTTAGATGCCCGCCTGGAAGGGCAGTTCCGGAAAAAATACATCATGCATGTCGTCATGAAAAACAATATCGGCCAAGCCCGGAGACTGTCCCATTTTGTCAGCGACCATCAGATCCATATTAAAAAGTTCCACAATTACAGTGACGATGAGGCTCCCCTTTCGGAAATAGAGTTGGAATTGACGGCCCTGTCCCATGTGGATGCGCCGGAAATCATCAGTGAGCTCTTGGCGGTGAAGGGAATCAAGGAAGCCAATTTTTATGCCGACGACGGTCAGAAAAAAGCCCTTGTCGGTCCTTAGAGATACTGTATACAATATACTTCGTGTGTATACAGTATTTTGCGCCCTTTTCTATATAAAAATAGCCCTTCCGGTGCTATAATGCAGAGCGTTGGAACCTTTAGATGTGCTAAAGGGGTAATGGATAGAGAGAGGGGTTTTTACTATGACGATTATGGCCGCAGCAAGTAGAGAAGGAAAGGTTTTGCGCGACGTCGTATTTTCCGCCAGTGCCGCCGCCCGGGAAGCGGCCGCTCAGTATGGGGCAGAGCGTGTCGTGAATGCAGCTATCGGCTGTTATGCCGGTGATGATGAGAAACTGGCCTGTCTGCCCGTCGTAGAAGAACTCTACCGCGCCTTGCCGATGAGCGATTTTATCACCTATGCGCCGCCTTTGGGCTTAGAATCCTACCGTAAGGGAGCCATCGACGAAGCCTTTGAAGACTGCCGTCCGCAAGGGTATGCTGATGCCGTGGCAACGGCCGGAGGTACCGGAGCGATTCACATTGCTATCGCCAACTATTCTGAAGTGGGTGACGTCGTCCTTACGACGAACTGGCGATGGAATATTTATGATGCCTTGTGCCAGGAAATCGGCCGACGCCTGGAACCTTTTTCCATGATTGATTCAGAAGGACATTTTAATATTTCTGCTTTTTCAGAAGCTGTATCACAGGCCTTTGAACAACAAGACTCGCTGCTGATCATTCTCAACACGCCGGCTAATAACCCGACGGGCTTTGCCTTGTCCGACGAAGAATGGAATCAGGTTCTCGATGTCTGTCGTTTCCATGAAAAGCGCGGAAAACGGCTGAGTCTGCTCGTTGATATCGCCTACATTGCCTATGCCGGTGAAAAGAATAAAGTGCGCTCCTTTATGCAGCAGTTCTCGAACCTCCCGGCCCATATTTTTTCGATGTTTGCTTTCAGCATGTCGAAAGGCTATACGCTGTACGGTCAGCGGGCCGGAGCCCTTATCGGCGTATCGTCCAGCAAGGCTGTTATCGATGAATTTTCTGACCTTGGAAAGTATTCGGCCCGGACAGCCTGGTCCAATGTCAACCGGGCGGCGATGACGCTGTTGACGGAGATTCGCAGTGACCGGGATTTGAAAGCCCGCCTCGATGTCGAACGCCTGGCCTTTGCCGATAAGCTTCACAGTCGCGGAGCCATCTTCGTTGAGGAAGCCCGATGCTGCGGCCTGCAGCACGTTCCCTATCAAGGCGGCTTCTTCATTTCCGTTCCGACGGATCAATCGACTGCCCTTTGTCAGGCCATTCAAGAGGATCTTATCTTTGCTGTTCCTTTAGCCGAAGGCGTGCGCCTGGGCATTTGCTCCATTGCCGAAAGCAAGATGAAGGGATTGGCAGGGAGAATCAAGAAGGCTGTCGATGGGCTTGAGGGAATGAATAACCTCTCCATGGTCGGTAAATAATTTTTTACAATAAAAGACAAAAGGATGACCAAAATTTTTGTGTTGGTCATCCTTTTTATTTGCAAAATTCTCTCAGAACCTGTATAATGAAAGTATAAATTTATAATTATATACTATTTATATGAAGTTGTAAAGATTGTGAGTAGAACGGATAGTGTCAAGAAGTTGTGGGCTTTTTTGAAGAATTTCCTTGAAGGCATTTTT
>OLFY01002077.1_pt1 | contig 21732 bp, 15 predicted proteins | sample 1605611 | NCBI WGS metagenome assembly OLFY01 (sample SAMEA3888923, study PRJEB22519) | human gut metagenome | biome: human gut; feature: human-associated habitat; material: faeces | place: Denmark | collected 2011
TAAAGTTAATGATGGAAGTTGGAGACGAAAATACGTGGTTTACCGAATGCTTACAGAGTAACAATCGTATAGATTGAAACTTAATAGTAAAAAATCTCCTGCTTTTAGCCATATAAATGAATGAAGGCTAAAGCAGGAGATTTGTATATTGTAACTTATAGATATTATTGCTGTCCGATAAAAATTGTTAAACCGTTAGTCATACTCTGATATTAAACTAACTACATAACAATCTCAGCAAAAGGGCTTGGCGTCATCTTTTCTTTTACCTTTGAGCTGTACCACTTTTAGCTCTCTTGGTAAGGCAACAGACTCTTAATCAGCTTTTTTTGTTTTTCATGTTTTCGGTCTTTAAGTCAAGTTTATCCATGCTAAAATGGAGTGATTGTTGTCATTTATTAGGCAGATCATTTTTCGGAAAGCGGTTCCGTATAGATGCGAGCTGTTGGCCAATTTTTATCAATCCGAAGCTGTACGATGCGTGTCTGTTCTGTTTCCCAAATAGCCAGAGGAGTTGCATAGTCAGGATGATAATCAAAATCGGCTGTAAATGCTTCCGTCAGTTCGGGGGAATTTCTGTCAATGGAAGGAGCACCGTATATTTGGGTTATGTAGTGGTAAAGTGCTTCGGATGATTTTTCATAGAATGCCTGTTCGTCTTCTCCGGCAGAATTAAATACGTAAAGGTTCCACCCTGGTACGCCATTGTCGGACAGCTGATTATAATATGTCAATTCGAAGTCACTGTTGAACAGGTTTACGGTACCTGTCCCCGTCTGCCCTGTTTCATTGGGAAATTCGTTCCACTTCCATCCTAAAAAGTCTTTTGTAACGACTTGCAGGTCGAGTGTATCACTCCTGAAGGTTTCTTTTTGGTTTTTATATCCTGCCAGGTATGTTTTATACTCGCCGGGATAATAAAAGCAGTGACTCCATTGGAAAAACTTTTTATTCTGTTCCATGATACGGAATGAGTGGAGATTTTTGTCTTTATCTTCTACTATCCATGCAATTGAATCAAACTGATGGGATATGTCCAGCATGGAAACGGTACGATTGAACGAAATTGAGAAAACGGTCAGATCCAGCAAGTTACAGGTTGTCTTATCCGTATGCAACTGAAAGGTCAGACTTCCGTTTTCCGGCGTTTCTGTTTCAGGGTTTTCACAATTCCCTGTATTGCCTGTGATTTCGGATAATTCAGTGCTCTTTTCACATCCACATAAGGTGATGAGGCACAGCATAGGTAGTAGTATCGCTTTCTTCATGCTCATAATGCTGTTACAAATTCATATCTTGTATATTCTGTAAATGAGTTGTCTTTGCTTAGTTCCAGATAAACCTTTCCTGAATCTTTTGAATAATAAAAACGGAAATAGAGGAACAAAGGGTCATTGCCATCGGCTGGTTTTATTAATAAACTTCTGTTGGGGAGCAAGATAGACATCAGACCTTGGAAGCTGGCATATTTGTTATCTTTCCTATAGTAGACAAAGTAATCATCCTTATAGTAGACATAATCATCATGGGTTCGTTGGTAAAGCTCGATGGTGGAAAAGTTCTCATCTTCTTCGTTAATGATGCCATCCTGTGAATAGACGGACTTCCATTTGCCATAGAACGGACTAGTATGGTTGAATTCTCCGTCGCCTTGTATCGTCAGTTTCTCTGCATCCGCCTGACAGATGAGGTCCTTGGTAGTCATATTGAATAGCAGCTGGATACCGTTCTGGGTCCTGAACCACGAGTATTTCTGACTTTCCCAAATACCGGAAGTATTGAAGGTGAAACATTCGGCACTGCCATCAGGGGTGAAAGTATAATAGAAAGTAGAGCCAGTAAAATGGTTGTGTGCGTCGGTTGCAAGCCAGGAGCCGATAAAAGGACAATCGAGAATATACGACAGTTGGGGATTCTTCAACTGAAGAGTTGCTCCATAAAACGAATAGTTACAATCTTTTATGGATTTGCCGTTGTCAAAATCAATGTACAATTGATTGTTGGAACAGTACCATTCCAGTGTACCGTCATCATAAGACCCTTTGCCGTTTTTTTCGAAAACGAGTGTCTGGGAAAAATCGCTGTTATTGCCCGAAGCATATTTCCACTTACCCTCCAGTTGCCAGTCGTAACTTTTGATAATGTCTTCTATTTCCTCTCCGTCGGGAGTGTTGGAGGGAGTTTCATTGTCGTTGCAGCCTGGCAAGCAGAACAGGCTGAGACATAGTAGCATACTGCTTAATGCATACTTCATGTTCATATTGAGTATTAGTTTAAATTCGAGATGGGGTATATTAAGTTAATTGTATGATATTTCTTTCTGATGCTGTAATAATTTTTATAGGTTCTGCGTGAATCTGTCTTTTCTGTATTGCTTTGTTCTTAACTTTTGTAAAGAGTGTTTCGTGATCAAATTGCTCCAGTGACAAAGTTAGTAAAAAGCGTTTTTTTTAAGAAATTATTTACTCTTTAATTAGGGCGTTTGGAGGTGTTATAGAACATTGTTTATCTTAATTTTCCAGGATTTGATTTAATATTTTTGTTACTTCAGTAACAACCTCTGCCGTTTGTGGCAAAGTTTGTTCGGTCGGAATCTTAAGATGCGGTGAAATCTGCTGCCTCTTGTGGTGTAAATTACCTTCCTGATTTTAGTTTTTTTTGTGGAAACTCTGCCGTTTGTGGCAAAGTTTGTTCAGTCTGAATCTTAAGATGCGATGAAATCTGGTGCTTCTTCTGATGTGGATTCTCTTCAAGTTTTTAGTTTTTTTTGCGAAAGTTCTGCCGTTTGTGGCAAAGTTTGTTCAGTCTGAATCTTAAGATGCGGTGAAATCAGGCGCTTCTTTGGGTGTGGATTTTCTTCAAGTTTTTAGCTTTTTTGTGGGAACTCTGCCGTTTGTGGCAAAGTTTGTTCGGTTTGAATCTTAAGATTCGATGAAATCTGGTGCTTCTTCTGATGTGGATTCTCTTTAAGTTTTTAGTTTTATTGTGAAAGTTCTGCCGTTTGTGGCAAAGTTTGTTCGGTTTGAATCTTAAGATACGGTGAAATCTGCTGCCTCTTAGGGTATAGATTCTCTTCAAGTTTTTAGTTTTTTTGTGGAAACTCTGCCGTTTGTGGCAGAGGTTGTTCAGAACGAATCTTAAAATGTGGCGGAATTTAGTACTCTTTTTGCAAGGAATATTCAAAAAACAATTAATTGTTCTTTTCTGATTATGATGGAATTTTTGTGTATTATCGGATTATGAATGAAAAGGCTTGCCGAATAAAGATAATGAGATGATTGATTTTTTGAGTAAATGCCATAAACTCTCCCCAAAAACGTCTCGACGTTTTTTTAGAATTTGTACAAAAAATAAAAACTTTTGTACAAACTTTCTAACGATATCACCGTCTTCTCTGAACCTTTTTTCATTATTTTTGCGATGACAACAATAAAAATCAAGAATTATGATAGACGAACTATTGGAATACAATCGTGCTTTTGTAGAAAAGAAAGGCTATGAAAAGTATCTGACAAACAAATATCCTGATAAAAAGATTGCTATTGTTACTTGTATGGATACTCGTTTGGTTGAATTAATTCCGGCTGCATTGGGTATAAAGAACGGAGATGTGAAGATGATTAAGAACGCAGGAGGGACAATTACTCATCCGTTTGGTAGTGTTATGCGTAGTTTACTAGTCGGTATATATGAACTTGGTGTAGAGGAGGTTATGATAATTGGACATACTGATTGCGGTGCACAGCACATGGATAGCAAGGTTATGCTTCAACATATCAAGGAACATGGAGTTACCGATGAACAACTGGAAATGATGCAATACTGTAATGTTGATCTGCACTCTTGGTTGAGTGGATTCGATAATGTGGAGCAGTCAGTCAGAGGTAGTGTGCATTTGGTAAAACACCATCCATTAGTCCCCAAAGATATCGTTGTGCGTGGCTTTATCATTGATTCGCAGACCGGTAAATTGACGGAGTTTGAGAACATTGATTAAAGCATAATAAATATAAGTTGAATATATAAACAAGTATAGGTTTTGTAGGTACATATTGGATTCCCTAAAAAGCCTATACTTATAATAATAAATCTATCCTATATAATATGGATCGCAAAGGTTACCTTTCTGCTTCTATGGTGTAGGTAAAGCTGTCGGCTCGATAGTAGCCTATATTGTATTCAATGGGAACTTGATTGATGTCGTACACAAAACGTTCACGGATTAATATAGGATCTGTTGATTTTATATCCAGTTTTTCCGCAATACGTTCTCCTGCCAAGTTCGCTGATATTTTTTCTTTGCTGGTTTTTACAATAATGTTATAATCCTTTTCTAATAGTTCATATAATGGACGCGTATAGTCTTCTTCTCCTGTAAGGGGAATTTTAGGATTAAAGTAAGAAATGAAATAGACAAATGGATATTCTTTTTTACCTCTAACTCTTTCTAGTACAATGCATTTAACAGGATTTTGAGGGTCGATATTGAAAAAATTGCATATTTCTTCCGATGGCTTTTTCCAGCTGATATGTAGTTCGAAATTTCGTATTTCGATTCCCAGCATTTTCATTTCTTGAGAGAAACTCAACCAGTTTTTTACTCCTCCTACAATTCCTTTCTGGGCAACCTTTGTACCTACACCTTTTTTACGTACCAACAAACCTTCGAATACTAATTTATTGATGGCTTGCCTTAAAGTATTCCTTGAAATATTCAATGTCTGTGATAATTCTACTTCATTAGGGAGGAATTTCCCATTTTTATATTCTTCTGAATCAATGAGATTTCGTAAAATTTCCTCTGCCTGTAGGTGTAATGGCTTGTTGCTGTCGTGATCTATCTTCATATATTGGATGGATTTATATTACAGTTACAAATATAATAGAAAAATTTTTTCTTAAACTTTATTTGGTTATAAAATATTATTTCTATATTTGCACAAAATAATAATATGTATGAACAAACTATGTAGGCATATGAGAAAATCAAATTACGATAAATATCCTAGTACGAAGATTTGTGGTACTATTTTTCAGGGATGGGATAGTATACGCAATGTTTTGGCAGATAGACTGAAGGGAAAAAACATTCTGGCTGTTGACTGTTATACCGGGGTGTATGAGCAGGAATTGGTGAAGGAGTTTTCATTGATCCCTTCTTCGAAAATCATTCTTGTAAGTGATTTATATAAGGATGAGGAAACCTTGCTTCGGATGACGGAGCGTTTTATGACAGACGATGTATTGTTTGGTTATGTCACCAATTTGTGTCTGGCAGATTATTTCGACTGCGAGAAGCTGGCAGCTGCTCAAAAGATGATTCAGGAAATCGATACTCCTGTTATCGTAATAGGTACAGGGGCATCAATGGTTGCTCCAGATGCTACACTTGTGTATGTGGATATGGCTCGTTGGGAAATCCAGCAACGCTTCCGCCGGCATGAAGTGAAAGCTTTAGGTATAGATAATCGGAATGATGCTGTTTCACTTCAGTATAAAAGAGGATATTTTAATGACTGGCGTGTATGCGATCGTTATAAAGATACTTTATTCCGTAAGGTGGATTTTTGGTTGGATACTCATATTGCAGGGCAACCTAAAATGATCGATCGTGAAACATTTTTCAAAGGTATTGAGAAAACATCGGCAAAGCCTTTCCGTGTCGTACCTTTCTTCGATCCGGCTCCATGGGGTGGACAATGGATGAAAGAAGTGTGTGATTTGGATCGAAGCAAACAAAATTACGGATGGTGTTTCGACTGTGTGCCCGAAGAGAACAGTCTTTATCTTGAAGTAAATGGTGTAAGATTCGAGTTGCCTTCGGTTGATCTTGTGTTGCTGAAGAGTACAGAATTGCTTGGAGAACCTGTTGAAGCACGTTTTGGAAAAGATTTTCCAATCCGCTTCGATTTCCTCGATACGATAGGTGGTGGAAATCTAAGTCTGCAAGTACATCCTACTACTCAGTTTATTCGTGAAAGTTTTGGTATGTACTATACTCAGGATGAAAGTTACTATTTGCTCGACGCAGAAGAGGATGCAGTTGTTTACTTGGGGGTAAAGAATGGAGTAGACCGCAACGCTATGATAGAAGATTTGCGTAAAGCACAACGTGGTGAAATTGTATTCGATGCCGAAAAGTATGTAAATAAGATACCGGCTAAAAAGCACGACCATTTCTTGATACCTGGTGGAACAATTCATTGTTCGGGTGCAAACAGTATGGTACTTGAAATCAGCTCGACCCCCAATTTGTTTACTTTCAAGTTGTGGGACTGGCAGCGTCTGGGACTTGATGGTAAGCCTCGTCCAATAAATGTGGAGCGTGGAAAATGTGTCATCAACTGGAATAGAAATACAGACTACGTTTACGAGAGACTCCGTAACCATGTAACCTTGATGGGTGAAGGCGAAGGATGGAAGGAAGAACGTACAGGCTTGCATGAGAATGAGTTTATCGAAACTCGTCGTCATTATTTTTCTGTTCCTGTATTGCATCATACCAATAATAGTGTCAACGTGCTGAATCTGTTGGAAGGTGAAGAAGCTATTGTAGAAAGTCCGACTCATTCGTTTGAACCGTTTGTAGTACATTATGCTGAAACCTTTATTATCCCTGCTTGTGTAGGAGAATATACTATTCGTCCTTACGGATTGTCGGAAGGGAAAGAATGTGTGACAGTCAAAGCTTATGTACGTTTCTGAACGATTGTGACTGAGTATAAACCTTTAAAGAAGCCTTAAAAATATGTATGAGAATGACAAAAGAACCGTATTGACCCTTGATGCAGGAGGAACAAATTTTGTTTTTTCTGCTATTAGGGGGAATATTCAGATTGTTTCTCCTGTTTGTATGCCTTCTTGTTCGGACAATTTGGATAGATGCTTGGCTACGTTGATAGCAGGATTTGATATAGTAAAGAGTAAGTTGGAGGAATTAGGCTCTTCACCTGTTGCTATTAGTTTTGCTTTTCCAGGTCCTGCCGACTATAGAAATGGGGTGATAGGTGGAAATTTGCCCAACTTCCCGTCTTTCCGTCAGGGAGTAGCTCTTGGACCTTTTCTGCAACATCATTATGGTATCCCGGTATATATAGAAAATGATGGGAATTTGTTTGCTTATGGTGAGGCTTTATCGGGAGCACTTCCTATGGTAAATGCTGAACTGGAAGCAATGGGACACAAACGTAAATATAAAAATTTATTAGGAATCACATTAGGAACAGGTTTTGGAGCTGGGGTTGTAATAGATAATAGATTGTTGACAGGAGATAATGGATGCGGGGGAGATGTTTGGTTGATGCGCAATAAAAAGTATCCTTCGATGATTGCAGAAGAAAGTGTCAGTATTAGGGCGGTAAAAAGAGTGTATCGTGAATTGTCGGGTATAGAGGATAACAATTTGACACCTAAGGATATTTGTGAGATTGCAGAAGGTATTAGGGAAGGTAATAGGAAGGCTGCGATAGCCAGTTTTCAGGAATTGGGGGAAATGGCAGGAAGTGCAATTGCTTCTGCACTTAATATTGTTGACGGATTAGTAGTTATAGGGGGTGGGCTTACTGGGGCCGCTCGTTACATTTTACCTGCTTTGGTGAATGAATTGCGCACTACATTATCAATGTTTTCAGGAGAACAATTCTCGTGTTTACAGATGGAAGTTTACAATTGGGAAGATGAAGTGGAGAGAAAAAAATTTCTGGATTATCAGCACTGTGAAGTTTTGATTCCTGGAACATCTATTAAAGTACCGTACAACAATACGAAGCGCATTGCTGTGATGTGTAGTCGTGATGGAGCAAGTAGCTCTATTATGAGAGGAGCTTATGCCTATGCATTGTCACAATTGGAAGCTTAGTTTTCTTTAGGTCACGGGTTTTCGATAGGTGCATATAAATATGGAAATTATTAACTTTTTAATCTTAATTAATTTATGAAACATGTAATAATGTGCTTTGTGGCCAGTTTGTTGCTTTTATTGGCAATACCAATGTCGGCACAACAACAGTCACGGCTCGTATCTGGTGTTGTAAAAGATGAATCGGGTGAACCGATGATTGGTGCTAGTATTTTGGATACTTCTACCAAACAAGGTACTATTGCCGATATGGATGGTAAGTTTTCTTTGGAGGTAACACCTTCTTCTAAGTTACATATCTCGTTTGTGGGATATAAAGATCAGGTCATATCTGGAAAAGCGTTGAAAAAGGATATGATAATTGTATTGAAATCGAATACAGAAATGATCGATGAATTGGTTGTCGTTGGTTATGGTACACAGAAAAAGGTGAATCTTACAGGAGCTGTTGCTTCTGTTTCGACATCCGAAATTGAAGGTAAGCCTGTAACAAATCTAGTTGAGGCGTTGCAGGGTACTACTTCCGGATTGGTTATTCAGCAGTCCAACTCTGCTCCAGGTGCTCGTCCAAGTATCAATATTCGTGGATTGAATACGATGAACAATAATGATCCGATGGTATTGATTGATGGAATTATTGGTGATATTCAGAATGTAAATCCTTCGGATATAGAGAATATATCAGTCTTGAAGGATGCTTCTTCTACAGCTATTTATGGTTCACGTGCATCGAATGGTGTTATTTTGATTACAACAAAAAAAGGTTCTGCTCAGAAAAATGAGGTGACCTATGAAATGCAGTATGGATGGCAGACTCCTACTTGTTTGCCGAAAGTAGTGGACTCATGGATCTATGCAGAAATGAGAAATGAAGCTTTGATCAATTCAGGTCAACCAGCTGCTTTTACTCCCGAACAGATTGCTTATTATCGTAATGGCGGTCCTAACTGTAAATGGATTGAAGAAATTTACAAGAAGAATGCTCCTCAACAAAGTCATAACTTGTCTTTCTCTGGTGGCAATGACAAAACAACCTTTTTGGTTTCATTGGGTTACATGGATCAAAATAGTATGTTTAAAGGACCTGACTATGGTCAACAAAGATATAATGGTCGTTTAAATTTAAGTCATAAAGTTTCTGATCGTTTTAATTTTACAACAACTGTGGCTTATGCTCGCAATGAGGTTAAGGATCATGCTTATTGGACAGAATGGATTATTGAACAGGCTACTCGTATGCCGGCTATCTATCCAATAGTAGATGAAAATGGAGCATATACTTTCCCGAGCGGTAGTAACTCGAATGCTTTGGCAAGATTGGAGCAGGGAGGTTATCGTCAAAATTCAAACGATGACTTTTCTGCAACATTGAATGCTGAGTTGAAGATTTGGGATGGCTTAAAGTTAAAGGGAATGATTGGTGGACAGTTGTATAATAATCGTACTCATGAAAATAGAAAGGCGATTGTTGCTCCTGCTTCTGGTGATACTGAAAACCGAATGACAGAGCAGTTCGCTCGTTCGTTGAATCTTACCACTAACGTAATGTTGACTTATGATAAGTCTTTTGGTAAGCATACGATTGGTGCAATGGTTGGATATTCTTATGAAGGTGGTAGCGATAAGGGGTATGATACTTACCGTGTGACAGAAACTTCTGATTTTGACATAATGGTTGGTACTCAAACCTCGAATGTAGGAAACTCGGGCAGTGGAAGTGACTGGTCTATTTATTCAGAATTTGCACGTCTGAATTATAATTACGATGAAAGATACTTGTTTGAAGCCAATTTACGTAATGATGCTTCTTCTAAATTTGCAAAAGGTAATCGGTCTGCTCTCTTCCCTTCATTCTCTTTAGGCTGGAGAATTTCTGAAGAGAAATTTTTTGAGAAGCTTAAAGAACATATTTCTTCTTTGAAGTTAAGAACTTCTTGGGGACTTGTTGGTAATAACAGAATTGATAATTATCAGTATTTGTCTTCTGTTACAGTTTCTCCAAAATATAATTTTGGAAATGTCGTAGTAAATGGAGCATCGTTTGCAGCTGTTAATACGGATATAAAATGGGAAACAACCTCTATGTTCGATTTAGGTATAGATGTGGGATTCTTTGATAATGCATTGAACATTACAGCTGATTATTTCAATAATGTGACTCGTGATATTTTGATAGGTCTGCCTGTTCCTGGTATGTTTGGTGGAGGTAGTCCTGTACAAAATGCTGGAAAAGTAAGAAACCGTGGTTGGGAAGTAAATTTGAATTACCGATTTAAAACCGGACAAGTAGAGCATTTTATTTCAGGAAACGTTTCTGATGCTGCTAATGAAGTAGTAGATACTCGTGGCGTTGAATGGATTAATGGAGCTGATGTTAATACAATTATAAAGGAGGGATATCCTATAAATTCTTATTATGCTTATAGGGTTAATGGTATCTTCCAAAACGATGAAGAAGTTGCACAAGGACCGTGGTTAGACGGTATCACTCCAAAACCTGGAGATTTGCGCTATGTTGATAAAAATAATGATGGGCTGGTTAAAGAAAGCGACGACCGTTTCATCCTTGGAGATAACTTTCCTCATTATACTTATGGATTTAGTTACGGGTTTACGTGGAAAGGCTTCGATTTCTCTATGTTCTGGCAGGGGGTAGGCAGACGTAATGTTTGGTTACGTGGTGAATCTGTTGAAGCTTTCCATAACAATAATGAAGGGCCGGTCTTTGATTTCCATTTAGATCGTTGGACTCCGAATAATCCGGATGCTTCTTATCCACGTTTGACTGTAGGTGCAGAATCTACTAATAATGCTGCTAAATCAAATTTCTGGATTCAGGATGGTTCTTATTTGAGATTGAAAAATGCCCAAATTGGTTATACTTTCCCGAAAGAATGGTTGAAAAAAGTATACGTGAAGAACCTGAGAATTTATTTGAGTGGTCAGAACTTGTTTACATTGAGTCACATAAAAGGTGGATGGGATCCTGAAACCACAGATGGTGGAGGACGTATTTATCCTGTTTCTCGCGTGATATCAATGGGGTTGAACATTAAATTTTAATAGAACTATGAGAACATTTAATATGATGAAATATATATTGGGAGGGATACTTCTCAATTCTGTAGTGGCGTGTGTTCCTCTTGATACGGAACCGTACGATAGGAAAACTGATTTGAGCTTTTGGAATAAGGAAGGTTCTGCATTGTATGCTTTAAATGCTTGTTATCCTACTTTATACAGCGCTGAGGAAGTATTATATGCTGATGCCATGACTGATAATGCATATACGAAAGTTCAGACAGGATTTAATCAGTCAATCGGAAATGGTAGTTACTCTACTGCTTATCCTTATGTTGAATCTGTTTGGGATAGTCGTTATGCTGGAATTCGTGCATGTAATGAATTAATCAACAATATTAATAAAGTCCCAGGACTAAGTGATGAACTTCGGAATAGATATTGCGCTGAAGCTATGGTAATTCGTGCTTTTCATTATTTTGAATTGTATTCCCGATTTGGCGATGTACCTTACTTTACAAATGTTATAACGATTGAAGAATCTCAACAGCTCCCTAGGACCAGCAAAGCTGAAGTTGTGACAAATATTTTAGCAGAGTTGGATCAAGTTATAGATAATAACTATTTGCCAGCTTCTTATAGCTCAACCGAAGATAAAGGACGAATCACTAAATGGGCTGCAATGGCGTTGAAAGCTCGTATATTACTTTTCGAAGGGCGTTGGGAAGAACTTAAAGCTGTAACATCTACTATAATGACTCAAGGTGGTTTTAGCTTGTTCCCTAATTATGCAGGGCTGTTTGAAGTCGCTAATGAGAATAATGAAGAGGTTATTTTGGATTTACAATATCTATCACCCGATCGTGAACAGCAAATTCAATATCAGTTCTTGCCTCCAACATTGAAAGGTTATGCTCAGCTTGCTCCTTTGAATGAACTGGTACAATCATATATTACAGATAATGGTAAGGCTATAGATGAAGCTGGTGCCAATTATGATTCGTCTAAACCTTTTGAGCATCGTGATCCTCGTTTGGCTGCTACCATCTGTTATACGGGTAATAGTTATATACTGCCAGATGGAACTACCCAAGTAATTAATTGTGATAAAGGTAGTAATCCGGATGGTTATGGATTCAGTTCCAATTGCTCACCGACAGGATATTATATCAAGAAATATTGGGACCGTACATATAGAGATAACTTATATTCTGGATTGAATATTATTTTGATTCGCTATGCCGATGTTTTACTTATGAATGCTGAGGCTTTGGTTGAATTAGGTGAATTCTCAGAAACTGATTGGAATAATACCATTCGTCCACTTCGTGAAAGAGCTGGCTTTACGGATGAACAAGCTTTGAAGTTCCCGGGTACATCTGCTAATTTGAGAGAAATAGTAAGACGTGAACGTCGTTCTGAACTTGCATTGGAAGGATTGCGTTTGAAAGATATTGTACGTTGGCGTATAGCTGATAAAGTGATGAATGGCTATTGTCACGGCCTTTATACAGGTGATGCGGTTGGAACGGATGATGGTTATGTAAGAGTTGAAAATAGAGTTTTCGACGCCAATAAGCATTATTTATGGCCTATACCTCAAAGTGAAAGAGATTTAAATCATAATTTAACACAAAATCCTAATTGGTGATAAATATGAAAGCGATATATATTTTTTTATTCTCAATATTGTTTTTGGCTGGATGTTCCAAAGATTATAAACTCGATGAAGGTTTTACTTTACCAACTGAACTGTCTGGCCCGAAGGAGGTTGCCATTGATTTGCAATCTTCTGAAAATATAGTCTTAACATGGAATGGAGGGGCTAATGATGGAGGAGTTCTGCTATACTCTGTCTTATTCGATAAAGCCGATGGAGATTTTTCAGACCCTATATATTCTTCTCAAAGTGACTTTGGGGCTTACCGTCAGCTTACATTGACCCATGTCATATTAAATAAAATAGCTCGGGAGGCCGGATTAAAAACAGCGGAAACCGGTAAAATTAAGTGGACTGTGGAAGCTTCTCGAGGTGGGATAGTGAGACGTTCACAAGAATGCGGTGAAATTCAAGTAACACGCCCTGCTGAAGAAATTCCGGAACAATTGTTCTTACTGGGATCAGCTTCAGAAAATCAAGGAATGGAACCGCTTCCTTTCCGTAAAGAAAGTGACGGTATCTTTGTTATTTATACTAAGTTGAATGCTGGAAATATTTATTTTACCGATGCGTTAGAAAATGGTGTAAACTATACGGTTGACAATTCAGGAAAGTTAATAGAAGGAGATGAGGCTTATAATGTAGAGGCTGAAGATAATGTTGTTAGACTGATTTTGAATTTTAATACCAAAACTATTGCGAAGGATGTTATTTCTGGAGTAAGAATGATATGGGGGGCTACTTTTGATGTAATTGCAGATATGCAGTATGCTGGTAATGGAGTATATAAGAAAGAAAGCGTTAATATTCGATTTGTCGATCCGAATGATCCTACTACAAACCCTCCATCTTGGCTTACTTGGGTTGAAGAACGTTATTATTTCATTGCAACGATCAATGGTTCTGATGTTTGCTGGGGAAGAGGAGATGCTATCTCAGCAGAACAGCCAGGGGAAAATGAACCGGCAACTTTCTACGAACTGCATGAATTTACATGGAGTCAATGGGATCATTTGTGGAAGATGAGTCATTCATTAAACCAGAAAACTTGTACAGTGACGATCGATACCAATGCAGACGGTATGATGATTCATTCGTTCTCAGACGTCAAGTAATAGATAAAAAGTTACGTATCTCGAAGGTATAAAAGCATTCCTTCGAGATATGAAAAATAATTATAGTAGAAAAATAGTATGAAAAGATTTATATATACAAGTGCCTTAGCTATTTCATTGTTTTGTTCTTGTGAAACAGGGGTTGAAGAATGGACTCCTACAGGACCTCAAACACCACCTCCTACTCAGGAAGTAGTGGATTATGGTGCAAGGGGATATGAAGTTTTCAATTTGGTTCAAGAGTATTATAAGACGGGTAATTTGTACCGTGAGAACTTTCCTGCACAAGCGGGGGACGGTACGTATTCTTTTTTGTGGCCTTATAATTGTTTAACCACGGGAGCTGCTTTCCTGACCGATCTAGGATATGATGTCGATTATCAAACACTGATTGATGGACTGTCGTGTTATTGGATGGAAAGTAATGGAACTCATCAGATTGCTGGATATGGGTCCGGTACTGATGGAACGTCAGGTAACTCTGATCGCTTTTACGATGATAATTCAATTGTCGGACTTAGTCTGTTGGAAGCCTATGAACGTTTAAATGATGAGGCATATCTTAATCGTGCCGGTCAGATAGTCGATTTCTTGAAATCAGGAAAAGATGATATTTTCGGTGGCGGAATTTGGTGGAATGAATCTTTGAAAAATGTACCGGGCAATGAGAGTTCGAACAAGCCTGCTTGTGCCAATGGTTATGCCATACAGTTCCTTTTGAAGTATTATGAAGTTTGTCCGCAAGATCGTAAAGAAGAAGTTTTAGCTTTTGCAAAGGAACTTTATGAATGGGTTAAAACAAATTTGGAAGATAGTACAGATCATTGTTACTGGAATAGTAAAGATGCGTCAGGTTCCATCAACAAGACAAAATGGACTTATAATGTTGGGGTAATGATTCAGAATGGGGTATGTCTGTATGAAATAACAAATGATGAAAATTATTTAAATGATGCAAAAGCTTCAGCTCAAGGATCTTATGGCGTTTTTGTCCGTTCTGTAAATGGAATCGGATTGGCTTATCCCGATCATGATCCGTGGTTTAATACGAAGTTGCTGAGAGCATATATTGATATTGCTCCATATGATTCGAATGTGAAACAATACATAGATGTATATGCTAACTACATTAATTACGCCTATGAGCATGCTCGTACTCAAGAAGGTTTCTTCTATGAAGATTGGACAGGTAAAGATCCTAAGAGATCATATCAGCTATTAATGCAAGATGCAGTTATCGAATCTTATGCCGTATTGGCTTTATATTATAATGGTCAGTTATGAGAATAATATATTATCCTGTTCCTTTGGTATTTGTGTTGTTGCTTTTGGCTGCTTGTAGCCAAAAGCAACCTAAGGAGACTCCTTATATAGATAGGGCTGAAGAGCTGTTTCAGAGCGTATGGAGCAAGTATCGGGTACCACAGTATGGACTTTTTGCTGAATACTATCCTAATACTTACAAACCCGATTTGACCTATTTTCAGGATTCTACCCATAAAGCACAAGAAACATCTTATTTATGGCCGATGAGTGGAATATTTTCTGCTGTCAATCTTTTGGCCGAATGTGATCCTCAAAAATATGCCGCTTATCAGGATTCAATGGTTATGGCTGTTGAAAAATATTATGATAACAAGCGTGTCCCTGCAGGATATCAGGCTTATCCGGTTCAGTTTAAAAAGGTCGATCGTTATTATGATGATAATGGGTTGGTTGGTATAGATTATATAGATGCCTATTTCTCTTCCGGAAAGGTTGCCTATTTGAATAAGGCTAAAGAGGTCATGACTTTTATAATGAGTGGATGGAGCGATGACTGGGGAGGAGCTGTTCCCTGGTTGGAGGGATATCGAGACCAGAAGCCTGCTTGCTCTAATGGAAAGGCAACTGTTCTCTCCTTAAAATTATATGAAGCGACAAAAGATACCATGTATCTAGCGCAAGGCAAACGCTTCTATAATTGGATGTTAGGACATCTGGAAGATGACTCATTGCATATTATTTGGAATTCATGGTTGACGGAGAAAGGTGAAGTGCAAAAGCATGCCTATACGTATAATACAGGAACAATGATTCAGTCGGCTGTTCGTCTGTATAAGGCTACGGGCGATAAACATTATCTCAATGATGCAGAAAGATTAGCTGAAGGCAGTTTTGCATTCTATGTAAAGTATACGGATAATGGTGTTCCTTACATAAAAGATTTACCTTGGTTTGTCGTTGTATTATTCCGGGGATATCAAGAATTATACGAGGTAACTGGAAATTCGAAATATATTGATGCTATCATCGCATCAGCCGACTGGGCATGGAAGCATGCTCGTGATAAAGCCGGATTGATATATAATGACTGGACCGGAAATGCGGAAGAAGCAGATAAACCTAAATGGTTGTTGGATGAATCGTGTATGATTGAACTTTATACTCGAATCGCTTTAATTAAAGGTGAAGTAAAAAAATAATAATATGGATTTATTAAAAAGTTTATGGATTGGAATTGGAGCACTTTGTATGGCATCTTGTGCTTCACGTACGCCTGTTGTGCAGGAAGAAGATTTAACGCAGTATGTGCGTCCCAATATCGGAACAGTACACAGTCGCTGGTTCTTTTACACGCCAGCTGCCGTTCCGTTTGGAATGGCCAAACTGGGTGCATCTACTAATGGTACATATGGCAATGAACAGGGATGGGAAGCCGTTGGATACGATGAAACGCATACATCTATCGATGGATTTCCTTGTATGCATGAGTTTCAGATAGGGGGATTTTTGTTAATGCCTACAGTGGGAACTATCAAAAATGTTCCGGGTAAACTGGAAACACCAGATGAAGGATATCGTTCACGCTTTGATAAGAAGGACGAATATGCGGCTCCTGGATATTATACTGTTTTACTGAAAGATTATCAGATAAAAGTAGAACTTACTGCAACCGACAGAGTGGGATTCCAAAGATACACTTTCCCTCAATCAGATAGTTCACACGTTATAATGGATATTGGTAATAAGTTGGGAGAAAGTGGAAGTGTACGAGATGCTTACATTAAGCAGGTAGACGGACAGACAATAGAAGGATACGTAGTGACTGAGCCTGAATATGTGAAAAAATATCAGGCAGGGGCAACTGTACCTATGTATTTTTATGCTAAACTAAGCCAATCGCCTAATTCTGTAAATGTGTTATATAGAGGAAAAGATGTCATGGATAGTACCGAGATAAAGGGAGCTGGAGCCATGATGGTATTGAACTATAAAACTTCTAAAGACCAGGTTGTAGATGTTAAAATAGGATTGTCTTATACTTCTATAGATAATGCGAAGTTGAATTTAGAAAAGGAAGCTGCCGACTTGACTTTCGATGAGGCTAAGGATTTAGCCAAGAAAAGATGGAATGATGCTTTAAATCGTATTGTCGTTTCTGGGGGTACAGAAGATAGCCGAATTAAGTTTTATACGGGCTTGTACCATGCTTTGTTGGGACGAGGACTGGCAAGCGATGTAAACGGTGCATATCCTAAAAATGATGGATCAATAGGAAAAATCCAACTTAAGCAAGATGGAGCTCCTGCATTCAATTATTATAATACAGATGCAATTTGGGGAGCCTATTGGAATCTGACCAATCTTTGGGCTATGGCTTATCCTGAATATTATAAAGACTGGGTACAAAGTCAAATTTTGATGTATAAGGATGCCGGCTGGCTAGGCGACGGTATTGCTGCAAGTAAATATGTGTCGGGTGTTGGAACCAATATGGTTAGTATTGCTCTTTCTGGTGCTTATAATAGCGGCATTCGTAATTTTGATGTAGAAGCAGGTTATCAGGCAGCTCTGAAAAATGAACTGGAATGGAGAGGACGTATTGAAGGAGCCGGAAAAATGGATGTCAGACAATTCGTCGAAAAAGGATATGTTCCTTATAATGATGAAGTTTATTTTGGTACTCACGATAAAGGTTCTTCTTTCTCTGCTTCACATACATTAGAGTATAGCTTCAGTGCTTATGCGGTTGCACAATGGGCTAAGGTTTTGGGAAAGACAGACGATTATAAGCGTTTAATGGAATTGTCTACTGGATGGGCAAAACTTTTTGATGATACAAATAAAGTTATTCGTCCTCGTTTGGAAAACGGAGAATTTATAGATAAGTTCAATCCATTGGAGCCTTGGAGAGGATTCCAGGAAGGAAATGCTGTGCAGTATACCTTCTTTGTTCCTCAAGATCCGGAAGGATTAATCAAACGTGTTGGTGTTGACTTGTTCAATAATCGTTTGGATTCTATCTTTACAGAAGCTCGTAAATCGGTCTTTGGAGGAGGAAAAGTTACTTATGCCTTTTCTGGCTTGCAAAGTCCTTACAATCATGGTAATCAGCCTAATCTTCATATTTCATGGCTCTTCAATTTCTCGGGTAAACCTTATCTTACACAAAAGTGGACTCGTTTGATATGTGATGAATTTTATGGAGTTACTGGAGAACATGGCTATGGATATGGACAGGATGAAGATCAGGGGCAGCTTGGTGCATGGTATGTATTGGCTGGCATGGGATTGTTTGATGTTCAAGGGGGTGCGTGTGATAAGCCAACCTTCCAGATAGGAAGTCCATTGTTCGATAAAATCGAAATAAAGCTGGATCCTCAATATGCAAAAGGTGAATCTTTTGTGATAGAGGTGGAGAACAATACTCCCGATGCTTATTATATCCAGTCTGCTGAATTTAATGGAAAACCACTAAATAATTGTTGGATATATCGTGAAGATTTCCTCAAAGGAGGAACCCTGAAATTGAAAATGGGAAGTACCCCTAACGTTAAGTGGGGAACAGACGTACTTCCGTACTATGGTAAATAAAACATTGTTTTGCTTGCATAGCTGGTTCATTCTGAACCGGCTATGTAAACTTTTGTTCGTTAACTTATGAAAAACAATTCGATAATAAAAGTAATTCCGGTACTTGCTGCCTTTTTCGTCATGGGGTTTTGTGATATTGTGGGTATTTCTTCCGATTACATGCAGGCAAGTTTCGGCTGGTCGTCTACAATGACAGGATTTGTTCCGTCTATGGTTTTTATCTGGTTTCTTTTCTTGGGAATACCCATTGGTAATAAAATGAATAAATGGGGCCGGAAGAATACTGTACTGATAAGTATGGCGGTGACAATAGTGGGTATGTTCTTGCCTTTAATTGTTTATAGCAGTCTGACTTGTATTATTGCCTATATTTTGCTTGGAATCGGGAATGCTATACTGCAAATATCACTTAATCCATTGCTTAATAATGTAATATCTAATCAACATATGCTGACAAGTAGTCTGACAGCAGGGCAGGTTATTAAGGCTGTATCTTCTTTGGTTGGTCCGGAAATTGTTTTGTTTGCCACCTTACGCTTTGGTTCGGAGTATTGGTATTATTGTTTCCCAATGTTAGGATTGATCACTTTATTTTTTGCACTTTGGTTAATGTTTACACCTATCCAGCGTGAACAGAGTGTTTCGGAAGTAGTTTCAATGTCTGATTCCTTTTCTTTACTGAAGAATAAAGTTATTTTGGTCTTGTTTTTAGGCATCTTTTTTATTGTAGGAGTAGATGTTGCTACAAACTATATTAGTTCGAAACTTATGGCAGCCCGTTATGACTGGACAGCGGAACAGGTTAAGTTTGCCCCTCAAATATATTTTTTGAGTCGAACGATTGGCGCATTGCTCGGAACGTTTTTACTGGCACGGATTTCAGGAATACGTTATTTTCGTATAAATATTGTCGTATGTGCCATCTGTTTATTGCTTTTAATGTTCGTCGATGGAGTTACAATGAATTTATTATGTATAGGTGGTATTGGATTTTTTGCCTCTTCGGTATTCTCTATTATATATTCTTTGGCTTTTCAAGAATGTCCCTCAAAGATGAATCAGATTTCTGGTCTGATGATAACGGCTGTTGCTGGAGGTGGGGTTATAACTCCTATGTTAGGATTGGCTATAGATATGGGAGGTATTACAGCAGGACTATTTGTTATTCTACTTTGTGTAGCTTACTTAATGTATTGTGCATTTGGCATAAAGGTAAAAAGACGGTGAATTGATTTGTCTGTGTAGGAACGGGTTAACCGATGTAGTTGTGATTTTTTAGATTTTTTCCTTTCTATCAAATTTAAAGGATAAATAATCATCAGTAACTTAATGAGTAATCGTATCTTATTGATCCTCGTTTCATAAAGGATAATAGGGTGCGATTACGCTTGTTTATATCATCCAACTCTATCGCACTTTTCTGAATTTATTTTGAAATATGGGGATTATTGCAGATGGGGAAGTTATGAATTTCTCAGTTTATTTGAATAGCTTTAAGGGGATGTTTTGTCGTTTTTGACTAATTTTATTCTGTTCTAATTCCTGTTTATTATTTTATTTTTCCGATAGCTTTGTCTTTTCCCTGTGTGAATCTAGATTTATCAGTTTGCTTTGAGAAAAAATCTTCTATATTTTCTTCGGTTTCTCCCACTGTTATCTCACGTTTTTGTACAAAACTTTTTGGAATTTGTACAAAACAGAATATTTTTTGTACAAAAGACGGAGGAAATTCCTGCATGTTTTTTCAGAATCTCCCGTATTTTTTTATTCAGACAGCGGATTTTTTGGGGGCGTTCCCTGTCTTTTTGAGTGAAAGAGTCCGGTTTTCTCGTTTACCTATCCGTTTTTTAAGAGTGTTTTCTACCTTGTCGGTTATGATTCTCTTGTTTCTTTTCCATCAGTCTGTCTTTTTCTCCGTATTCTTTTGATAAAAAATCTATTTTTTCAGAATGAACCATCTTTCCGGAAATGTATCTTTTCTCTTTTCGTCTGGGTATTTTCATATTTTTTCAGATGCTTCGGCAGATTTTTCTGTCCTGCCTCGCATCCTTTTCTGCATTTTTCCTTCCGCCTACGAAAAATCTGCTGCTTTTTTTCATCCGGATCATCCGTTTTCTGAGATTTTTTCGCTTCGTCGGGATAATTTTTCCTGCCTTTTTTATGTGGAGCTGAGAAAATTTTCTGTCTGTTTCCATAATTTTTTTGCTTTCTCGGAACTTTTTCAAAAGAAAAATCTGCTTTTTTTTTGTTTCTGTCATCGGGTTTTCAGGCATGTCTTTCCTGACAATCCGGATATTTTTCAAGTTTTTTTCGTGGGGAAACTGAGAAATTTTTCTGCCCGTTTCGATATTTTTTGCGCTTCTCCTGAATTTTTTCAAAAGAAAAATCCGCTTTTTTCAGCATGAATTTCCCTTGCGGATGATCCATTTTTCCCTTCCTCGGGGAGTATTTCCGGATTTTTTTCGTGTCATCCGATAAAGAATTCCATCCTTCCAGAATATTTTTCGTCCCATCCGGCAGGAATTTTCACTTTTCCGGCTCATTTTTGCACGAACCAAACGTGCGCGCACCTGCGCGCGTAATAATATATTGAGTACCCCTCCCGGCTTCCTTTTCCTTATTCCGGAAAACCTGCCGTAAAACATACTTGAAACACAGCGATTTATGAATTTTCTTGCAAAAAAATTGAAAAAAAGTGTGGGTAAAAGTTGGAGAAAGCGAAAAAGTGCGTAATTTTGCACCCGCTTTCGAGAGGGAAAGACGTTGAAGAGATGACAATCTGAAAGGAAACGGAGCAGGAAGCAGCGGTTCTGCGGCGGTCCAAGTATCTTACCTTAACGGCGTTAAGGGAGCGAGAACGGCAGCCGGACGGAGTCAACTTCCGCCGCCAAAAAAAACTTTTTGAAAAAAACTTTCGAAAAAGTTTGGCGGTTTCGAAAAAAGCTCCTAACTTTGCAAACGCTTTCGACAACGAACGGAAGCCACAAAAAAGGAAATAGTTCTTTGAAAGACTTTAGATAAACAAACAAAGATGTAGTACAAGAAGTAGCTGTCATATATAATAATGTATATGCGGTGAAAAAGAAAGAACCGTCAATATTTGAACAAAGTAAAGACATTCGGTTACCTGAACAGAGACAAAAGTACTCGCAAGAGTAAAAAGATATTTTACAATGAAGAGTTTGATCCTGGCTCAGGATGAACGCTAGCTACAGGCTTAA
>OLFY01002084.1_pt1 | contig 21630 bp, 25 predicted proteins | sample 1605611 | NCBI WGS metagenome assembly OLFY01 (sample SAMEA3888923, study PRJEB22519) | human gut metagenome | biome: human gut; feature: human-associated habitat; material: faeces | place: Denmark | collected 2011
ACCCGCGACCCCATGCGTGACAGGCATGTATTCTAACCAGCTGAACTACCGAACCTCTTTTCTTTTATCGCTATCTCTCTCGATTGCGGTGCAAAGGTAAGTATTATTTTTAAACCTGCAATAGCTGACGCAAAAAAATATCATATTTGATAGCAAAAATATCTGGAGAGACCTCAGAAGCTACATAATTATGCCGCCCCTATCCCCTTCCCGATCACACCAGTTTATCACAAATACATTTCATTTTGGAACTTTTCAGTCGCCATTCATAATTATGTAATGATAATTTGTTACTTTTGCGACTCAATATAAATGCTTAACAACAATGGACGTTGCCATTATTAAATATAATGCCGGAAACATCTACTCGGTAGATTACGCTTTGAAGCGGTTGGGCGTTACCCCGATCATCACGGCTGATCCGGAATTATTAAATAAAGCGGATAAGGTTATCTTTCCCGGAGTAGGTGAAGCTTTCACGACCATGGAGTATTTAAGGGAGCATAAATTGGATCAGGTGATCTTGAACCTAAAGCAACCGGTACTCGGGATATGCCTCGGCATGCAATTGATGTGCATGCGTTCGGAGGAGGGGAACGCTGATTGCTTGGGGATCTTCCCTACGGAAGTAAAACGTTTCATTCCGCAAAAGCATGAGGACAAGGTTCCTCACATGGGTTGGAATACCTTGACAAACGTTAAAAGCGGCCTATTCAATGAGCGATTGGAGAACAAATTTGTTTACTTCGTACATAGTTATTATGTACCTGTAAATGAATATACGGCGGCTACGACCGATTACATCCTTCCGTTCAGCGCCGCTTTACATAAGGACAACTTCTACGCGACACAGTTCCATCCGGAAAAAAGTGGATCGGTAGGAGAGGTTATATTGAAAAACTTTTTAAAGATATGATTGAGCTTATTCCCGCTATAGATATAATAGATGGCAAATGCGTCCGGTTGACGCAAGGAGATTACGCGACCAAGAAGGTTTACAACGAAGATCCTCTGGAGGTGGCCAAGATGTTCGAGGGTAACGGCATCCGGCGTTTGCATGTGGTAGATTTGGATGGAGCCCGTGAAGGACGCATCATCAACTACCGTATCCTTGAGCGGATAGCGACCCGGACTTCCTTGATCATTGATTTCGGAGGGGGCTTGAAACAAGAGGATGATCTGAAGATCGCCTTCGAAAGCGGCGCCCAGATGGTAACCGGAGGCAGTATCGCCGTGAAGAACCCGGAAATGTTCACCTCTTGGATCAGCAAGTTCGGTAGCGAGAAAATCATATTAGGGGCCGATGCCAAAGAAAAGAAGATCGCCATCAGCGGTTGGGAGGAAACGACCAGCCAAGAGTTGGTTCCTTTTATCAAAGGATATTACGACAAGGGGATTACCAAGGTGATCTGCACGGATATCGCACGGGATGGTATGCTGCAAGGCCCGGCTATCGATTTATATAAAGAGATACGGGACGAGATCCCCTTCCTTTATATCATAGCGAGCGGTGGCGTAAGCTCGATCGAGGATATTGAGAAATTATCTGAGGCTGGGATTCCCGCTGTCATTTTCGGCAAGGCCATTTATGAGGGGAAGATCCAGTTGAAAGATTTACTTCGTTTTACTTGAAATAATAAAATAGATATATGCTAGCCAAGAGAATTGTTCCCTGTCTGGATATAAAGGATGGAAAGACCGTAAAAGGCATCAACTTCGTGAACTTTCGCGACGCTGGAGACCCCGTGGAGTTGGGCGCCCAGTACAGCCGTGAAGGGGCCGACGAATTAGTGTACTTGGATATTACCGCCTCACACGAGGGGCGAAAGACTTTCACCGAGTTGGTAAAACAAGTGGCGGCCCATATCAGCATCCCTTTTACCGTGGGTGGAGGTATCAACGAATTGAAGGACGTGGATCGTTTGCTTAGCGCTGGCGCCGATAAGGTCTCGATCAACTCGGCGGCTTTACGTAACCCGGCATTAATCGAGGAGATCGCCAAGAACTTTGGTAGTCAGGTATGCGTAGTCGCTATCGACGCTAATTTTGAGAACAATGACTGGCTATGCTATCTAAACGGAGGGCGTGTCCCGACGGATAAGTATTTGTTTCAATGGGCCTCGGAAGCGGAAAGCCGTGGCGCCGGCGAGATACTTTTCACCAGTATGACGCACGATGGCGTAAAAGACGGATACGCGAACGACGCTCTGGCTACCTTGGCCGATACGTTGCATATCCCGGTTATCGCCTCCGGTGGAGCGGGAAAGATGGAACATTTCCGGGATACGTTTTCCAACGGGAAAGCGGGCGCGGCTTTAGCGGCCAGCGTTTTCCATTTCGGCGAGATACGGATTAGCGACTTGAAGCAATACCTCAAGGACGAGGGGATCAATGTAAGGATATAACACATTATATATAAAGATGAAATTAGATTTCGAGAAAATGGGCGGATTAATTCCCGCTATCGTACAAGACAACAACACTAGTAAGGTATTAATGTTGGGCTTCATGAATCAAGAAGCTTATGATGAGACAGTAAGTACGGGTAAGGTTACATTCTTTAGCCGCACGAAAAACCGTTTGTGGATGAAGGGAGAGAGTAGCGGAAATACGTTGCAGGTGGTTAGCATCACGGCGGATTGCGACAACGATACATTATTGATCAAGGCGATTCCAGCCGGACCGGTTTGCCATACGGGAGCGGATACTTGTTTCGGCGAGAAGAACGTAGAGGATATCATGTTCTTGAAATACTTGCAGAACTTCATCGAGCGTCGCCGTCAAGAAATGCCGGAAGGTTCCTATACGACTACCTTATTCCAGAAAGGCGTGAATCGCATGGCCCAGAAAGTCGGCGAAGAAGCGGTAGAGACCGTTATCGAGGCGACCAACGGAACCGAGGACGGCTTCATCTATGAGGCATCCGACTTGGTTTACCACTTAATCGTATTATTGACAAGCAAGGGACTTCGTCTGGAAGACCTCGCCCGTGAATTAAAGAAAAGACATAAAGGTTGATAAATTCTATGGAAGAAGATATTCTACTCAAATTAGAGAACGTGGAGATATGCCGTGAGGAAAACAGGGTATTACACGACGCATGCCTCACGCTTCGTAACGGAGAGTTCGTATATGTGATCGGGAAGGTAGGCTCCGGTAAAAGCAGCCTGCTCAAGTCCTTGTATTGCGAGATACCGATCTTGCGAGGCGAGGCACGTATCATGGATTACAACCTCACCAAGATGAAGCGGAAGGATATCCCTTATTTGCGTAGGAAACTAGGTATCGTCTTCCAAGATTTCCAATTGTTGACCGACCGTTCCGTCTCCAAGAATCTGGAATTCGTGCTGAAAGCCACCGGATGGAAAAAGAAAAGCGAGATCAAGGAACGGATAGACAACGTGCTCCGTCAGGTAGGCATGCACGACAAAGGCTATAAAATGCCGCATGAGCTATCCGGCGGGGAACAACAACGTATCGTTATTGCCCGTGCCCTTCTGAACAACCCCAAGTTGATACTGGCGGATGAGCCGACCGGCAACTTGGACCCGGAGACGAGCGGACAAATCGTACAACTCTTACACGACATCTGCCAGCAGGGAACGGCGGTGATTATGACCACTCATAACTATACGATCGTGCATAATTATCCTGCCCGCATAGTAAAATGCGAGAATGCCTGTCTAAGTGATGTCAGAGAATAATTTTTTTGTAACTTTGCGGTCGCATTCGATTGAAAAAGAAAACAATTTAATATAGAACAAAAGAAGATGAAAGTTTTAAAGTTTGGCGGTACTTCTGTGGGATCTGCACAGAGAATGAAAGATGTAGCGAAACTGATCACGGGAGACCGTAAGATCGTTGTATTGTCAGCCATGTCGGGTACAACCAACTCGTTAGTCGAGATTTCCGACTACCTGTACAAAAAGAACCCAGACGGAGCGAATGAGATCATCAACAAGCTTGCCATGAAATATATGGGCCATGTTGAGGAACTATACAGCACCGAGGAATATAAACAGAAGGCCAAAGAACTGATAAAATCTCATTTCGAATATATCCGTACGTTCACGAAGGATCTGTTTACCTTGTTCGAGGAAAAGGTTGTCTTGGCACAAGGAGAGTTGATCTCTACGGGTATGATGAATCTTTATTTGAACGAATGCGGCGTGAAATCCGTATTGATCCCGGCTTTGGATTATATGCGTACGGATAAGAACGCGGAACCGGACCCTGTCTATATCAAAGAGAAATTGGTGAAATTACTCGCTGATAATAAGGATGCTGATCTATACATCACACAAGGTTATATCTGCCGCAACGCTTACGGCGAGATCGATAACCTACAACGAGGTGGTAGCGACTATAGCGCATCCTTAATCGGCGCGGCTATCGGTGCGGAAGAGATCCAGATCTGGACAGACATCGACGGTATGCACAATAACGACCCTCGTATCGTACAGGGAACGTCTCCAGTCCGTCAATTGCATTTCGAGGAAGCTGCCGAATTAGCTTATTTCGGAGCCAAGATCCTTCACCCGACTTGTATATTGCCGGCTAAATTGAACAACATCCCGGTTCGTTTGTTAAATACAATGCAGCCGGACGCTCCGGGTACATTGATCTCAAACGCTATCGAAAAAGGTAAGATCAAAGCGGTCGCCGCCAAAGACAATATTACCTCTATCAAGATCAAGAGCGGACGTATGTTGCTAGCTACAGGTTTCTTGCGTAAGGTATTCGAGACTTTCGAGAACTACCAGACTCCGATCGATATGGTTACAACCTCCGAAGTGGGTGTCTCCGTTACGATCGATAACCGCAAGCATCTGGAAGAGATCGTTGACGATTTGAAGAAGTACGGAACCGTGACCGTAGACGAGGATATGGTTATCGTTTGCGTGGTTGGCGACCTAGAATGGGATAACATCGGCTTCGAGGCTTGTATCGTACAAGCTATGAAGGATGTCCCGGTCCGTATGATCTCCTACGGAGGAAGCAACTACAACGTCTCCTTGCTGATCAAGGCCTCGGACAAGCAGAGAGCGCTGCAAGCTCTAAGCGATCATTTATTTAACAACAAATAAAAACAAACGAGGGCGGCCTTTTACAGACTGCCCTTATTTATCTTTATATAATTTCGTATAATATGCTCAAAGGAACATTTCCTGTAGAAAAGTTCAAGCAGCTTTCTACGCCTTTTTATTATTATGATGTCAAGCTATTGCAAGACACATTAGACGTAGTAAAAACCGAATCCGGGAAATATGGTTACCACGTGCATTATGCCGTGAAAGCGAATGCCAATCCCCGTATCCTTTCCATCATAGCGGTAAACGGCCTTGGCGCAGACTGCGTAAGTGGCGGCGAGGTACAGGCAGCTTTAGATGCCGGTTTTCCTGCCGATAAGATTGTCTTTGCTGGTGTTGGCAAAGCGGATTGGGAGATCAACCTAGGACTGGACAATGATATTTTCTGCTTTAACGTGGAATCTGCCGTTGAGCTGGAAATCATCAATGAGCTGGCGGCCGCCAAGCATAAAGTGGCCTCTATCGCCCTTCGTATCAATCCGGAAGTGGATGCCCATACGCATGCCAAGATCACGACGGGTATGAAAGAGAATAAATTCGGTATCAACCTTAGCCAATTAGGAGGTGTACTGGATAAATTAAAGGAGATGAAGCATGTGAAGTTGATCGGTATCCATAGCCATATCGGTTCACAGATCACGGATATGTCTAGCTTCCGCAATTTGGTAATTCGTTTCAACGAGATACAGGAAGAACTGGAAGCTCACGGGGTTACGGTGGAGAACCTGAACTTCGGAGGTGGATTAGGTATCGATTACTATCACCCGAATCATTTATCGATCCCCGCTTTCGATAACTATTTCGCGGCCATTCATAAACTGCTTCAAGTACGTCCGGGTCAACAGGTACATTTTGAGCCGGGACGTTCGATCGTCGCTCAATGCGGAACATTAATCTCTAAGGTATTATATGTCAAGGAAGGAGAGACGAAGAAATTCGCTATCCTTGATGCAGGTTTCACGGAATTGATCCGCCCGGCGATGTACGACGCTTATCACCGTATCGAGAACATCAGCAGCGATGAGGCAGTAGAGACTTACGATGTAGTGGGCCCGATCTGTGAGTCATCGGATGTATTCGGTAAGGATGTAGAGTTGAATAAGGCTCATCGTGGCGACTTGATCGCCCTTCGTTCCGCCGGCGCTTATGGCGAGGTCATGGCCTCCCAATACAACTGCCGCCATTTACCGAAAGCCTATTATTCCGATACGATAAAATAATGAGCCAATTGATCAATGTGCCAATGTAAATACCTTGAGTAGCTTATTGGCACATTGGCGTATTAATCATATTGGCTCATTAATGATATTGGCACATTGGCATATTAATCACATTGGCACATTATTATGTTTCTACTCAATAATACAGAGCTTTTCCTATTGGGAATCACCTTAATAGGGTTCGTTATCTTATCTCTTTATTATCTGATCGCTTATGCCCGCCCTTTACGTGCGTCAAGACGAACGGATGATACCTTAGAGGAAGGTAATAAACTCCCCGTATCCATCATCATATACGCTAAAAATGATTCTGAGAACCTCAAGAAACACCTTCCTGCGTTACTTACACAAGATTACCCTGAATATCAGGTAGTCGTTATCAACGATGGCTCGAGCGACGATACTGACGATACGCTAAAGTTCTTTCAAAATGAGTATAAACATTTGTATCATACTTACGTCCCCTCGGACGCTCGTTACCTAAGCCGCCGTAAACTGGCGTTTACCCTAGGCGTGAAAGCGGCCAAATACGATATTCTTCTATTCACGGAGGCGAATTGCCAACCGCTCAACGATCAATGGTTATCTGCCATGGTTGGTGGATACACACCCGAGACCAGTATTGTCTTGGGCTACTGCAAATACAGCAACTACAAGGGATTCTTTCATAAGTTGATCGCCTATGATAACTTATTGACGGGTTTACGTTATCTATCTTCCGCCCTCTCCCATCACCCATATACCGGAAACGGACGAAATTTATCTTATCGGAAAGAGTTATTCTTCAAGCATAAAGGTTACTACCAATCCTTGAACTTGCATGCGGGAGACGATGACTTATTCATCAACGAAGCCTCGACCAAGGAGAATACGAAAGTAATCTACACTCCGGACAGCCTAACGGAAATGGATCAAATCGAACGTTTTGGAATCTGGAAAGAGATGAAGGTTTCCCGTGCCGCCACTCAACGGTATTACAAAGGAAGCGCCTTGACATTCTATCATCTCGAATCCACTTGTTTCTTCCTTTTCCAAGTATCGGTTATCGCTACGGTTGTGATCGGATTACAGGGCAACTGGCTAATCTCCTTGATCGCCGTATTATTATATTTGATACGTTTTATAATCAAGGCAATCGTTTTCGGCAAATCGGCTCGAATGCTTCAACAAAGCCCTACTATCGGTTGGTTATTCCTGTTGGAGTTTATTCAACCCATATTCAATGGATATGTCCGTATTTACCGGCTTTTCAGAAGTAGGAAGGATTATACGTTCCGGTTGGAGAATTAATAATGATGAGCACTCTCATAGGATATCTCTTCTTCCGCCACTTTGGGAAGTTCTTCCTCCTCTAATAGCGGGTAGGCTGGGGTAAACTTCGCATGATAGGTAGATTCCACATACGTCTTTTCCAATAAACGGACGACATTTTCTAAAGTAGCTTGCCGTTCTTTGGGTTTAAGCTGGCATTCCCAAATCACCATCGTATTCCAGCCCATCGCTCGTAATTCCTCACGTACACGGGCATCCCGAGCTTTATTCCGGTTTAGTTTCTCGGTCCACCACTCTACCCGGGTACGGGGAGGACGAAATTCCGGGCAACCCTCGTGCCCATGCCAGAAACAGCCGTTCACGAAGATAGCGGTCTTATATTTACGCAATACGATATCAGGGGTACCGGGAAGGCGCTTTACATTCACACGAAAGCGAAAGCCACAATGGAACAGGTATTTACGGACTATAATCTCGGGCTTTGTATTCTTGCCCTTAATCATAGACATGATATAGCTACGCTTTTCTTTAGAGATAAGATCTGTCATATCAATCCGGCAAAACTAGAACGTATGCCAAAGATACGGCTTTTATTCAAAACGGATACTCTTGGCCGGATCAATCTTCGTAATCAAATAGGAAGGTCCCAGCATCATCAACATGGAGGCGGCCAATGTCCCTATATTCAAAAGGAACAGTGAAAATAGACTCAGATCGATAGGCACGGCATCCAAATAATAAATAGAAGGGTCTAATTGGATAATATGGAAATGAGATTGAAGCAAACAAAGAGAGATACCGATGATATTCCCCCACAACATTCCTTTGCCGATCAAGAAGAAAGAGACATACAAGAAAATCTTGCGAATACTGTTATTATTTTGTCCCAAGGCTTTTAGGATTCCGATCATATTGGTACGTTCCAAGATTATGATCAATAATCCTGAGATCATGGTAAACCCTGCGACGGAAAGCATCAGCGCCAAGATAACCACCACATTAATGTCTAGCACATCCAGCCAATTAAAGATCATCGGGTTCAACTCCTTGATCGAACGGGCGTAAAACGTATTACCATTTCGGTCTTGCCGTTCCGTCAGATCGAAATAAATATCCTCGGCCACTTGGTCCAAACGATCATAGTCATCCACTTGCAACTCCAGTCCGCTTACTTGATCTTTATCCCAACCGTTCAAGCGACGTATCTGCTTAATATCGGCGATTACAAACATCTTGTCATAATCAAGGAAACCCGTCTCATAAATCCCCGTGATCGTGAACTTACGGGCACGCACATCGTCTTGCACAAAATAAGTCAGGAAAGAATCCCCTACCTTTAGTCCTAGCAGATCTGACAAATACTTGGAAATAATAACATCCGTAGAGTTCTTATCCGGCTGGATCGTAAAGATCTCGCCCTCTTTTAAATTATCCTTGAAGAAAGTCCAGTCATAATCCGTATCCACCCCTTTCAAGACAATCCCTTGAAAATCTTGGTCAGTCTTCAAGATACCGAGCTTCGTCGCGAATTGCTCGACATGGCGAATACCCGGGAATGCATCGAGCGCATTCAATAAAGTATCGCTAACCGCTATCGGCTGCGACTCATAGGAAGAATTACTATCGAAATTCGTGATCTGGATATGCGAGCCGAAACCGATCACCTTGTTCCGGACCTCTTTCTTAAAGCCTATCACGATCGCCACCGAAAGAATCATCACCGCCAATCCCAAGGCGATCCCGATCATGGCAATACGAACAGCGGGAGGAGTAACCTCACGATCCCCCTCCTTACTGAAATGTATCTTTTTGGCGATAAATAGCTCTAAATTCATTTATAACATTCTTCCCGGATAAGCTTCCAACGCCTTTGATAACACCGTCAAAGCTTTCGCCAGGTCTTCCTTTTTCAAAACATAGGCCATACGAACCTCATTCTTACCAAGTCCCGGTGTTGTGTAAAAACCCGACGCCGGTGCCATCATGACCGTCTGACCCTCGTATTCAAACTCTTCCAGACACCAAGCGCAGAACTTATCGGCATCATCCACCGGAAGTTTAGCCACCGTATAGAAAGCGCCCATCGGTATGGGAGAATAAACGCCGGGAATACGGTTCAAGCCATCGATCAAGCATTTACGCCGTTCCACATACTCGTCATAAGTCTCACGGGCATACTCCTCGGAAGCATCCAAAGAAGCCTCGGCAGCGATCTGTCCGATCAAAGGCGGGCTTAAACGAGCTTGGCAGAACTTCATGACGGCACTACGCACCTCGGCATTTTTCGTAATCAACGCACCGATACGGATACCGCATTCCGAATAGCGTTTGGAGACAGAATCGATCAATACCGCGTTCTGCTCGATACCTTCCAGATGACAAGCCGAGATATACGGGGAACCGGTATAGATAAACTCCCGGTATACCTCATCCGAGAAAAGATAAAGATCATATTTCTTTACGATATCCCGGATTTGATTCATCTCACGACGCGTATACAAATAACCCGTAGGATTGTTCGGGTTACAGATCAGGATCGCTTTAGTACGCTCATTGATCAACTCCTCGAATTTTTCCACTTTCGGAAGAGAAAATCCTTCCTCTATCGTAGTCGTCACTGTCCGGATCACGGCTCCTGCCGAGATAGCGAATGCCATATAATTGGCATAAGCAGGTTCCGGTACGATAATCTCATCACCCGGATTCAAGCAACTCAAGAAGGCAAACAAAACAGCCTCCGAACCACCGGTAGTGATGATAATATCGTCAGCCGTAAGATTAATATCATACTTTTTATAATATCCAACCAACTTCTCGCGATAACTGCGATATCCCTGACTAGGGCTATATTCCAACACCGTACGATCGACATTACGGATCGCATCGAGTGCCGCTCGCGGAGTGGGAAGGTCGGGCTGACCGATATTCAGGTGATACACATGAACTCCTCTCTGTTTGGCAGCATCGGCCAATGGAGCCAGCTTCCGGATCGGGGAAGCGGGCATTTCGACTCCTCTTTGTGAGATGTTGGGCATTATTATTCTATATTTATTCGTTTTTATGATGCAAAGATAGGCATTTTAGTTGACAGTTGACACCAAATTCAAGCCGTTTATGACTTGAACCGCATCACGCTCTTTACAGTCATCGACTCATCATTGGCAGTGAGGTAAGTAACCGAATAGTCCTTACCTCCCTCCTCGACATTGACAATCACATGACCGGCATCAAACGACGAGGGGTTAAGTATATCAAGCCACGGCTGTCCGGCATCCTCGGCACGACGTTCTGCAGGGAACACGGTAGGACACACGATGCGCTCGCCGGGATAAAGATTCCGGTTATAAAAACGCTCCATGACCGAAGGCAGTGTATGAAGCTGATCCCACACGTTGTTGACAACAACACGCGGACGCAACGCAGCCACGAGCTTATCAGTCATTGACATGTGTCCGTGGTGATTGATTTTCGCCACACTCACCGGCTCAACCACGTCGGCTATCGCATCCTCTATCTCGAATCTCTTTCCATTAGGCAACTCCCAGCCATCAGAGAAGTCTCCCGCCGTATAGAATTTGAAATCGCCGTAGGTAAAGATCATGCCCAGGCTCATTCCGTTTTCACTGAACTTAACCGGATTGGATTTCTTGCGCTCCGCATAGAGGTCACGTATATTCCCCTCCTTATCGGCAATGCGGCCGTTGGCACAGATATTTCTTACCGAGAATCCCGGATATGCCGTAGCGTCTTTCTTCATGGCGATCTGGTTGGTTTCGCCAAGACAGAACTTCTCAATCTCCATCTTCTTATGAGCCAACATATAGTCGTAAAAATCCTTCATGTGCTCAAAAGCATCGGCTGCCTCCTGGGTCAAAGGAAGAGGATCGTTGTAGTCGGGCCAGCAACGGTCAAAAGCCTTGCCAAACGTAAGGTACTCGGCAGCCTGAGAGAATCCACTTAGGTAGTAATCCTTACCATCCCTCGTCTCCTTACGAGCGTAGAATTTATTGTTGCCACCGTGATCTGAATGATAGTGCGTCAACATCATATAATCAACATAATCCTTCTGAGGGTTCACTCTCCGGACATAGCGTGAGATCCACTCCCCGGCATGCCGATCGGGATTGGGAAGCACCGGCACAGCCAATTTACCGCGCCCAACCGCATTATGATCACCACAATCAAGCAGCATCGTTGTACCGTCGGGGAAAATCAAGAACATCGATTCCGACACCCCGGTATAAATCAGATGAATCTGGAACTGCCCCTTTTTCCATCCTTTCCATGCTTTTCCTACTTCAGCATCCTTAGCGCCCCACGCCAAAGCCTCCCTGAAATCCATCAAACAAGCAGCGCTCACAAGCGTAGCATTCTTCAAAAAACCTCTTCTATCCATCATTCAAAACCGATATTAATATTAGCCTACCCACAAATATACGGAATAATTCTTAATTCTATTAAATACCCGGCCGAGGCGAATCCTTGCTAGCGTGCATCGTAGAAACAAAGGCATTCGGATCGATCTCTTTCACCTCATCTTTCAAGCGGGGCATATCTTTTCGTTCAGCGATCGTGAATATAATCTCAGTCTCATTTCCCTGATACATTCCCTTACCGTGAATAAAAGTACCCCTCATACCCATTTTATCGACTATCAAGGTCTTCAACTCCTGTGTCTTACGAGAGACAATGAAGACGGCACGGTTCGGATTCTCCGTCTGGAACATCCCCACGATTTTTCCATATACGAAAATAGTAAACCAAGAATACAAAGGTACCGCCCAATCCTTAAATACGATCAAGCCCAACAATACGACCGCAGAATCCAATACGATGATCATATTGCTGACCTTCAAGTTGGAGTCATTAGCGATCACACGTGCCAATACATCCGTACCGGCACTCGTACTTTGCGCCCGGAAAATACAAGTCACACCCAATCCTAAAATAGCTCCACCGTAAAAGGCGGCGATAAAGGCATCGTTCTCCACCAATGGATCGGTAAGGAAATAAGATAATGAGTCGGTAAATATAGAGATCAGCAAGAAAGTAACGATCGTCTTCGGGCCGGAAGACAATCCGATCTTTTTCATCGCCAAAATCATCAACGGGATATTGAAGCAAAGCGCCGTCGCACCCATCGGCAAACCATCCGGGAAGAACGGGAACAAATCTTTCGTCACATAGTGGATTACGATAGAGATACCATACACACCTCCCGGTACGATTTTGTAAGGCGCTAGGAAAAGCACGTAACTAAGTGCCTGCAAAAATGAACCTACCACGATTAAGGAGTAGTCCATTACATTTCTCTTCAAAGTAGCATTAGAAGGGACTAAAAGTTGTTGTGTTGTCATGACTCGAATTAAGCGTTATTTGTAAAACGCCGCAAACTTACACAATCTTCTTCGATTTATACGCGAGCCTTAAAAAAAAGTATCCCCACTATTTACCTTTTGACAGGAAATAGTGGGGGACACACTCTTATATAGTATAAATTACTTACTTGCGTTATCCGCTAAGTACACTTCCGGGAACGTATTAACACCCAGCGTACGGTTGTTATTGTTCGTGATGTTCAATAAAGTAACATACTTACGATATTGATCCGGGCTCAAAGCCTTCTTCATCAACTTCAAGTTACCGTAAACCGCTTGATACATTTTCTTATCCTGCAATTTAGCGCTAGCTTTTACGCTCGCATTCTGCATCTCGATGAAATATTCGTTGATGTTAGCTACCTCGTCCAACTGGCTCGGAGTCAATTGCAAATAGTTCGCTAACTTCTCTGTACTTACCACAAACGGTTCTCTACTCAAACTCGGTTTCTGAGCGAAGCTCATTGTCGCACACATCAATAAGGCTGCGACTGCCATTCCAAAACGTTTCATAATACCTAAAAACCTTAAATTGTTAAACCTAAACAAAAACCTTAAAAACACATAGCCCAATCACATTGGCTTAATTACTTCTCAGCCAAATAGCTGTCCAAAAGCGGATTAGAAACCTTATCTTCCTGATTAGCGCGAGTCACATTAATCAACGCTACATATTTACGATATTGATCTTTAGTCAATGCACGTTTCATCAGTTTCAAATTACACAACAATGCGTTGCGAGTTTCTTCCGGTCTTGCGTTATTGCAAAGCGCTTCCGCAGACAGGGGTTGACCTAATTGATTCTCGAAGTAAGTATTAATCTCTGACACCTCAGCGATCTGGTTTGCGTCAAGCTGCAAATATCTGCTTAGCTTATCGAAACTCATACTCTTTGAATCACTAACCTTTTGAGCGAAGCTCATTGTCGCTACCATCATTAAAGCGACTACCATCATACCTAAACGTCTCATAATACCTAAAATTTAAACCTAAACTAAGACCTTAACTAATAAATGCGGCGTTTCCGCATCTTCTATCTTTCTCTTTTTGTTACTGCAAATATAACAGTATGTTTTATAACATTGTTCTTCAATACGGTTAATTTTTGCAAACAATTGACGTTATTGATATATATCAAGGCATATAGCAATCATTTTGTAACACATATTACGATAAACACTATCTATTTCATCATAGACACCGTTTATAAACAAACAAAAGCCTAGATATATTCTTATACAAGCCTAGCTGTATTCTTATACGATACCGTATCTATTCTATAATCTCCGTCGTGGATTATACAAACCACAGCGTGGTCTATAAAAACCACGACATGATCTATACAGACCACGACGTGGTTTATAGAATAGATACAGTCACAAGATACTTTTTATGCAATAGCTTGATACTTTACATCTATCCTTTACTTATTTATCGGCTAGATAAACATCGGGGAAGGAAAGCCCGCTCATCATCCGGTTATTATTGTTCGTTACGTTGATCAAAGCCACGTATTTCCGATATTGATCGGTGCTTAACGCCTTTTTCATCAACTTTAAGTTGCCAAATACGGCTTGCCGCATCCGTTTATCCCGCATTTTATGGCTTCCCCTCAAGCCCTCGCTTTGCTTTTCCCTAAAATAATCGTTGATCATCCCTACCTCATTAATCTGGCTAGGACGTAATTCCAGATAGCTTACCAATTGGCCCACATTGACTACAAACGGTTCTTTATGTAAGCTCGATTCCTGCGCGAAACTCATTGTCACACTTACCAACAAGGCTGACATAGCCATTACTAAACGTTTCATACTACCTATTCCTTTCATTTGTTAAACCTTAAAAACCTATTTCTCTGTGATCTTTGATACAAATATAGGGTGAGGTTTCCCGCTAGAAAAGGAAGAATCGACGAAGTACGCCGTAGGTTTAGACGAAACCGGGAATCAAGCGGATCAAGAAATCAGCTTATTCCTCTCGTACGAGGCTTTTACCAAGCGGATATAGACGAATAAGGAAAGAAGGCAACAAACCGCCCCGACTCCGTAGGCGGTAGCCAGATTGGTATGGGTAGCGATAAAGCCGGCGGACAGCATCCCGATCCCCATCCCGAAATCGAAAGAGGTCAAGTAGGTAGAAGTGGCCGTACCGCGCATATGGTGCGGAGCGACATTCACGAAAAGACATTGAAAAGCCGGTACACTCACGCCAAAACCGATACCGATCGCCAAGGCGCAAGCGAAAAAGACAAATGATGTATGTACGGTAGCGAACACGGAAAACGAGATCGCTAAAGAGACCAAGGATACGATGGACACGACATGGATCTTGCCATGGTCCACCAACCGTCCGGAAATCAAACGGGCCGTCCCTACACCGATCGCCATACATATAAAGAAATAGCCTGGGTTCGGCACCTCGATCTCTTTACCATATAATACCACGAACGAGAGCAACATCCCATAAGGTATAGCGACCAGCAAATAGGCCAAGGCCGCAGGAAGCGCTTTCACCAAGATAAAACGATCCAACGAGAAGGCCGGACGAGGCACTTTCTCCCGTTTCGGATAACGGATCAGCCCGACGGAGCCCGACCAACGCGATCACCAAAGCGACCCCTATGATCCAGAAGAAACCATGCCGATCGTACAGCCCGACCGCCACCAAAGGAGCCAAAGACATGGCGAGATTGATCGTCAATCCGTAAAAGCCCATGCCCTCTCCTCTTCGCTTGGAAGGGATCACGTCTATCGTAATCGTATTGCCAGAGACTGAGGTCAGTCCCATAAACCCGCCTTGGATGAAACGAACCGCCATGATCGTATAGACTGTCATAGCAAACCAATAACCGGCAAACAAACAGGCGAATATCGTGAAGGCGAATACATATAACGGTTTGCGGGAGAAACAATCCACCAGATATCCCGAGAACGGGCGCACGCACAGCAACCCGATCGTATAGCTAGACAAGACCATCCCCACCTCGGACGTGCTGATGCCCAATTCTTCCACCAGATAGACCGGCATAGTAGGCATCAACATATAAAAGGCGAAATTCATCAAGAAGTAAGAGATACAACATTGGACGAAATTCCGGTTCCAAAGTACAGGTTTAGTCTCGCTCATTCCTCTTTATTACTTATGCCAGCTCACTCAACTCCAGCCAGCGCATCGTTTTCTCGTCGATCTCTTCCATGACTTGGGTGATCCGTTGAGATTTAGCCATAAGCTCGTCCGTAGACAAAGTACCACTGCTCATAGCGGTCTCCAACTCCGCCTTCTCCGCCTCCAAAGCCGGTATCTCCTCCTCTAGGGCCTCGAACTCTTTCCGTTCCTTGAAAGTGAGTTTTTTCTTTTGCTCATTGACAGGACGAGACGGTTTCTCCGGAGCCGGGTTTTGTCTCGCTTGCAAAGCAGCCTCCGCCTCTTTTTCCAGTTGGTCTTGCACATCTTTCCAATCCCGGTACTGCGTATAGTTGCCGGGGAAATCCTTGATATCAGCGTTACCCCGGAAAACCAGCAGGTGATCTACCACCTTATCCATAAAGTAACGGTCGTGGGAAACCACGATAGCACACCCCTTGAAGTTACGAAGGTATTCCTCCAATACGTTCAAGGTCACGATATCCAGATCATTGGTCGGCTCATCAAGCACCAAGAAGTTCGGGCTACGCATCAATACCGTACATAAATAGAGGCGACGCTTCTCGCCACCGCTCAATTTATAAACGTAATTATGCTGTTTCTCCGGCGTGAACAGGAAATAGTTCAAAAACTGGGACACTCCCATCTTCTGTCCGTTACCCAAATCCACGTATTCGGCGATCGCCTGCACCACGTCGATCACTTTCATTTGCTCATCGAACTTCAAGCCATCTTGACTATAATAGCCAAAGCGAACGGTCTCGCCCACATCGAAATGGCCGCTATCGGGAGCCACCTCCCCCATCAGCATCTTGATAAAGGTAGATTTGCCCGTACCGTTATTCCCGACAATACCCATCTTCTCGTAACGGGCGAAAATATAGTTGAAATCCTCCGTAATCTTCAAATCACCGAAACGTTTGCTTACATTCACCGCCTCGAAAATCTTCGAACCGATGTAAGAAGCCTTCACGTCCAAGTTCACCTTTCCAGTATCCCGTTGTTGCTTCGCTTTCTTTTCCAGCTCATAAAAGGCATCGATACGGTACTTCGCTTTCGTGCCCCGTGCCTGCGGCTGGCGGCGCATCCAATCCAGTTCCGTACGGAGAAGATTCTTCGCACGCTCCACGTCGGCGTTCATCGCCTCGACACGCTCTTGGCGTTTCTCCAGATAATAACTATAATTACCTTTATACGAATAGATTTGTTTATTATCGATCTCGATGATCTCACTACAAACACGATCCAAGAAGTAACGGTCGTGCGTCACCATCAAGATACTGATATTGGCCCGGCTCAGATAATCTTCCAGCCACTCGGTCATTTCCAGATCCAAATGGTTCGTCGGCTCATCCAAGATAATCAATTCAGGGTCCGTGATCAAGACATTCGCCAAGGCTACCCGTTTCAACTGTCCTCCGGACAATTCCCCGATCTTCTGATTGAAGTTATGAATCTTCAACTGCCCGAGGATTTGTTTCGCCTTTTGCTCATAATCCCACGCCTTGAAGCTATCCATACGGGTAAGGATGTCCTCCAGATTCGAGTGATCCTCTTTCGCCATCGCCTCCTCGTACTCAGCTATCAACTGGACAGTCTCGTTCTTCGAGTGGAAGCAAGCCTGTAGCACGGTCAGTTCTTCCGGATAAGAAGGTGATTGCTCCAAATACCCGACCCGCAGGTCTTTCCGGAAAACCACCTCACCCGAGTCGTAATCCTCCTTACCACCGATAATATTCAATAAGGTAGTCTTACCCGTCCCGTTTTTGGCGATCAACCCGATCTTCTGTCCTTGCGCGACTCCGAACGTTATATCCTCGAAAAGAACCAAATCACCGAAGCTCTTGGTCAGCTTATCTATCTGAAGGTAACTTATCATGTTTTCTAATTTAATCAAATCGGAAGGCAAACTTACACAAAATCCTCGAATTTTAAGCTTTTCTCCGTACCTTTGGTGGAAGAATAAGAAAAACACCATGAATGTTAGAATAGATGAAAGTTGGAGAAAACGTCTGCAAGAAGAATTTGACAAGCCTTATTTCGAGCAATTGGTGACATTTGTCAAAAACGAATATAAGCAAGCGCACGTACTTCCTCCCGGGCCCCAGATATTCCATATATTTAACGCATGCCCGTTTGAGAAGGTAAAAGTCGTTATCTTGGGACAAGACCCCTATCCAAATCCGGGGCAATACTATGGGGTCTGCTTCTCGGTACCCGATGGCGTGGCGATTCCCGGTTCCTTGATGAATATATTCAAAGAAATCTACGATGATCTTGGGAAACCGATTCCTTCCTCCGGGAATTTGGATCGTTGGGTAAGCCAAGGCGTATTTCCGATGAATTCCGTCCTCACGGTCCGTGCCCACCAAACAGGCTCGCACCGGAACAGGGGATGGGAAACGTTCACGGATGCCGTTATCAAGAAATTAAGCGACGAACGGGAAAATCTAATATTCATGTTATGGGGCAGTTACGCTAAAGCCAAGATTTCCCTTATCGATACGAGCCGACATTTGGTCCTAACGACCGTACATCCATCTCCCCGCTCCGCCGAATATGGTTTCTTCGGTTGTAAGCATTTCAGTAAGGCTAATGATTTCTTACGGGGTAAAGGCATCCCGGAAATCGATTGGTAAGTATAAATCAACCTAAATCAATCGCATATGGATATTCAAACGTTTATCGACAACTATCAGGAGACATTCTCCGGCAAAGCGGAATTACCGATCGCTTTCTGGTATTCCGATACTCTATCGGGAGAATTAAGGAAGACGCAAGGTTGCCTGTTTAAAGCGCTTCCCGCCATAAGGAACGGGGAGATTATCAGCATGAGCGGAGAAAGCATCGGTTGCGGAGGTGGGAAATTCTATACCGGATTCACTCCCATGCCGGAACATGTACCTAACTTTGTTTCCTTGAAAGAACGATATAAGCAAACACCCGAGATGGTTCTGGAAGGCATCAAGAAGATAGATGTACAAAGGGCGACCAAGCAATATATCCATTTCGCAAGAATCGACCGGCTTACTTCCTTCGAGGATGTGGAAGGGCTTTTGTTCCTCGCTACCCCGGATATCCTGTCCGGCTTGGTCACGTGGGCGTTTTTCGACAATAACTCGCCCGAGGCCATCTCCACGCCTTTTGGCTCGGGATGTAGCGCAACCATTACGCAAGCCGTCAATGAGAACCGGCGTGGCGGGCACCGTGCTTTCCTCGGCTTCTTCGATCCCTCGGCCCGCCCTTATGTGGAAAGCAACGTATTGAGTTTCACGATCCCGATGTCTCGCTTCAAGGAGATGTGCGAGACGATGCGTATTTGTAGCCTCGATACGCACGCATGGGGCAAGATAAAAGCGAGAATCGATGAAGGCTGATTTTTACACGGAAGTTTACAACATCGTAAAGGAAATACCGGAGGGAAATGTGGTTACCTACGGGCAGTTAGCCAAACTCGCCCGGAGGCCACAATGTTCCCGCATGGTAGGGCAAGCCATGTTCAACGCCCCGAGAGAGCTGAACTTGCCTTGCCACAGGGTAGTAAACAGCCAAGGAAGATTGGCTCCCAATTGGACGGAACAAAGGGAACTGCTGGAAAAAGAAGGCATCGCTTTCAAAAAGAACGGGTGCGTGGATTTAAAGAAGCATATTTGGGCGGAGATATTGCCCATTATTTAAGATACGTCACGCCATCACAAAGCTCATTATCCCCAAAAAGCATATCAACGCCATTATCAATATAGATAACAAGGTGATTATTCTCCTGTGAGCATATTTTATCGAGACATGCAATATCCCGATAAACAACAACACGTATAGTATCGCCTCCGGATAACCCAACATTTGATACATATAGGGTATTTTCGTATATATGTATCCTTCAAAGGATCCCATTGTCGGCCCAATGGTTGATAGCAAGGACAATCCTAGGATTATTACGCCTAATTTCATTAAGCCGTTCTTTTCCTCAAAAAACACCTTCCGTAAAGGCAATAACACCAAAGCCAACAGTATCCCGCGAAATATCTGCAGAACAGGCCCTAACACCACGATTGGCTCATCGACCGGCTTCATAAATGAGGATATCACATCGGTAGCGAACAAATCCCGATAGTTCATCACCAAAAGGGCAAATACCCCCGCGACAAATCTTGTCAGTTTTTCTCATAACGACAGACTAAATTATCAAAGAACAAAAATTACGGATTATAGATTAAACATTAAGATGAACAAGAATATGAAATCAATTATCAGTTTCTTTAAATTCACCCCGACCGAGGCCGCCGGGATCAAGCCTTTGGTGGAGAACCATTTCCTGCTATTCTGGTTATATAATATAATGGATCTCATCCCTTCACGATAATAAAGAAAAAGTATATGAAACATCTAATTTTATTTATAGCTTTGCTAGTATCAAACGGACTAGCAATCGCGAGAACGACAATGAGTGATCAACTTTCAAAAACAACAAGAATGAATACCCAAAGTGAAATTTATTTTGCCGGTGGATGTTTCTGGGGAACAGAACATTTCATGAAGCAAATCGATGGCGTTACGAATACCCGAGTAGGTTACGCGAACGGGAAGATGAGTATCAAAAACCCGACTTACGAACAAGTGTGTAACGATAATACCGGATTCGCCGAGACAGTGGAAGTTAGCTACGATCCGCGACAAGCCGATTTGAAGTTATTGATCGAACTATTCTTCAAGACGATAGATCCGACAAGTATCAACCGGCAAGGCAACGATATCGGATCACAGTATCGTACCGGCATCTATTATACGAATACGGACGATCTGCCGATCATCAAAGAGACCGTGGAGGCATTGGCCAAGAATTATACCAAGCCCATCGTCGTAGAGATTCAGCCATTAAGTAATTTCTATCCGGCAGAAGACTATCATCAGGATTATTTAGATAAACACCCGGACGGTTATTGCCACATAAGCCCGGATCTATTCGATTTCGCCCGAAAGGCTAATAAGGGGAAAGCCTCGAACAAGCCTGTATCGCAAAAGAAATTCCAGAAACCGGATGATCAGACATTGCGCTCTAAACTCACCGCCGAACAATATGCGGTAACACAGCAAAACGCTACGGAAAGAGCTTTCAAGAATGAATATTGGAATGAAAAGCGTGAAGGCATCTACGTAGATATCACGACTGGGGAACCTTTGTTTATCTCTACCGATAAGTTTGATTCGGGTTGCGGATGGCCTAGTTTCTCCAAGCCGATAGACAAGAGCTTGGTGATGGAAAAAACGGATCTTTCCCACGGGATGAAACGGATTGAGATACGCAGCAAAACAGGAGATGCACATCTAGGGCACGTTTTTAATGATGGCCCAGCCGACAAAGGTGGGTTACGATACTGCATCAACAGCGCGTCATTAAGATTTATCCCTAAAGCAAAGATGGAAGAAGAGGGATATGCCGACTATCTCCCACTCCTATAAAAACAAATAAAAAAAGAGGCTGTCTCAAAATAAACTTGAGATGGCCTCTGTTGTTTTATTCCAAGT